>artificially_reared_2__coassemble_24_pt1 | contig 144273 bp, 130 predicted proteins | sample artificially_reared_2__metabat2_low_PE_017 | metagenome-assembled genome bin artificially_reared_2 | reverse complement strand
CATACAGACCTTGGAGAGGGTCTATAAACACTACTACTTTATAATACGAGGGGTATCATAATTATGTTTGAAGAATACGGTGATATGCTGACGGTAGATGAGGTTGCAGAGATTCTGGGGGTAGGAAAAAACTCAGCTTACGAAATTTTCCGCAGCGGTAAGATGCATTGCTTCATGTTAAAGGGAAAATGGAAAATCCCCAAACAGGCACTAATTGAATATATACATAATTTGGCTTATAAAAAATAAAATAACCGTCAGCAGCGATGCTGACGGTTAAAATTATTTTAAATGATATTAAAATGTTTTAAAGCATCCAAAATTGCTTCTTCCTTTTCTGGAGTACATTGAGGAATTTTAATATTCTCAGATTTAGATTTATTATAATTAGTTCCCATACTAATACCTGATTTACGTTTTACTTGTGATATATTTAACGTTGATACTTTTAAATTAAATCTTTCTAATACATAATTCTGAATTTCTTTATATGTTGCTTTTCCTCTATACGCAGAAAAATCCATATCTTCTAAAGATACCTCTATATTAACACTATCATGGTCGATATATCCCTTGGAAAGCGATACTACCGTCTCCACATGACTTGTCATCGGGAACATATCAACTGGCTGAGCAGCCATCGCTTTATAACCACGCTCGGAAAGATAAGCAAGATCTCTCGCCAAAGAAGCCGGATTACAGGAAACATAGACAATACGCTGCGGTTCAACATCCGCAATGGCTCTCAGTACCTTTTGCTCACAGCCTGCACGCGGCGGGTCAACAACTACTACATCAGGTTTAACGCCCTCTGCCAGTAGCTGCGGCAGTTTTTCTGCAGCATCACCTAAAATAAATTCTGCATTATTACAGTTATTCTCCTGAGCATTCTTTTTAGCATCCTCAATAGCAGGTGCCACAATCTCTATCCCATATACCTTACCAGCATGTTTCGCCAAATAAAGTGAAATAGTACCAGTACCGCAGTATACATCCACTACAGTTTCGTTGCCGCTTAATGCAGCATATTCCAAAGCCTTGTTATACAGCTTCTCAGCCTGCTCACTGTTTACCTGGAAAAAGGACTGCGCAGAAATATTAAAGCTTAAAGCACCTAAGCTATCAGTTATAGTTGGCTGTCCATAAAGTACTCTTGTTTTATTGCCCATAACTATATTAGTAGGCTTTTTATTTATATTTTGTACTACGCTAACCAAATTAGGAACATATTTAGTCAGCCATTCTACCAGCTCTTTTTTGTGCGGTATATCATAAGCAGAAGTAATCAGCACAGCCATAACTTCGCCGCTGTGCACGCCTACACGGCTCATTACATGGCGTATCAATCCCTTGCCTGTCTTTTCATCATAAGCACTGATTCCATAACGCTGCATCCATTTGCGAACTGTAGTAAGCACCTCGTTATTAGCTTCTTTTTGAATCATGCAGCTGCCTGTATCGATAACACTATGAGTAGCAGCAGCATAGCATCCTATACTGATTTTACCTTCAGCTCCGCTGGCAGCCGGAAACTGCATCTTATTACGATAATTCCAGGGATTATTGCAGCCAATAACAGGCAGAACTTCTGTATCAAGATGTCCGATACGTGTTAAAGCGTCCTTAACCTGCTGCTGTTTCATACGCAGCTGACCGGCATAAGAAAGATGCTGCAGCTGACAGCCTCCGCAGTCGGCATAAACAGGGCATACCGGCTCTACTCTGTCCGGAGAAGCAGCAATTATCTTTATCAGTTTACCTACTGCATAATTTTTCTTAACCAGTGTTATTTCAGCCTGCACCGTTTCTTCCGGCAGCGCCCCATGTACAAAGACAGTAAAGCCATCATACCTGCCAACACCTTCACCGCTGCTGCCAAGTCCGGCAATCTGTAATTCTATATTATCGCCCTTTTTTACGGGTACATTTACTTTCACAAACCAACACTCCTTTGGCATACTTTAATAAGTAAATTATACCATAGCAGCAGATAAAACAAAAACGCTCCGGACAAGCCGGAGCGTTAAATGTTAAGACAAATCTTAGTAGTTAATTACATGCAGTTGGAAATATCCCTGCGGATGAGCGCATACAGGGCATTCTTTCGGAGCTTCTTCACCAACGATGATTTCGCCGCAGTTGGTGCAAATCCATACTTTCTTTTCGTTGCGTTTGAATACACGGTCGTTTTCAATGTTAGCAAGCAGTGCACGATATCTTTCTTCGTGATGTTTTTCAATCTTGCCTACTTCTTCAAACAGATATGCCAGTCTGTCAAAGCCTTCTTCTTTAGCGGTTTTAGCAAATTCAGCATACATTTCGGTCCATTCATAGTTTTCGCCTGCTGCTGCATCAGCTAAATTTTCCATGGTTTTAGGAATGCTGCCGCCATGCAGTTCTTTGAACCAAATTTTAGCATGTTCTTTTTCATTGCCTGCAGTTTCTTCAAAAATAGCTGCAATCTGGTTGTAGCCTTCTTTTTTAGCTGCACTTGCATAGTAGGTATACTTATTTCTTGCCTGAGATTCACCGGCAAAAGCCGCCCATAAGTTTTGTTCAGTTTTGCTGCCTTTTAATTCCATGTTTTTCTCCTCCTCAAGATAAAATATTATTTTACCCTATAATTAGGGTTTGACAACTAATTCTTCTTTTCCAGTTCTGCCTTCTGACATTCAGGGCATAAACCGTTAAATACGATATCGTGATGTTCCATTTTATAGCCAGTAACAGCGGCAACTTTTTCATCCAAATCCTGGAAGTAATCAAAATTATCTACATTAGAGAATTTACCGCAGTTAGTACATTTTATATGATAATGTCTAGCCAGAATATGATCAAAACGATCTGCGCCGCTGGGAACAGAAACTTTGCCCAGCAAACCGCTTTCTACCAAAGAATTAAGGTTGCGGTATACAGTACCTTTACTGATATCCGGATACTCCATGGTAATGCGGTCATATACTTCCTCGGCAGTGGGGTGATCTGCCAGAAAACGTACGGCAGCAATAACTAATTGTCTTTGAATAGTATTCCTTTTAGCCATCTTCATCATCCTTTATCAAAAATAATTCTCAATTAGAATTATACAATTATTTCTGCAAAAGTCAAGTCAGAACAATGCTATTTTTCTAATATATCACATTTGAAAATCATGCTTTTTGAGTACTACTTCTCAATTAACCTGAACAATTCTTATTTTATAAAAGATACAGATATCAAAGCTTTACATAAAGTAAATACTTTTAAATTGACACTCAAAATACATGATTATATAATTATTAAGAGTTATTATTTATTACACAGAAGGTATTAGAATTATGCAAAAAGAAATATTGACACTTAACATACTCCCACTCGGTCAAAGTGGCATTATACAGACTGTAGGCGGTGAAGGAATTCTACGCCGCAGACTTTTAGATATGGGCCTTACTCCCCGTACAAAAGTAATGGTACGCAAAAAAGCTCCTCTCGGAGACCCGCTGGAAATCTTTCTGCGCGGCTATGAGCTTACTCTTCGTGCCGATGAAGCTGCCAAAATAACTGTTTTACCGGAAGGTGATGACAAATGAGTATTCATTTTGCTCTTGTCGGTAACCAAAACTGCGGTAAAAGTACTCTGTTCAACTATCTTACCGGCAGCAATCAACATGTAGGTAACTTTCCGGGTGTTACCGTACAGAAAAAAGAAGGCGCGCTGCTGCGTGTACCCGATGCCAGTGTTATTGATTTACCTGGCATATACTCTCTTTCCCCTTATACGTCGGAAGAAATCGTTACCCGCGATCTGCTCCTCTACAACAAACCGGACGCCATTATCAACGTTATTGACGCTACCAATATTGAACGCAGCTTATATTTGTCATTGCAGCTGATTGAGCTTAACATTCCTATGATTATCGCTCTGAACATGATGGATGAGCTTACAGCAAGCGGCGGCAGTATTGATATTAAAGCTATGTCCGATGCACTGACCATACCCGTCGTACCTATTACAGCCAACAGCGGTGAAGGTGTTGCTGAACTGGTACGCCAGGCAGTTTCTCTGGCAGAAAATAAACGTCTGCCGGAAAGACTTGACTTCTGCAGCGGTCCCGTACATACTGCTATTCATGCTATTGCCCATCTTATTGAGCATAAAGTGCGCAGCAAAGGACTGCCGCTGCGTTTTTCCTCTACCAAGCTTATTGAAGGCGACTCTATCTTTGCGCATGAGCTGGAACTTAGCCCTAATGAACTGGATATTATAGGTCATTTTACCGAAGAAATGGAAAACGCCTTGGGAACTGATAAAGAAGCTGCTTTAGCAGATATGCGTTACGCCTATATTGAAAACCTCTGTGCAAGCACAGTACATAAACCAGTACATACAGAAGCGCAGATGCGTTCAGTAAAAATAGACTATTATCTTACGCATAAATACTTTGCCTTGCCTATCTTTGTCGCCATTATGGGACTTATTTTCTGGCTGACCTTTGATGTCATAGGCAGTTTTCTCAGTTCGCTGCTGGAAGAAGGTATTGATGCAGTAACAGCTACGGCTGATGCAGCCCTCACCGCGCTGGATATCAGCGCCCCCATGCATTCGCTTATTATCGACGGTATTTTTTCCGGTGTAGGCAGTGTTCTTTCGTTCCTGCCTACCATCATTACTTTGTTCTTCTTTCTTTCCTTACTGGAAGACAGCGGCTATATGGCCCGCGTTGCTTTTGTTATGGATAAACTGCTGCGTAAGATTGGCTTGTCCGGCTCTTCCTTTGTACCAATGATTATCGGTTTTGGTTGTAGCGTGCCTGCCATCATGGCTACACGTACATTAGCCAGTGAACGCGACCGTAAAATGACGATTATGCTGACGCCTTTTATGAGCTGCAGCGCTAAACTGCCTATTTACGGTATCTTTATCGCCGCTTTTTTCCCTGACAACGGCAGTCTTGTTATGCTGAGCCTTTATTTTCTCGGTATCATTATGGCAGTTATTTCCGGATTGCTGCTCAAGAGCCTTATTTACAAAGGCAAGCCAGTCCCCTTCGTTATGGAATTGCCGGCATATCGCCTGCCTACTACACGTAATATCCTGCTGCATATGTGGAGCAAAGCTAAGGACTTCCTGCATAAAGCTTTCACTGTTATCTTCCTGGCCAGCATTGTTATCTGGTTCTTGCAAAACTTTGATACCCGCTTCTACATGGTCGATGCCAGTGAAAGTATGATTGCCCAGATTGGTAAGCTAATCGCACCTATCTTTGTACCGCTTGGCTTTGGCAGCTGGCAGGCTGCTACCTCTCTTCTGACCGGTCTTACAGCTAAAGAGGTCGTTATCAGCACATTATCCGTACTGGCTGTAGGCACAAACGGAACTCCTGCTCTGCACGATATGTTTACCAATCTTACAGCCTACACCTTCCTTGTCTTCTGTCTTTTATACCCGCCATGTGTAGCAGCGCTGGCTACAATTCGCCGAGAAATGAATTCTAATGTGCACACTCTGGTACTTATCATTTATCAGCTGTCCGTAGCCTGGATAGCAGCGTTCCTTGTTCGTCAGATAGGCCTTTTCCTTGGTTACTACTAAACAGTAAAACAAAAAGAAAAACCGTTTCCAAACGGAAACGGTTTTTTATTTTTGTTTTATTTTGTAATCAGTTCAATAAGCTTTAAGGTCATCAAACAGGATTTTTCTACTGCACTCATAGGCATAAATTCGCAGTTAGAGTGGAAATTATGAGCACCGGTAAAATAGTTAGGTGTCAAAATACCTTTGCTGGAAATAAAAGAACCGTCAGTACCGCCGCGCATAGCAATGGTCTTGGGTGTAATTCCCAGTTCATCCATAGCCTGATAAATGAAATCAATGCATTTTTTATTATCTTCACGCACAGCATCTTCAATGTTAGCGTAAGTATCACTCATAGTTAATTCAATAACTGCTTTTGGATGACGCAGTTTCAAAAATTCTACTGCATCACGGATTTGCTGCTTACGAGCTTCGTACAGCTTTTTATTATGATCGCGGATTTTCAGAGAAACCCTTGCTTCAGATACATTGGCAGTAATACCGTTAACCCAGATAAAGCCTTCCAGTCCTTCGGTATGTTCCGGAGTCTGCATTCTGTCAAAGCTATTAACCAAATCTACAGCTACCAGTGCAGGATTTACCAGTACACCTTTGGCAGACATAGGATGAGCGGTAATACCTTTAATATAAACATCAGCACTGCCGGCGTTAAAAGTCTGATAAACAACCTCGCCCAGTTCACAGCAGTCGATAGTATAAGCAAAATCAACAGGGAATTTACTTAAATCCATCTTTTTGCTGCCTAAGAGGCCAACCTCTTCATCCGGTACAAAGGCAACATAGATATCGCCATGATAACGATTTTTATCATTTACCAGTGTTTCCAGCGCTACCATAATATTACTGATAGCAGCCTTATTATCAGCGCCCAGGACAGAAGTACCATCACTGACAATAATGTCATCGCCAATATAACGCTCAATTTCCGGATGTTCTTTTACCGTAAGATAAATCTGTTTTTCTTTATTCAGGCAGATATCACCGCCCTGATAATTTTTTACAACCTGCGGATGTACATCAGGAGACAGGCAGACATTAACAGTATCCAGATGAGTAACCCAGCCTACAGTCGGCACTGCATGATATCCTTCCGGCAAATTAGCAGGCAAACGGCCAGTAAGCACAGAATATTCACTGATTTCCAAATCAACCAAACCAAATTCTGCCAAATCTTTTTTCAGCAGTTCAGCCAGCTCGCGCTGCCCCGGAGTACTGGGAACAACAGCAGCTCCTTCATTACTTTGACTGGAAACAGCAGCATAACGCATAAAGCGTTCCTGCAATTTTTTTTGTAAATCCATTACTAATTCCTTCTTTCTACATTACACGTCTGGGATATACATAGTCTGCCTGGAAGCCCAGCGGGATATCCAGACCCCAGAAAACATAAAGCATAATAGTTAAGCTTACCAGCAGCGCTACAGTATAAGGCAGCATAAGGGAACTCAAAGTACCAATACCGGCGCTTTTTACATAACGCTGACAATACAGGATAATCAGCGGATAGAAAGCAAACATAGGAGTTACTACGTTAACAGCAGAGTCGCTGACACGGAAAGCCACCTGAGTAAGTTCAGGCGCAATACCTACAGCCATCAGCATCGGTACAAAAATAGGCGCCAAAATAGCCCATTTTGCCGAAGCGGAAGTAATAATAAGATTCAGGCAGGCAACAAAGATGATAATGCCAAAAACAGTTACCTGCGGCGGCAAGGCCAGTGATTTTAAGAACTCTGCACCGGCAATAGCGATTAACGCACCCATATTAGAGGCACCAAACGCATAAAGGAACTGAGCCGCAAAGAAATAAAATACAATAAGCTGTACCAGTGTTTTGGTAATATCTTCCATAGCCTTGGTAACATCCTGCGGAGATTTAAACTTACCTACCATGATGCCATATACAAGACCAACGGTACCGGTGAAAACAAACAGCAGCGAAACAATGGACTGCATGATAGGAGCCTGGAAGCTTGCCAGTACACCATTTTTATCGCGCAGGATAGAATCAGCCGGTAAAATTGCCGCAATTAATCCGATAACCATAAGAATAAGTACACCTGTTGCAGTCAGGAAAGCTTTGTTTTCTTTAGGTGTTACTTCAGTCTTGGCATCTTCACCGATATCAATATCCTTATCTAATGGACAAGCCTTCCACAGCCAAGGCTCAGAAATTTTCTCTGTTACATACCAGCAGCTGGCAATAACAATAAAAGTAGAACCAAAAGCATAAAAATAGTTGCAGAGCACATTAACCTGATAAGTCGGGTCAATCAGCTGTGCGGCACTCTGAGTAAAGCCCTGAATTACAGGGTCGATAGCAGAAGGTGTATAGTTGGCAGCAAAAGCACCTGCTATACCTGCAAAGGATGCGCCGATACCTGCCAAAGGATGCTTGCCGCTGGCATAAAACATATAGGCAGCTACAGGAATAATAATTACATAACCGGTATCAGGACCAAGATGGCTCAGCATACCTACCAAAATAATTATTGGTGTCAGTAAAAATTTCGGAGTAATAGAAAGAATCTTTTTCAGACCTGTATTGATATAACCGGAACCATCGGCAATACCAATACCTAAGGTAGCAACGATTACCATACCTAACGGAGGAAATCCTGAATAGTTAGTAACCATGGTACTGAGCAGTTTAACGATATTTTCGCCGCTCAGCATATTATTGACAACAATATTTTTGCCAGTTGTAGGATGTACATAATCAAAGTGCATTTGTGACAGCACTGCTGATACAACACAAACAATGACAAAAGCACCAACAAACAAAATAGTGATATCAGGAATTTTATTGCCTATACGTTCAATAAAACCAAGAATACCTCCTACTTGTTGTTTTTCCTGGACAGTTTTCATGAAAGCTTCAACTCCTTCTTCCAATCATTTAACTTTTTTATTATAACACTTTTATGTAAAGAAAAAAATAAAGCGACAGTATTTTACCATCGCTTTATTTTTACTAACTTTTTAAATTATCTTAATCAATAAGCTAATAGCCATCATTTCATTTTTTCAATAATCAAAGCCTTAACAATACCGTCTGCACTTATTTCTATAGCAAAACGATAAGAATCGTCTTCCCGATCTTTAAAGAAATATTCATAGCATACGCCATCCGGGTTATAAACTACCGTATCCGGCGTACCGTATTGTCCTATTGCTCTGGCACTGTCATCACCAACACTGATACCACGCATAGTAATAATACGCGGATCACTTATACGATAATAAACAATATTTTTCTTTCTTTTATGTACACCTATCACTAAGTTATTGAATGTATAGTAATATCTGCCGTCTTTTTTCTCTTTATTGAGACATTTTCCCATGCTTTGTTCAACTTTTTCCTGGTCAAATTTATTATTAAGAGAAACATATCCCAAAGCAAAATCTTCTTCTGTCAGCATATCTTTACGGCAAGCCTCCGTAAAGGGAGCATACACATAACCTTCCGTCCCGTCAGCTAAAACCTTATACCAATCCTGCTCCTTATCCAGTACACGCAAAAGCGTATGACGAGATAATACGCGAATGATTCTGCCATTTTCCGGCTGCTGGCGCAAATTAACATCATCACCAGCCATAACTACAAAATCACCTTTGTCATAACCACGCACTTTATCTGTACAATAAAGCTTTTCCTCAGCAGCACCTAATGACTGCAGCATAACAGTCATTATAAATACCAAAACTGCTAAATGCCACTTTTTCATTTTCTACCTCGCCTTCCAATACAATTTCAATATAAAACACAAAAACTGCTCTCCCCGTTTTGCGAGGAAAGCAGTCTTATAAATTAATTTATCAGCCTAACCAGGAACGGACACCGCTGCGTTTTAAAACAGTTTCCTTGTTTACGCCTACCTGTTCAGGAGCATATAAAAGCAAATCATCATTTACTTTTGATACGGATGCGTTAACAATGTAGCTTACACCGTTCAGATAATCAAAAATACGGTTTTTCAGTGCTGCATCTACAGCATCAAAGCAAACCATGATTGCACTGCCGCTCATAAGCGCGTCAGCATAATCACGCACATCACTGAAAGATTTAGGAGTGCGGATCATAATATTAAGATGTCCGGATTTCAAAAGACGAGGTCCGTCAAAAATTTGCTCTTCATGTTCTTCTGCAGAGAAGAATTTCATTGCCGTATTTTTAAAGTCCATTGGTATTGCCCCCATATCCCATGTAAATACTATAGTAGAGAATTATATTCTCTGTGCATAGGTAAAACTCCTGCCGGAAATAAAAAATTATTGATTATTTTTAGCACGACCGCGCATACGGCCACGTTCTACACGATCAAGAACTTTTTTACGCATACGGATGCTCTTAGGAGTTACTTCTACCAGTTCATCATCATTGATATGTTCCAATGCCTGTTCCAGAGAGAAAGTTTTAGGCGGAATCAGGCGGATAGCGTCGTCACTGCCGGAAGCACGCATGTTGCTGACATGTTTCTTTTTGCAGGGATTAACGTCCATATCATCTTCACGGCTGTTTTCACCGATAATTTGTCCTTCATAAACCTGTTCAGCAGGAATAATAAACATAGTACCGCGTTCCTGAGCATTGCCAATACCATAGGAAGTAGTCTCACCGGTTTCAAAAGCAACCAGGCTGCCGCGGGTACGGCCAGGAATTTCGCCTTTGTATTCTTCATAACCAGCAAACACATGGTTCATAATACCGTTACCTTTGGTATCAGTCAGGAACTGGTTGCGGAAACCAATCAAACCACGAGCAGGAATCTTGAATTCCATACGCAGATAGCCTGCCATTTCAGTCATGTTGGTCAGTTCAGCTTTACGCAGGCCCAGCCCTTCCATAACAGCGCCCATGTAATCCTGCGGTACATCGATAGTCAATGCTTCCATAGGTTCAAGCAAGGTACCGTTTTCATCACGATGCATGATAACTTTCGGTTTGCCTACCTGCAGTTCATAACCTTCACGGCGCATGGTTTCAATAAGGATGGACAGATGCAGTTCACCACGTCCGGAAACTTTGAAAGCATCCGGGCTTTCAGTTTCCTCCACACGCATGGAAACATTAGTTTCAATTTCTTTAAACAGACGGTCACGCAAGTGACGGCTGGTAACAAATTCACCTTCACGGCCAGCAAAAGGACTGTTGTTAACAGAGAAAATCATGGACAGAGTCGGTTCGTCGATTTTCAAACCTTTCAGCATTTCCGGGTTTTCATAGTCAGCAATGGTATCGCCGATATTTGCATCATTCAGACCGATGAGAGCAACAATATCGCCTGCTGCAACTTCCTGTACTTCTGCACGTTTCAGTCCCTGATAAGTGTAGAGTCTGCCAATTTTTGCTTTTTTACTGCCTTCTTCATTCATCAAGGTGATGTTTTCACCATTGTGAATGGTACCACGAACAACACGTCCTACAACGATACGGCCTACATAATCATCGTAGTCCAAGGTGTTAACCAGCATTTGCAGCGGAGCTTCCACATCTACATCAGGTGCAGGAATATTCTCCAATATAACTTTGAACAAAGGTTCCAGATTATTGCTTTCTTCATCCATGGACAGCTTAGCAATGCCATTGCGGGCAGAAGCCAGTACAACCGGGAATTCCAGCTGATCTTCATCTGCATCCAGTTCTATGAACAAGTCAAGTACTTCATCAATTACTTCGGTAACACGCTGGTCCGGACGGTCAATTTTATTGATAACTACGATAGGTTTCAAATGCTGTTCCAAAGCCTTGCGCAGTACATATTTAGTCTGCGGCATAGGGCCTTCATAAGCATCAACCAACAGCAATACACCGTCAACCATAGTCAATACGCGTTCAACCTCACCGCCAAAGTCAGCATGGCCCGGGGTATCCAGAATATTGATTTTAGTGCCGTTGTGCATAACAGCAGTATTTTTAGACAGAATAGTAATGCCGCGTTCACGTTCCAGGTCATTAGAGTCCATTACACGTTCTTCAACATGTTCATTAGCTCTGAAAATACCGCTTTGTTTCAGCATAGCATCAACAAGAGTAGTCTTGCCATGGTCAACGTGAGCAATGATAGCTATATTACGTAAATCATTTCTAATCATTCTTATGATTCTCTCCTTCACTAATTAAAAAGAAGAAGGATGCCTGTCAAGGAGCATCCTTCTAACTGCTTTTTCATTATATTCTTTTTATAACTCTCTGTCAATAAAATAGCATATTATTTAACAACACTGGGCAGCCAGGTAGCGATCTCCGGGAAGAAGCACAGCAGCAAGATTTCCAGTGCCATTACAGCACCAAAAGGAATAACTCCTTTGATAATCTGCGTCATCTTACTATCCGGACTGATACCCTGCAATACAAACAGATTCATACCTACCGGAGGAGTAATTAATGCCAGTTCCAGGTTAATCAGCATTACTACGTTGAACCAGATCGGGTCGAAGCCTAATCTTACAATCAGTGGGAATAAAATCGGCAGCGTAATAAAGATGATGGAAACAGATTCCAAAATACAGCCCAGGAACAGAAGCAGAATATTAATTGCAACAAAAATAACCCAACGGTTAGTCTGCATATCAACAACAAAATTAGTCAAAGTCTGCGGGGCATCCAAAATAGTAAGTACAAAGCCGAACAGGCTGGCACCAATCATGATGGCAAAAATCATGCAGGTAGTTTTAATAGTATCTTCCAGTATCTCCGGCATATCTTTCAGAGAAAGAGTGCGATAAATACCAAAGGTAATAATCAGGCTGTAAACAGTACCGATACCAGCAGCTTCAGTCGGTGTAAAAATACCTGTATAAATGCCGCCTACTACGATTACCGGCAGCAGCAAGCCCCAAAAGGATTTCTTTAAAGCACTGATACGCTCATCCCAGCTGGCAGCAGCTTCTCGCGGCAGATTTCTTGACCGATAAACTACAATCATGATAAACAGTACCGTTAAAATAGCACCTGGTACAACACCTGACATAAACAGCTTACCAATGGATTCATCAGTAATTGCACCATATAAAATCATAGGAATAGACGGAGGAATTAAAATGCCTAAAGTACCGCCGGCCGCTACAGCACCCAGAACCAGTGAACGCTCATAACCACGGGCAAGCATTTCCGGGATAGCAATGGCACCGATAGTAACGGCACACGCTACGGAAGAACCGGTAATAGCCGCAAAAACAGCGCAGGCCATAACAGTAGCAATGCCAAGACCACCCGGCAGATGACGCAGCCATTTATTAGCCAGTTCAAACAAATCGTTGCCAACCTTACCGGTAAGCAAAATCTGGCTCATCAGAATATATAAGGGCACCGCTGTCAAAACAAAGTCATCCAGCGACTTGTAGCCGATAATCGGCAGCTGCGCCAACGCTCCGTCGCCGCCCATAAAAAGCAGCATACCGGCAACGCCTGCCATACCCAAGGAAAAGGCAACTGGCAGACCCATAACTAACAATAACAGCAGTAAAGCGGTAAATCCTAATATCATTTATTTTACCTCCTCACTGAAATCATTGTTTTTAATCTTTACAAAATCTACTAATAAAGTACGAATAATCTGCAAAAACAGAACCAGCATACCTATAGGCATCGCCATCTGGGGTATCCACAGCGGCGTACTTAAAGTCGTAGGTGCGCAGTTGTTTATTTCCAAAGAGAACATTGCCATTTTCCAGGATTCCTGCATAAAAACCAGGCTGTAGAATAAACCGATTATAGCAGTAAAAAACTCTGTATAGCAGCGAGTTTTCGGCGACATCTTTGACATCACAATATCTACGTGGATATGCTTTTTGCCTGCGTAAGCAACGCCCATGCCCAGAAAACCGGCTACAACTACGCAATAGGTAGAGATTTCCATAACCCACTCAGTCGGCGCATTAAATACACCACGGCAAATTACTTCATAAACAATCATAAAGCCGGTAAACAGCACAAGAAGTCCGGCAATAACCCCTGCCGCTTTAGTCAGCAAATGTAAAATTTTATCATATACCGTAATAAATCTTTCCACTATATCACTCTCACTTCAAACACAAACAAGTCATCAGGATTTAGTGCAGATATCAATTAACTCCTGACCGAGCTTGCCATTTTCCTTCACAAAGGTATCCCATACCGGTGCAGTTGCATCACGCCATGCCTGCATCTCGTTTTCAGGTACTACATAAACCTTCATGCCTTTAGCCTTCAAATCTTCCAAAGCCTGCAAATCTTCTTTTTTCGCATTAGCTCTGATATCATTACGTACTTCCTGAGCAGCTTCATTCAGTGCTTTTTTCTGACTGTCATTCAGCTTGTTATAAGATTTTTCGTTAATAGCAACGATGAATTCAGGAGAAGCATGATTGGTAATAGTCAGATATTCATGTACTTCATACATTTTGCGGTCACGCATTGCTGTTGTACCGGAAGTCTGTCCATCAATAGTACCGCGCTGGATGCCCATGTAAACTTCACTGGAGCCCATGGTTACAGAAGACGCACCCAAAGCTTTGATAGTTTCAGCAGAATATTTGCTGTAGCCGCGAATCTTGAGTCCGGCAAAATCAGCAGGAGATTTAATTTCCTTTTTATTATTGGCAAACTGTACAAAACCATAGTCAGCCCAAATCAGCGGACGTACACCTTTTTTGTGCAGCTCACTGCCCAGTTTATCACCCAGACCGCCGTCAATTGCTTTGTCAACTTTTTCATAATCAGGGAACAGGAAAGGAACATCAAAAACGTCCATCGCAGGAATAATACTTGCCCATCTGCCTACTGTATTAAGACCCATATCAATACCGCCGGACATAATAGCATCATTCATATTTTTATCATTGTACAGCTGGCCTGCCGGATAAATAGAAATCTTAACTGTGCCGCCTGATTTAGCAGCAGCCTTTTCTTTCAGACTGTCCATTGCTTTTACCAGCGGATGACTTGCCGGCAGCGCCGTTGCCATTTTCAGTTCTACAGTTCCGCCGTCAGCAGCTTTTTTATCACCGCCGCCTCCGCAACCACCAACTAATGCCATCGCAGCAATTAACGCTGCTGCCGTAAACTTTTTCATCCATTTCATAATCAAACACTCCCCTTATTGCTAATTTTATTTATATTTTTGATCAAGCTCATTGTATGCATTGAGCCCGATAAATTCGTTAAACTGTTCAAAGCTGAGCATTTCCTGCCCGCTGCCTGTAGTCGTCCCCTGTTCACGCAGCTGACGCATGACCGTTCCAAAGGCTTTGGTTACGGTATAAACCGAAGTACAGGGCCAAAAAACTACTTTAAAGCCAAGCTCCTGCAGCTGCGAAGCTGTAAGCACCGGTGTCCTGCCGCCTTCTATCATATTGGCAATCAGAATCGTATCAGGAAAACTGCGGCATATTGTCTCTAATTCGCCAATATTCTGCGGTGCTTCAATAAAAAGTGCATCTGCTCCGTTGTCCAAATACAGCTTGCCTCTTTCAATAGCAGCATCTAATCCAAGTACTGCTCTGGCATCAGTCCTCGCAATGAGCAGCGTATCGGCAAATGTTTTAGCATCGGCTGCTGCTCGCAGCTTCTTGGCATGTTCGGCAGCATCTATAACCTGTTTGCCGCGCATATGCCCGCAGCGTTTGGGCCAAACCTGATCTTCAAATAGCACGGCCGCAGCTCCAGCTACTTCATATTCTCTCATCGTCCTCATGGCACTCAAATTATTGCCATAACCAGTATCTCCATCAGCAAATACCGGCAGCTGTACTGCTCTTGTAATACACCGTAGCGCTTCTGCCATCTCTGTCATGGATAGATAACCAACATCCGGCTCTCCCAGCCTGCTGGCAGCTACACCATAACCACCCATTACCAGGCCTTCAAAGCCAGCTGCTGCTGCAATTTTAGCTGTCAAAGCATCATAAACACCTGGCAGGACTAAAATATCTTTTTGCTGCAGTCTTTGGCGCAGCTTTTTGCGTACATCCATTTTCACCCCTCCGATTACAATAAAAAACGCCCCTATCGGCAAAACCGATAGGGGCGTAATACGCGGTACCACCCTATATTATACTCTTAACTTTAACGCAGCAGTACGCTTTCTCCTAGTTTTGTTTCAGAAAAAGAGCTCCCGGGCGAGAAAAACAGCTCCTGCTTTTTCGGCTCGCACCATCCGCCGAATCTCTGAAATGAGTTACTGCTTTATTCCCGTTCATAACTTATACATGTTTACAGTTTTTCAAGATTTCTCTTAAAAATTAAACATAGTATAACAACGCTCTTTTTTTCTGTCAACAATTCATGGACATATTATAAAAATCTTTTTCTTTTCCTATTTTTCTGTATTAACCTTTACACTTTTGTTTATATTTATGCATTTAATGTATACAAATTACAAGTCACTGAGTAAATCATCCATATATTTGCGCAACTTATCAATCTTTTTGCGGATAGTATTTACTTTACTGCTGTCGCGAGCAGCAATCTGCTCAATCTTCGTTCTGTGCAGCAAATAATCACGTTCCATCTGCCTGAGATATTCTCTCAGCTCAATAGCAGCAGTATCAACAGTAACAAGCTTGGAAGCTTCGATATGCCACTCGGTACCGCTTATTTCTACGCAATCACCAAATTGCGGTATGTATGCTGCCGTACCCAGACGACGCTGCAATTCATTAGCCAGATTACCTGCGGCATCAAATTCTCCATGCGTTACAAAAAATGCCTTAGGCATACTGCTCATCTTGCTGTACCAGGCAATCAACTGCTCTTTATCCGCATGGGCAGAAAAGCCTTTCATATTATAGATATGGGCATTGACCTTAATATCCTCGCCCATAATCTTTACCTGCTTAGCGCCTTCGACAATACGCCTGCCCAACGTACCTTCCGCTAAAAAGCCGGCAAAAACAACACTGCTGTCAGAACGCCACAGATTATGCTTCAGGTGGTGTAAAATGCGTCCGGCATCGGCCATACCACTGGCAGAAATAATAATCTTGCTGGATTCATCATCGTTAATCGCCCGCGATTCTTCCGGGGTAGCCGTAAACCGCAGATTCTTCATGTCTACAAGCCTGCGTCCCTGCATTTCATACAAAGCTCTGGCTTCCTCATCATATTCTTCAGGATTAGTAAGCGTAATCTGAGTAGCCTTGTTAGCCATAGGGCTGTCGACAATAATCGGAACATCAGGTATTTTATTTTCCGCGCGCAGTTTTTGGAAATAATACAGCAATACTTGTGTTCTGCCTACTGCAAACGCAGGAATAATAACATTGCCGCCTCTCTCTACGGTATCATTGATAATCTTAGCCAGTTCAGCTTCCTTATCGTATTCCTTATGCACTCTGTTGCCATAAGTAGATTCTGTAATGATAAAATCCGCACCGGAAATATGTTCCGGATCTTCAATAATAGGCTGATCCGGCTGCCCTATATCACCGGTAAATACCAGTTTCGTCTGTTTGCCATCTTCTGTAACAAACATTTCGACAATGGCAGACCCTAAGATATGTCCTGCCACTCTGAAGCAGACCTTAATATTAGGAATAATATCTACCGTTTCATCAAAATCATGAATTCTGAACAGCTTCATAGCTTCATAAGCATCATCGACAGTAAATAAAGGCTCCACAAATTTTTTGCCAGCCCTTAATCCTTTACGATTTGCCAGCTCAGCATCCCCTTCCTGGATATGAGCACTATCCGGCAGCAGGATGGAACAAAGTTCCTGAGTAGATTTTGTACAATGAATATAACCCTTAAAGCCCTTCTTAACCAATTTAGGTAACAGACCGCTGTGGTCTACATGAGCATGCGTCAGCACTACAGCTTCGATTTCTGCAGGATTAAAAATAAACTCTTTTTCATTAAAAGCAGTAATCAGCTTAGAGCCCTGAAACATACCGCAATCAACAAGAATTTTTCTTCCAGCTACCTCTACCAGATAGCAGGAACCTGTAACCATACGCGCCGCGCCTAAAAATGTAATCTTCATGACAAAACCTCCTGCCACTTGAATAATTTACTATACAGCTTATATTATATTTATTCGCTTTAAAAAGTTTTTTACCTGCCTGCAGAAGGTTCGTCACTGATTTATTACAAATTAAGAAACTTACGCCAGCTGGCATTAGCCTTATTGCTGCAATTACCGCAGCTGCCGCAGTCTTTATAAACTTTTTCGCCAAAGTATCGCAGTAAATAATTGCGCAGACAGGCAGAAGTATGACAATAAGCAATCATCTTATCCAACAACTGCAAATCATGTTCTTTCCAGGCCAAATCCGGCTGGTCGTGACCAATAAGATAAGTATTAACTGCAACATCACTCTTATCATACAGCAGCAGACATTCTGCTTTTTTACCATCTCTGCCTGCTCTTCCGGCTTCCTGATAATAGCTCTCGATATCTTTAGGCATATTATAGTGAATAACAAACCGCACATCAGCCTTATCTATTCCCATACCAAAAGCATTGGTCGCTACAATCAGCTTTACCTGTCCTTTAACAAAGCAGTTCTGATTAAACTCTCTTTCCTCACTGGTCAGCCCAGCATGATAGCGCATAGCCAGATATCCATGTCTTACCAGCAATGCTGTTACTGTTTCGACCTTTTTACGGGTAGAACAATAAATAATCCCGCTTTCTTCACTATGCTGCTGCAAAAAATCCAGCAGTGTCCTGTCTTTATCTACTGCTCTCTTTACAGAAAAATATAAATTAGGGCGGTCAAATCCTGTAACAACTGTACGTGCCTGCTCAATATGCAGTTTATTTAAAATGTCTTCTCTTACCTCTGCTGTAGCAGTAGCCGTAAACGCCGCAATCAGTGGTTTATGCGGCAAGCATTCGATAAACTGCGGTATATTATAGTAATCTTTACGAAAACTATGACCCCACTGTGAAACACAATGGGCCTCATCAACAGCTACCATAGTAATAGCAGCTTTTTTGGCAAAACTGACAAACTGCTGATTGGCAAGTCTTTCAGGAGCAACATACAAAAATTTGCATTTCCCGTTTAAAGTATCATATAAAATCTTGCCGTAAGCATTTCCCGTCAGGCTGCTGTCCAGATAAGCCGCCGGTATACCACGTGCACACAAGGCTTCCGCCTGATCTTTCATTAAAGAAATCAGCGGAGATATTACCAGCGTTACACCTGACATCAAAAGCGAAGGCAGCTGAAAACACAAACTCTTGCCAGCACCGGTGGGCAAAACAGCCAACACTGGTCTGCCTGCCATAATCTCACTTATTATTTCTTCCTGACCGCTACGAAAACTCTCATAACCGAAATATTGGCGTAAAGCTTTTGCTAAATTATTATCTTTAATCATTACTTTTTAACACTCTCAACAAAACTTTTTTAACTTTCAAACTTATCTCTGTAAAATTAAAACGACTGCAAAGCAGTCGTTTTAATCCATATTCTTTTCTTTATACGGACATTCTGCCAGTACAGCACATTCCGTACATAAAGGCTTACGCGCCTTACAAATTTTACGTCCATGCCAGATAAACCAGTGATGAGCGTCACTCCATTTTTCCATAGGAATAATCTTCTGCAATTCCTTTTCAGTTGCTAACGGATCTGCACCTTTAGCCAGACCTAATCTGTGGGAAACACGGAAAACATGGGTGTCTACTGCAATAGCAGGCACATTATAAATAATGCTTGCTACTACATTGGCAGTTTTCTTGCCCACCCCCGGCAGCTTCATCAGCGTAGTAATATTATCCGGTATCTTACTGTCAAACTCCTGCACCAGCATATGGCAGGTAGCCAGAATATTTTTTGCTTTAGCATGATACAAACCGCAGTCACGTATCTGCTCTTCTATTTCTTCCTGGCTCAAAGCGCCCATTTTTTCCGGTGTATCAAACTTGGGAAATAAACGTGCCGTAATCTTATTAACACGTTCATCAGTACATTGAGCAGACAGAATAACAGCTATCAATAATTCAAAAGGTGAATTATAATTCAAGGCAGTCTTAGTACCGGAATAAGTATCTTCCAGAATCTTTAAAATAGCTTCACGTTTGCTTTTCCGCAGCATCAGTTAGTCAAGCTCCTTACCGGTGCCGGAATACGTCCGCCTCTGGAAATAAATTTATCAGCTTTAAAATTATTCACTGCAATAATAGGTGCATAACCAAGCAGACCGCCAAATTCAACCCTATCGCCTACGCCCTTACCGGGAACAGGAATCAGACGCACTGCAGTAGTCTTATTATTAATCATGCCAATAGCAGCTTCATCGGCAATGATAGCAGCAATAGTTTCTGCAGTAGTATCGCCAGGTACAGCAATCATATCAAGGCCTACAGAACATACGCAGGTCATTGCTTCCAGTTTTTCCAAGGTCAGGCAGCCTCTTTCAACAGCAGCAATCATGCCTGCATCTTCGCTGACAGGTATGAAAGCACCGCTTAAACCGCCAACATAGCTGGATGCCATAAGTCCGCCTTTTTTAACTGCATCGTTGAGCATAGCCAAAGTAGCAGTAGTACCCGGGCAGCCGCAGCTTTCCAGACCAATTTCTTCCAGAATATGTGCAACACTGTCGCCGATAGCCGGTGTCGGTGCCAGAGAAAGGTCGATAATACCGAACTGAGTATTTAATCTGCGGGCAGCTTCCTGTGCCACAAGCTGACCTACACGAGTAATTTTGAAAGCAGTTTTCTTAATAGTTTCTGCAACCATACCAATATCGCCGTCACGTACAGACTCTAAAGCATGTTTTACTACGCCAGGGCCGCTTACACCAACGTTGATAACAGTTTCAGGCTCTGTAACGCCATGGAAAGCCCCTGCCATGAAAGGATTATCAGGCACAGCATTACAGAAAACAACTAATTTGGCACAACCAATAGCATCACGGTCTGCAGTACGTTCTGCAGCCATTTTTACCACTCTGCCCATCTGTGCTACAGCATCCATATTGATGCCGCATTTAGTTGAGCCTACACTAACAGAAGAACAAACAATATCAGTAACAGCCAAAGCTTCAGGAATAGAAGCAATCAGATTATGATCGCCTTTTGTATAACCTTTATCCACCAACGCAGAAAAACCGCCGATGAAATTTACACCTACGTTTTTGCCGGCTTTATCAAGAGCCTGTGCCAGCAGTACATAATCGCTGCTGTCACAGCTTTCGCCTACCATAGCAATAGGAGTAACAGATATACGTTTATTGATAATAGGCACGCCAAGTTCTGCTTCCAGATCTTCACCTGTTTTAACCAGTTTTTCAGCCTTTTGGCAAATTTTATCATAAATTTTTTGAGCAGTAACCTTAATATCCGGATGTCCGCAGTCGCGCAGGCTGATACCCATAGTAATGGTACGCACGTCCAGATTATTTTCGGTAATCATGCGTGTTGTTTCTAAAATATCATTGGTATTAAACAGCATAGCAGCCTCCTATATACGATGCATAGCAGTAAAGATTTCTTCACTTTGCAGACGGATTTCTACGCCAATTTCCTGACCCAGCTCAGCAAATCTTGCCTGTGCTTCTTTAAGAGTAACATTAGCTTTGCTCATATCAGCGATCAGCACCATGTTAAAAAATCCCTGCATAATATTCTGATTAATATTGATAATGTTGATATTACATTCAGCTAAGGTTTGGCTTACTTTAGCAATAATACCCACTTTATCCTTACCTACGATAGTTAATACAATACGCATAATTTTGCCTCCTGTTCCAAAAATAAAAATACTGCTTTCAAGATATTTTTATTTTAACATATAATATGTGACCTGTCTGTAATATTTTAACCACTAATACTTGTGCGCAGCTGAATTGCTTCTGCTATATGCGCTGCTGAAATCTGTTCACATCCGGCAAGATCTGCAATTGTACGCGCAACCTTTAGAATTCTGTCATGGCTGCGGGCACTTAAATGCAAAGCATTAAAATATTTTTCCAATATACTTTGTGCCTCATTATCAAGCTTGCAATATTTTACCACTTCCTGCCTGCTCATCTGAGCATTACAGTAAAGTCCGCTGCCTCGCAAACGTTCTAGCTGGATATTTCTTGCTGCAACTACTCTTTCTCTTATAACTGCCGAACTTTCTCCAACTTCTTTATTTTTGAGTTCAGTGAAGTTCACACGAGTAAGATTTATCTGCATATCAATCCTGTCCAGCAAAGGCCCAGACACCTTACGCCGATAATTGTCTATATCCTTTTGCTTGCAGCGGCAGCGATGTTCTTTATCACCTAAATATCCGCAGGGACAGGGATTCTGCGCAGCGCAGAGGATAAACTTACTGGGAAAAGTCATTGCTGCCCGGACGCGGGAAATATTCACCACGCCATCTTCCAAAGGCTGACGCAGCATTTCCAAGGTATAACGTTCAAATTCCGGCAATTCGTCTAAAAACAATACCCCATTGTGACTAAGCGTTACTTCACCCGGACGCGGATAGGAACCGCCTCCTAAAAGCGCACTGGCAGAAACACTGTGATGGGGACTGCGGAACGGGCGTTCCAGCATAATACTTTCTGTTTCCGGCAGCATGCCTACAATACTGTAAATCTTGGTAACTTCTAAAGCTTCCTCCTCAGTCATGGGCGGCAGGATAGTTACCAGCCTTCTGGCCAGCATCGTCTTGCCGCATCCAGGAGCACCAACCATCAGGATGCTGTGCCCACCGGCAGCAGCAATTTCCATGGCTCTGCGTGCTACAGGCTGACCTTTAACATCAGCAAAATCCTCACGATAAACACGCTCAGAATTTGTAAGAATGTTCTCTTTTGGCAGCGGCTTTAAAGGCTTCTTACCCTGAAGATGCTCTACCAGCTCTATCAGGCTGCGTACTGCATAAACATCAATATCAGCAATAAGCTTGCCTTCTGCTGCGTTGTCTGCAGGAATAAAAATTTCCTTCAAACCACTTTTCTTGGCTTCAATAATCATGGAAAGCACGCCTGAAAGTTTGCGAATACTGCCGTCCAGCGACAATTCTCCCACAAACACTTTGCCATTGACCATTTCCTGTGAAAGAAATTTAGAACTTACCAAAACACCTAACGCCATGGGCAAATCTAAGCCCGAGCCTTCTTTTTTCAAGTCAGCAGGGGCCAGATTGACGGTAATCTTCGTCATTGGGAAAGGATAAGCGGAATTACGTATAGCTGCCCTTACCCTTTCTTTGGCTTCTCGCACAGCAAGATTAGGCAAGCCCACGATGTCAAATCCCGGTAAACCGTTGGTAACATCTACTTCGACGGCAATCTTAATACCGTCAATACCTACTGTAGTCTCACCAAGTACATAAGAAAACACTACATAACAACCTTCTTTCTCAGAAGCAATGCGGATAATGGTGAAACTCTTTTACCACAGTTCCTTCTTTTAAAATTTCTATTACATCAAAAGAAAGTACCGGCATGTTTTGTATTATACCTCTCACCTGCATATAATATTCAGCACATCGATAAATCTTTTTCTGTTTAGTCCATGTCACCGCTTCCGCAGGTTTTCCAAACCTGGCAGAAGCACGTGTCTTGACTTCAACAAAACATAATACAGCATTTTTTTCAGCTATAATATCTATCTCACCCATGCGGCAGCGAAAATTACGGCACAATATTTGGTAGCCGTGCTGCCGCAGATAATTGCAGGCAAAGTCTTCCCCGAATTTTCCCAGCTCATCCTTCGGGTTCATATTTATAATTGTCTTTGAGCGGTGAATAAAGAATATTTTCTGTTTGCTCTGCTGCAGGAAGCATCATACTTTTGACAGGCTCAAAACTGCGTCTATGCCAGCGTGTAGCTCCATGCGCGGACAAAGCCTGCATATGCTCTTTACTGCCATATCCTTTATTACCAGCAAAACCATACTGCGGATAATAGCCAGCTAATCTTTCCATAATCCTGTCACGAGTTACTTTGGCAATAATCGATGCTGCCGCAATAGATGCGCTTAAAGCATCCCCATGAACAACGGACAGACACTTCATATTCTCTATTTCTAACGGCACGGCATCTATTAATGCAGTCTGCGGCTTAATCTGCAGGTGCTGCAGTACCTGACACATACCTTCTTGAGTAGCGCGATAAATATTTAAATCGTCGATACTGCTGACACTGACAATATTGACACTGATATCAACAGCTTTATTAAGTATCTCTGTATATAGCAGCTCTCTTTTCTTAGCTGAAAGCTGCTTGGAATCATTTAAACCGCTAATAAAAACTTCCTGCGGCAAAATAACTGCTGCTACAACTAATGGTCCTGCCAAGGGTCCACGCCCAGCTTCATCGACACCGGCTACATACTTTGCCCCTTCCAGATATTCCTGCTTTTCATAACGCAGCATCTCTTGAAAACGTTGTTTTTCAGCTTCTGTAGCTGCAAGCTTCTTATAATATCCCTGCAGCAGTTTCTGCACACCACTGCGCTGATCAAGTGCCAGCTCCTGTAAAAATTCTTCACTGGGCTGATTATTTAGAATTGTTTTAATTTCCTGAATTTTCATGCAAATTACCTCACAAAAAAACCGCCTGCAAAGGCGGTTCTATTCAAGGCTCGTCCATAGTAAAACGACCCATGCGTCCTGAACGAAAATCACGTAAAACCAGCTGGTATACCTTATCAAGGTCATACAAACCACCGGCTTTAAGACAGCCGCGAGCAGCTGCAATTTTCGCCATTACATCCTTTACATTTTCACGATCTTCAAAATCTATCGTGTATTTATTTTTTAACTCTTGAGGATACGCTTCCATAAGCCTTGCCAATAATAATTCGGCGGCCTGCTCTCTGTCAAAAACATCCTCTTTGATAGCACCTGTAATCGCCAGACAGAAGCCTACTTCTTTATCCTCGAACTTAGGCCATAAAACACCCGGAGTATCCAAAAGCTCCAGACCCTTAGCAATAGTAATCCATTGCTGGCCTTTAGTTACACCTGGTTTGTCAGCGGCAACAACTTTGTTCTTGCCTACTAACCTATTTATGAGAGTGGACTTGCCAACATTAGGTATACCTACAATCATTACTCTGATAGGACGATTGCGTACACCTTTTTTCAGCCATTTATCAATAACCGGTTTAGCCGCAGTCTGAATCAAGCCTATCAGCTGTTTAACGCCCTTGCCAGTAGCACAGTCTACTTTGCAGACAGGGATATCACTGCTTTTAAATTTCTGCAGCCACAGCTCTGTCTTGGCATTATCAGCCATATCTACCTTATTGAGAGCAATAACCTTTGGCTTGCCTCCTAAAAGATTAACCAGCATCGGATTAGTACTGGAACGCGGTATTCTGGCATCCAGCATCTCAACAACTACATCTACTAATTTTATCTGGGTCTCCATCATTCTTTTGGCCTTAGTCATATGACCTGGAAACCATTGAATTTTGAAATCCTCTATCATTTGCCCATACCCGTATCAGCCTTAATCAGATGGAACTGATCCAGCGGCCAGAACACCAGTGCCGCTCTGCCTTTAACCAGCTGCAGCGGAACAAAGTCGACATCAGCAAAACGACTGTCCTCAGAATTATTACGGTTATCACCCAGTACAAAGATATGACCTTCCGGAACTACAGACTTTTTGTAGTCAGAAAGATTCGGACCCTTAGGATCATCTTTATAGATATAACCTTCATTGAGCATCGTACCGTTTACAAAAACCTTACCCTGACGCATCTCAATAGTATCGCCGCCTACGGCGATTACTCTCTTAATAAAGTCACGGCTTTGATCCTTAGGATAACGGAATACAATGATTTCACCCTTTTTCGGGTCGGTAAAGAAATAACTGAGTTTATCAACCATGACACGTTCATGGTTTACCAGCGTAGGATACATAGAAGAACCTTCTACCATATAAGGCTCTACTAAAAAAGTCCTTATGCAAAAAGCCAGCGCTACGGCTACTATAATAGAAACAAGCCAGTCGCTGACTGAATCCTGCCAGGAAGTATTATTCTTATTACTCATAGCTGCACTCCTTTCGGAAACATTTTATCGCCCGTTTATAAAGGCTGTTTTTTATTTTAGCACAAAATTGCTTTTCAGTCAGCATTTAAGACAAAAATAATAAAAGGGACTGTTAAAACAGTCCCTTCCATCATTTCGGTAATAATTAGCGTCTTTCTCTGATACGAGCTGCTTTACCGGTAAGGTTACGCAGATAGTACAGTTTTGCACGACGAACGATACCACGGCGAGCAACTTCGATTTTTTCCAAACGAGGGCTATGTACCGGGAAAGTTCTTTCTACGCCAACACCATAGGAGATACGACGAACAGTAAAGTTTTCACGCACGCCGGAGCCGCTGCGGGAAATTACAACGCCTTCAAAAAGCTGAATACGTTCTCTGCTGCCTTCAACTACTTTTACATAAACTTTTACGGTGTCACCTGCACGGAAGTCAGGAATGTCGGAACGAAGCTGTTCTTGTTCCAATACTTCAATAATGTTCATAATTTCCTCCTAATTCATAGACGTTCATGTGCGAACTCCACAGCGGACCGTCCGTATTACACAAAAAAGATTTTATCATAATCTACGCTGTATTGCAATATATTTTACACTTTCACACAGATTATTTTTCCCACCAGGCTTCACCAGCCAAGCGGTCTAAGATAATAGCAACAGCACTGCGTACGCACAGATGATTATAGTCACAGCTGCCATAAACAGGTTCCAGAATATAATCAAATTTTTTCATTGCTTCTGCCTCAATACCAAAACCCGTGCCAAAAAGCAGCAAAACAGGCCTGTCACCCTCCTGTAGTCTCTGACGTAAAAACTCATAGCTTACTGTGTTGGGATAAGTTCTGGCATCTGTGGTCACAATATACGGCTGCTTACCTGTAAGCTGACGAATATTTTCAGCAGCTGCTGCAATGTCGGGCTGCCAGCATACTCTGTCAAGAGCATCTTTACGGTCAGGATTATAAATACCGCCGTAACCATGCTGCCAATACCCCAGAATACGTTCAACAATCTGTCGCTGTACATCAAGCGGATGAATAATATAATATTTTTTTACATCATAAGTTCTGCAGGTACGAGAAATATCATGCAAATCAAAATTAGTTACTGCACTTGCAATAACTTTCATATTCTTATTATAAATAGGATAATGAACCAATCCTACAAATAAATCAGCCATCTATCTCACCCTGCAGTTCCGCTTTTATTTCTGCCAGTAATTTTCTATCTTCCTTGTCCATTTGCTGCGGCAATAATTCCGGACGCAGCAGATATGTAGCTTTCAGTGACTGTTTGCGGCGCCATTTATTAATCAGGGCATGATTGCCATTGCGCAGTACTTCCGGCACTACCAGCCCTTCAAAATCTACTGGCCGTGTATACTGAGGATACTCCAAAAGACCGGTACTGAAAGAATCCTCCTCAGCACTGGCCATTTTGCCCAATACTCCCGGTATAAACCTTGCTACGGCATCCATAACTATCAACGCAGGCATTTCACCGCCTGTAAGCACATAGTCACCAATAGAAAGTTTTTCATCTACCCAATTGAAGATACGCTCGTCAAAACCTTCATAATGACCGCAGACAAAAATCAAATCCTGTCCGCAACGAGCATATTCCTCTACTATGTCCTGCTTTAAGGTTCGTCCGCCAGGACACATTGCTATAACCCTGGCATCAGGCAGCTGCTCTTTAGCCTTGCGAATCGCAGCAACCATAGGTTCCGGTTTGAGCACCATTCCGGCACCGCCGCCGAAAGGAGAATCATCTACAGTACGATGCTTATCCGTTGTAAAATCACGCGGATTAATGCAGGAGATATTAACAAGTCCTTTATCTGCCGCACGTTTAATGATACTGTGAAAAGCAGCCTGTTCAATCTGCTCAGGAAATAAGGTTATAAACAAAAAATTCATGCTTCATCAGTCCATTCAGGCAATTTTACCACAATGCGTTTTTCCTGCAGATTTATTTCCCGCACGTAGATTTTCAATGCAGGTATCAAAAGGTCCTTGCTACCAGGAACTGCAACAATATATACATCATTACTGCCTGTAGTAATACTGTCTTTAAAAGTTCCCAGCTGTTTACCTTCTTCATCAAATACAGGCAAACCAATAAGATCTGCCACGTAGAAACGGCCTTCTTCCAAAGGCGGTAAATCTTCTGCTCTAATCAGTATTTTCTTATCGCGCAGCAACTCAGCGTCATTCATAGTAGTGATTTCTTTAGTACTTACCAGTACCATTCTCTTATGAAAACGAGCTGCTTTTACAGTCAGCTGGCGACCATCTTCCAGAAGCAAATAAGAGAGATTTAAAAACTGTTCCGGCCTGTCAGTAAGGGGCATAATACGAATATCGCCCCGCACACCGTGCGGAGCGACTATCTTGCCAATAACTATTTCTTTATCCATGAGCTTACTCGCGGAAAGCAATAACCTTTCCGTCTTCAGTAAGAATTTCAGCACCCATCAAAGCATCAAGATTGGTACCTACTGTAATTTCCACAGTACGTTCCAAAGTACCATGACCAATTTCAGCACCCATTTCTAATGCTTCGGCACGTTTCAGTTTTGCTTCTGCTTCATTTTTTGCAGCCAGACGTTTATTACGCTCAGCATCGATTTGTTCGCGCAAAGCCGGAAGTACGCTCAAATCGCTGGCAGCCTGACTAAGAGCTTTCTTAGCCTGGAATTCGAACTGTTCAAGATCCAATTCCATTTTCTTTATAGTATTTTGGAGATCTCCAATAATTTTCAACTTCAAATCTTCGGTTACTTTAGCTTTAACTGCAACAGGAACCCTGACATACATTTTATCCATTGTTATACCATCCTTGATCAGATAATTTCCACGATAACCTTTACATTTTCGCGTGTTGCAACTGCTTTCATAACTGTTCTAATCGCTTTTGCGATACGGCCCTGTTTTCCAATAACTTTACCCATATCCTCAGAAGCAACATGGAGGCGAAGCACCGTTGTTGTACCGGTTGTTTCCTCCTCCACGACTACTGCAGACGGATTACTTACAAGAGACTTGGCCATTACTTCTACCAATTCTTTCATGTAAACACGCCTCTCTTATTATTTTGCTGCTTTAGCTTCAGCAAATTTTTTCATGATGCCGTCTTTGCTGAACAAAGATTTAACGGTATCGGTCGGTTGTGCACCTTTGGACATCCAGTCGATTGCTTTTTCAGCATCGATTTTAACGTTAGCCGGTTGAACGGTAGAGTCATAGTAACCAATGCTTTCGATGAATCTGCCATCACGCGGAGAACGGGAATCAGCAACAACGATACGATAGAAAGGAGCTTTTTTAGCACCCATACGTTTCAGACGAATTTTAACTGCCATGTTGATTTCACCTCCTTAAACTAATATCAACTAACTGTTATGATTTTTTATTAATGCATAAAGGGGATTTTAAATCCGCCTTTAGAAGCAAACTTTGCCATACCCTGCATACGCTTCATCATTTTTTTGCTTTCATCAAAATTCTTCAGAAGCTTATTAACATCCTGTACTCTCATACCGCAGCCAGCTGCAATACGTTTGCGTCTGCTGCCGTTAATGATGTCGGGATTGCGACGTTCTTTAGGAGTCATAGACTTGATAATTGCTTCTATCCTGTCAAACTCTTTCTCGTCGACATTAGCTTCTTTAAGTTTTTGACTGATGCCACCCATGCCGGGAATCAGTCCTAAGATTGTATCCAAAGAACCTAATTTTTTAACCTGCTGCATCTGCTCTAAAAATTGTTCCAGAGTAAATTCATCCTTGCGGAGCTTTTTCTCCATTTCCAGAGCTTTAGCCAGGTCAGTAGTAGACTGAATTTTTTCCACCAGGGTAAGGATATCGCCCATACCAAGGATACGGGAAGCCATACGATCGGGATGGAAAGGCTCAAGAGCATCAAGCTTTTCGCCCATACCAATAAGTTTTACAGGCTTACCGGTAACTGCCTTTACAGAAAGTACAGCGCCGCCGCGGGCATCGCCATCCAGCTTAGTAACAATTAAGCCGTCAATTCCAAGTTCACGGTCAAAGCTTTCTGCAACAGTTACAGCATCCTGACCAGTCATGGCATCGACTACCAAAAGTATTTCAGTAGGATTTACGCTGCCTTTAATTTCACGCAGCTCGTTCATCAGTTCTTCATTTATATGCAGTCGGCCTGCGGTATCGATAATAATCGTGTCGCATGCCAGAGAAAAAGCTTTTTCTAAAGACTGTTTGGCAATCTCTACCGGAGATACCTTATCACCCAAGGCAAATACCGGCACATTAATCTGTTCGCCCAGTACCTGCAGCTGCGTAATAGCAGCAGGCCGGTAAATATCGCCTGCAACCAGAAGCGGCTTTTTATTCTTACGCTTCAGATAGGTTGCCAGCTTACCGGCAGTAGTAGTTTTACCTGCACCCTGCAGACCAACCAGCATAATAATAGTCGGCGGCTTAGGAGAAACTGCCAGCTTGCTTTGAGTACCACCTAAAAGCTGGATAAGCTCTTCATTAACAATCTTAATAATCTGCTGATGCGGATTAAGACTTTCATTAACTTCGGCACCAAGGGCACGTTCCTTAACTTTAGCAACGAAGTCCTTAACAACCTTAAAGTTTACGTCCGCTTCCAGCAGCGCCATTCTTACTTCGCGCATCGGTGCTTTTAAATCTTCTTCTGTAATTTTTCCGGCACCGCGGAACATCTTTATAGCATTTTGTAATCTTTCAGATAAACTTTCAAAAGCCATTGTTACCTACTTTCGCCACACATTCCATTTAAAATCTTGATGGCTTCATCATTTTTCTGCCTGCTGCAGTCAGCAAGCAAATCTATCACTTCGCGCAGCCTTGCTTTATCAGCTTCACTGCGGGCTAAAAGGCCAAGTTTTTTTTCATTGCGCTCCAAAATCAGCTCTACACGCTTCAGCAAATCATGAATCGCCTGCCGTGATACGCCGGTTTCCTCCGCAATCTCTGTCAGTGACAGGTCATCATAAAAATACAGTTTTAAACATTGCTGCTGTTTTTCTGTTAAAAGGCCGCCGTATATATCAAACAGCCTTCCCAGCCTCATTCTCTGTTCAAAATCGTGTTCTGACAATTTCCTGTTTCCTTTACTCAAAATATCTGACTATGCAATTATACTGTATCGCCAAATATATGTCAAGTATTTTTACTTGTCACTGTCAAATAAAGCTTCAACAAATTTATCAGGCTCAAAAGGACGGAAATCCATAATACCTTCGCCAACACCAATCCATTTTACCGGCAATCCCAACTCTTCCTTAATTGCTACAACAACGCCGCCTTTGGCAGTACCATCAAGCTTAGTAAGTACTACGCCTGTAACATTGGCAGTTTCCATAAATACTTTGGCCTGACTGATTGCATTTTGTCCGGTAGTCGCATCAAGCACCAGAAAAGTTTCATGCGGGGCTTCCGGAATCTCTCTTTTAATAATGCGATGAATTTTTTCCAGCTCATTCATTAAATTGGTCTTATTATGCAGTCTGCCGGCAGTATCAATGAAAAGTATATCTGCCTTACGTGCTACGGCAGCCTTAACTGCGTCAAAAACTACTGCAGCCGGATCTGCACCTTCCGCATGACGAATTACGTCACAGCCGGCACGTTCACCCCAAATCTGCAATTGTTCGGAAGCTGCTGCTCTGAAGGTATCGCCTGCAGCCAATACAACCTTGTAATTAAACAAAGTAAAATAGTTGGCCAACTTGCCAATTGTAGTAGTCTTGCCTACGCCGTTAACACCTACAACAAGAATAACTGTTGGTTTAGCACCAATACGTGTGCGCTGGCCGGAATCCTGCAGCATCTCGGTAAGATACTTTTTCAGGAAAGGAATAACGTCCTGTGTGCCGCTGATTTCTTTTTTCTTTGCTGCCTGGCGTACTGCTTCAATAAGCTTTTCTGTAGTTTTAACGCCTACATCAGCAGTTAAAAGAATCATTTCCAGTTCTTCCAAAAAATCTTCATCAATAGAAACAGATAAACCAACCAGCTCTTCTATTCTGTCCGTAAAATTACGGCGTGTCTTGCTGAGGCCTTCTTTCAATCGCTCAAAAAATCCCATAAATTCCTACTCCTTTTCATTTATCTTAACAGAAAGCAATTTTGATACACCGGATTCTTCCATAGTCACACCATACATAATATCGGCACATTCCATTGTCCCCTTACGATGCGTAATGATAATAAACTGTGTTTTCTGCGAAAAATCCCTTAAAAATTTTGAAAATCTGACAATATTAGCATCATCAAGCGCCGCATCTATTTCATCCAAAATACAAAATGGCGCTGGACGATAACTAAGCAGTGCAAAAAGCAGTGCAATAACAGTCAGTGCTCTTTCGCCGCCGGATAAGAGATACAAACTCTGCAACCGTTTTCCTGGAGGCTGAACCTCAATATCAATCCCCGAATTCAGCAAATCATCGGGCTCAGAAAGCTTTAATACTGCAGTACCGCCGCCAAAAAGTCTTACATAGCATTCAGCAAAGAATTTATTTATCTCTGCAAAAGCCTCTTTAAACTTACGCGTCATGCCAGAATTTATTTCACTGATAACTGCCTGCAGATTATCTCTGGCTGTCGCCAAATCATCATACTGATGATTTAAAAATTCACTGCGTTCCTTTACCGCCTGATATTCCTCAATAGCAGCAGGATTAACTGGTCCTAAAGCTGCAATAGCTGTTGCCAGCCTGCTTTCTTTCTTTTTCAATTCTGAACTGTCAAGTTCCAGAAGTTCTTCATTTCTTGCAGCAGTTTCATCAAGGCCGTATTCTTCTGTCAGCTGCATCAAAACATGTTCACGGTCATTATTATATCGCGCCATCTCTATATCCAGCTGCTTCAAAAAACCTTCACTATTGCTGCACTGTTTACGAATCAAGGCTGCCTGCTCTTCTGCTTGCTGCTGCTGATTCTGCAGGCGCAGACGTTCCTCTCGGAACTCTTCTTTGCCGCTTTCAGTTTCCTGCAGCTGCTGCAAAAGCTCTGCACTGCGCTTATCGCATGCCTGCTTTTCAGATTCGCATTTTTCAATCAGCTGCTGCAAACGCAGCTGTTCCTGTTCATTACCAGTAATTTCTCTGCGCAGCTGCAGCGTATCGCTGTCAAGGCCCTTCATTCTGTCACTCATCAGCTGCACCTTAGCCGAAGAAGTTTCTGCTAATAAGCGGGCATCATGCAGCTGATTTTCCGCTGCATCTACCTTGCTTTTTTCTGCAGCTATTTTCTTCTGCATATCTTCTAACAGCTGTTTCGCCGCGCTATCCTGTTCTTCCAGCTCTTTAACTTTTGCGCGCAGTTCCTGCACCTTGCTGCGGTTTGCCATATATTCTGCCGCAATGGCATTTCTGTCATCAAGCAACAATAATAAGTGTTCTTCTGCCTCACGCTTTTTCTGACTTAAATGCTGCAGCTGTAAATCAAGCTGCGAAGACATCAAAGCGTACTGCCGTAATTGCTCTCGTCCCTGCTGCAGTTTGGCAGATAATTTCTGCTGCTTATCTTCTTCTGTTTCCAGTGCCTCCTGCAGCTGAAGCATCTCTCCCCGCTGCTCAGCGAGCAAAGCTTCAAGACGTTTAATATCACGGCCGCGGCTTAAATAACCTTCCTTATGTCTGCGGCTGCCGCCTGACATACTGCCGCCAGCGTTAATAGTATCGCCATCTAATGTAACTACCCGCAACCTAAATTTAGCCATTCTTGCCGCAGACAGCGCAGCATCAATATTTTCTGCAACTAATACGCGCCCCAGCAAAAACCTTATGGCTTTGGCAGCTTGCTCGTGGCAGCTGACCAAATCCACAGCAAAACCGCAAATACCTTTTAGACTTCGCAGTCTTTCTTCCTCCTGCGTCAGCCTGCGCTCCTGAATATTATCTAAAGGCAGAAAGGTCGCTCTGCCGCCATTTTGCTGTTTCAGATAATTAATGGCTGCTTTAGCAGTGTCAGCATCTAAAGTTACCAGATTCTGCGCACTTTCTCCTAAAGCTGTTTCTATGGCGGTAACATATTTTTCGTCCGTCTGCAGCAGTTCTGCTGCCACACCGATAATATTTTTTCGCCAGGGAGCATTGCATTTCAGGATATTTTTTATACCGTAACCAAAACCTTCGTAAGAATTCTGCATCCGCTGCAATGAATTAAGCCGTGCTTCTGTTTCTATAAGCTTCTTCTGGCAAAGTCCCTGCTGCTGCCTTATTGTTTGCAGCTTCCGTCTGTATTCTTCCTCTTGCTTACCATCAGCCTCTAATTCGTCATTTAAGCGTTTCTGTTCATGTCCGCTGCGGGCCTGCTTTTCCAACAGTCGACGATATTCTTCTTCCACATTCCCAGCAACAGTTTCTGCTTCAGTAATGCTTTCTTTCAGCGCTTCTCTGCGTTTTACGCGGCGTTCCTGCTCCTGCTCTAAAACACGTAAAGCGTTGCGCGCTTCCAGCAGGCTTTGCATATCAGCAAAAACATCAGCCTTTAAATTCTCAGACTGTTGACTGATTTCATGAAGATTTTTTTCATACTGCTCTTTTTCACGCTGCAGCTGCTGCAAACTATATTCAGCCTTAGCACGTTTTTTATCAACAACGTCAAATTCAGCCGCTAAAGCAGTCATTTGCTTTTCCAGCTCATCAGCCTGCTGCTCAAGTCTGATGTTTCTTGCACCAAGTTTTTCCGCACTTTGTCTGCTGTTGATAATGCGTTCATCCAGCACCGCTTTTTGTCCGCGTATTTTTTCCAGCGCAGTTTCTTTGTCCTTCATTTCGTCCATCAGCTTGGCAAAACTTTCGTTCAGTCTGTCAGCTTCGGCCTGCAGCTGTGCCGCCTGTGCCTCCTGCACGCTTAAATCTGCCAGTCGCTGGGAAAGTTCCTGCTCTAAAAGCTGCTTTTTTTCCTGCAGCTTTTGACACAAACTGGTTATATTATCAAGCTTATGCACAAAATTAGTAAGACGACATTGTCTTTGCTCCACATAGAGAGCATTATACTGCTGTGTTTTTTCTGCAGCTGCACGCAAAGGCTCCACCTGTGCATCTACTTCAGCCTTAATATCATTAATACGCGTAAGATTGGCTCCGGTTTCATCCAAACGTCGTACTGCCTCTTTCTTACGCAGTCTGTACTTGGCAATACCTGCAGCCTCCTCAAACAAGGCCCGGCGTTCCTCCGGTCTGCTGTTGAGTACCTCATCAATTCTGTTTTGCCCAATAATTGACATAGAGCCTTTGCCTAAGCCTGTATCAGCCAATAAATCCAGAATATCTTTTAGACGACAGTTTTTCTTATTGATAGCGTATTCACTGTCGCCACTGCGAAACAAACGCCTGGTCAGACTGACCTCAGAAAAATCCATATCAAGCGCGTGATCGCTGTTATCAAACTCTAAGGTAACTTCCGCTACACCTAATGGTCTTCTTTTGCTGCTGCCGGAAAAAATGATGTCTTCCATCTTGCTGCCGCGCAGATATTTTGCACTTTGCTCGCCTAACACCCAGCGTATAGCATCAGAAATATTGCTTTTTCCGGAGCCATTTGGACCCACTACGGCCGTGATACCTTTATCAAAAGTTAATTCAGTTTTTTCGGCAAAGGATTTAAAGCCGTATGTGGCAAAAGACTTTAAGCGCACGGTCATCACCTTACTTTATAATTCTTTATCAAGATATTTTATCATATATTTTATGCGGTATACAACCGCAAGATACTTTAATCATGCTACAGCCAGCTTTTAAGAACCTGCCATTCCTCCTGCAGGTCTGTAAGATTCATTCGGGCATTTGCCGGACTGGTTGAGTGCAGATAATATACCGGAACTTTGACGACAGTCCCAAAATATTTTTTAAACGTACTGCCAGCCTTACCACCATTACAAACAACAGCTCTTATCTGAGGATATTGCTGCAGCAAACCGCTAATATTATTAGGCTGTTCGTTACGGATATCACTGTCTAAGCTGCCTTCTCTCTCGCACACTCCTAACACATCCCAAAGTGCCAGTTTATTTTTCTGCAATAAAGCCAGCTTAGCCTCATAGTCAGTCGGCAGCTCTGCAGCAAATAAACCAGCTAAAAGCTTCCAAAACCTGTTTTGCGGATGTGCATAATATTGCTGCATTTCTAAGGATTTTCTTCCCGGCATTGAACCCAGAATCAGCACCCTGCTTTCAGGCGATACTACCGGCGGAAAACTTCTACAGATACTCATACTTCACAACCTTTTTATTACATTCATTCTGCTCTGACAGTAATATCTTTATCAGTAGTTTTTTCGACAGAAATTTTCGCAGGAGCAAGCAGCTGCTGCCAATATTTAATATTGCTGTTTTTCATTCCGCGAAGCTTAGATTCCATTTGTGCCGGGCAACTAATTACTATGCGCTCTGCTTTTTTTACAGCTAATAATTTATCTGTCAAACGCTCACGCAGAAGAAAGCTATGCACCAACTCACCCATAGAAGAATGAAAAGGTCCGGCCAGAATATTACCCGGTGCACATAATTCATCGTCCGGCTGCAAGCCAACCCTGATAACCTTAATCCCATTAGTCATAAGCTGATCGTAAACCCAGGCACTTTGGCGCACAGCTTCTTCCAAGCTTAACGGCTGAAACTCTCCCTTGGCCCAGCTTTCAGCTAAAGGCGTTCCTTTAATAACCAAAAGCGGATATATTCTGGCAATATCAGGCTGTAATTTTATTACCTGCGCAACAGTATCCTGCAGACTGCTAAAACTTTGCAGCGGCATACCAACCATCAGCTGCAAACCAGTCTTAAAATCATAAGCACGCAGCCGTTTCATCGCCTGCACCACATCCGCGGCCGTATGCCCGCGCCCTGCTGCTTCTAAAACTCTGTCATCCAGAGACTGCACTCCAAGCTCAACTAAGCGCACACCATGCTTTTTGAGCAATTCTAATTTCTTATCATCAATATAATCAGGACGTGTAGATAATCTGACACTGCCAATAATACCACGTTCTAACAGCTCATCAGTTAAAAACAGCAGTCTTTCCTGCAAACCGCTGTCTAAAGCAGTAAACGAGCCGCCATAAAAAGCTGCCTCATTCTCTAATGATGGTCTCAACCATTGCAGCCAACGAGTTATCTGCTCACGCGCACCGCTTTCGGCAGCATTCTTTTGTCCGCTGATAGTCTTCTGATTACAGAAAACACATTGGTGCGGACAACCTGCATGCGGTATAAAAATAGGTAAAATAGCCATTTTTATTTATCCTTTAAAAATAAAACTAAAAATTTTATTATAACGTAAAGGCAGGTATGAACACATACCTGCCTTATATTAATTATTCTTCAACCTGTACCTGTTTTGTCAGGATACTTTCTATTACCAATGCTACACCATCATCGTTGTTAGAAGCAGTGATTATCTTCGCATTATTTTTAACACTATCCTTAGCATTAGCTACCGCCACACCGATACCGGCATTTTTAATCATCCCTATATCATTATTGGAATCGCCAATGCACATAATCTCTTCCTGTTTTATGCCATAAGCTGCCGCTACAGCTTTTACAGCTTCCCATTTGTTAACGCCAGGTTCCATCAATTCCAGAAAATTATCCTTGGAACTTGTTACATCCAGCCTGCCGGCAAATTTTTCAGCAAACTCATGCCAAACCTGTTCAAATTCATCACCGGCAGTCATCACAAGTATTTTATAAGGCGCTTCATCCGTTGTATAAATAGCTTCGCCAACCTCGGTAGTCGGTATGCCGGAAATCTTCGTATACATACGAGAAAAATCATTTTCCTCTTTAATCAAGATTTTATCACCAATATATACTTGCAGATAGCATCCTTTCTCTTTGCAATACTTTAAAATATCACGCGCAGTTTCCAGCTTCATCTTGTGCTCATAAAACACTTTGCCGCTGCGGCTTTCCTTAACCAAAGCTCCGTTATATGTTACCAACGGCACATCAAGGCCAAGGTCAAGTGCATAAGGACGTGCAGAAACATACATTCTGCCTGTAGCTATCAGAAAAATAATTCCTTCCGCAACAGCTTTTTTTATGGCAGCCGCATTACGTTCAGAAATTTTACAATCTCTATTTAATAAAGTATCGTCCATATCACTGGCAATCAATTTTATCTTCATCTTATTTTCCCTCTTCATCTATTCTCTCTAAAACATCATTTATAATTACTGCCAAAATACCATATAAAACCAAAAATACAGTAAGCGCTAACTGATCTGCAACAACATATCCTGGCAGCAGATGCCGCAAAAGTTCCACGCTTAAAAGTGTACCTGCAATTACTGCGGCACGGAAAGTATATGCAGGCAGCCTGCGAAACAGCCTAACCATGATTGTAACCAAGGCAGATAATAAGGTTGTGCCTGTTAACAATCCTCCCAGAGTAACAACCTCCAGCCATTCGGTATTATAAATTACAGCAAAAAAAATAACACTCAATGTAAACCACTGAGTAAAAATATTATACATAAAATCACCATTTTTATTATATCATACTAATTACTGTAAAGTACAATTTATATTTCTGCTTTTTACATAAAAAAAACTTTGCAGACAACAAAAATATGATAGAATAGGATGACAACAACGCAAAATCAATTCTTTATTATAGAAAGGAGTTTTCTCTATGAAACGGAGTGATAAATTCCGTCAGGCTAACTACGAAGCCAAAGCAACTGTTCTGGCAACTATCGCTGTTATCATTTTCTGGTGGGCTGCCGGCTTTGGTCTAGCTGACTGCGATATTACTTTCTGGCATACACCACTTTGGGTTTGGGGCGGCTGTTTCGGCACCTGGATTTTTGCCATCTTGGTGACCTTATTCTTAACTAAAAAGGTTTTTGTTGATTTTGATTTAGACGACGAGGAGACAAAAAATGACTAGTATTTTTAATCTGCTGCCGGTAATGCTTTTTCTCATTTTCATGCTCGGCATCAGTATTTATATTCAAAAATCCTCTACTGCAGAACGTAAAAAAGATTTTGCCAAGGATTATTTCATCGGCGGCAGAACCTTGGGTGGTTTCGTTCTTGCTATGACTACTGCAGCCACCTACAGTAGCGTAAGTACCTTCGTAGGCGGTCCCGGTATGGCCTGGGTCATCGGCTATGGCTGGCTTTATATGGCTATTGTTCAAGTAGTCGTTATCTTTCTGGTACTTGGTGTATTTGGTAAAAAAATTGCTCTTATTTCCAGACGCATCGATGCCGTTACTGTTATCGACGTTATTCGTGCCCGTTATAAATCTGACCTGCTGGCAAATTTTTCCGCACTGGTTATTGTCGCCTTCTTCTGCGCTACCATGGTAGCTCAATTTGTCGGTGCTGCAAAACTTTTTGAGGCTGTAACCGGTTTTTCCTATGTTACCGGACTCAGTCTGTTTGGTCTGATTGTAGTTTTCTACACCACTATCGGTGGGTTTAAAGGCGTAGCTGTAACAGACTCAGTCTGTGCTATTGCTATGATTGTCGGTCTTTGCCTGCTGATGGGTTCAATGATGGAAGTAGGCGGCGGCTTTGAAAATATCATGACCTATATCAGCACTAACCATCCTGATATGTTGGAACCGCTTTCGCGCGGCAAGATGCCCATTTCTCTTTACATCAGCCAATGGCTGCTGGTTGGTATCTGTACTTTATCACTGCCGCAATCTGTTGTACGCGGTATCAGTTATAAAAATACTCAGGCACTGCACCGCGCTATGATTATAGGTACAATCGTTATTGGTGCCATGACCCTTGTAGCTACCTGGATTGGTGTACTCAGTAAAGGTATCCTTACGGATTCTCTGGCAGCTTATGGCAACAGCGTAGATAATATCACTCCTCTTGCCATCGTTAAAAGCATGGGCCCCTTCTGGGCTGGCGTAACCATTATCGGCCCTATTGCCGCAACTATTTCCACGGTGTCTTCCCTGCTTCTCGCTTCTTCTTCTTCCATAATCAAAGATATTTATATGCACGAGCTTAATAAGCGCGGTCTGACACCTTTAAACAGCAAAATACGTACTTTCAGCCTTACAACAACTATCATTCTGGGGCTTGCAGTATACTTCATCGCTATTTCTCCACCCAGTGTTATTTGGCAGATTAACATGTTTGCCTTCGGCGGCTTGGAAACAGCCTTTTTCTGGGTGCTTATTTTCGGTCTGTTTTGGCCTAAAGCCAACAAAGCAGGCGCTCTGACAGCTATGATCGGCGGCGTTATTGTTTACTGCAGTACCATGGCTTTGAAAATTAAATTTTTCGACCTGCATCAGATTGTTTTAGGCATTCTTTTCTCCCTGCTGTTGTTCTTCATCGGTAATTATTTTGGAAAGACAGCAGATCGTAAAACGCTGGAAATTTTCTTCCCGGAAAAATTTGAAAAATAAAAAATACCGGATCTTAATGATCCGGTATTTTTTTATTTTAACAGCATAAACTCACTCATTATACAGGCTCCAGCAGCTCCGCTTTTCTGTAAATCATCAAACTGCTCTCCACTCAAGGAAATACCACCAATAGCGTAAACAGGTAGCTTTATCTCCTTACAAATATCACTTAACCAGACAAGACCTCGCCCCGGCAAGCCAACTTTGCAAGAAGTAACGTAAATATTCCCTGCAGTAAGATAGTTTGCTCCTAAAGCAGCTGCTTGCTGTGCTTCTTCCATGCTATGTATGGAAGCGCCAATAAGCTGGAACTTATCCCTGTAATACTGAAATTCACTGGTCTGCAGCACCGCTAAAGTCAGATGGATATTTTTACAGTCTAATTCCATAGCTGTTTGCCAAAAGCTGTGTAAAATTAATTGCACACGATAAGCTGCACATATTTTTGCTGCTTCCTGCCCCAGCTGGTTATATTCAGCAGCAGCTAAATCTTTTTCCCTCAAAATAACAGCATCTGGTTTATGTTCACTGCTGCAGATGATTTCCAGCTGTTCAGGCAAGCTGCCAGCACATAACTTTCTGTTTGTAACCGCCAGCAGCTTAAACATACACATACTCCGCCATAACAGGCTGTAAGCCACGTTTTTGAAGCGCAGCATGTATTTCTTTTAATGAACGTGCATCATCAATTTCAAACTGTTCATCACCTAAATGCTCTTTACCATGACTGCCAATGCCTGTGCTGACGCCGGCAGAAATCTTGTTCGCTGCCAGCTGCATAAGATTATCACGTACACGAGCACATTCTCTGCTGGATACAACGATGGAAGCAAAGGGCAGGAACAGTCTGTAGGCACAAACTATTTGCAGCAGCTGGCGTTCGTGAACATCAAGCGGTTCAATCTTATCATTGTTGATAATAGGACGCAGACGCGGGCAGGAAATACTTATTTCAGCATGAGGATATTTACGCTGTAATAAATATGCGTGCAGACCGGTCGCCAGAGCATCACTGCGAAAATCATCCAATCCCAGCAGAGCCGCAAAGCCTACACCGCGCATACCTCCACGCAGTGCTCTTTCCTGGGCATAAAAACGATAGGGAAAAATACGTTTATGTCCGGCAAGATGCAGCTTTTCGTATTTGTCACTGTTATAGGTTTCCTGAAATACGGTTACATAATCTGCACCGCACTGATGCAGAAAACGATATTCATCGCTGTTCACAGGATAAATTTCTAATCCTACTACTTTAAAATACTTCGCTGCCATTTTGCAGGCAGCACCGATATAATCTATATCGGACATTCGTCTGCTCTCACCAGTAAGCAGCAGTATTTCCTGCATACCGGTAGCGGCTATATTCTGCATTTCCTGTTCCATCTGCTCCGCTGTCAGCTTGGCGCGCTGAATCTTATTATGACAGTTAAATCCACAATAGATACAGTAATTTTCACAGTAATTAGCCAAATACAGCGGCGTAAAAATATTAACCGAATTGCCAAAATAACGTGTTCTTTCCCGCTGTGCTGCTGCAGCAATTTCTTCCAGACAGTTTAATGCTGCCGGTGAAAGCAGAGCTTTAAAATCTTCTATACTGCGTTTTTCTCTGCTTAATGCTCGTTGTACATCTTCAATAGTATACTGCTCCCACTGACATTTATTTCTTGCCGCTGTAACCTGCTCCAACAAGTCAGAATCAATAATCTCCATATCCGACAGATATTGCATATGGTCACTCTTGCAGCTTTGAGCATATTTCTGAGCCTGTGCATCATAGATGCTTGCATTAAAAAATTTATCTTCCATACGGCCTCCTAATCATGCAAAAAACCTGTCAGCGGAGAAGAAGCCCTCGCTATATTGCTTACAGCTCCGGGACCGGCCAGATAAGCTTTTCTGCCTGCTATTACAGCTTCTTTGAAAGCAGCAGCCATTAATGGTATCTCACTTGCACTGGCAATAGCCGTATTAACCATAACTGCTGCAGCGCCCATTTCCATTGCCTCACAAGCTTGCGACGGTCTGCCGATACCAGCATCGACAATAACTGGCAAATCAATTTCATCAATCAGAATCTGAAGAAACTCCTTGGTTGCCAACCCCTTATTAGAGCCAATCGGCGCACCTAAAGGCATAATGCAGGCAGCACCGGCATCGCGCATTTCTCTGGCCGCCTGCAAATCAGGATACATATAGGGCATAATGGTAAAGCCTTCATGCGCCAAGATTTCCGTAGCTTTGGCAGTTTCATGGTTATCCGGCAAGAGATATCTGCTGTCCTTAATAACCTCAATCTTAATAAAATCAGTCTGACACAATTCTCTGGCCATTCTGGCAATGCGTACAGCCTCTTCCGCATTACGGGCACCGGAAGTATTCGGCAGCAAGACCACGTTCTTCGGAATATAGTCTAAAATATTATCCATGTCGCCGCAGTTGGCACGACGCAAAGCCAAAGTTATGATTTCCGCGCCAGCCTCTTCTACTGCAGCTTTAATCAAATTCAAAGAATATTTACCGGAACCTAAAATAAAACGCGACGAAAACTTTCTGCCGCCTAATTCAAAAAAATCTTCCTGCATAAAAATCACTCCAATCCAAGTATAATCCTGCATACAGTTTGCGCCTGATGACCGGCACAAACTGCTGCTCTTGCCGCTGTCAGCGACATATCTGCGCAATCACTTTTGCCATCTCCGCAGATATACAGTCTGTTATTTAACTTTCTTGTTTTAATATCATTAGCGCTGCCTAATCCCGCCATGCCTGATGCCGCTACAATTTTTTTATCTGCATAGCTCGTTATAATAGTATTTACCAGCAACGCCTTGCTTTCTGCTGCATCCAGCGCTTCACAGATAATATTATCCTCAGCAAAAATTTCTGCCATATTATTGGCATTTAAACGCAGACAATCAATTTTCAGCTGAATAAAAGGATTTATTTCTAATAGATGCTCCTGCAAAGCTTCTGTCTTGTACCTGCCAATATCTTTTAATACGTATTGCTGCCTGTTCAGATTACTTAAATCTACTTTGTCATAATCAATAAGATGTAAGTTCTGTATTCCCATCCGAACCAAAGCAACTGCAATATTACTGCCCAAGCCGCCAAGCCCTGCAATCGCTACCCGCGCCTGCTGCATCTTTGCAGCAAATTCAGCTCCATGCCTGCTGCATAAACTTCGTAAAAGAACTGCTTCATCAAGTATCATCTCAGCCTCCTCCTACAAAGCTTACTATCTCCAAAACATCTGCATCCTGCAGTATAATTTCATCGTAGCTTGATTTAGGCACAATAGTACCATTCAGCTCAACAACAACTCGCTCTGCCCGATATTGCCGCTGCTGCAAAAACTTAGCCAATGAAATTTGCTTTGTTAAAACCAGCTTTTCTCCGTTTACCTGCATCTTTTCCCTCCTGAAAAACAAAAAAGCCCACGAAGAAACTACACCCGCGGTGGTGTACCCCTTCATGAACTTAGTTCACTCTCAATCAGTATTATTTTTTTACTGCCATTTGGCTTATTTAATAGTATACTTGTTTCTCCTCCTTCTGTCAAATTCTTCACTTTCTATATATTGTGTTTTATCATTTTTGCATTTCAAAATATAGTTATATTTTTTCTTGACATCTCGACAAAAACCTTTATAATATGAATTACAACTTAACATTCTGATGCAGGACTGACGGATAAGTGGAATCGACCACATGTACTGCATCATGAACACTGCCGACCGTCTGGGCAATATGATTTGACCCGGATGGTTTTTGTTTTTCTTCCGGTCAAAAAAACTATGAACAGAAAGAGGTTTTGCTGATGAAAAAAAACAAATGGCTCATCGTTCTTTCCGCTATCGGAATTCATATCTGCATAGGCAGTGTTTATGCTTGGAGCGTCCTAACTAAGCCAATAATGCAGGCAATGGGTTTTACCCTGCAGGAAACCACCTGGACCTTTTCCATTGCAATTTTATTTCTAGGTCTTTCTGCGGGTTTTTTAGGCAGCTATGTGGAAAAGCACGGCCCCAGACGCAGCGGTCTTGTTTCTACAATCTTTTTCGGTATCGGCATGCTGGGTACTGCCTTTGCACTTTCTCAGCACAGCCTGCTGCTCATGTATCTCTTTTACGGCGTTATTGGCGGCATTGGCCTTGGCACAGGATATATCACTCCTGTTTCTACTCTAGTAAAATGGTTTCCCAATAATCGTGGTCTCGCTACCGGCCTTGCCATTATGGGCTTTGGGTTCGCCAGCCTTATTGCCGGTCCCGTCATGCAGCTGCTGATTGCTAAATATGGTCTTATCAATAACTTCATTATTCTTGGCTGTGTATACATGGTAATTATGATAGCTTCCTCTCTCTATCTGGAGCCGCCTAAAGTTCCTGCCGTAACTGAGGTAAAAGCTAAACTCGCCTCCCTGCCTGAAAATAATCAGGCACAATATACTGTTAATGAGGCAATGAAAACCTGGCACTTCTACGCTTTATGGTGGATATTTTTTACCAACATCACCTGCGGAATCGGCCTTTTGGCTGTTGCCTCTCCTATGGCACAGGAAGTAATACAGATGACACCATTGGCAGCAGCCTCAATGGTAGGTATCATCGGTTTGCTTAACGGTTTGGGACGCATCGTCTGGTCCACTATCTCTGATTATATCGGCAGACGCAACACTTATATTATGTTCTTCCTGCTGGAAATCGTCGCTTTCTACATGCTCGCAAGCGTTACTGACAGCTTTTTGTTCCAGGCGCTTATCTTCCTAATCATTACCTGCTACGGCGGCGGCTTCTCCTGCATGCCTGCATATCTCAGCGATTTATTTGGCACCAAACAGCTCAGCGCTATTCACGGCCGTATACTTACTGCCTGGGGCTTAGCTGGTATTGCAGGTCCATTGCTGCTCTCCTGGATTAAAGAAACTACTAACAGCTATTCCATTACTCTCTATTTCTTTTCCGGCTGTTTTGTAATCAGTCTGCTGATTGCCGTTATTTTAAAATTAAAAACTCACAATGGTTTAACTAAAATATAAAAGTATACTACAAAAATCATATACAAAATAAATAAAAGGCAGCTTAAATCTGCCTTTTATTTATTCTCAGAATATCTTTATTTTTCTTACACTATCTTAAATAAACTTTTTCTTTAATATACAAAAACACCTGCCATATGGCAGGTGTTTTTTTGATTTACAAGTTGTCAAAGTATTATGGATAAGTTATTTTTTTTCAACAAGTTTTAACGGAGCAGAAACTTTAGCGTCAACTTTTTCGCCTTTAGCTGCTTTAACAGCAACTTCTACACCTTGTTGACCCATGATGTCCGGTTGTTGAGCAATAGTAGCGGACATGGTGCCGTTTTCAACAGCTTTTACGCCGTCTTCAGTACCGTCAAAGCCAACGATGAATACTTTTTTGTTAGCGCTCTTAGCAGCTTCAATAGCACCTAAAGCCATTTCGTCGTTTTGAGCAAAAATAGCTTGGATATCAGGATTTGCCTGCAGCATGTTTTCTGCAACAGTCAAGCCTTTGCTTCTGTCAAAATCAGCAGATTGTTTAGCAACAACAGTCAGTTTTTGATCTGCAACTTTGTGGAAGCCTTCGCCACGTTCACGAGAAGCGCTGGCACCAGGTATACCTTCCAATTCAGCAACTTTTACTTTTTCGCCCAGCTTTTTAACGATGTATTCAGCAGCCATTTCGCCGCCTTTTACGTTATCGGAAGCAACCAAAGAAGTTACTTTACCTTCATCAGCACTGCGGTCTAAGCAAATAACAGGAATATTTGCTTTGTTAGCAGCTTTTACAGAAGTAGAAATTGCAGCAGAGTCAACAGGGTTTACCAGCAATACGCTGATATTTTGCTGCAGCAGGTCAGCAATATCATTAGCCTGTTTTGCAGGATCGTTTTGTGCATCAACTATTTTTACGTTAACACCCAATTCTTTAGCTTTAGCTTCTACGCCATTGCGCAAGGTAACGAAGAAGGGATTGTTCTGAGTGGAAACAGAGAAACCGATGGTAATATTTTTGCCGTCGGCAGGTTTAGCTTCTTTTTTCTCACCGCTGCTGCAGCCTACAATCATCATAGCCATAGCAACGATAGCAATCATAACCAATAAAAGTTTTTTCATTAGATGAAATTCCTCCTAAGATTTTTTGCGGTCCATAAGAACAGCAAGTAAAATAACTATACCTTTGACAACTTGTTGGTAAAAGCTGGATACGTTAAGGATATTTAAGCCATTATTCAAAGTACCGATAATAAGCGCACCTACTAAGGTACCTACTATACGGCCTTTACCGCCGGAAAGACTGGTGCCGCCCAATACAACAGCAGCAATAGCATCAAGTTCATAACCAGTGCCGGCAGTAGGCTGTGCACTGTTCAAACGGCTGGTCAAAATAGCACCAGCCATACCACACAGCATACCAGTAATGGTATAAGCAAAAATCTTAATTCTGTTAATCTTAATACCGGCAATATAAGAAACCTTTTCATTACCGCCTACTGCGTAGGTCTTACGTCCTAAAGGAGTCTTGTGCAGAATGAAGTACAGAATACCGAACATAATCAACATCATCACTGCAGGTACAGGCAATTCAAGGAAATAGCCTTGTCCAAAGTTCAGGAAAGCTTCATTTTCAGTAAGTCCGCTGATAGGATTACCATTGGTATATACCAGAGTCATACCTCTGAAAATAGTCATGGTAGCCAAAGTAGCAATAAAAGGAGCAACCTTACCATAAGTAATTACAAGGCCATTTACTGCACCAAGAGCAGCGCCGATAAGGCAAGCAAGTACAATACCAAAAATAGGATCAAGGCCGCCAACAATAAAGCTGCCCATCAAAGCACTGGATAAAGCAAGGATACTGCCTACAGAAAGGTCAATACCGCCAGTAAGGATGACAAAAGTCATACCGAAAGAAATAAGCGCATTAATAGAAACCTGACGCAGCAGGTTTTTCAGGTTACCCGGATCAATAAAGCTGCTGTTAAGGCAGGCAATTACAACAAACAATACTACCAATCCGATTAAGGAACCGGATTTTTTCATTATAGCTTTTACATCCATTATAAATTACAAACCTCCCGTTGCAAGTGACATAATTTTTTCCTGAGTTGCTTCGCTGCTCATCAGCTCACCGGCAATCTTACCTTCATGAATAACCAAAATACGGTCGCTCATGCCTAAAACTTCAGGCAGTTCAGACGAAACCATGATAATAGATACACCGCTGGCTGTCAGTTCATTCATCAACTCATAGATATCTCTTTTTGCACCTACGTCGATGCCGCGGGTAGGCTCGTCCATAATGATGACATCAGGATTCATACCAACCCATTTAGCAATAACAACCTTCTGCTGATTACCGCCGGACAATGCTCCTGCTTCCAAGTCAAGAGTATGTGCTTTAACACCAAGTTTATCAGCTAAACCATGAGAAAACTCATTAACTCGCTTATAATCTATAACACTCTTACGTGCAAATTCATCTATACTGGGCAGAGCAATATTACGCATAATGGAGAAATCAAGAATCAGACCTTCTGTCTTTCTGTTTTCAGTAATAAAGCCAAAGCCTGCCTTAATGGCATCCTCAGGCTTATCAATCTTCAATTTCTGTCCTTTGAAGATTACTTCGCCGCTTTGACATTTATCAACACCAAAGATAGCACGCATAATTTCCGTACGACCGCTGCCCATCAAGCCGGCAATGCCAAGGATTTCACCTTTTTTCAGATTGAAATTAACATCATGGAAAACACCGGGCTGGTTAAAGTTTTTAACTTCCATGATAACTTCGCCAGGCAGATTACGTCGTTCCGGATAAAATTCTGTAATAGAACGACCAACCATGTCGCGGACAATTTCATCAAGACCATATTGATCAACAGGTCTAGTATCAACAGAAATACCATCGCGCATAACAGTTATTACATCACAGTTATTGAATACCTCTTCCATACGGTGAGAGATATAAACCATAGCAACACCGCGTTTTTTCAGTGATTTCATAACCTCAAACAACTTTTCAGTCTCACGGTCAGTAAGCGCTGCTGTAGGTTCGTCCATAATAACAACTTTAGCATCAAGCAAGAGATTACGAACAATTTCCGTCATCTGCTGCTGTCCGACAGAACACTCGCCTGCTTCCATATCAAGAGGAAGTTCAATATGTATTTCCCGGCACTTTTCTTCAGCAATCTGACGCATTTTCTGAAAATCAAGCATACCAAATTTATTGGTAATGCTATGCATCAAAAACAAATTTTCCAGTATGGAAAGATTAGGCCAGATATTTAATTCCTGATGGATAAATGCAATGCCATATTTTTCTGCATCCACCGGATTTTTAAAGTGCATTTCCTGTCCATCAACAAAAACAGAGCCTTTATCCTGCTTGTGCAAGCCTGTCAGAATATTCATCAGCGTAGACTTGCCTGCACCATTTTCTCCCATTAAAGCATGTACTTCGCCGCTTTTAAGCTTTAAATTAACACCCTTTAAAACTTCATTGCTGCCAAATGCTTTATGGATATTTCTTAATTCAATCTCCATTTCGCTTCCTGCCTTATTAAAAAATTACATTACTATGAAGGATAATATTTGCATAAGGTGTGATTTCACCTGTACGGATTACTACTTTAGCTTTTGCAGTTGCCGCTTTAAAAGCTTCATGATTTTCATCAATAATCCATTCCTGCTGCGGAAAAAGCTCTTTTAGTGCTTCATAAACACCAGTATTTTTTTCCTGTATTTCAGCAGCAACTTCAACTTTCTCTATTTCCATATATTTAGCAACTTCGCTTACTACTTCCATAAAAGAAGGAGTTCCCAGTTTCAGAGCCAAGTCAATTTTCGGTACACCTGCAGGCACAGGCAAACCACAGTCACCTATTACAATAGTATCTGTATGCCCAAGATCTGCCAATACCTTGGCAATAGAGCTATTTAAAATACCAATCTTCTGCATCTTAAAGCATCTCCTCTACTTCTTTTAAATAAGGCATACCGCCTTGTGCACCAATCTTCTGTACGGAAACGGCTGCTGCCGCATTAGCAAAACGAACACTGTCTGCCATGTTTTTGCCTTCAGCACGCGCCACAGCAAAAGCACCATTAAAAGTATCTCCCGCGCCAGTAGTATCTACAGGAGTAACCTTAAACGCCGGTACAATTTGTACTTTACCATCTTCGTAATAAGCGACACCCTTACTGCCCAGTGTCATTAACACTTTACCGGCATAACGGCTTAAAATTTCTTCTGTAGCCATATTATCAAAAAGGATAGCAGCTTCATGTTCATTAGGTGTCAGATAAGTAACTTTATCCACTAATTCCTGCGGAACAGGAGCAACAGGAGCAGGATTAAGTAATACAGGTACACCCAGCTGCCAACATTTCTCAATAGCATAAGCAATAGCAGCAAAAGGAATCTCATGCTGCAGCAAAACAATGTCTGCTTCTTTAATTTTTTCTTCAGCCTGATCTATCAGCGCCGCATCAACAAGGTCGTTAGCAGCCTTGATTACGATAATCGTATTATCATCTTCTGCAACAGTAATATGTGCAGTTCCGCTGTTTTCTCCAGGCAGCACTTTAATAAAGTCAGTATTAATATTATTTTGCTGCAAATTTCTGATAATCATTTCACCGTAAATATCATCACCAATACAGCCAACCATAGTAACCTCAGCGCCTAAACGTGCTGCTGCTACAGCCTGATTGGCACCCTTGCCACCAGGAGAAACAATCAAACGATTACCGAAAATTGTTTCGCCAGGCTTAGCCCATCTGTCGCATTCTACTGTAACGTCTATATTGCAACTGCCGATAACAACTATTTTAGCCATCTTTTATACCTCTCTGTACAATATATATAATCAGTATTAAATAAAAATTCTGATATCTTATTAAACTTCTATCTCAATACTGTATTTTCCTTTTTTTATTTAAAAAATGTCAGCTTATTATTAATAAAAGCTCATGATAATTTTTATTTAACAAATCTGGCTGCAGCAGATCTTCCAGATAAGCCAGCTGCTTTCTGCTGGTCTTGGGCTTAGTTCTGGACCAATAAGCAATTTCCAGCTGCAGCAATAACTTTGCGCGCTGCTGCATTCTATCGCCAGCTTCAAATACCAAACAATCATACCACTGTCTGATAATTTTAAGTTCATCCTGCATAGCTATGCGCGCCATGTTCGCAATAAGGTCACGTACATTAAGCAAAACTGCTCGCAGGTACTCTTTTCGTACTTCTTTCTTATCGCTGCTTCTGCCCGCATACTTTACAAGGATAAAATAAAAATACTGCAGCTTTTTATAAGCTTTAAAAGCATTTTCTGCACCGTCCCAGCGGCAATACATCTGTAAATGCAGATGCAGCTGCAATAAGACGGCATTTAATAGTTTACAGTCTTTTTTGCGCCATAAAGCTTCAAAGAGACTTACTAATAAAAAGTCCCCCACCTCAAACCATTGCCTTCTAAGCATCTGGGCAATCAGGCTTGTCCATTCACTAATAAAGCTTTTCAGCACAGCCTTATTAACAGATGTTCTGACAAAAAGTACCATCAAATGACGCATACAGTTAAAAGCATCATTATGCCTTCTGTCACAGATAATAAAAGTAATGCTCAATAAGAAACGACTTAATTCATCAGGATTTTTCCTGGCATTGATTACTTTTTTAATAAATTCTTCTGACTGGTTTAACCAATTACAGAACAATTCTTTCTTTCGCAGTCTGGCAGCAGTCGCCAGCATATCTCTTATTGCTGTAAGCAATATTAAATCAGCTGCCGCATCTTCAGCTATTTTCATCAGCTGCTGAAAACACTGTTCAGCATAATCTTCTGAAGCATATTTTAAAGCAAGGCATCCATACAGACTTATCTGACTAATACAATGCTGCCTGCTTTCTGCCGAAGCTTCATGCAAAGCAGAAAAAGACTGCTCTAAAATATCCTGCCACTTATCCGTTTCAGCAACAGTAATATCTAAATCAGTCTTTTCCATAACTTCACCGCCAGCTTACAAATTTATTTTTCCTTCGTAAACAACTCCGGAAACAGTGTCTACTGTTACCAACTGACCATCACGCAGAACATCCATTGCTGCTGCAGCCCCTACAATAACAGGTATTCCGCAGGTAACACCGACAATCGCAGTTGTCGATGTAAGACCGCCCTCCTGCGCAATAATGGCCGCTGCTTTCTTAGAAGCAACAGCAACAAACTCGTCATTTAGTATATCTACAACAAGGATATCTCCTGCCTGCAGCTTATCTGTAAAATCAGCTGCATTTACAGCGCGACAAACTTTACCGCTTACAGACACTCTGCCAATACCAGTACCGGAAACAAGCTTATTACCCACATTAACCACCTTGATAAGATTTGTACTGCCTGTCATACCTACAGGTACACCTGCAGTTATAACCACGCAGGATCCATCCTTAATTACTTTATGCTGCAAAGCACATTCCAAAGATAAATCAATTATCTCATCAGTATTATCGGATGACGGTCCCAATAAAGGCTGAACACCCCAATACAGCTGCATAGCACGCACCTTCTCAGGCAAACGTGATACAGCAATAACAGGAGCCTGCGGTTTATACTTGGCAATCATTCTTGCTGTAAAACCAGTTTCCGTGATAGTAAGAATATTGTCAGCATGCAGCTCCTGAGCTATCTGTACGGTCGCATGACTGATAGCATCTGTTGAGTGGATGCTGTCACTGATGCCTTTTTTACGGAAAATAGATGCATAATCAAGCGCAGCCTCGGTACGTTCTGCAATTTTAGCCATGGTCTGTACTGCTTCTAATGGATATTTGCCGGAAGCAGTCTCACCGCTCAGCATAATAACATCAGTACCGTCAAAAATAGAATTTGCGACGTCACTTGCTTCTGCTCTGGTAGCGCGATAGCTATGAATCATACTTTCCAGCATCTGTGTTGCCGTAACGACCGGTTTTCCGGCTCTGTTGCAGGCTGCAATAATTTCCTTCTGCACCAGCGGCACCACTTCATAAGGTATTTCAACACCTAAATCGCCTCTGGCAACCATGATACCGTCAGAAACATTAATAATCTCTTCAATATGATTTACGCCTGCTTCATTTTCAATTTTGGAAATAATACCCATGGAAGAACCTGCTTCTTCCAAAACCTTACGTATTGCCAGCACATCATCTGCTTTCTGCACAAACGAAGCAGCTATATAATCCATACCATGCTTAGCCGCAAAGCAAATATCGGCTTTATCCTGCTCCGAAAGAAAAGGAAGCTGTAATTCTATACCTGGGCAGGCCACACGTTTACGTGAGCTAAGCTCTCCGCCATGTGTAACCTTAGTATGAATAACATTGCCTTCTACAGCAGTAACCTCCAAGGAAAGCAGACCATCTGACAGTAATATTTTACTGCCGCATTCTACTTCCTGGGGAAGCCCGGAATAATTAACTGACGCAATTTTCTCATTACCTAATATCTCCTCTGTAGTCAGAGAAAAATCGGCACCTTCCTGCAGATAAACACTGCCCTCAGCAAAATTACCCAGACGCATTTCCGGACCTTTAGTATCAGCGACGCAGGCAATTGTTTTGCCTGCCTTTGCTGCAGCTTCGCGTACCAGCTGCAGTCTTGCTGCATGATCTTCGTGGGAACCATGGGAAAAATTAAAACGCGCTAAATCCATACCGGCACGCATCATTTTTTCTAAAAGTGCAACATCGTCAGTACTAGGTCCCACAGTACAGATAATCTTAGTTTTTTTCATAAGAGAAATCCCCGCTAACCTTTAAATTTATGCTCGCAAAGAACTTCATAAGCGTCTTCCGCTTCTGAAAACGGAACACATATTTCATAAGCTTTGTTATGCTTGCCGCCAGCAGCTTTTACTTTTATTAAAAACCCGTTGGCGGTCAGCATTTCTTTTATTTTTTCTGCATTAGCTTCATTTTGCTCAATATATACAACTTTCCACATGGGAAGCTTCCTCCGGCAAAACTCAAGCTTCTTTATATGCTTTGATTTTTGCAATCAGTTTAGGCAGAATCTCCTTAACATCGCCAACAATGCCATATTGCGCAATCTTAAAGATAGGTGCATTTGCATCTTTGTTAATAGCGATAATAATATCAGAAGCATTCATACCGGAAATATGCTGAATAGCACCGGAAATGCCGCAGGCAAAATAAATTTTCGGAGTTACAGTCTTGCCGGACTGACCAACCTGCTGACCATGACCAATCCAGCCTTCGTCAACTACAGCACGAGAACCGGCAATAGCACCGTTTTCAAACAGAGAAGCCAATTCTTCCAACATCTTAAAGTTATCCAGGCAGCCCATACCACGACCGCCGGAGCATATTACTTCTGCATCTTCAATTTTGATAGAACCGCTGGTTTCTACGGCTTCTTTATGCAGAAGCTCAACCGGAGATTCTTTTACATCTTTAACAGTAAAGTTAATTACTTCACCAGCGCGAGATGCATCAGCAACTGCTGCTTTGAAAACTTTAGGACGTACAGTACCCATTTGCGGACGATGTTCGTCACAGAGGATAGTAGCAAGAATATTACCGCCCAGCGCCGGACGAGTCCATTCAACAATCTTGTTTTCTGTTTCAATATCCAACGCAGTGCAGTCTGCGCACAAACCGGTATGCAGTCTAGCTGCTACACGGGGAGCAAAATCGCGTCCGTCAGCAGTAGCACCAAAAAGTACTGCATTAGGTTTATAAGCTTCTGCCAGCTGGCAGAAAGCGTCTGTATATAAATCTGTATTATATTCAGCATAACGGCTGTCGGTAATTACATAAACTTTATCAGCACCAGCTGCAATAAGTTTCTGCGGAATATCAGCAGCTTCGGCAGCAATCAATACTGCGCAGCATTTTTCACCAGCTTTTTTAGCCAGCTCTGCAGTTACACCTAACAGTTCATAGGTAACTCCTAAGGGTTCACCATTTTCCAGTTCTGCCATAACCCAGAGGTCGCTGCCTTCGTTATTTTTTACTTCACGTACAACTGCTTCACGGGAAATAGCCTCTACCGGACATTCATTAATGCAGGCGCCGCAGGAAATACATTGTTCCCCGTCTACCATTGCTTTACCGTCTACCATGCTCAGAGCGCCTACCGGGCACACTGCAACACAGGATTCACAACCGATACATTTTTCTCTATCTACAAAAACTGCCATTTTCTTTCACCTCAGCGAGTAATAATTTTAGCTTCAACAAGCTTGTTAAACAACATATCTACAGCTTTATCAGTATCTTCTTCGTTGATAATTTCACTTTCAACTACAGCTACTTCCGGTGTAAATACTCTCTTAACCTTAGTCGGAGAACCAGAAAGACCAACAAGCTTAGTATCAATAGCCAAATCAGCTACTGTCAGAGTAGGAATAACAGCTTTGCGTGCTTTCATTTTACCTTTAATGCTGGCAAAACGCGGTTCCTTTTCTGCTCTGGTAACAGTTACCAGCAGCGGTGCAGCACATGCAAGAGTCTGTACGCTGCTTTCGTTTTCACGTACAACAATAAACTTGCCATCAGCAAAATCAACTTTTAAAGCGCCGGTAATCTGCGGAATTCCCAGATGTTCAGCCATTTCAGGACCAACCTGCGCAGTATCACCGTCAACAGCCTGTTTGCCGCACATTACCAGGTCATAACCGCCGATATGTTTTACAGCAGCAGCCAGAGCGATGCTGGTAGCCAAAGTATCAGAGCCGGCCAGCGCACGGTCGCTCAGAAGAATACCATCGTCAGCACCCATAGCGATAGCTTCCTTTAAAATATCAGTTGCCTGCGGCAGACCCATAGTGAGGACAGTAACCTTGGCACCTTCTTTATCCTTCAGCATCAGAGCAGCTTCCAGTGCCTGTCTGTCGAAAGGATTCATGATGTTTTCTACACCGTCACGCACCAAAGTATTAGTTTCTGGATTTAATTTTACCGCTTCAGTATCCGGTACTTGTTTAAGACAAACTATAATATTCATGAGCAACCTCCTTGCGCATACTAACAAAATATTTTCTCTTTATTGTAACATTTTTACACTTCTACTTGCAAGTATACCTACTATTTTCTTCTTTACAGAAATTTTACATAAAGCAGTTCTCGCCTAAAATTTTTTCAATTGCAGCTTTAAATCCATCGGCAGTACTGTCTACCCAGAAAGAAGGATTGGTCTTGATAATTTTTCGCGATCCCATCAAATGCAGATATACCACGTCATTTCCTTTAAAACGGCTGAACACTTTCGCCAGTTCCCTTTGTACCAGAGGATTTTCCAGATAAGGTACTATTTTTATTCTTACTTCACTTACCCTGCTGGAAAGTTTAGTAACCTTAAGAGCATTAACGCCCCTGCTGCGTTCATCTATGTTCATTCGTCCTTCAATAGCTACGATGTTTTCTTTGTACATCTCTTTCAGGCAGGACTGATAAACTGATGGGAACACCAGGACTTCTGTACGGCCAGTATAATCTTCCAAGGTTAATACTGCCATAGTGTCGCCTTTCCTAGTAGTCTTGATAACACAATCGGAAATAATACCTGCTATGTTGATATACTGTCCATCAGCCACATTATTTTCATTTTGCAGCCAATATAAAGGTGTATACTTGTTAAGTATTCTTTTATATTCATCCAGCGGATGTCCAGTCACATAAAAACCTATCAATTCTTTTTCATTCTGCAGGACATTGGCACGCGGCATTTCTTCCAAATCAGGCAATTTTATATCATTTATTTCTGCAAAACTGTCTTCAGTGTCATCAAAAAGTCCCATTTGCCCGGAAGCATAATCTTTTTGATAGCTTGCACCAAGTTCTGCAGCCTGTTCAACAATAGCCAGCAACTGAGAACGTTTGGCACCAAACGAATCCATGGCACCGCATTTGATAAGATTTTCTACCACTCTTTTATTAACCACGCGCATATTTACACGCCTACAAAAATCAACTAACCCGGTAAATTCTCCTCCGTCTTCGCGGGCTCTGATAATCTCTTTAACAGCCGCTTCTCCGGCGCTCTTGATGCCAGCCAAACCAAAGCGGATAGAATTTCCCTTATGGACAGTAAAGTCAAAACCGCTTTCATTAACATCCGGCGGCAAAACCTTAATATTGGCATTCCGGCAAACAGAAATATACCAGCTGAGTTTATCAGCATCACTGATAATACTGTTTAAAAAAGCAGCCATATACTGAGCAGGCCAATGTGCTTTAAGATAAGCTGTCTGATAAGCGACTAACGCATAAGCAACGGAATGAGATTTATTAAAACCATAACCGGCAAAATGCTGCAGTAAGGAAAAAATTCTGTTGCTGAGTTCTTCGGGAATATTATTGATTTTACGTGCTCCCTCAATAAATGCTTCACGCATGGAATCCAGTTCCTTAGCTTTTTTCTTACCCATGGCACGCCGCAGGATATCTGCTTGTCCAAGCGTAAAGCCTGCCAGTGCAGAAGTTATCTGCATTACCTGTTCCTGATACAAAATTACACCGTAAGTATCTGCTAAAATTGGTTCCATTAAGGGATGCAAAATTTCAGCTGTTCTGCGTCCATGTCTGCCAGCAATAAAATCTTCCGCCATACCAGTCCCCAATGGACCAGGACGATATAAGGCAACCAGAGGAATTAAATCTTCAAAACTTTCCGGTGCCAACTCCATTACCAGTTTGGTAATACCTGCAGATTCCAGCTGGAACACACCGTAGGTATCTCCATCACAGAGCATTTGACAAGTTTTTTTGTCTGCTAACGGTATATTATCAATATCTATTTTTTCGCCTGTTGTCTCTTCAATAAAGCGAATCGTATCACCAATAACTGTTAAGGTACGCAAACCAAGAAAGTCCATTTTCAGCAGACCAAGATTTTCCACCTTATCCTTGTCATACTGTGTGATAACAGAACCTTCATTGCCCAGCTGCAGCGGTACATAATCTTTAAGGTCCTGCGGAGCAATAATAACACCTGCAGCATGTGTACCAGCATTACGCGGCATTCCTTCAACGCTCTTTGCCAAATCAATAAGCCTGTGCACCTGTTCATTCTGCTCATACAGGTCATGCAGTTCATTATTGCTGGCTAAGGCCTTATCCAAAGTTATACCAAGCTCACGGGGAATTTTCTTGGCTACTTCATCCACAGCGCCATAAGTCATGCCGAGCGCACGCCCTACATCACGTACTGCTGCCCTTGCCTGCAGTGTACCAAAGGTAATAATCTGCGCCACACGTTCCTGCCCATAGCGGCGTACAACATAGTCCAGCACCTGATCACGTTTTACATAGCAAAAGTCCGTATCAATATCAGGCATGCTGACACGTTCCGGATTTAAAAAACGTTCAAACAGCAGATGATATTTCAACGGGTCTATATTGGTAATCCCCAAAAGATAAGCGACAATGCTGCCTGCAGCACTGCCCCTGCCCGGTCCGACTGGAATATCATGCTTTTTGCAATAATCAATAAAATCCCACACAATCAGGAAATAGCAGGAATAGCCCATTGTCCTAATAATATCAAGTTCAAAATCTAATCGTTTTAAAACTTCTTCATTTTGCCCGCCATACTTTACCGGAATAGCCTCCTGGCATAAATGCAGCAAATATGCATTAGCGTCAGCAAAGCCTTCTGGAATAGGAAACTCTGGCAGTAGCAGTTTGCCAAACTCCAATTCTACATTACAGCGTTCAGCAATAAGCTGCGTATTCTCCAAAGCTTCCGGACAAGAACCAAACAGCTCCGCCATTTCATCATAACTTTTAAGATAAAACTCGTTATTAGGAAAACGCATGCGTTCAGGCGCATCTACCGTGCTGTTGGTCTGAATACACATCAGCACATCCTGAGCCTCAGCATCTTTTTTCCTTACATAATGCAAGTCATTAGTTGCTACAAGACCTAAACCAAATTCCTGCGCTAATATTTTCAGCCCACGGTTAATTTTTTTATCTTCCGGCAGACTGTGATCCTGCACCTCAAGAAAATAGTTTTCCTTGCCAAAAATATCAATGAATTCCTGAACTGTCCTTCTGGCACCATCCATATTGTCCTGCAAAATATATGACGGCACTTCGCCGATAATGCAGGCACTCAGACAAATAATACCTTCACTGTTCTGCCGCAGAATTTCTTTGTCTACACGCGGCTTATAATAAAACCCTTCCAGTTGCCCTCTGGAAACAATCTTCATCAGATTATGATAGCCGGTATTATTTTCAGCAAGCAGTATTAAATGATGCATACTGCGATTATTTTTTTCCAAATGATTATCTACAACATATACTTCACAGCCAAGAATCGGTTTAATACCTTGCTTAACTGCCTCTTGATAAAAATCAATCACTCCATACATAACTCCATGGTCAGTAATAGCGATACTGTCCATGCCCAGCTCTTTAGCATAGCTTAATAAATCGGTAATCTTAGAAGCACCATCTAAAAGGCTGTATTCCGTATGTACATGCAGATGAGTAAACTTTTTTCCCATAAAAACCTCTAACTACGATATATAAAAATCATTCATTTTCTTTCTTATAAATACGGTAATAAATAATTCCAGGAAGAAGAAAGATAAGATTGCAAAGCAACGCCGGAAATAATGCATTTACCTTCAACGGCGGCCATATAGTCCACATGCAGGACATAACAATGCCAAAAAATATAGCTGACAGTCCAGCCAAACTTGGTATCTGCCAGGGAAAGAATATGGCAAATGTCAAAGGCAGAAAAATACCGCTGCCCCGCAAAGCCATGGACAGATAATTCCATTCCAGAACGGAAGAATGCAAATGGAAGAATACAAAAACAATAGCGCAGATTGTTACCAGCAAAACACAAAACCGATTGGTCCACAAAAGATTAACCTGGTTTGCATTACGCCAAAACTTTTTCACCAAATCACGAGAAATCATGGTACCGATGCCAAGAGCAAGACCCGCAATAGAGCCAAGGGCAGAAAGCAACAGTGCGCCTAAACCTATGCCTCCCAGCCAATCAGGCAGATAATACATCATATATAAAGGTAAGGCATCAATAGAATTGATTTCAGGATGATGTGCATGCATAAACATGCCTATCAATACGGACGGCAAGCCTATAGGGATAATGACGCAGGCAGCAGCAGTACATCCTTTGGCTGCGGTTTTGCTGTCTTTGGCAGAAAAAATCGCCTGTACATAACTTTGCGTAGAAATAACACCTACGACCATGGATAATAAACTGGAAAGTCCATCCTGCCAACCTCTGCCAAACAGGCTGAACCAGGGATACTCCGGAAAAGTACGATGCAGACCCTGCCAGCCGCCCAATTCTTCAAAGGACAAAAAGCCACCGGCAAAAATAGTCAGAAAGATAAAACCCAGTTTCAGCAAGCCTGCCATACCACTGCCGCTGATACCGCCAAAAAATACAAAACCTGCTGTAATAAGCAATATGATAACGGCACTTGTTGTCAGTTCTACATTAAAAATACCTGCAACTAAATGCAGCGCAGTTAAAGTACTGGCCACAATACTGAAAAAAATACCTGCCGATGCCGACAAACTGGTGAGTATGCCAGCCTTATTACCGTAGCTTTCTACAAGAAACTCACTGACAGTTGTTAATCCGCTTCTGCGCAAAGGAACGGCATAAAAAGCAGCCATAATAAGCAGAGCAATGCCGCTGCCAAGAGTAAACCACCAGGCAGTCAAGCCTAAAGTAAAGCCAAGCTGCGCTGTGCCAACTGTGGCTGCACCGCCTACCAACGTACCGATAATACTGCCTGCAACCAGGCTCACACCGGCACTGCGGCCGCCGACATTATAATCATCGGCTGATTTTATCCTTCTGGAAATAATTATGCCTGGCAAAATACTTACTGCAAGCGTTAAAAGCAGGCTGATAATATGTGTAGCAGTTAAATGCATACCCATCATCTCCCGTATTCTTTAAGATGTTTCTTTACTTAGTATAACATATAGTAAATATAGTAAAAATATTTTTTATCAAAAGTAACAAAAAGCGCTGCATCTGCATCGCAAAGAACATTTTAATTGCCAAACTATCTAAAATTAGTTATAATTATTGCATACTATTGTATATTTTACGCATATATAGTATACACTTTAAATAAGGTCAATTTTAAGATTACAATTAGGAGGGAAATATGAGTCGCCTACATCTTGAAACACAAACCCAGGCACAGCGTACAGTAGAACGCCTGTATAAAGACCTGGAACGTCATCTCATCGCCAGTCCTCCGGGAGCCTGTCCGATAGATCTGCAGCTGTCATTTCTTAAACTTTGCCATGCGCAGACCTGCGGCAAATGTGTTCCCTGCCGTATCGGACTTGGCCAGCTACAGCATCTGCTGGAAGATGTACTGAACGGTAAAGCAACCAGACAAACTATTGAAGTAATAAAGAGTACCGCAGCTAATATTCGCGACTCCGCGGACTGCGCTATCGGCTATGAAGCCGCTAATATGGTTCTGACTGGTTTAGATGGCTTCATGGATGATTATATTCATCATATAGAAAAAGGAACCTGCTCCGGCTTAGCCATAGCTCCGATTCCCTGTACTGCTTTCTGCCCTGCTAAAGTAGATATCCCCGGATATATTTCTCTGGTAGGCGCAGGACGTTATGCAGACGCTGTAAAACTTATCCGTAAAGATAATCCGTTTCCTACTGCATGCGGTCTTATTTGCGAGCATCCCTGCGAAGCTCACTGCCGCCGCAATATCATCGACACCGCCATCAATATCCGCGGTTTAAAACGCATGGCAGTTGATAATGCTCCCAGCAATACCGTTCCGCTGCCGGAAAAAGCTCCTGCTACCGGAAAACGTGTAGCAATTATCGGCGGTGGCCCCAGCGGCCTTACAGCTGCTTACTACCTGCAGCTGATGGGTCACCAGACTGCTGTATTTGAAGCAAAGAGCAAGCTGGGCGGCATGCTGCGTTACGGTATTCCAAACTACCGTTTTCCTCGTGAACGTCTGCAGCAGGATATTGATGCTATTTTAGCTACTGGTACAGAAGTACATTTAAACAGCAAAATCGGCAATGCTCCGGGAGAAATCTCTCTGGAACAGTTAAATAAAGATTATGACGCAGTCTACATTGCTATCGGCGCACATATCGACAAAAAAATCGGTATTGAAGGCGAAGATGCTGACGGTGTAATTTCTGCAGTAGAATTACTACGTAATATTGGCGATGATAATATGCCTGATTTTACCGGTAAAACTGTTGTCATCGTCGGCGGCGGCAATGTAGCTATGGACTGCACCCGCAGTGCTATCCGCCTGGGTGCGGAAAAAGTAGGCATTGCCTACAGACGCCGTCAGGAAGATATGACTGCCCTGCCGGAGGAAATTGAAGGCGCAATCGCAGAAGGCGCAGAACTTTACAGTCTTAAAGCACCGCATAAAATAGAAAAAGATGCTGACGGCAAAGTTGCTGCATTATGGGTTGAACCTCAGATTATCGGTCCTATTGATGACTGGGGCCGTGCTCGTCCCGTACGTGCAGACCTTCCTCTGCAGAGAATCCCCTGTGATATCGTCATTGTTGCTATTGGTCAGGGAATCGAACTGCAGTCTTTTGAAGAAGCAGGCGTAAAAGTAAAACGCGGTAATATTGCTGCTTTAGACAGCACAAAACTCCCTGATGACAGCAAACTGTTCGCCGGCGGCGACTGCGTAACCGGCCCTGCAACTGTTATCCGTGCTATTGCTGCAGGTAAGGTTGCTGCTGCTAATATCGACGAATATCTCGGTTATCATCATGAAATCACCTGTGATGTAGATATTCCTGCACCTGAGCTGGAAGATAAGCATCCCTGCGGCAGAATTCAGATGAATGAAAAAGAACCGAGTGAGAGAAAAAATAATTTTGACGCATTTGAGTGCAGCATGACTGTACAGGAAGCATGCCAGGAAGCCGGACGCTGCCTGCGCTGCGATAAATTCGGCATGAGCTCACTGAAAGGAGGTAGATCTTTCAGATGGTAACTTTAACTATCGATGGACAAAAAGTAACTGTGCCTGAAGGCACTACGATTATGAAAGCTGCCGCTTCTGTCGGCATCAATATACCTCATCTTTGCTTTTTGGAAGGTATCAACGAAATAGGTGCCTGCAAGGTATGTGTAGTAGAAATCCAAGGAAAAAATAAGCTTGTTACCTCCTGTAATACTCCTGTAGAAGATGGTCTTGTAATCTACACCAGTTCTCCTAAAGTACGTGCTACCAGACGTACCAACGTTGAACTCATTCTTTCCCAGCACGATTGTACCTGTGCTATGTGTGTGCGCAGCGGTAACTGCAGCCTGCAAAAAACAGCTAATGATTTAGCTATCTTTGACAGTCCTTTTGCCAAAGATGTAGCAGATCTGCCCTGGAATATGGACTTTCCGCTGATTCGCGATTCAAAAAAATGTATTAAATGCATGCGCTGTGTGCAGATTTGCGATAAAGTACAGCATCTTAATATTTGGGAAGTGCAAAACACCGGTGCACGTACTACTGTTGGCGTAACTGGCAGCATTGATATAGCCGCAGCAGACTGCAGCCTCTGCGGTCAATGTATAACCCACTGCCCCACCGGCGCGCTGCGTGAGCGTAATGATGTACCGAAGGTTTTCGCCGCTTTGGCAGATAGCAGCAAGGTAACTGCGGTACAAGTTGCTCCTGCAGTACGTACAGCCTGGGCAGAAGCTATGGGTCTGCCTGAAGACAAGGCAACCGAAGGACTGATGGTTGCTGCTTTAAAACGCATGGGCTTCGATTACGTTTTTGACACCAGCTTTTCCGCTGACGTTACCATTATGGAAGAAGGCAGTGAATTACTGGAACACCTGCAGGAACCTGCTAAACATAAATGGCCTATGTTTACTTCCTGCTGCCCTGGTTGGGTAAGTTATGTTACCAAAAGACATCCTGACTTTGTTTCTCACCTTTCCACTACCAAATCTCCGCAGCAGATTTTTGGCGCTATACTTAAAACTTATTTTGCTAAATCTAAAGGACTTGCTCCGGAAGAAATCTGCTCCATTTCCATTATGCCCTGCGTTTCCAAAAAACGCGAAGCTGCTCTTCCCAGTATGTGCAGCAGCGGTGCCCGTGATGTAGATATTGTTCTGACAACCCGCGAATTCGCCCGCATGATACGAGCTGAACATATTGATATTACCACCTTGCAGGAAATGTCCTTTGACAATCCTTTAGGCAAGAGTACCGGTGCCGGTGTTATCTTTGGTGCAACCGGCGGTGTTATGGAAGCGGCTCTGCGTACCGCTTATGCCATTGTTGAGGGCAAAGAAGCCCCTCGCGATGCCTTCGTAGGTGTACGCGGTGAAGCTGGACGTAAAGTGCAAGAATTCAAACTGGGTGACAAAGTATTGCGTACCTGTACTGTAAGCGGTCTCGGAAATGCTGATAAATTGCTGGCTGATATCAGGGCTGGTAAAGCAGAATATGATTTCGTAGAAGTTATGGCTTGCCCCGGCGGCTGCGTAGGCGGCGGCGGACAGCCTATTCACGATGGCTGTGAACTTGCTGGTAGCCGCGGTCAGAAACTTTACAAATTGGATAATGACCGTCCGCTGAAACAATCACACAATAATCCGGATGTACAGGAAGTTTATGCAGGATATCTCACAAAACCTCTTAGCGAGCTTGCTGAAGAACTGCTGCATTCTAATCATATAGAAGAAAAAAATTATCTGTAATCCAATAAATAAAAAAACAGACTGCATAAAATGCAGTCTGTTTTTTATTATGTGTAATTATTTACCGGTTCTGCCGCGTTTGGTAAAAGGAATATCTTTTGCACACAACGGGCAATTGTTAGGATCAAAAGTTTCTACGCTGAGATGCAGTAATGCTTCAGTACGGATACCGAAATCAACTTTACCGCCGCTGCGATCAACTAAAAGGCCTACACCAACTAATTCGCCGCCATGTTCTTTAACAACTTCCATAACCTCACGTACGCTACCGCCGGTAGTAACAATATCTTCAACTACCAGTACACGAGTACCAGGTTCAATATGGAAGCCGCGTTTCAAGGTCATTTTGCCGTTTTCACGTTCAGTGAATATAGCACGAGTACCAAGAGCCTTGCCTACTTCATGAGCAAGCAGAATGCCGCCGGTTACAGGACCTACAACCAGTTCTACATTGTCATTTTCATAACGACGGGCAATTTCCTGGCACAGTTTTTCAGTATATTTAGGATGCTGCAGTACATTGAATTTTTCAACATACATAGGGCTATGCAGGCCGCTGGTCAGCAAAAAGTGACCGTGCAGTACAGCCTGGGTTTCTTCCAGCATTTTCATTACATCTTTTTCTTCCAACATCAGTCTACACTCCTTTGATTTCTTCCACAATTGCTGCTGCGGCAGCCTGTCTGTCTTCAGCCTTGGTAATAGGACGACCAACTACAATATGGCTGGAACCGTTTTTAAATGCACCCGCCGGTGTTGCTACACGGCTTTGGTCATCAAGAGATGCGCCTGCCGGACGCACGCCGGGAGTAACAATCAGGAAATCTTTGCCGCAGGCTTCTCTGATAGCAGAAGCTTCCTGAGGAGAAGCAACAACGCCGTCCATACCTGCTTCTTTAGCCAATTTTGCTAAAGCAATTACCTGTTCAGCAATGGTATTTTTATAATTCAAATCAGCGAACTGCTCATTATCCATACTGGTAAGAATGGTAACAGCAATCAGTTTGGGAGCCGGTTTTCCTGCAGCTTCAGCAGCAGCATGTACTGCCTTAACAGCCTCACTCATCATTTTACGTCCGCCTACAGCGTGTACATTCATCATATCTGCACCCAGACCACTGAGTACAGTAAGAGCATGTGCTACTGTATTAGGAATATCCTGCAATTTAAGATCCAGGAATACCTGCTTATTCTGACTTTTCAGGAAGCGGATAATTTCGCTGCCCACAGCATAATACAATTCCATACCAACTTTATAATAGCTTACTGCATCTCCCAGTTCCAGCACACAGCTTTTAGCCTGTTCCAGTGTAGGGAAATCAAGTGCTACTATTAAACGATCATCGTGCTGCACAAAATCTCCTCCTTACCTAATGGCAATGAAAAACATTGCCTGCATCTTATTTATTAAACAGCGGCATGCTTGCTTTACCTTCCGGCAGAGCCAAGCCGATAATTTCTGTTATATTGCGTACATTATGACGGTCAAGATATGCCAGCATACCATGTGCAATGGTTTCAGCAATATCAGGATGTACAAAATTAGCAGTTCCTACTGCTACTGCACTGGCACCTGCAAGCATAAATTCAATTGCATCCTCTGCATTCATAATACCGCCCATACCGATAATAGGCACGCTTACGGCCTGAGCAACCTGATAGCACATACGCACTGCTACAGGTCTTACTGCCGGACCGCTTAAACCGCCAATAACATTGCCCAATACAGGACGCTGACGTTCTATATCAATCTTGGTACCAATAAGGGTATTGATAAGAGAAATAGCATCAGTACCAGCAGCTTCTGCAGCCTTCGCCATCGCTACAACATCGGTAACATTCGGTGATAATTTAGTAATAACCATTTTAGAGGTATTCTTCTTTACCTGCTGGATTACTTCTGCTGCAGCTTCCGGACAAGTACCGAAAACGATGCCTCCTTCTTTTACGTTAGGGCAGGAAATATTAATTTCCAGCGCATCTACACCATCTACATCCAGCTTTTTGGCAACTTCGCCATATTCTTCCGGAGAATGACCGTAAATGTTAACAATTACCGGTACATCATACTGACGCAGTTTAGGCAGTGTCTGTTCCAGAAAATAATCGCTGCCGGGATTTTCCAAACCGATGCAATTCAGCATACCAGAAGGAGTTTCCACAGCACGCTGGCCTTTGTTACCAGCCGCAGGCAAAAGGGATGTTCCTTTTACAGTAACTGCTCCAACCTTTTCCAAATCCAGAAAATCACAGAATTCCAGACCAAAACCAAAAGTACCGGAACCGGTAGTAACAGGAGTCTGCATTTTCAAACCGGCAATATCTACTGCCAATCTGCCTTCATATAATGCCTTTACCATTCTGTTACCTCCTCTGCCCAGAATACAGGACCGTCAGTACATACCTTCATACGTCTGCCAATACCGCCGCAGGCGCAGGAAAGACAAGCACCCAAACCACAGGCCATATATTTTTCCAAAGAAACCTGGCATTTTACACCAGCCTGCAGGCAAGCCTCAGCAACTGCTTTCATCATGGGTACTGGACCGCATACATATACGCAATCATAACCATTCTTCTGCAGCAGTTCCGGCAGCAATGCCATAACAGTGCCTTTAGTTCCCTGGCTGCCGTCATCCGTAGTCACAAATACTTCGGAGCACAGATTTTCATACAAGCAGGTCCAGAAAACCTCTTCACTGCAGCGTCCGCCCATCAGGATGTCGCTGTTGCCTTTACCAAAACCGCCTGCTAAAAACAGGAGCGGAGCAAGGCCAAGGCCACCGCCTACCAGCAGCGGCTTTTTAGCACTCATATCAAAGCCATGACCTAAAGGTCCGACTATGCTGAGCTTATCACCAGTGCAAACATCAGCAAGAATATGGGTACCTTCACCAATAATTCTGTAAATCATGGTGAAAGTTCCTTCTTTTTTATTTACTCCGGCTACGCCGAACGGACGGCGCAGCAGCGGAGCAGTATTTCTGCACACCTGTACATTGACAAACTGTCCGGGAACAGCTTGCTCAGCAATTTCAGGTGCATAAACTTCAATCATTTTAATAGTACTGTTCAGTACTTTTTGTCCAATCACTTTTGCTTCAGCAATTGTTTTTGGCATGTTTAGTCCTCCCAAGCCAGATCCTGCAATGCAACGATACTGATTACACGACGGCGGCGCATTGCACTCATAACGTGCTGCAGCTCACGTGCAGTATCCAGAGAAGTCAGGCAGGCAATAGCATGTTCAACAGTAGAACGTCTGATTTTAAATCCATCACGTTCAGCATCACGGCCATGGTTGGTAGTGTTGATTACCATGCTGATATGACCTTCTTTGATATCATCAAGGATATTGGGGCTGCCTTCGCTTACTTTGGTAGCAACGCGAACTTCAATGCCATGGTTGGTCAGATATTCAGCAGTACCGCCGGTAGCAGTTACTTTATAGCCAAGATCCTCAAAACCTTTAGCAATTTCAGCAGCTTCTTCTTTATCCATGTCTGCAACAGTAATCAGGATAGAACCTTCATGCGGCACATTGATGCCGGATGCAATACAAGCTTTATACAGAGCACGGCTGTATTGATAATCCACAGCCATAACTTCACCGGTAGATTTCATTTCAGGCCCTAAGGTGATATCTACGTTGCTCATCTTATTGAAGGAGAATACCGGTGCTTTAACTGCATAATAGTCCGGGAACAGTTTCAGACCAGCTTTATAGCCCTGTTCTTTCAGACTGCAGCCCATAGCTGCCTTAGTAGCAACATTTACCATAGGAACGCCAGTTACTTTGCTCAGGAACGGTACAGTTCTGGAAGAACGCGGATTTACTTCGATAACGAATACATGGTCATTACGGACAATGTACTGGATATTGATCATACCTTTTACTTCCAGGCCTAATGCCATCTTATTGGTATAGTTGATGATAGTTCTGATAACAGATTCAGACAAGCTGCGCGGCGGATATACAGCAATGGAGTCACCGGAGTGAACACCGGCTCTTTCTACGTGTTCCATAATGCCAGGAATCAATACTTCTTTGCCATCGCAAATTGCATCAACCTCAACTTCGGTACCCTGCAGATAATGGTCAACCAGTACCGGATGTTCTTTAGATGCTTTAACAGCGCTGGACATGTAATGTTTCAGCTCTTCATCGTTATAAACGATTTCCATAGCACGGCCGCCTAATACGTAGGAAGGACGTACCATAACAGGATAACCTACATCAGCAGCTGCTTTCAGAGCGCCTTCGGTATCGAATACAGTGTGTCCCTGCGGACGAGGAATTTCACAGTCAGTCAGCAATTGTTCAAAACGTTCGCGGTCTTCAGCACGGTCAATGCTGTCTACGCTGCTGCCAAGAATCTTAACGCCTGCTTTATCCAGCGGACCTGCCAGATTGATAGCAGTTTGACCGCCAAATTGTACGATAACGCCTTCCGGCTGTTCTTTATCAATTACATTCAGAACGTCTTCCAAAGTCAGAGGTTCAAAATACAGTTTATCGGAAATGTCGAAGTCAGTGGAAACAGTTTCAGGGTTATTATTGATAATGATAGTTTCATAACCCAATTCTTTCAAAGCCCATACAGAATGCACAGAGCAGTAGTCGAATTCCACGCCTTGACCGATACGGATAGGACCGGAACCAAGTACAACAACTTTTTTCTTATCGCTTACTGCAACTTCATCTTCAGTCGCATAAGTGGAATAGTAGTACGGAGTTTCTGCTTCAAACTCAGCAGCGCAGGTATCAACCATTTTGTAAGTCGGTAAAATGCCGTTTGCTTTACGCATTTCACGGATTTCCATCATGGTCTTGCCAACATAACCGCCGATAACACTGTCTGCAAAGCCCATTTTCTTAGCTTTAAGAAGCAGGCTCGGAGTCAGCAGATGAGTTTGCAGTGCTTTTTCCATTTTTACGATATTATTGATTTTGTACAGGAACCATTTATCCATTTTAGTAATATCGTAAATATAATCAATGGTTACGCCACGGCGCAAAGCTTCAGTGATAACAAAGATTCTCTCGTCATCAATAAGGCGGATACGGTCTTTGATTTCTTCATCGCTCAAAGCTTTCAGCTCAGGCATTTCCAGATGTGTCAGACCGATTTCCAGAGAACGGATAGCTTTCAGCATGGAAGCTTCGAAGCTGCGTTCAATAGCCATTACTTCGCCGGTAGCCTTCATCTGAGTACCGAGGGTACGGTCAGCAGTTACAAATTTATCGAAAGGCCAACGCGGAAATTTAAGTACGATATAGTCGATAGTAGGCTCAAAGCAAGCTTTGGTCTTTTTGGTTACAGCATTTTCAATTTCATCCAGGTTATAGCCAACAGCAATCTTGGTAGTAACCTTAGCGATAGGATAACCGGTAGCCTTAGATGCCAGTGCGGAGCTGCGGCTTACACGGGGGTTAACTTCGATAACATAATAGTTTTCGGAGAACGGATCAAGTGCCAGCTGAACATTGCAGCCGCCGCATACGCCCAGTTCACGAACAATGTCGATAGATGCCTGGCGCAGCATATGCACTTCTTTATCGTTCAGAGTCTGTGCCGGTGCTACTACGATAGAGTCGCCGGTATGTACGCCAACCGGGTCAACGTTTTCCATGGAGCAGACGGTAATGCAGTTATCAGCAGCGTCACGGATAACTTCAAATTCGATTTCTTTCCAGCCGGCAATGCTGCGTTCAATCAGACATTGGCTAATGGGGCTGTAGCCCAAACCTTTTTGTACGATATCAACCAGTTCTTCTTCGTCATTGGCAATACCGCCGCCGGTACCGCCCAAAGTATAAGCAGGACGTACAATCAGAGGATAACCAATCTTTTTAGCAAATTCGCAGGCAGCCATAACAGTTTCAACAATGGTGCTTTCAGGAATCGGCTGATTGATTTTTTCCATGGTTTCTTTAAAGAGCTCACGGTCTTCGCCGCGTTTGATACTGGAAATCTGAGTACCCAGCAGTTTAACATTGTATTCGCTCAAGATACCTTTTTCATCAAGAGCCATAGCCAGGTTCAGGCCAACCTGACCGCCCAGAGTTGCCAGCAGGGAATCCGGATGTTCACGTTTGATAACGCTTTCCAGGAATTCTACGTTGATAGGTTCAACATAAACACGGTCAGCAATATTAACATCAGTCATGATAGTTGCCGGGTTACTGTTAACCAGTACAACTTCCAGACCTTCTTCTTTCAGTGCACGGCAGGCTTGAGTACCTGCATAGTCAAATTCGGCAGCCTGTCCGATAATAATAGGACCAGAGCCGATAACAAGGACTTTCTTTATATTTTTAAGTTTCGGCATGCTTAACGACCCTCCATCATATCAATAAAACGTATAAATAAAGCTTCGTGACCGCCAGGGCCGGGACAAGCTTCCGGGTGATACTGTACAGCAAAAGAAGGATGATCGCCGTATTCAAGACCTTCAATAGTGCCGTCATTCATGGAAATATGGGAAATTCTGATATTTTTGCCTTCCAGAGATTTTTCATCTACAGCATAACCATGATTTTGAGAAGAAATAACAATCTTACCAGTGCTCAAATCTTTTACCGGCTGATTTACACCGCGATGACCGAATTTCATTTTATAGGTATCAGCGCCATTAGCCAAAGCCAGAATCTGATGACCCATGCAGATACCGAAAATAGGTTTCTTGCCCATCAGTTTCTGTACATTAGCAATGATTTCCGGTACATCTTTCGGATCTCCAGGGCCATTGGACAGGAAAATACCGTCAGGATTTACTGCCAGCACTTCTTCAGCCGGAGTATAAGCCGGAAAAACTGTCAGACGGCAGTCAAAGCATTGCAGATAATTCAGGATGTTTTGTTTGATACCGAAATCCAGTACTGCTACATGATATTTACCATTGCCCAAAGTATAAACCTCTTTAGTGGTAACCTGAGCAATCTGGTCATGTACATCAGGAGTTGCTAAAAGAGCGTCAATTTCTTCCTGAGAAGTTTCTGCAGGAACAATGATGCCTTTCAGAACACCATATTCACGAATTTTTCTGGTGATAGCACGAGTATCCACACCTACCAGTGTAGGCACATCCTGTTTCTCAAGAAAGGCTTCCAGAGTTTCTTCACTGCGCCAGTTGCTGGGGTAGTCGCACATTTCACCTATAACAAAACCTTGGAAATAGGATTTTTTGCCTTGATTGAACATAGGATTGATACCGTAGTTACCAATCAAAGGATAAGTCATAACAACGATTTGCCCGCAGAAGGAAGGGTCGGTAAGAGTTTCCTGATAACCGCTCATACCGGTGGTGAATACTACTTCACCTACAGCATTGCGTTTACCGTATAAATCACCTTCGTAAACGCTGCCGTCTTTTAATACTAATTTACCTTTTCTTACTATTTTGTGCATACTACACCATCTCTCATTACAAAATTGCCTGCCAGCATGGTAGCAACGGCTTTACCCTTGCAGTGCTTGCCTTCATAAGGAGTAGCTTTACCGCGGGTATAGAATTTGGAGCTGTCAACAGTCCATTCTTTATTAAGATCCATAATCGTAATATCTGCTACGGAACCTTCTTTCAAAGTGCCGCCTTTTAATTTGAACAGCTTAGCAGGTTCGCAGCTCATTTTGCTGATTATGGTATTTAAATCAAATACATTGGTATGATAAAGGTCTGTCAGCATAACGCCCAGAGAGGTTTCCAAACCGCAGAAACCGCAGGGGGCATATCTGAATTCCACATCTTTTTCTTCCGGCGCATGAGGAGCATGGTCGGTAACGATAGCATCAACAGTACCATCCAGTACAGCAGCACGCATTGCTTCAACATGATCCCAGCTGCGCAGCGGCGGAGATACGCGAGTAGCAGAGCTGTAGCCTGCGCATGCTTCATCAGTCAAAGTCAGATGGTGTACAGTTACTTCACTGGTAACATTTACGCCTTTTTTCTTAGCCTGACGGATAATGTCGATTGCACCTTTACTTGCTACATGAGCAATATGCACATGTGCACCGGTATATTCAGCAATCAGGCAGTCACGGGCAACAGCAATATCTTCAGAAATAGCCGGTACACCAGGTACGCCGATACGTGCAGAAACTGCACCTTCATGCATATAACCTTCAGCTGCAAGCTCAGGGTCGATAGCATGGCAGATCAGAGTCTTATCAAAAGCGGTAACATATTTTGCCGCTAACATGAACAATCTGGAGCTTTTTACATAATGTCCGTCGTCGGAGAAAGCCATAGCACCTTTTTCAGCCATATCGCCAAGCTCAGCCAGTTCTTCACCTTTTTCGCCTTTGCTGATAGCGCCGATTACTTCTACATTTGCATAGCTTTCTTCAGCAGCACGTTGTTTAATACCGGAAACGATAATGGAATTGTCAATTACCGGTTTAGTATTAGGCATGCAGGCAACAGTAGTAACACCGCCGGCAGCAGCAGCCTTGGTACCGCTGATAATATCTTCTTTAGCTTCCAGGCCAGGCTCACGCATGTGAGTATGCAGGTCAATCAAACCAGGAGTTACTACCAGGCCTGTAGCGTCATATACTTCATCAGCTTCGACAGCCAGATTGCTGCCTAAAGCGCTTATTTTACCGTCCTCAACAAGGACATCCATTACAGCATCGAGATTTTGGCTTGGGTCTACAACCCTGCCGTTTTTAATCAATGTTTTCAATGTGTTTACCCCCTGTCAAAGTCAAGAATAAGAGCGCCATACGAACAGCTACGCCGTTTTGTACTTCAGTACGGATAGCAGCGTTGTCGCAGTAGCCTACTTCCCAGGAAATTTCCAAACCACGGTTCATCGGGCCAGGATGCAGGACAGTTACGTCCGGCTTAGCCAGCTGCAGGCGTTTTTCGTTGATACCGAAGATACGGGCATATTCGCGAGGAGACGGGAACAGGCCTTTTTTCTGACGTTCCAGCTGAATACGCAGGATGTCAACAACATCTGCGCCTTCAATAGCTTCCTCAACACGTTTATGTACAGTTACGCCCAAAGCTTCAATATCATGGGGCAATAAAGTCATAGGTCCTGCTACATGAACATCAGCACCAAGCTTTGTCCAGGCAGCAATATTGGTACGAGCTACACGGCTGTACAGTACGTCGCCGATGATAGCCATTTTCAAGCCTTTAATATCTTTGCCCTGTTCACGGATTGTGAAAAGGTCCAAAAGGCCTTGAGACGGATGGGCATGTGCGCCGTCACCTGCATTGATGATAACAGGATCAGCAACATTAGCCGCAAAAGCAGCCGCACCTTCAATCGGATGGCGCATAACGATAGCATCGCAGGCCATGGACTGCACGGTCAAGATAGTATCGCGCAGGCATTCACCTTTTACTACGCTGGAAGATGAGGTAGTGATGTTTACCACATCCGCGCCAAGGTACTTACCTGCCAGTTCAAAGGAAGTTCTGGTTCTGGTACTGGGTTCATAAAAAAGATTGATGATGGATTTGCCTCTTAAAGAAGGAACCTTTTTAATATCCCTCTTCATAATTTTTTTCATTTCGCCAGCTGTTTTCAACACAAGCTCAATTTCTTCAACACTGAGACTTTCCAGGTCGAGTATATCTCTGCCGCTGAGAGATACATTTGCTTTAGCCATTAGCTTAACCTCCTGTTTTATGTAATAAAAAAGCCTTCTTGTCCCAGAGGATACAAGAAGGCCGTTAGAGCATTTCTAAAAGTCTACCTTGAAGTCTCACGGGACCAATTTAAAGGTACAAATTTGATATTTATATTTTACAACACTCATATAGAAACGTCAAATTTTTATGCAGGTATTTTTACCGTGAAACACGATATTTTACAAGAATTTTTGCTTAGCCCGCTTTAATAACATTATCCTGCCCAAGCTGTGCAAAGCAGCTTGAAATATAGTATAATTATTACTCACAGAACTTTATATACTTATCAAGCAAGGAGATAAATATGCGTAATCATGTTATAGATAATCTGCGCGGCATCTGTATGCTGGGAGTAATCGCTATCCATATCGGTTCTCTGGCTTTGCCTGCCGGCAGTTTTCCGCTGTACGTTCTGCTGGAGGTTTTATCCCGTTACAGCGTGCCTTCTTTTTTCTTTATTTCCGGATACGGACTATTCTGTCAGCTAAAGCAGCCTGATTCTTATCTTAATTTTATCAAAAAAAGGTTTCGCAGCGTCGGTGTACCTTATATCAGCTGGTCACTGCTGTACCTTTTTTATTTCTGGCTCATCCTGCCGCCAGGTTATGTCAGCTGGAATCCGCTCCATGTAGGCTTTACACTTTTCTTTGGTCTGGGCTGCTACCATCTATATTTCATGGTTATTCTGCTGTGGTTTTATTTTAGCTTTCCGCTGTGGAAAAATCTGCTGCTGTATATTAATCGCTTTAATGTCAAAATCGGTTTATTGCTTTTATTTATTTTTCAGCTGCTGTTCAATTACTGGACAACACATCCCGGTATAGACACCAGTACCTGGAATGTTCTGTGGAAGAACTTTTTCCTCTATCGACTTAACTATTTACCGCTTCACTATCTGTTCATTTTTATCTGCGGCGGCTTTACTGCCCTTTACCAGCAGCAATTTTTAGGCTGGCTGCAGCAGCATACCAAAACAGTAGTAATCTTTTATATCGCTTCTATTGCCTATATTGTCGGCAGCAGCATCCATTCTTTTTATTACTGCGGTTACAGTCTGTTAGACCTTGCCAACACCTATCACCAGCTCAGCCCGCAGGGCCTGGTTTATACTGCGGCTTCATTGGCTTTTTTCTGCACATTCCTGCCTAAAGTCAAAGAAGGTACAAAAAGTTATTACCTTCTCGAGCTTCTTTCATCAAACTCCTTGTTTATTTATCTTATCCATCCACTCATTTTAGACTGGATGAGCAGCTTCTATAATCATTACGGTATCGTTATGACCGTCAAAAAAGTTTGCGCTTCTTATGTCTTTTTGGTAATATTCTCTCTTATCGCCAGCATACTGCTTACAAAACTCCTGGTTCATTTTCCCTTGGCAGCAAAATTACTGGCAGGTAAAAAGCGTTAATATCAACAAAAAGCAAAAGCGAAGGAAACCAATTGTTTCCTTCGCTTTCATATTTTTTCGGCTAATTTCAAACGGTCAATTTTGCCGCTTTCATTTTTCGGCAAATCTTCCAGGAAAACAAATTGCTTGGGAATTTCATACTCCAACAAACTGCTTTTCAAAGCAGTCAACAGTTCCTGCTTGGTATAAGATATTTCCGAGGCAATAAAAGCCAGCAGACTATCAGCATCATTACGATGGACAGCCATTACAGCCGCTTCATTGATGCCACTTATCTCCGTCAACGCCTGCTCAACCTTGCAGGCAGAAATTTTGAGCCCATTCACATTACAAATATCATCAACGCGTCCTAAAAAATGCAGACTGCCGTCAGATGCAAGGTAACCTCTATCCTTTAACGAAAACGGCAAAGTAATACCTTCTATTCCGTAAGGAGTGTCGACAAAAATTTCTTCATTTTGTACGGAGACACTTACTCCCGGGAACGGACGACCAATATTAGTACGGTCTTCCGTCATTTCGCTGTCCTTAATATAAGTTATATAATTCAGTTCACTGGCACCATAATACAAGGTAATTTCTGTATTAGGAAAAATTCTTTTCAATTTATCAGCTTCCTGTCTCCCCAAGCTTTGAGAACCGCTTATAATATGAAAAATACCTTTTTTAGGCATTTTAATCTGCTTAGCCAAAAGCAGCAGTTTAGACGGAATCAGATAAACCGTATTAACAGCATAGCGCTTTAACATATCCAGCCAATGTTTCGGGCGGAATTTTTCTGTAGCAGCAATAGTGCCGCCTGCATACAAAACCCCCATATAAATATTAAGATTGCCTGTAAACGCAAGACTGCCCTGGCAAAATATAACTGTCGACTCATCGATGCCAAATATTTTATTTTGCTGCGGAAAAAAATCTGCCCAGCTATGATAGCTACGCCACAATAATTTACTGCGTCCCGTAGAACCGGAGGTCATAACGCCCATGCATGCCTGCTGCGGAATATTCTGCACATCAAATTGCTGATTTTTACTTACTTCAGTTGCAATTACAGGCACAGAAGCAGTACCGCTGTAAGCCAAAAACTGTACCAGCTGCTGCACAATAGTATCTGCATGGATAAACACCGCCTGCGGCTGCAGCTCGTGGCTTTCGCGTATAGCTGCTGCCATTTCTGCTAACTTACCATAAGTATATATTCCTGTATCTGTTATCAAAGCAGCCTTATCCTGCGGCTGCTGCGATACTAAAGTCAGATAGTCCATCATTACACCCTCTCAACAAGTAGTGAAGTGCCAATACCTCCTGCTGCCGCAACACTGCAGCAGCCAAATTTACCGTCGCTTTGCTGCAGCGACTTAATCAGATGCAGCAAAATAATAGCTCCGGAGGCTCCATAAGGATGCCCGTAAGCAAGTGCTCCGCCAAAAACATTATATTTTTCTATGCTCTGCGGAAAAGCCCTGGCAAACATAACATCGATTACTGCAAAAGCTTCATTCAGCTCAAAACCATCAATATCCTGCTCACTCATTCCATGCTTTGCCAAAAGTTTCTGCAGCGCCAGCACTGCTGTTTTGGGACTTACTAAAGGATCACCGCCGCAGGCAGCAGAACCAATAACTTTTGCCACGGTCTGAACTTGATGCTGCTTTAGATATTTTTCAGAGCAAAGTACAACAAAAGCTGCCCCATCATTTATCAGACAGGAATTTGCCGCAGTAATAAATTTCCCGTCCGGCAGTACTTTAGGCATCCTGTCCAGCAGGCGCTGGCTCATTTTCGGACGTATCCCTTCATCTTTCTCAGCACCGCAGACAGGAGCTATTATATCCTGCAAGATTCCTTCATTGCGGGCTTTAACTGCTAAAGCATGGCTTCTAAGTACCCAGAAATCCATATCTTCTTTGCTTATTTTCTCTTTCTCGGCAGCAAGCTCGGCTCCTTCGAGCATTACCGTTTCACGATGAATACCCGGCATAAATTTGGCTACACTGTACCAACCATCATCAGTATAATTGGGATGATTAGCATTGTACCCGCGCCGAGGCTGAGTAGAACTGCTTTCAAAACCTCCGGCAATTATTACGTCTGCCTCACCTGCTTCAATCTTGGCCGCAGCAACTGCAATACTTTCCAAACCGCTGCCGCACTGTACATCAACAGTAAAAGCAGGCACAGAAATATCTATGCCCGCTTCCAATGCCATCAATCTGGCAATATTACCGCCTGCTCCTACGCCATTACCGGCAATAATATAGTCCGGCAGTACAATTTTATATTTTTCCATTACCTGGCACAAAACTTCTGCACCGAGAATCTCCGCAGGCACATGACGATACATACCATTACATACACCTACATAACTGCGCAGTCCGCCTAAAATATATACATTCTGCATTTTACATCACCTGGAAAAAACTTTATGAATCGGACCAGCCAAAAAGGCTGCAGCTACACATTTAGCTACATCCAGCGGCACAAAAGGCAGTACACCTGTTACAAAAGCAGCCTGCCAGTCCATACCAGTAACAAATTTAAGCTGTAATGCTCCTAACAGATAAATAACAGGTATGCCAATACCTACGCCAACAGCACAATAACGTTTCAAGCTGTATTCTTTGCCGCGCAGCATAGAAATAAACACAGCAGCAACTAAGAAGCCAAAAATATAACCGCCTGTAGGACCAAATAACTTCGCCGGTCCTGCCGTACCGCCGGTAAAAACAGGAATGCCTGCCAAGCCAATCAGAATATAGACAAACATTGTCATAAAAGTCTGCTTGGGAGTTAACAGAAAAGCTACCAAATTAACAAACATCGTCTGCAATGCAATAGGAGACATAGAAAAAGGCAGCGGAATAATAATATATGCCGATACACAGTTCATCGCCACCAACAACGCTATTTTAGTCATTTCAGCAGTCTTGCTTACAGAAGAATTCATAATCATACACCCTCTTAATCTATTTTATTGACAGTAAAAACTTTCAATCCGTTGACATAGCCAACAAACATTTCCTGCTGCTCATATACCTGCAGCAGTTCACCTGCATACACCGGCTGCAAAAAACGTGCTTTCCAATGCAAAAGCTTTGCTGCAGTTATTTGCTGCAGCCAGCTTAACAATAATATTCCCGGCACTATAGGTCTTGGCTGACTGTGCAGAGTATTTTCATCACCCACAAAATTGGTATAAGCATTTATTTCCTCCGCAGTAAAAATATGCTCGCCAATAAATTTGCCAGATAGTATTTCTGAATTTATATTATCCTGTCCAATCTTACGCGGCAAAATCAATACTATCTTGAGCTGCTTTTGCAATCTTCCATCATCATCAAAGCCCTGCACCAGCATAACGCACCTGTGCTTATTTTTCAGCACCAGCTCATTTGTATATTTGCTGGCCTGTCCGTTAATACTTATTTCAATGCCGGCAATAATCCAGCCTTTAAAAAAATTTTGGTCGCAATGTGATGACGCACGCGCTAATTCCAGCATAAAGCCAACATCCTTTCATATGCTGTTATTATAAAACAAAGCAGTATTTATAGTCAACCAATTTTACAATATAGTTAACTTTAAATACTGCCTCTTTTAATAATATTTTCGCCAAAGCGTTTTTTTAGCGCATCCACAGCTTCATTGCGCTGTAATTGTTTTTTATCTTCTTCAAAGCCCAGTGTTCCGCAATCTCCCTCTGAAAGATTTGATACCGTAACACCCAACAGCCTTATACCTTTTTTTAGGTCAATATCACGTAATAGCTTGACTGCTAAAGTATAAATTTCTTCATCACAGCAAATATCTGTCTCACTGGTGATACTGCGTGTGACAATTCTAAAATCTGTAAACTTAACCTTTAATGTAAGAGTATGTCCGCTATAGCCCTTGCTGCGCAGTCTAAAACCAGTCTGCCCGCTCAGCTTCAACAGTTCTCTGCGGCACTGCTCTTCCGTAAATAAATCTTGAGTAAAAGTTGTTTCTCTGCCAATTGATTTCGGTACAGATTCAGTTACTACAGGCCGCTCATCAATACCTTGTGCCAAACGATGAACACTGTCTGCATTCTTGCCAAAAACCTTCTTTAAAACATTATTTTCTGCTGCAGCCAACTGCCCAATTGTTGCAATACCATATTGCAACAAAGACTTTTCTGCCATCCTGCCAATGCCAAAAATCTTAGTTACAGGAAAATCAGCAATAAACTTTGCCGCTTCTGCATGTCTGATTATGGTAAACCCGTCCGGCTTCTGCAAATCAGACGCCATTTTTGCCAAAAATTTATTAGGAGCAAGCCCAACAGAAGCAGTTAAACCTGTTTCAGCAGCAATACGTTTTTTTATCAGCCAGCCAATTTCTTCCGTACTATGGTAAAGCTTTTCCATACCGCTTACATCAAGAAATGCCTCATCAATAGAAAGCTGCTCTACCAAAGGAGTAAAATCATGGAAAATACTCATAATTTTTTGGGAAACTTCCTGATACCGGCGCATCCTCACGGGTACATATTCTCCATGCGGACATAGCTTTCGGGCTTCCGCCATTGACATGGCGGAATGCACTCCGTAGCGGCGTGCTTCATAAGAACAAGTAGAAACAACACCACGACAGGACTGTCCGCCTACAATAACAGGTTTTCCCCGCAAATCAGGATTATCCAGCTGTTCAACAGAAGCAAAAAAAGCATCCATATCTACATGCATAATCCATCTGAGCATTTATACACCAGCTTTCCAGATAAACAGAAAGTATACTGCCGTACCAATTAACAGCAATCCAAGAAAATTATAAAACAGAAACATCTTTAAATAATTGCCTGCCTGATAAGGATGTTCAGCAGCAAACAGCTTATAAGAAATAACACTGGCCATTGAAGCAATAAGCGTCCCTAAGCCGCCGATGTTAACGCCTAAAAGCAATGCTTCTGCTTCCTTAGTCAAAGCAGCCAAAAGCATTGCTGCCGGTACATTGCTAATCAGCTGACTGCTGATCAGCGCAGCAAGATACGTTCCCGCTGCACTATCCAAAACATTATCCTGTAAAAACCGAACTATATCAGTGTGGCTGATATTGCCAATAAAAATAAAAAAGCCGATAAACGTCACTAAAAGCGAATAATCTACCTGTACTAATAATTTTCTATTCATCAGCAACACCGCAATAACAGTCACAGCAAGCGCAGCATATTTATCGACAAAATGCAGTACAGCCGCAACATTAAAGAAAAGCAAAGCTAAATATATTGCCGTTATCCTTCGTTCCGGGCACTCCATCCGCTGCAGCTGTAAAGAAAGCTTTCTGTCCCTCCCGTTATAAATAATAAAAAGAATATATGCTACTGAAAGCAGCGTCGGCAGCAGCATAATGCTGAAGAACCCTTCTGCCGTAAAATTATAATGGGCATACAGGAACAGATTTTGCGGATTACCTGCCGGTGTAAACATACTGCCAAGATTAGCAGCCAAAGTTTGCAGAATAATAATCAGCGGCATATCCATTTTAGCTGCCTTACCAATAACAAGCGCCAAAGGAACAAATGTCAGCAATGCCACATCGTTAGTTACAAACATTGATGATACAAAAGTAATTCCTACCAGCACAAGGGTAATCTGCCTTTTACTGCTGCAAAACTGCAGCAGCTCCACAGCGCTCCAGTCCAGAAAGCGTACGCTTTTCAAGCCAGCAACAACCAGCATCAAGGCCCATAAAACGCATAAAACTTCCCAGTCTATATATGCCAGCCGCGGTCTGTAAAACAGAGAAGAAATTACTGCCATAACAACAGCAGCACTCAAAACAGTTTCCTGCTTCATAAATGCTTTTGCTTTTTCAAACCAATATCTTATCGTCATCTGCTTCATCATCACTCTCATCTATTAAACAGTTACCAGTTATCTTTGCTTGCCGAAAATGCTAAGGCACTTACGCTGGCAGCGCCTGCCGCATATAAAGCAATGGCAGCTTCTCTCATCGTACTGCCCGTCGTATATATATCATCACATAAAAGTATCTTCTTGCCGGTTACGGAAGAACATACCTTAAAGCACCCCTGTAATTCTTCACGTCTAAGTGCCGGTTCCAGCTCGTATAAGGGCAAGGTATTACGTAATCTTACAAGTATCTGTTGATATTTAATTCCGGAAAAAGAAAATATTCTTTCCGGTACATCAAAGCCCCTGCGCTCACGGCGTTCCGGCGAAGTAGGAATACCTGCTACAATATCATAATCAGCCAAAAAATATTTCATACCAACAGGCAAAGCCTGCTTTGCCTCTTCCTGCAATAATGGCAGCAAACTGCGCTCTCCGTCAAACTTAACTCTATGCAGCATCTCTTTCAGCTGCTGCTCATACTTATACAGCAAAAACACTTCCTGCAGCGGCTCAGCATCTCTGATTACTTTCTGCAGCAAAAAGCTTTTTCTACAGCTCGCACAAAAGCAGCCAGTATCTATAACTTTACCACATACCTCACATTGCCGCGGATAAAATATTTCTCGCAGTAAACTAAGATTATAGAGCATCTTATCTTTATAAATTATCAAATCAGCCAAAAACATCACTGTCTTCCTGCAATCTTTCTGCCAGCAGAGAATAGCGCCGTCTGGTACGGTCATTTTCTACTGCTGTACGCACTGCTGCCTTACTGCCGATAACCTGTACCCTCTCTCTGGCTCTGGTGACAGCAGTATAAAGCAAATTACGCTGCAGCATAATATAATGACTGGGCACCATCAGCAAAAGTACACAAGGATATTCGCTGCCCTGTGATTTATGTACACTCATAGCATAAGCCAGCTGCAGTTCTTCAACCTCGCTTTGAGAATAGCTGACAAAGTCTCCTTCTGCCCTTTCAGGATATGCTACAGTAACACTCTTTCCTTCTATTCTGACAATCCTGCCAATATCGCCATTAAATACATCTTTCTCATAATTATTGCGTATCTGCATTACCTTATCACCTACACGCAGTACATTGCCAGGAATATTTATTTCCGCTTTGCCATAGGCAGGTGGATTAAGATATTGCTGCAGCAGCTTGTTAAGATTCTGTACCCCGCAAGGATTTTTATGCATGGGAGTAAGCACCTGTACACTGCGCCAGTCCGTTGCAGCGGTAAGCGCCGAATAAGTTCTCGCAGTATATTCGGCAGCATTATTTTCATCAGCAAATTCTACTAATGAAAAATCACTGCCCTGTATAAATTCAGGCATCTGTCCATGGTTTATTTTATGGGCATTGATAACTATGGGACTTACTTCCGCCTGGCGAAAAACATTTTCCAAACGTACTACCGGCAGCTTGCCGGAACGAATCATATCCTTTAATACAGAACCAGCTCCGACAGAAGGCAGCTGATCTACGTCCCCGACAAAAATCAGCCGACAGCCTCCCGGCACTGCCTTGAGCAGATGATAGGTCAAATTTATATCCAGCATCGAAGCTTCATCAACAATAATTGCTTCTGCATCCAAAGGCTCACTGTCATCCTTGCCAAAACTGAAACCATCACTGCTGGGCTGATATTCCAGCAGTCTATGTACCGTTAGCGCCGGATGTCCGGCAGATTCAGCCAGTCTGCGCGCAGCCCTGCCTGTAGGTGCAGCTAAAAGGATACGGCAGCCAGCCTTTTCCAATACATTAATAATACCCTTGACAACGGTAGTCTTACCTGTACCAGGTCCGCCGGTAAGTACAAAAACCCCATGCTTTAAAGAAGCATAGATAGCGTCCTTTTGCGCTTCTGCCAATACGATGCCAGCATCTTTTTCCCAAACAGTAATTACTCTGTCCGCATCCACTCGTCCAACAGGATTAACATTATCACGCAGCATAAGTAATCTGCGTGCCGTACCAACCTCAGCCCTGTACAGATACTCCGGATAAATAAGGCGCATACCGCCCACTTCTTCCGTCCGCAATAAATCTCTCTGCAGCAAATCATTAAATACATGCTGAACAGCTGCAGTTTCTATCTGCAAAAGGCGTACTGTCTCACTGATTAAAAGCTCTTCCGGTACACAGGTATGTCCAGCAGCTGCCGCCTGAGTCACCGCGTAACTAAGGCCGGCAATAATTCTTTCTTCACAGTTACGTTCAAGGCCCATTGCCATAGCAATTCTGTCTGCAGTTCTAAAACCTATACCACTGATATCATTGGCTAAGCAATATGGATTGTCCTTAATCCTGACCATTGCTGTATTGCCATAAACAGCCTGTAATTTAGCTGCATAGCCGCTGCTTACACCATGAGCCTCAAGGAAAAGCATCAGTTCACGCATTTCAGAAAGTTCCGCATAAGCCATACCGATATCAGCAGCTTTTTTAGCACTGATACCTTTAATTTCTGCCAATCTTTCCGGACTGCTGCCCAATATTTCCAAGGTCTGTTCACCAAAATATTCTACGATCCTGGCAGCAGTAACTTTACCCACGCCTTTGATGGCTCCTGATGCCAGAAACCTCTCTATGCCAATAGCTGATGTAGGCTGCTGCACACTGCAGGCAACAGCATCAAATTGCCGTCCAAATCTGCTGTGTTCAATCCACTGCCCTTCAAGGATAAGATTTTCACCTAAAAACGGTGCAGTACCATGATAAACAGCAGTAATTCTGCCTTCACTACGACTACTTAATCGCAGTACGCAAAACATGCCGTCATCACTTTGAAAAACTATATCCTCAAGTAAGCCTTCCAGCTTTTCCATTTCTTCACCGCCAACAAAACAAATGTTCTCTTTTGTATTATAGCACGATTTTAGTCTAAAAGAAAACCTCTCTATTTTGACAAAGACAAATCTTTCCGCTATAATGTAAGGTACTTTAAAAAATACGAGGAGTGTCATTGTGAAAATCAAAAAATTAACCGGTAAACTTATTGCCATTGATATGTATAACTGTTGTGCGGCTATCCTCAATGACGCAGAAGCAGCAGAAAAAGCTCTGGAGCAAGCATGCCTGGACTTTTCTATGCAGCCCTGCCAGATTATCCGCAATCAAGAAGAAGATCAGAATGAATACTCTCTTTTTGCTATCTGCAAACGCGGCCATGTAACCGCGCACATTTACCCTGAAGAAGGTTTTGTAGCAGCAGATGTTTACAGCTGTTATGAAAATTCTGACCCTGCCGGAATGGCTCGTTACCTGCGCACTTATCTTGACGCTGATAAATCAAAAATTACTCTGTTAGACCGCGGTGATTTCGGTACAGAAAGCGATATGAAACCGCATCGCCGTTCTAATATCAAATTTATCCGTCGTACCCAAAACTTTGGCGGCCAACTGAAAAAAATTATGATGAAACCACGTTCTATATAAAAAAGCTGCCTTAAGGCAGCTTTTTTCTTATTTATCTGCAAATACAGGAGGAAGATTATGAAATATCTTTTCTGGGATATTGACGGCACATTACTGTTAACAGGCGGTGCCGGAGCCAATGCCATGCTTGATGTAATTAAAGAGCATTATTTTCTTAAGGATTTTAAATTTAACAAGTCTTTGGCTGGCCGTACTGATCCGGAAATAATCAAAGAAGCAGTCAAACAAATTAAAGGTCGCTGCAGTGCAGCTGATGCTGCCAGCTTACTGATACGCTATCATATGCTATTACCGGAATACCTTAAGCGTTATCAAGGTGCCGTATTAAAAAATGTACAGGAAACTTTAGAATATTTTTCCAAACCAGAGCTTGGTTATAAAAACTGCCTGCTGACCGGTAATACCAAAACAGGAGCCAAGTTTAAACTTGCACACTACGGTTTGGATAAATATTTTGATTTTGATGCCAGTGTTTTCGGTGAACTTAGCGAAGACCGCCGTGAGCTTGCTAAAATAGCCTGGCAGCGTTTTTATGCTCAAAATCCGGCTATCAGTACAAACGATTTTATCTTTATCGGCGATACTCCTAATGATGTTATTTGTGCTAAAGCAATAGACGCACGCTGCCTGGTAGTACTCTGGGGCTCTCATTATCAGAAAGAAGACTTTGCTCCTGTACAGCCATGGAAAATTATAGACTTTCTGCCAGATCAGCCTGAACAGCTGCAAAAACTATTTGAAGAAAACTAAAAGGAGCTCATTATGCTGAAAAATTTTATATTTACATTGATACTCCTTTTATATACTGTTACCGCATCAGCTTACAACAATGCTGATGTCGCTGCAGTAAAAGCCGGAGACAATTGCATTGGCGGTGATTTGTCAGGAGCAGATTTCTCAGGCTATGATTTATCCGGACGTGATTTCAGCGGTACAAACTTTTCTGAAGCGCGTTTAGTAAAGACAAATTTTGCCAACAGTAATCTTGACAGTACAAATTTTGCCCATGCATTTCTGCAGCAGGCTAATTTGCGTAGTACCAGTGCAATAAAGGCTAATTTCAGTTATATTTCGGCTCCGGAAGCAGATTTTACCAAAGCCAAACTGCAGGGAGCAAAATTTTACCGCAGCCAGCTGCGCGGTGCCAGTTTTTTAAATGCTGATTTACGCAACATCAGTGCTGAAGAAGCATCTTTAGACGGTATCAGCGCTGATTATGCTGATTTTTCCTATGCCAACATGCCTTACTGCTGGCTTTATAAAGCTCAGTTGCGCAACACTATTTTTACCGGTGCAAATCTTTACAGAGCAAGAATGCAGCAAACAGACCTAACTGAATCTAATTTGCGCAGTGCAAAAATGGGACAGGCTTCACTTTATCAGGCTAACCTCTCCAGTGCCGATTTTAATGCTGCAATTTTAGATAAAGCAGACTTACGCCGTGCTAATCTCACCTATACTGAATTTGGTACAGCCTTTAAAGACAATGCTAAATTCTAATTAATAATAAAAAAAGACAGACACTTAAGTGTCTGTCTTTTTCTTTTGCAATTTATTCAAAACGGCCTTTCATCATTACAGTGCCATCTAATACAGCAGTTTTACCCTTAGCAAATACACTGCAAATATTTAAATCCGCATCCAAAACCAAAAGGTCAGCATCTGCGCCGCTGCAAATACAGCCTTTGCAGCCTTCTTTCGCCAGCAGCACTGCCGGTGTTGTTGTTAAAGGCTTAAGCGCTTCAGTAAGAGTCATGCCACGACGTACCAAACTTTGTACAGTTTTATGCAGATATTTAGGAGAAGCATAAGTAAGACCAATGCATTCCCCGTTAGCATCAAATTTAGGCTGACTTCCAAAAGCATCACTGGAAAGTGACACATGGTCAGCACTTACACCTTCTCTGTGCAGCAAGTCAAAAAGTTTTTCCGCATTAACTTCCAGTTCTTTATCATCTGCGCCAGCAGTGCAGTCCACATAACCGCCACGATGAATCAGCTTCACGCCTTCATCAATAAGTTCGTCAGTTCTCAGCATATGCGTTGGCAAAAAGTTTTTAGCGGGCAAATCAGAATTATCCAGTGCATAGAACAGCGGATCAAGCTTACCTTTGCCGCTGCCCATATGCAGGGTAACAAGGCCAGGAGTATTGCTGATTAAACCTGCTCTGCGAGCCTGTACACCCAAAGCAATCAAATCTTCACCGCTGGGATTAGAACTGCGATGATCAGATACTGCAACTTTTACACCAATCATAGGGGTAATCATAGCAATATCCTTTTCCACGCTGCCGGTCATAGTAGTAGGAGGATAAGCATAATAGCTGGTTAAGCAATAAACAGTAATGCCCTCTTCTGTCAAAGCGCGAGCTTTAGCCACCAGATTTTCCAAGCTTCTGGTTATACCGTCAGTACCCAATAAACCAACTACAGTGGTAATGCCATTAGTAGTAAATGCAGTCAGATAAGATTCCGGTACTCTGGAGGCAGGCCCTTGTTCCCCGCCGCCGCCTGTAATATGTACATGCAAATCAATATATCCAGGCACTAAAATTTTACCGTTTAAATCAAATATTTCTGCATCCTGCAGGCCATCATAGCCTTCAATCTTATCTGCAATACGGCAGATTTTATCTCCAACTACAAGCACATCTTTAATACCCAAATCTTCAGGAGCAAAAACATGTGCATTCTTAAATAACTTAATCATTCAGAATATCTCCTTATTTTTCAAAAGTCCCTTTTATCAGAACATGCTTATCAGCTACCATTATTTTACCACCTGCAATAACAGTATCAATATTAAAATCACAATCCAATAACAATAAATCGCCATCACTGCCTTCTTGCAAACAGCCTTTTTTAGGGTATAAGCCATTTGCGCATGCCGGATTAGACGTACATACGCTTACTGCAACTTCTATAGGTACTCCTGATATTACTGCATCACGTACTTCTTCATGTAACGAAGCAAGCTTGGTTACTAATTGTTTAGCGCTACCATCAGGCAAACGTACGCTCATACAGCCATTTCCATCAGAACTCATAGTTACCTGATGCATTGGAATTCCTTCATTCCACAAATCTTTTATTGCTTCACTTGGTTTTACACACCCTGGGAATCCATCTTTCTCACGTATACCAGATGTAATATCAATATAACCGCCACGTTTAGCCAATAGCTTAGCCTGCTCAAATAATGGTACAGATCTGTTAATATGGGTTGGAATCATATGTGCAGCAGGAATTTCGCTTTCATCTAATATATCGAAAAGTACCTGTAAGCCTTTTTTACCTACGCCCATATGAAATTGCACAACACCGCTTTTACCAGATAGCATACCACCTAAGCGTGCCTGTGTAAGAATCTTTTTTAATTCCTCTTTGGTAGGCTCAGAAGAACGATGATCCGACAAAGCGACTTCACCTATTCCCAACACCTTATCAATTAATATAATATCTTTGCGAGCATCACCAGTAACAGTGTGTAAAGGGACTTCATAAGAACCAGTTAAAATATATGCTGATACACTTTCTGCTTCCAACCCTCTGGCCTTAGCCAATAAAGATTCAGTATGTCTGCTTGTACCATCAGTACCAAGGACACCAATAACAGTAGTAACACCTGCAGAAGTTATATCGCTTAGCATAACTTCCGGTGTGCGACTATACGGACCAGATTCACCGCCGCCACCAATAATATGTACATGCTGATCAACATAACCAGGCACTGCTTTTTTCCCAGTAGCATCCAATATATGTAATCCTGGTAATTTTATCTGCTCTTTAAGATTTGTACCTATTGTGATAATACGACCGTTAATTATTAAGATATCTTGTATCCCTTGATATTCTGGAGCATACAATTCTACATTCAGTACTATCAAAGAATCAGACATTATTTTTTATCCTCATCTTCTAATTTAGCAATACCAATACCGGTGAAGCCGTAGAAAATAGCAATCATAAAGCCTGCATAGCACAGAATTGCATAGGGCAGATAATCAAGAGTTTCTACACCTAAGCAGGAAGTCATGTATGCGCCAGCTGCAGACCAGGGAACCAAAGGTACAAATACGGTACCAGCATCTTCCAAAGTACGGGACAGATTTTTTGCAGCAAGGCCGCGAGCCTTATAAGCATCACGGAACATTTCACCCGGTACAAGAATGGAAAGATAAGAGTTACCGGTGGTCAGTGCCATAACCAAACAGGAAGCAACAGTAGCACTTACCAATGCACCGGTAGATTTTGCTACACTAAGAATTTTCTGCAGTACTACATCAAGGAATCCGGCGCGGCTCATAATTGCCGCAAATACAAACGCACAGAAAACTAACAAAGTAGTACTCATAATGCTGTTCATACCACCGCGGTTTAACAGCTTGGTAACCTCAATAGTACAGGTAGCAGCATCAAAACCAGGAGCAGCAATCATTTTTACATTAAAGCCGCTAACAGTACTTGCCAAAACATTTTTCAGGGAAATGCCCTGCAGCACAATAGCTTCAATACCTGCAACCACAGTAGAACCCATCATAACCGGAATTGTCGGCCATTTCAAAACAGAACCTGCCAAAACAAGAACAACAGGAATCACCAGCATAATATTCCAGCTGTACATGGAGTCAAGCTGGTTCAGCATTTTTGTAACAGACTCAGAGCTGACGGAAACAGAGGTATCAGCATTCATACCGATAAAACCATAAACGATCAAAGAAATAATTGTTGCAGGAATGGTGGTATAGAACATGTGGAAAATATGCTCATACAAAGTGCTGCCTGCGGCAATAGGAGCCAGATTAGTAGTATCAGACAGCGGAGAAATCTTATCACCGAAGTAAGAACCGGCAATAACTGCACCAGCAGTTGCAGGCAGAGAAACGCCCAAGGTTGAGGCAATACCCATAAGTGCAACACCCATGGTAGCAACAGAACCCCAGGAAGTACCGGTTACAACAGAAACTACAGCTGTAATCAGGAAGGAAGTAACAAGCATCCACTGCGGATCAACCAGCTGTACACCATAATAAATCATTAAAGGAATAGTGCCTGCAGCCATCCATGTACCAACCAAAGCACCAACAGAAACCAAAATCAAGATAGCCGGCATACCTTTAGCAATCTTCAGGCAAACCTCTTCCATAACCTCATCCCAGGTAACGCCAACGCGAAACGCAAGAAATGCTGCAATACCTGCTACCAAAAGCAACAAAGGTTCAGTAGCATAACCCATAACACCCTTGCCATAAGTTAAAATAACCAGCATGGCAACAATAGGAGTAAATGCTTCTAAAAACGTAGGCTTTCTCAAAGTTCTTTTTTCCTTTTCTTTGCTCATTCAAAACCCTCCAAATAAAAATTATAAAAACTATATTTTTATTTTATTACAAAGAAAAGAAACTTATAAATTGCTATATTTTTTATATTTATAAAAAACATTTATCAAAAATTTCTTATTTTACTCCCTGGCAGCCAGTAAATAATCAAGAAAATGCTTTTTAGGCTGAGTAAAATCCATTTCATAATCATACAAAACAGAAATGCGGAATCTGGCATCATATTCATCAGAAAACTTTATCAGTCTGCCAGCTTCAATCTCATCCCTTACCTTGGTAAAAGGCACAAAAGCTATTCCCATAGATTTTTTTACTGCCTCTAATACAGTATCAGAATCACTGAAAGAAATTATTTTTTTTAGCTGCTTCATATCAACCTTTTCCAATAAAACATTATAGTAAACACCATTATCAGAATAAGATATAAATGGATAAGTATAAACATCCGTACTTTCATTATGTCTTTCAAATAATTCGCGTGAACATACCCAAACCAGCTTTTCCTGCCACAAGCGCACTCGCTTGGTATATAAAGGCTGTACATCCATATGAACAAAAGCGAAATCGTAATACTTTTCTTTCACCGTTTTATCCAGGATTTCTTCAATAGTCATACGGCGATCAACTAAAATCTCCAAATCAGGAAAATCCTGCTTCATTTTTGACAAAATATCTAACAGATAACTATTGATAACCTGAGTTGAAACTGCAATTTTTAAATGCATACTTTGCTCTTTAAAAGCAGACATAAACTTAATGCTTTCTTCATATTCCTGCAAAATCTTCTGTGCTTCAGGAACAAAGGCCTGCCCGGCTGCAGTCAGATAAACATTTTTTCCTTCACGCACAAAAAGAGCAACGCCATAAGTTTCTTCCAATGCTGAAATATGATTACTGATTGTTGGTTGCGTAAAATTTAAAAATTCTGCTGCCTGCGTAAAGCTTTTACATTGTGCTACGGTTAAAAAAGAACGATATACCTGTATCTTCATAATTCTGTCTCCGATAATTTTATTATAAGTTTTTCTTTATTATAACAAAATTTTTCTTATAGCAAGTGTTTTTCTTGGTGTTATTTCTGTAAGAATACTGTATACAAAGTCATTTTATCGTATATTTACACCTAAAACAAAAAAACTGTCATTATTTTATGACAGCTTTAATTTAACCTACCTATTCAGATGAATATATTTAAATAAAACAAAAAACGCAGTCCAAAGACTGCGTTTTAATTCTTAAGCTGGTCGGGGCGGCGAGATTCGAACTCACGGCCTCTTGTACCCGAAACAAGCGCGCTACCAAACTGCGCCACGCCCCGACATTTACTGACTAACATCAGCAACATGGACTATTATAAAGCAAAGTATTTAATCTGTCAACACTTTTTTATAATTATCCTTGAGTTACTACACGAATACTTGTAACCTCAAAAGCTTCAGCTATTGCAGGCAGGCATTCACGCTCAATATTAGTACGATGCAGTTCACTTTCTGCAACAAGCAAAATTCTGTTGCCTGCATAGTTAATATTATGAACCTTACTAATCAGGCGATGAAAAGTTTCTTCACCTAAGATTTCTTTTAATTTCTGTAATTTTTCCATTACATAAGGTTTTTCTTCAGCCATTCTCTGTTCTAATGGAGAAAATGGTACAGTTACTACACGGGCATCACGAGCCAGGACATATTTTTCTTCGCCTTCACCAGGCACTACTAAATCTTTACGCATTTTTTATTCCTCCATATTCAAACTTTCAAAAAGTATAAAAGCTTTCTGCATACCTTTTATTATATGTTACTGCTTCCTTTCAGTCAAGGCAGCACCAAAGCACAAAACTATATTGCAGGCACAAGCTTTCAATTTGCTAAACCTTCTATGATATTGTATAATATTATAGATTTTAGCTTATTATACATGGGCAGTTAAGAAGCTGCCCGATGCAATATTTAGGAGGTATTTTGATGTCCGTATTTGATGTTTTGCAGGAACGCGGCTTTATTAAGCAGATGTCCCATGAAAACGAAATTAAAGAACTGCTGGAAAAAGAGAAAATAACCTTTTATATAGGCTTTGACCCTACTGCTGACAGCCTGCATGTAGGCCATTTTATTGCGCTGATGATGATGAGCCATATGCAAAAAGCTGGTCATCGCCCGATATGCCTTTTAGGCGGCGGCACCGGCATGGTTGGTGATCCCAGCGGTAAAGATGAAATGCGTAAAATGCTGACCCCTGAATTTATCAACCATAATATTGCCTGCTTCAAAAAACAAATGAGCCGTTTCATTGATTTTTCTGATGGCAAAGCAATTTTGGCTAACAACGCCGATTGGCTTTTAGATTTGAACTACATCCAGCTGCTGCGCGAAGTAGGCGTACATTTCTCTGTAAACCGTATGCTGACTGCTGAATGTTTCAAAAAACGTCTGGAACGTGGTCTTTCTTTCTTCGAATTCAACTATATGATTATGCAGAGCTATGATTTCTGGCGTTTAAATAAAGAATACGGATGCATCATGGAATTAGGCGGCGACGACCAATGGTCTAACATGCTGGCAGGTGTTGAACTTATCCGTCGTAAAGAACAAAAACCTGCTTTTTGCATGACCTGCAAACTGCTGACCACCAGCGACGGCCGTAAAATGGGTAAAACTGAAAAAGGTGCTCTGTGGCTTGACCCTGAAAAAACTTCTCCCTATGATTTTTATCAATACTGGCGTAATGTCGATGACAATGACGTAGAAAACTGCCTCAGCCTGCTTACCTTCCTGCCGATGGACGAAGTACGCCGTCTCGGTGCACTGAAAGACGCAGAAATCAACATCGCTAAAAAAGTACTGGCATTCGAAGTTACCAAGCTTGTACATGGTGAAGAAGAAGCTACTAAAGCACAGCAGGCAGCTGAAGCTCTGTTCGGCGGCGGCAACAATCTGGAAAATGTCCCTACTGTTGAAATCACCTCTGCTGATATGAACGGCAAAGTTATTGATGTATTGACTGCCGGCAAAATTTTCTCCAGTAAGCGTGAAGCAAGACAAATGATTGCTCAAGGCGGACTGTATATTAAAGATAATGTACTCACTGACGTAGATGCATGCTTTGCTGAAAGTATGTTTGACGAGGACAAAAGTCTGTTAATTCGTAAAGGCAAGAAAAAATATTTCCGTCTTATTGTAAAATAACTGCAAAAAACCTCCGTTTCGCTAACGGAGGTTTTTCTTATTTTTGTATAAATATTATAATTTTCTGTCTTATTTTGTATATTTCAAAATTTTTTATGTTATTTAGCCTGTTACATTGAATAAATATTGTCTACAATAAAATGTTGCAAAACTACTATAAATTTATTATAATAATTCGCAGTGAGAATCCTTCTCCAATCTAAACTTGGAGAAGTTTTTTTATTTTTAGCACTAGTCTGCAACAATACTAAATCAGGAGAATTTTTATGGAGCAAAAAATCAGTCTATCTTTAATACTACCTATCGGTTTAATGCTATTCTCATTCTTTTTCGGTGCCGGAAACTTCATTTTTCCGCCGGTTTTAGGTCAAGCTGCCGGAGATAATCTGCTGTCTGCTACGATCGGTTTTTGCATCAGCGGCGTAGGTCTTCCTCTTTTGGGTATCATTGCTATGGCAATTAATCGCAGCGATAACCCGGATAACCTTGCTTCTCCCGTACATCCGAACTTTGCTAAAGCATTAGTCATCATCTGTGCACTTACTATCGGACCTTTCTTCGCTATCCCCCGTACTGCAGCGGTTTCTTTTGATACTGGTATTTTGGCCTTTGTACCTGCCGGTTATCACGATCTGGGCATGATAGCTTACAGCTTATTCTTCTTTTTACTGACCTATTATCTCTCAGTAAATCCTTCTAAGATAATTGACAATATCGGCAAGATTATGACGCCTATGCTGTTAATCTGTCTTGCCATCCTCATTGCTTTTGTACTGCTCGATCCTCTTGGACCTACTCAAGCAGCTCAGGGAGACTATGCTGAAGTTCCTTTCTTCAAAGGTTTCCAGGAAGGTTATAATACCATGGACCTCTTGGCAGCAATGCTTTTTGGCGCAGCAACCGTTAACGCTATAGAATCCAAGGGCATTCTTGATCATAAGCTGCTGACCAGACTTTGCATTTACGCAGGTATTATTGCAGCTACTTTCCTCGCTCTTATCTATTCTTCTCTGGCTTACACCGGTGCAACCAGCGTTCAAGCTTTCGGCATTGTCAGCAACGGCGGTCAGCTGCTCAACCAGATTGCCGTTCATTACATGGGCAACTTTGGTAAAGTAATTCTGGCTCTGATTATCTTCTTTGCCTGCATTACTACCAGTATTGGTCTTACCTCTTCCATTTCCGGTTATTTTAATGCTTTGTTTAATGAGAAAATTCAGTATCAACGTTACGTTCTGGCAATTTCCGTTTTCAGTTTTGCCGTATCCAACGTTGGTCTCAGCAACATTATTAAGTTCTCTATCCCTGTACTCTGCATGCTGTACCCGATTGTTATCGTACTGGTACTGTTAAACGTATGCAGCGGTCTTTTCAAAAGAGATCCTTACATTTTCCGTCCCTGCGTTCTTTTTACTACCATCTTTGCAATTTTAGATGGCTTGAAGGCAGCAGGCATCAACACCGGTTTTATACATGCTTCTCTTGAAGCTTATATGCCTTTGTATAACATTGGCTTCGGCTGGGTTGTTCCCTGTATAGCCGGTATCGTACTTGGCTTTATCTGGAAAGCCTGTGCACAAAAAAATTAAACATCTTAAAGACCTGCAGCTATAAACTGCAGGTCTTTTTATTTTCTCTCTGCGGCAGGTATATTACACTAAAAGCAGAATATATAAATTAGTATTATCTTTTGGAGGAAAATATAATGAGTGAACAAGAAAAACAATGCAGTAATACTTCCTGCGGGCGCAGCAGCTGTGAAGGCTGCGAGCACGCCGGTGAACATCATGCTGACTTCTCCGCTGCCCTTAACCCTATGAGCAGTGTTAAAAAAGTTATTGGTATCGTCAGCGGCAAAGGCGGCGTAGGCAAATCATTGGTTACCTCTCTTCTGGCTGCAGCAATGCGTAAACGCGGACATCGTACCGCTGTTTTAGATGCCGATATTACTGGCCCATCCATACCTAAAGCTTTTGGTCTTTCCGGCAGAGCCAGCGGCAGCGAAATAGGCCTTATGCCGCTTACTACAGCTTCCGGCATCGAAGTTATCTCAGCTAATATGTTTCTGCAGAATGAATCTGACCCTGTAATCTGGCGTGGTCCTATGATTGCCAATATGGTAAAACAATTTTGGACTGATGTTGTTTGGACAGATATCGACTTTATGTTTGTAGATATGCCTCCCGGAACCGGCGATGTGCCTTTAACCGTTTTCCAATCCTTGCCTGTAGACGGCATCATCGTAGTAACCTCCCCGCAGGAACTGGTTTCCATGATTGTCGCTAAAGCAGTAAAAATGGCTAAAATGATGAATATTCCCATCTTAGGCTTAGTGGAAAACTATTCCTATTTTCACTGCCCTGATAATGGCAAAGATTATAAAATCTTCGGTGAAAGCCACTTGGAACAGACTGCCGCTGCCTACGGCCTGAAAGTACTGGCAAATCTTCCTATTGACCCGGCTATCGCCGCTGCCTGTGATGCAGGCAAAGCAGAAGAACTTGAACTTGCAGCTATTAACGATTGCTGCAGCTATCTGGAAACCGCCTGGAAAGAATAAATATAAAGCAAAAACGCTTATGGAAAAATCCATAAGCGTTTTTATTTTACACCAAAGTCTTAGGTAATTTTATTACAAATTCCGTTCCTTTTCCCTGGGCACTTAATACTTTAATCGTACCTTTATGGAAAATGATACCATGTTTAACAATAGAAAGCCCCAGACCAGTTCCTTCCACTGCTTTATGCCGACTTTTATCAATACGATAGAATCTTTCAAAAATCCTGTCTTTTTCCTCCGGTGCAATACCGATACCAGTATCAGCTACAGAAATCACCCATTTATTTTCTTTTTCGATAACCTTCATAGTGACACTGCCGCCCGGACGATTATACTTGATAGCATTATCCAGTAAATTAGCAAACACTTCTTCCAGCATCGAAGGAATTCCCTGCATAAGGTATTCAGCAGCTCCGCATTCCAGATTAACGGTAATCTTATTTTTTGAAGCTTTATCTGCCATACGCTGTACTGCCTGCTCCAAAACCTTGCGCAGATTGAATTTTTCCAGCATATCCTGCTGCTGCTCTTCCAAACGAGATAATTTGATAATATCATCAATCAGCTGCAATAAATTTTTTGCTTCATCATAAATCTTACGCAGAAATCTAGGCCTGTCGTCTTCTTTAACCAGTCCATTAAGCATGATTTCCGAATAACCCAATACAGACTGTAAGGGCGTTTTGAGCTCATGTGAAACATTGGCAGAAAACTCACGGCGCAGCTTTTCCGAAGCAGTTTTTTCTGTTACATCCATGATAAGCAATACCATGCCTTTATCGCCAATCTTACTGCCATTAAGCTGATAATAACTGCTGCCCCTGGATAAAAGCAGGCTTCCCTTTCCTGCAGTATCTATCTTGGCAAATAATTTTTCAATTTCTTTGCCTAAACTCAATGTCAAAAGATTTTTACCAATCAGCTCTTGTTTTTCGCTGGCAAAAAATCTTACAGCACTTTTGTTAATAGAAACAATTTCACCGCTGTTATCTAAAAACAGCAAGCCTTCATCCATATTATTGGTTACAGCTTTCAGCTCCTGCTTTTTATTCTTATACCTGCGCATCTCTTTTTCCAGCTTACGCTGCTGTGTAACGATACGTTCCAGCAAAGGCTGCAGCTCAGGATAAGTAAGAGGCGGACCTGTTAAAGGTCTGTCCAAATCAATCTTTTCCAAAGGCTTAATAACTCTGGCCGTAATAGAACGTGCAGCAAAAAAAGCACCGGCAATCAAAATCAGCAGTATACCCAGTACATAATGGCTGACACTGGCAAAACGCATCAGTACTGTATCATTTACTCTGGCAAAACGCAGAACATCTCCGTCAGGCATCAGCACAGCATAGTAAATAACCTCTTTACCAAGAGTATCTGACATTCTGACAGCATAGCCTTCTTTATTATGCAGGGCCTGCTGTACTTCTTCTCGCTGCAGATGGTTTTCCATCGTTTCGGCATCAACATAATTATCAAACAGCACATTTCCTTCAGGAGAAAGTACCGTTACCCTATCTAAAATACTGCTTTCCTTAAGTCTCTCAAAATTTAACTGCCCATCACGATATAAAGCTATCATCAGATGCGCCTGATTTTTTAAACCATTGATATTTTCCTGCGAAACCTGCCTGTATGTTACCCATAAAAACAAGGACGCGGCCAATATCAAAGCTGTAAAGGTCAGAAAAAATAAGCTGTAGAATATTTTCTTTCTCATTTTTTATTTACCATTCTGTAGCCTACACCGCGAATAGTTTCAATCAGCTCACCGGCAGTGCCCAGTTTTTGTCTTAACGTTCTGATATGAACATCTACAGTACGTGTTTCGCCGCTGAATTCATAACCCCAAATATCATTGAGCAGCTTATCACGAGAGAATACAATACCGGGATTGGTCAAGAATTTTTTCAAAAGCTCATATTCCTTTAATGTAAGAATAACATTTTCACTGCCTACTGTTACGGTATGTTCAGAAAGATTTACAATCAAATCTTCAACCTTGATAATATCACCAGTCTGCTTTTCTTTACCGCAGCGGCGTAACACAGCCTTAATACGTGATACCATTTCCAGCATGCCAAACGGCTTGGCTATATAATCGTCAGCACCGCTGTCCAAACCCTTAACCTTATCAAATTCTGATCCTTTTGCTGTAGCCATAATAACAGGAATAGCTGCATAACGCTTGTCAGTACGCAGCTTTCCCAAAATGCTGAGGCCATCTTCATCGGGCAGCATAATATCCAACAGAATAAGTTCCGGTATCTCATGTTCCAGCTCGGCAAAAAGCTCTTTGCCGCTGCCGCAGCCTTTAGCCTGAAAACCAACAGATTGTAACGTGTATACTTCCAATTCGCAAATATTTTGTTCATCTTCCACACAGATTATCATTTCAGCCACCCTCATTTTTCTGCATATTAACTTATTTAATTTAACATTATCATGTCAAAATCCTGTTTTACTATGTTAAATCTTAGTAAAATTCCCACTTGCAAGATATAAAAAAAGCTCTGCTGCTGCAGAGCTTTTTTCTTATGCTTCTTCACTGAAATCGTCTTTACCTACACCGCACAGAGGGCATACCCAATCTGCAGGAACATCTTCCCATGCAGTGCCTGCTTCAACACCGTTATCCGGATCGCCAACTTCAGGATCATAAACATAGCCGCAAATATTGCAAACCCATTTTTTCATAGTCATTGCACTCCTTTACACATTCTGTTGTTTTGATTATAACATAAATAATTATTTTCCGTTAGTGCTTATTGTGAAATTTACTTAAATTATTTTAACAAAGCTTTCTTTTCCGATAGCTCCAGTCTGAAAAAGTCATAGAGCTTCTGTGCCGCTGCATAATTCATGCTTTCTACCGCAGCCAATTCTTCTACACTGGCTGCTTTCATTTCATCCAACGTTTTAAAAGCTTTCCATAATTCCTGTCTGCGCTTACTGCCAATACCTTCTACATGGTCAAGTACAGATACCAGATTACGTTTTCCACGCAGCTTGCGGTGATAGGTAATAGCAAAACGGTGAGCTTCATCACGAATACGCTGAATAAGATGCAGTGCCGCTGAATCACGATCCAGCAAAATACTTTCGCTCTGTCCTTCTTTAAAAATTTCTTCTTCTCGCTTGGCAAGACCAATAACAGGCAAATCATGCAGGCCTAAGCCTCTGATAACTTCCAGCGCAGAACTCAGCTGTCCTTTACCACCGTCAATTACTACCAGACTTGGTAAGTCTTCGTAATCTTTATACCGCCGATAAACAACCTCCTGCATGGACTTAAAGTCATCCGGCTTACCCTCTGTCGAAACAATCTTATAACGCCTGTAGTCTTTCTTACTGATACTGCCGTTACGGAATACAACCATAGAAGCAACTGTTTCGCTGCCCTGCGTATGAGAAATATCAAAGCAGTCCATGCGCTCCAACGGATTAGTAAGCCCCAAAGCCTGCTGCAGTTCTTCTGCTGCCTGCACGTCATTTTTCAACGACAGCTGCCCTTTGCGCAAACGTTCTTCTAAAAGTTTTACAGCATTATCATTTGCCAGTTGCAATAAGTCTTTTTTTACGCCGCGCTGAGGACGCACAAGCTCTGCCTTACGCTGCGCTTTCTCTGCCAGCCACTGTTCAATAACAGCCTGTTCTTCTGCATACGGCAGCACTGGCAAAGCTATTTCTCGAGGAATATACGAAGCCTCGTTATAGTATTGCTTTACAAAAGCAGTAATAACCTCCTGCTCTGATTCGCCATCATCCTGCAAAAAGAAATTATCCCGTCCCAGCAGCTTGCCTTTGCGTACAAAAAATATCTGAATGCAGATACCTGTCATATCTTTAGCAAATCCGATAATATCCATATCACTGTCCTGTCCAGTAACAGCTTTCTGCTGCTCATTAAGGCGCATAACAGCCTGCAGCTGGTCACGCAGACGGGCAGCTTCTTCAAAGGCATAATTGTCTGCTGCCTCCTGCATTCTGCGTTTCAAATCCCGTTCCAGTTCCGCTGTTCTGCCATCTAATACCATACAGACAGACTTAATCATGTTGCCGTATTCTTCTTTGGATACCAAGCCGGCACAGGGAGCCAGACAGCGTTTAATATGATAATTTAAACAGGGACGCTCAGCGTTCATCGTCCGACAGGTACGCAGCGGAAACATGCTGCGCAGCAGCTTTACAGTAGCATGCATAGCTCCGGCATCTGCATATGGCCCGTAATATTTGGCACCGTCACGCATTTGCCTGCGCGTTACATACAGCCGCGGAAATTCTTCGTTCAGCGTTACCTTTAAATACGGATAGCTTTTATCGTCCTTAAGCATAATATTATAACGCGGACGATATTTTTTAATCAGATTACATTCCAGAATCAGCGCTTCTACCTCGCTGCTGGTAACAATCGTCTCAATATCGGCAATCTTTGCCACCATAGCGCGCACTTTAGGCGTATGAGATGCAAGATTGCGGAAATAACTGCGCACACGGTTTTTGAGCACTACTGCCTTGCCTACATAGATAACTTTGCCATCCTTATCATGCATCAGATAAACGCCAGGCTTATCCGGCAGAACGGCTAATGCTTCGCGTATGTTTTCACTGAAATCTTCCGCAATCATTGATACCACCCTTTTTTCTTAGCCTGAGCCAGTACCTGCTTAATATATTGACCTGTATAGGATTTTTTGTTCTTAGCAACCTCTTCAGGCGTACCGCAGGCAACCAAGGTACCACCTTTGTCACCGCCTTCAGGGCCAAGGTCAATAATATAATCCGCTGTTTTGATTACGTCAAGGTTATGCTCAATGACAATAACACTGTCGCCTGCTTCTACCAAACGCTGCAATACTTCCAGCAGCTTATGAACATCGGCAATATGCAGACCCGTCGTAGGCTCATCTAAAATATATACTGTACGTCCTGTACTGCGGCGCGAAAGCTCCGTAGCCAATTTAACGCGCTGCGCTTCACCGCCGGAAAGCGTCGTTGCCGCCTGCCCCAGATGAATATAGCCCAAGCCTACATCCTGCAAAACTTCCAGCTTGCGGGCAATACGCGGAATATTTTTGAAAAATTCACAGGCTTCACTGACAGTCATATCGAGTACTTCAGCGATTGTCTTTCCCTTATAATGTACCTCTAACGTATCGCGGTTATAACGTGAGCCATGACATACCTCACAGGGCACATAAACATCAGGCAGAAAATTCATTTCTATCTTGTTGACGCCATCACCGCGGCAGGCCTCACAGCGTCCGCCCTTGACGTTAAAACTGAAGCGGCCTGGCTTATATCCACGTGCTTTAGCTTCATTAGTCTGACTGAAAAGTTCACGAATAAAATCAAAAACACCGGTATAAGTAGCCGGATTAGAACGAGGTGTACGTCCAATAGGCGATTGGTCGATATTGATAACCTTATCAGTATATTCCAGGCCTTCAATGCTGCCATATTCTGCTGGTCGCACACGTGCACCATGCAGCTTGGAAGCCAGTGCATTATAAAGAATATCATTAATCAGCGTCGACTTGCCGCTGCCGGATACCCCGGTAACAACAGTAAACACACCCAGCGGTATGGACACATCAATATTTTTCAGATTATTGCCTTTTGCTCCTTTAACAGTAATATAACGTCCATCACAAGCTCTGCGCTGCTTAGGCACAGCTATAAACTTACGTCCGCTCAGATACTGACCTGTTACAGAGTCTTCTGCCAGCTTAATTTCTTCTGCTGTTCCCTGAGCTACAACCTGTCCACCATGCTCACCTGCCCCAGGACCTATATCAATAATTTCATCAGCTGCGTACATGGTCTCTTCGTCATGCTCTACAACAATAAGAGTATTGCCAAGATTGCGCAGATGTTTGAGAGTTTCCAGCAGTTTGCCGTTATCACGCTGGTGCAGTCCTATACTTGGCTCATCAAGAATATAGAGCACTCCTGTCAAGCCGCTGCCAATCTGCGTAGCCAGCCTGATACGCTGCGCTTCACCACCGGACAGAGTACCGGCACTGCGGTCCAAAGTAAGATAATCTAAGCCAACATCGTTAAGAAAACGCAGACGGGCCATAATTTCCTTAAGTACCTGCCGGGCAATAATCTGCTGTCTTTCTGTCAGCTGCAATTTTTCAAAAAAGCTGATGCAGTCACGCACTGTCAATGCAGTCACCTGGCAGATATTCTTGCCGCCAATAAGGATGGACAGCACTTCCGGTTTAAGACGCGCACCGTGACATACCGGACAAGGATTACTGGTCATAAATTCTTCCAGCTCCTGACGCATGCTGTCAGAAAAAGCTTCACGATAGCGTTTTTTCATAATCGGCAAAATACCGTCAAAAACTGTTTCGTGCAGCTTGGTTTCACCCTGCAGATTCTCATACCAGAACTGATATTTTTCTTCACCGGTTCCTTCCCACAAAAGCTGCTGTACTTTGGCAGGCAGATTGTCCCAGGTATCACTTAAGCTATAACCAAAAGCAGTAAGAACAGCTTCAAGCTGTTTCATTCGATAAGAATTAAGATTATTGCTGAAAGACTGAATAACCCCCTCAGCAAAAGTCTTACTGCCATCAGGAATAATGAGCGCCTTATCAAACTCCATATTCATGCCAAGTCCTGTGCAGGCCGGGCATGCTCCGTAAGGATTATTAAAGGAAAACAGGCGCGGTTCAATAGCCGGCAAACTGATGCCGCAGTCATTACAGGCAAAATGTTCACTGTAAAGCTGTACCTCTCCGCCAATAATCCCTATTTCTACAAAACCGTCAGCTAATTTCAACGCTGTTTCCACAGAATCAGACAGACGCTGCTGAATACCGTCACGTACAGCCAAGCGGTCAATAACAACTGAAATGCTGTGCTTTTTATTTTTTTCCAGCTTAATCTCTTCATCCAGTGTAAATACACTGCCGTCTACATAGACACGCACATAACCGGCACGGCGCATCTCATCAAAAACTCTGACATGCTCACCCTTGCGCTGGCGTACCATAGGGGCCATAACCATAAACTTGGTGCCCTGCTCCATTTCAAGTACGCGGTCTACGATCTGCTGCACTGTCTGCTGTTCAATAAGCTTGCCGCATTTAGGGCAGTGCGGCTCGCCTGCACGTCCATACAGCAGACGCAGATAGTCATAAATCTCCGTTACTGTGCCTACAGTAGAACGTGGATTGCGGCTGGTAGTTTTTTGGTCAATGGAAATAGCCGGACTCAGACCTTCAATATAATCCACCTCCGGCTTATCCATCTGACCTAAAAATTGTCTGGCATAAGCTGATAATGATTCAACATAACGCCGCTGTCCTTCGGCATAAATAGTATCAAAAGCCAAAGACGACTTACCGCTGCCGGACAGACCAGTGATAACTACCATTTTATTACGCGGTATTTCTACCGTTATATTTTTAAGATTGTGCTGTCTTGCACCTTTTACAATCAATTTATCCTGCATTTTTTCTATATTTACTCCTACTTTTTGCGCTTCGGCACCAGCTTTTGTCCCAGCTGCCCCTTAATAACAATCAATTTATCACGCAATTCGGCAGCTGCTTCAAAATCAAGAGCCTTAGCAGCTTCCTGCATCTGTTTTTCCAGCTCTCTTGCCAGTTTCTGCAGCTCCTTGGACGATTTTTTCTTCAAAGTTTTTTCTTCATAAGCTGCCGCGCCTTCACTTTCAGCAACCTTCGTCAGCTTAATAAGCTGGCGCTGTTCTTTATATACAGTTCTGGGCACAATGCCGTGCTCCTTGTTATAAGCCTGCTGTTTTTCGCGGCGTCTGTTAGTTTCGTCAATAGCACGCTGCATGGAATCCGTTATCCTGTCAGCATACATAATAACCCTGCCATGGGCATTACGCGCCGCACGGCCAATAGTCTGTATCATAGCCGTATCACTGCGCAGAAAACCTTCCTTATCTGCATCTAAAATAGCAATCAGCGATACTTCCGGCAAATCCAGGCCCTCACGCAGAAGGTTAATGCCTACTAAAACATCAAACTTACCTGCACGCAGATCATCAATTATCTCAGCACGCTCAATCGTAGCAATCTCCGAATGCAGATAACGTACTCGTACGCCAGCCTGTTTCAGATACTCGGTTAAATCCTCTGCCATACGTTTAGTCAGAGTTGTTACAAGAATGCGTTCACCTGCATCTGTTACCTTATGAATTTCTCCCAGCAAATCGTCTATCTGTCCTTTAATTGGACGTATTTCAATACCCGGATCAAGCAAGCCTGTCGGCCTGATAATCTGTTCTACTGTCTGTTCCGATTGCTCCAGCTCATACTTTGCCGGTGTCGCCGAAACATAGATAACCTGATTAACCTGCTCCTGAAACTCATCAAAAGTAAGCGGTCTGTTATCAAAAGCAGACGGCAGACGAAAGCCGTGCTCTACCAGCATTTCCTTACGGGAACGGTCACCGGCATACATTGCCCGTATCTGAGGTAATGTCACATGGGATTCATCAATGACCAGCAGAAAATCTTTTGGAAAATAATTAACCAGAGTAAAAGGAGCCTCTCCTGCTTTACGTCCGGCAAGATGTCTGGAATAATTTTCTATGCCGGAGCAATAGCCCATTTCATTCATCATTTCCAAATCATAATTAGTACGCTGTTCCAGGCGCTGTGCTTCCAGCAATTTCCCATGCTCGTTTAAATCTGCCAGCCGTTCTTCCAGTTCTGCCTTGATATCCTCCATAGCACGCTCAAGGTTTTCTCTGCTGGTAACATAGTGAGAAGCAGGAAAAATAGCCACATGATTTCTCTGTGCTAAAATTTCACCAGTCAGCACATCAAATTCCATAATGCGCTCAACTTCATCATCAAACATCTCGATGCGCACAGCCTTTTCACCATAGGCGGCTGGAATAACTTCGATAACATCACCGCGTACCCTGAAAGTACCACGTTTAAAATCTATATCATTGCGGTCATACTGTATTTCTACCAGTTTATGCAATATCTTCTGACGGTCAATAATCTGACCCAGACGCAGCGACAGTACCATATCATAATATTCCTGCGGCGCGCCTAAGCCATAGATACAGGATACACTGGCCACAATAATTACATCCCGGCGTTCAAACAAAGCACTGGTAGCCGAATGGCGCAGCTTATCAATCTCGTCGTTAATAGAAGCATCCTTTTCAATATAAGTATCGGACTGAGGAATATACGCTTCCGGCTGATAATAGTCATAATAAGAAACAAAATATTCTACAGCATTTTCCGGAAAGAATGCCTTTAACTCGCTGGCCAGCTGTGCCGCCAACGTCTTATTATGCGCAATTACCAGCGTAGGCTTGCGCACCTTATTTATTACCTGGGCAATAGTATAGGTCTTGCCTGTACCAGTAGCACCTAAAAGAACCTGAGCATGCAGTCCTTTCTCCACCCCATCAGCCAGCTTTTCAATAGCCTGCGGCTGGTCGCCAGCTGGCTCAAAAGGGGCCTGAATCTTAAAATCCATAATATCACCTTATTTTAACAGCAATCCTACCGGGCAATGGTCACTGCCCATAACCTCCGGATAAATTACCGCATCTTCAATCCTGTCAGCCAGTTTTTCTGAAACAATAAAATAGTCAATACGCCAACCGGCATTCTTCTCACGTGCTTTAAACATATAACTCCACCAGCTGTAAGCACCAGTTTTATCAGGATACAGATAACGGAAGGAATCTACAAAACCACTTGCCAAAAGTTCAGTCATTTTGCCGCGTTCTTCATAGGTAAAACCGGCATTACCAACATTCGTCTTAAAATTCTTCAAATCTATTTCATTATGGGCAACATTTAAATCCCCACAAATAATGACCGGTTTTTTCTCATCCAGTTCTTTAACATAACGACGGAATACATCTTCCCATATCATGCGGTAATCCAATCTTTCCAAACCGCGCTGCGCATTAGGCGTATATACGTTCACCAGATAAAAGTCCTGAAATTCAGCAGTAATTACTCTGCCTTCTTTATCATGCTCTTCAATTCCCAAGCCATAACCTACACTTAACGGCTTTGTTTTACTGAAAACAGCAGTTCCGCTGTAGCCTTTCTTTTCCGCACTGTTCCAATATTCTTCATAACCATCAAAAACAAAAGTTGCCTGCTCACGCTGCATTTTAGTTTCCTGCACGCAGAAAATATCAGCATCTACACTGTCCATAAAATCTTTAAAACCTTTATTCATACACGCCCGCAGGCCGTTAACGTTCCATGAAATAAGCTTCATCTTCTTCCTCCTTAATTTATAACAATATGCTAATCAACAAAAATTATCTATTGTTATTGTATCATTAGAAAAAAATTTTTTAAAGCTCTTTCACGCAAATTTCGCAAACCTTTGTTTAAGAAAAAATCCCTGTACCATAAAGTACAGGGATAATAAAAATACTGTTTATTTCTTTTCTGCAGCTAAGCGAATAATTTCATATACCCATTGAGCTGTACCAAACAGGTCATCTTCTTTCAGATATTCTTCCGTCGTATGAACATTGCTCATACCAGTAGCTAAAAGAGCGCAGGGCAGACCATAACCACACAGATAATTGCCGTCGCTGCAGCCGCCAGTTGTTTTTAAAACAGACTTATGCCCTAAATTAGCCGCTGCTTCCTGTGCCAATTTAATACATGCATGATCACGGGCTACTGCCACTGCCGGACAGCCTTCCTTAACGTCAATCTCAACCTTACCGCCGCCTTCTTTCACAGCAGCAGTAATCACAGTACAAACCTCATCCTTAAGCTTTTCCAGTTTTTCTACATTAAGTGAGCGCATATCCACAACAAAATCAGCTTGCGGAGCAACTACATTATTGCCTACACCGGCATGAAAAACACCTACGTTTAAAGTAGTTTCTTCATCAATACGGCCATAACCAGGCAATCTGTGCAGTGCTTCAGCAGCAAGCATAATAGCATTTATGCCTTTTTCCGGCGCAATACCAGCATGAGCAGCCTTACCTGTAACCTTGACAAAAAGTTCATAAAGCTTAGGTGCTGCATAAACTATTTCACCAAGCTCACCGCCAATATCCAGGCAATAACCAAAGTCAGCCTTAATACGCGCTTTATCCATATGAACCACACCTAAGCAGCCAATTTCTTCCCCGATAGTAAAGCACAGCTGAATATCACCATGAGGCAGCTTATCTTCCTCGATAGCGCGTACTGCCTCCAAAGCAGCAGCAATACCTACCTTGTCATCACCGCCCAGCGTAGTCGTTCCGTCAGAATACAAAACTCCGTCTTTCCGTACCACTTTAGTACCTGTAGTAGGCGCTACTGAATCCATATGTGCTTCAAAAAACAATACCGGAGCCTGCGGGCAATTACCTTTAATATAAGCCCATACATTACCGCAGGTACCGCCAGCTTTTTCACCGGCATCATCCATTTCTGCTTCTATGCCAAGTTCTTTCAGCTTGCGCATAATAAGCTCAGCTTCCAGTCGTTCATCCTTACTGGGGCAAGGAACACTTACCAGTTCAGTAAACTCTTCAATCAATCTTTCTTTATTCAGCATATTAAACACCTCTATTTAGATATACCAGTGAAAAAACCTGCTGAAGGTATCAGCAGGTTTTCCATTTTTTATTCTACAGTTACAGATTTAGCAAGGTTTCTAGGTTTATCTACATCACAGCCGCGTGTAAGAGCTGCATAGTAGGACAGGAGCTGCAGCGGCAATACTGCCAGCAGCGGTGCCAGATATTTATCAGTTTTCGGAATATAGATAACGTGGTCAGCATATTTTGCCAGAGAAGTATCACCTTCAAAGCCAATAGCAATAACAACAGCTTCACGTGCTTTTACTTCCTGCAGGTTGCTTACGGTCTTATCGTAAACATCTTCCTGCGTAGCGAGTACGATAACAGGTACACCGGAAACAATAAGAGCCAAAGTACCATGTTTCAATTCACCGGCAGCATAAGCTTCTGCATGGATATAAGAAATTTCTTTCAACTTCAATGCGCCTTCCAGAGCAACTGCATAGTCAAGGCTGCGTCCCAGGAAGAAAGCATCTTCACAGCTGCCGTATTCACGGGCAAATACCTTTATTTGGTCAACATTTTCCAGCATTTTATGAATCTGTTCAGGAATAAAGGTTATTCCATGCACCAGTTCAGCAGCTTTTTCTTCGCTTAAAGAACCGCGCAGACGGCCTACATATACAGCCAGCATGAGCATTGCCAGCAGCTGAGTTGTATAAGCTTTGGTAGAAGCAACCGCAATCTCCGGACCGGCATAGGTATAAACAACCTGGTCAGCTTCACGGGCAATAGAAGAACCAACAACATTGGTTACGCCTAAAGTACGTGCACCCAAGCGTTTTGCTTCACGCAGAGCAGCTAAGGTATCACTGGTTTCACCGGACTGGCTGATAACGATAGTCAGACTGTTACCGTCAACCAGCGGGCTGCGATAACGGAATTCACTGGCAATATCTACTTCAACAGGAACGCGTGCCAGCTGCTCCAGATAATATTTGCCAACAATACCTGCATGATAAGCAGTACCGCAGGCTACAATGAAAATTTTATTGATGCCCTGCAGTTCTTCTGCAGTCCAGTTTAATTCCGGGAAAGCAATAGTATTGTTTTCAGCATGAACACGGCCAGTCATGGTATCACGCATAGCTTTAGGCTGTTCGTAAATTTCTTTCAGCATGAAATGTTCAAAGCCGCCTTTTTCAGCTGCTTCTGCATTCCAGTTTACTTCAAATACTTTTTTATTAATCGGAGTGCCATTGATATCCTGTACCCAGACACCGTCTTTAGTAACAGTAGCAATTTCACCATCACTCATAATATAGGTACGACGTGTATGATTGATAATTGCAGGAATATCGGAAGCAATAAAGTTTTCTCCTTCACCCAGACCAATTACCAAAGGATTATCTTTCTTAGTGCAAATAATCTTATCCTGTTCTGCTTCACACATGAAAACCAGGGAATAAGAGCCTTTAATAAGACGCAGCACTTTTTTAACAGTACTTTCAAAATCACCGTCAAACTGATCTGCCATCAGATGTGCCACAACTTCGGTGTCTGTTTCAGAAAGGAAGGTATGGCCTTTAGCAATCAGTTCTTCTTTCAATTTTAAATAGTTTTCAATAATACCGTTATGTACAACAACAAACTTGCCGCTGCCATCTGTATGAGGATGAGCATTGCGATCAGACGGACGGCCATGAGTTGCCCAGCGGGTATGACCAATACCCATGCAGCCATCAGGCATATTACCTTCCAGCTTTTGACGCAGCGCATCAAGACGACCTACACATTTTTCAACGCGGATGCTGCCTTTTTCCATTACGGCAATACCGGCAGAATCATAACCACGGTATTCCAATTTGCTCATTCCGTCCAGCAAAAAAGGAGCTGCCTGTTTTGAACCAATATAACCTACGATACCACACATATGTCAGTATCCTCCTTAAAAATTTTTAACCCTTCTGCCACCAGGATTTTGTCTCTGCCGTTACCGGCAGTATTTGTACCCAGCTTTACGGCCTGCAGCAAGCCGAGAGGCATCCGCTGACTATTCGACGACCTCTTTCCTCGTCTGCCGCATTACTGCGGCACCTGCGCTATCCACATTACGTGCTGTAAGCACACAACATGCCGCGCAGGCCGGTCAGCCCCCGCGGCACATCTATGTGATTTATAATATTTTACTATACTATTATCTTTTGGTCAATTAAATATATTATTGCCAAAGTTTTAAGATTACAGGCAAAATTCCGTAAACTTTTATGCCAATTCCTTAGTAACTACATCAGCAATAGCGCTGGCAATTTTCTCCAGTCTGTTTTGTTCCGGACCTTCCGCCATAATACGGATCAGAGGTTCTGTACCGGAAGCGCGTACCAGAATTTGTCCGTTATCTCCCAGCTCTTCCTGGTATTTCCTGATAACTTCCTGAATAGCAGCATTTTCCTGCCAGCCGTTTTTATCAGCTACACGTACATTCATCAGTACCTGCGGATATTTAGTCATCATATTACCAAGTTCAGAGAGAGACTTGTTGTTTTTTACCATAGCGCAGAGCAGCTGCACTGCAGTTAAAATACCGTCGCCAGTTTTAGCATACTCAGAGAAAATGATATGACCGGACTGCTCGCCGCCCAGAGAGTATTTATTTTTCAGCATCTCTTCCAGCACATATCTGTCGCCTACAGCAGTTTTAACTGTTTTGCCGCCCATATCCTTCATAGCTTTATGCAAGCCTACATTACTCATAACAGTAGTTACAAGCATGTTGTCATGCATTTTGCCCTGTTTCATAAGCTCAGCAGCACAAATAAGCATAATCTGGTCGCCATCCAGAGCTTCACCGTTTTCATCGACAGCCAGACAGCGATCTGCGTCACCATCATTAGCGATACCTATTTGGGCGCCTTCTTCAACAACTTTTTTCTGCAACGCTTCCAGATGGGTAGACCCGCAGCCATTATTAATATTGATACCATTAGGCTCATTGAAAATAGTTACAACTTCCGCACCTAAACCACGCAGAACAAGAGGAGCTATTTCGCTGTTGGCACCATTGGAGCAGTCCATAACTACTTTAAGACCATTCAGCTTAGTATAAGCAGTGCTTAAAATATGTTTCACATATTTTTCTGCCAAGCCGGTTTCATAAATAATCGTGCCTACACTGGAACCTCTGGCAGCCTTTGTATAATCAATAGGCTGAGCTACAATAGCTGCGATTTCGTCTTCAACTGCATCGGGCAGTTTATGTCCTGTCTGAGAAAAGAACTTAATGCCGTTATCCTCAAAAGGATTATGAGAGGCAGAAATTACCACACCGGCATTTGCTTTAACCTCAGAAGTCAGGAAAGACACTGCCGGTGTAGGCATTACACCCAGCAGATGCGCATTGCCGCCAGCAGAGCAAATACCGGCTGCCAAGGCGCTTTCCAGCATAGGACCGCTGCGTCTTGTATCACGTCCGATGATAATCTTAGGATTAGCAACCTCCCTGCCAAAATATGTCGCCGCTGCATAACCCAGTTTAAATGCCAGTTCCGGCGTTAATTCCACATTAGCGATACCGCGAACACCGTCAGTACCAAATAAACGTGCCATGAAAAAACCTCCGCTTCATAGTAAATAATTCTCTTAAATCTATAACATAATATTATAAACTTTTTTCTCTGTAAGAGCAATCAGCTTACAGGAGCAAAACGCTTCATCACTGCTCTGGCTACATGGTAGCCATCCAGTGCCGCACTCATAATACCGCCTGCATAACCTGCTCCCTCGCCGCATGGATAAAGCAAATCATGAGTAACCGATACATAACTTTCCCTGTCACGTTCAATACGTACAGGAGCCGAAGTACGTGTTTCCACGCCTGTCAGCAATGCTCCGCCGTCATTATATCCTGCCAGTTTGCGGCCAAAATCAGTAATCCCCAGCTTCAATGTATCAGTAACATAATGAGGCAGTACCTTTTCCAATGCACAGGCAGTAATACCCGGTCTGTAGGTAGAATCGCAGAGACTGGTTAAAGAAGGTTCAGTCCCATTGAGGAAGCTGGCAAAATTTTGTGCCGGTGCGTGATAATTACCGCCGCCAAATCTAAAGGCCAGGCGCTCATACTGGCGCTGAAATTCCACACCAGCCAAAGGAGTGCTTCCAAAATCCTCACTGCTGACATTTACTACCAGCGCACTATTTGCCACGCCGCTGTCCCTGTTAAACATGCTCATGCCGTTTACCACTACGCCGCCAGTTTCAGAAGCTGCCGCTACAACAGTTCCTCCGGGACACATACAGAAGGAATACGCCGTACGTTTTTTATCAGGTGTATGATAAACCAAAGCATAATCTGCAGCTCCCAGTAAATGATGACCGGCAAATTCTCCATACTGTGCTCTATCAATCAGCTCCTGCGGATGCTCGATGCGCACCCCGATAGCAAATGGTTTGCTGACTATCCCGATGCCTTTTTCAGCCAGTAATTTATAGGTATCGCGTGCGCTATGCCCGCAGGCAAGAATTACCGCTCCGGTAGCAATTCTCTCACCATTATTTAAAACAACACCACACACAGTATTATTTTTAATTATGAAATCAGTAACATGCGCTTCATACCGAATACTTCCGCCCAGGCTGATAATTTTTCTGCTCAATCCGGTAACCATGGCGCGCAGTTTATCAGTTCCCACATGCGGCTTATGCTCCCACAGTATTGCCTCCGGCGCACCGGTATCTACAAAAGTCTGCAAAATACTTTTCATTACCGGATCATTAACACGGGTTGTCAGTTTGCCGTCGGAAAAAGTTCCGGCACCGCCTTCACCAAATTGCACATTGGATTCAGGGTCAAAAATGCCGCGCTGCCAAAAATTATTTACATCAGCAACTCGTTTGCTGACCTGCTTACCTCGTTCTAAAAGCAAAGGACGATAGCCATATTTTGCCAGCTCCAGTGCAGCAAGCAACCCAGCTGGTCCTGCACCGATAACTACTGGCGGTGCTGCAAGCGGCAGCTCGCCTAAAATAAGTTCTGGCTCAGCTTCCTCTTTATACTGAGATATATCCTTATCTTTCAGCAAACGGCTTAACTGTTTTTTACTGCCGTCAACATCAGCCAGCACATGGAAATTTAAGCAGACATTATTTTTCCGGCGGGCATCTACTGCCTTGCGCATAATCTGCAGCGATTTAATATCATCCTGCCTTACTCCCAGCTTGTGGCTTACAGCTTCCTTTAACGGCATTTCCTGCAGCAAAGAGATTCTAACATTATTGATTTTTAACTTCATTCATTCTACCTTCCTACAGAAAAAATTACCTGTACCGAACTTGTCTCCGGAATAACTTTTTCCGGCAAATCCAGTTCTGCCGCCATCGTTATGCTGCCTGTCAGCAAAGAAACATCAACAGGCTTAGTTTTTACTTCCGCAAGATCCTTTAAAACAGAAGGCGGAGCAGTAATGCGTACCTGCTTAGGAACAACCTCAACCTTGGAAACATTGACACCATCCGGCAGATTGCCCTTCATAATAACTTTTACAGGAACATCTACTGTAATCATCTGCCTTACCATAGTAGCTTCTACTGTTACACTGGCCGGCATAATCTTCATATTGGGAATATCATAACCGTTGTCGTTGACAGCAACTAAATCACTGACAGTCTGGAAATTATCCTTTTGGTCGGTAACATCAACCGGAGCAACTACTTTATTGATATTTTTCAGTCGATGTGTCGCACCTCTTACTGTTACTTCCGAAGGAGTAATCTTACTGCTGCCCAGCGTCAAATCGTCTGAAACCACACCTACTACACGCGGATGTACTGCCACAGTCTTTTCACTGACAGTATCAACATATACAGAAACTTCTTCCGGACTTACAGAAATAATATCGCCATGAGAAAATGACACCTTAACCGGTAACTCCTGCTGTCCTTCCGTTACGTTTTTCAAATCAATTGAAGCAGATATCAGCTTTTCGCTGTCATCAGTTATTAAAGAACGGGAACCTCTGACCTTTACGGTTACCCTGTCCGGTGCATTAAAAACCACCATATTTTCCGGCAGGTTAGCCTGTTTCAGTTCTACTTCCACACTGCGCTCAATTATAGGATTCTGATCTGTCATAACGTATATCCACAAACCGCAGGCAATCAGAATAGAAATAATGCGCGCCAGGATATTTTCTTTTTTCATCAGTCTATAAAGAAAATTCATTTCTTTTCACCACGCATATGCTTAATTTTCTCAAACAGAGTTTCTTTGACATTGACAGTAGGTCTTAACAGATATGAACGCAAAATTTCTTTAACATCATCAGCTGTAAGATAACGCATCAGTTCACCGTTACGCGCAATAGAAACAGCACCGGTTTCTTCACTGACTACTAAGACAACTGCGTCGGACTGCTCTGAAATACCAATAGCAGCTCTGTGTCTGGTGCCAAGCTCCTGGCTCAAATTACGGTTTTCCGTCAGCGGCAGGAGGCAGCTGGCAGCTACAATTCTCTTACCACGAATAATTACAGCACCATCATGCAGAGGAGTATCTTTTTCAAAAATATTAAGCAAAAGACTGTCGCTAATCAAACCATCTACAGCTACACCAGTTTCAATACGCTCTTCCAAACCTGTTTCACGTTCAAAAACCATCAGTGCGCCTTCTTTGCGTCTGCTCATAATAACAGTAGCATTAGCAACGGCATTAAGCATTTCTTCCATTTCCTGTTCATCAAGCTCACTGCCTTTATTAAAGAGACGTCCACGGCCAATCTGCTCCAATGCACGCCGCAATTCCGGCTGGAAAACTACCGGCAAGGCAACCATGATTACAGTCATACTTTTTTCCAGCAGCCAGCTGATAACATGCAGGTTGAGCCAACGACTAATCAACATAAAAAGTACTAATACCAGCAAGCCTTTAACTAAAGTTGCCGCTCTGGTATTTTTCAGCATCAGATATATACGGTATAAGAAATAAGCAACAACGACGATATCTATCAAATCAAGAATATTTACAGTCGTCAGCAGTCCCTGTAATTGTACCAACACATATTTCACCTACTTACATATTCCAAAAGTTACTATATATTATACCATATATATAAAGAAAACCACATTTACCCGGTTAGAGTAAATGTGGTTTTTAAGTAAAATATTATAAATGCTGCTGTAAATCTTTTAAAATTTCCTGCTGCATTTGCAGTACTTTCTCACCGGCAGCAAACTGCTTCTCATTTTCGCTGAAAGCAGGACCACCGTAGGATTTACGGGAAGCTACGCAGTTTTCAGGCTGCAATGCCTGCAAAAGATCTTCTTCAAACAAATCGGAGAAGTTTTTGTACTCTTCCAAAGTAATTTCCGGCAGGAACTTATCGTTATGGATAGCGTAAGCAACGCATTTTCCCACAACTTCGTGTGCCTGTCTGAAAGGCAATCCTTTGCGAACAAGATAATCTGCCAGATCAGTAGCATTGGAAAAGTCCTTGCTTACTGCCTGCTGCATTTTATCTACATTAACTGTCATAGTCAGAATCATATCACGGTAAACTGCCAGCGCAAACTTAATAGTATCTACAGCGTCAAAGAAACCTTCTTTATCCTCCTGCAAATCCTTGTTATAAGTCAAGGGCAAGCCTTTAGCAGTTACCAGCATAGCCTGCAGATGACCATATACTCTGCCGGTTTTACCGCGAACAAGCTCGGCAATATCAGGATTCTTTTTCTGCGGCATCATAGAAGAACCGGTAGCAAAAGCATCATCCAGCTCGATGAAGCCAAATTCAGTACTGCTCCACAGGCAGATTTCTTCACTCAAGCGGCTCATATGCATCATCAGCATAGCAGCAAAAGACAAGAACTCAATAACATAATCTCTGTCGCTTACTGCGTCCATGCTGTTGCTGTATACTTTGCCAAAATTAAGCTGCTCTGCAACATCAAAACGGTCAATAGGGAAAGTAGTGCCTGCAATAGCGCCTGCACCAAGCGGCATCATATCAGCACCTTCCCATACGCCCTGCAGACGACGGAAATCGCGCTGCAGCATATTAAAGTATGCCAGCAGATGATGTGCAAAAGTAATCGGCTGCGCTCTTTGCAGATGAGTATAGCCAGGCATCAAAGTCTTGTTATGCTTTTTAGCCACGCTGAGCAGTGCTTCTTCAAACTGAATTAACAGTTCGGCAATTTCCGCTACTTCACGTTTCATGTACATGTGCATATCCAGTGCAACCTGGTCATTACGGCTACGTGCAGTATGCAGTCTTGCACCTGCCTGACCGATTCTTTCGGTAAGACGTGCTTCGATATTCATATGAATATCTTCCAGTGCAACTTCAAATTTAAAATTACCAGCTTCAATATCTTTCAGGATATCCTTTAAGCCGGCAACAATCTTTTCACCGTCTTCTGCCGGAATAATACCGCATTTTGCCAGCATAGAAGCATGGGCAATACTGCCGCGGATATCTTCATGATACAGTCTTTTATCAAAATCAATGGACGCATTGAATGCGTCCACTAATTCATTTGTATTTTTACTAAATCTTCCGCCCCACAATTTGGCCATTATTTCAACATTCCTTTTTTCATCAGTGCGCGTACTTTCAGCGGCAGACCAAACAGGTTGATAAAGCCAGTTGCATCAGCTTGGTTGTATACTTCATCTTCACCGAAGGTTACATATTCCTGGCTGTACAGAGAATACGGAGATTTTGCACCAGCGCTGATGATGTTGCCTTTATACAGTTTCAAACGTACGGTACCGGTAACAGTTTTTTGAGTTTCGTCAACGAAAGCAGCCAGTGCTTCACGCAGCGGAGAGAACCACATTCCGTCATATACCAGTTCTGCATAACGGATGCCTACCATTTGTTTGAAGCTTGCAGTTGCGCGATCCAGGCAGAGGTTTTCCAGTTCGTTATGAGCATAGTAGATAATGGAGCCAGCAGGATTTTCGTATACGCCGCGGGATTTCATACCTACCAGACGGTTTTCAACGATATCGCAGATGCCTACACCATTGCGGATACCGATTTCATTCAAGGTTTCAACGATTTTAGCCGGGCTGAGTTTTTCGCCGTTAACAGCAACCGGAAGACCTTCAACAAATTCAAGTTCTACATATTCGTCTTTATCAGGAGCAGTTTCCGGAGTGTTGGTAACGATGAAGAGTTCATCTTTCGGAGCATTCCAGGGATCTTCCAGATCGCTGCCTTCATGGCTCAGATGCCACATGTTGCGGTCCATGGAATAGTCATGGTCATGGGTAACAGGTACCGGAATATTATGTGCTGCAGCAAAGTCGATAGCTTCGTCACGGGATCTGATGCTCCATTCACGCCAGGGAGCAATGATTGCCAGCTGCGGAGCCAAAGCTTTTACAGACAGTTCAAAACGAACTTGGTCGTTGCCTTTGCCGGTAGCACCATGAGCGATAGCATCAGCGCCTTCCGCTTCAGCAATTTCAACTAATTTTTTAGCAATCAGCGGACGAGCGAAAGAAGTACCCAGCAGATATTTCTTTTCATATACAGCGCCTGCTTTAACAACGGGCCAAACATAATCGGAAATAAATTCTTCTTTCAAATCAAGGATATAGCATTTGCTTGCACCAGATTTAATTGCTTTGTCATGAACAGGGTTCAGTTCATCGCCTTGGCCAAGGTCAGCAGTTACGGCAATAACTTCGCAGCCGTTATAGTTTTCTTTTAACCAAGGAATAATAATAGAGGTATCAAGGCCTCCGGAATATGCAAGTACTACTTTTTTAATATCTTCTTTTTTCATTTTCACAGCCTCCAGTGTTTTTATTCATATATTCTGAATATTTTTTCAACGGATATTGTATATTATAGCACCTTTTTACAGATTGTCCAGTCTTTTGTAAATGTATACAAAATAATTTTATAAAATTTCATCACTCATCAAAAGTGCCATAATAGCTTTCTGTACATGGAGCCTGTTTTCGGCCTGATCAAACACTACAGACTGCGGTCCTTCAAGTACTTCTTCAGTTATTTCTTCACCACGGTAAGCAGGCAGACAGTGCATAACTATTGCTTCCGGTCTTGCTGCAGCCAACAGCTCGCTGTTAATCTGATATTTACCTAATGCCTGTTTACGAATGTTATGTTCTTCTTCCTGACCCATACTTGCCCATGCATCAGTATACAGTACGTCAGCACCTTTAGCAGCTCTGAATAAATCCTCATCTACGGTAATACTGCAGCCGGTATGCACTGCATCTTCCTGTGCAAGTTTTACAATTTCAGGATTAGGCTGATAACCTTTAGGACTTGCGCAAACCATATTCATACCAACTTTGGCGCAGGCAAACATCAGAGAATGTGCCATATTGTTGCCATCGCCGACATAAACAAGCTTACGTCCTTTCAAAACTTCCATTTTCTCCTGGATAGTAAACATATCAGTCAGTGCCTGGCAGGGATGCAGCAGGTCAGTAAGTCCGTTGATAACAGGAACATCTGCATATTCAGCCAGTTCAATAACGGAGTCATGTGAAAAAGTACGAATCATGATACCGTCTACAAAACGGGACAATACTCTGGCAGTATCACGTACAGGCTCACCGCGGCCAATCTGAGAGGATGCATCACTAAGATAGATAGGATGTCCGCCCAGCTGCCAGAAGCCTACTTCAAAAGAAGTTCTGGTACGGGTAGAAGCCTTGGAAAACAGCATAGCCAAAGTTTTGCCTTTCAGATATTGATGAGGTTCACCATTTTTCTGTTTGCGTTTCAATTTCTTTGCCACATCTAAAATGGTAGCAACTTCACCTACGGTTAAATCATGAATAGAAATCAAATCTTTATTTCTTAAACCCATTTACAACTCCCCCAACATATTACATTAAAATGCAGCCAAAGCTTTATCCAGTGCCGCAACTACAATATCAATTTCTTCTTTAGTTACAATCAGCGGCGGTACCAGACGAATAACATTTCCAGCAGTACAGTTAACAATGACATGCTCCTGCAGGCAGCTTTCTACTACAGCCTTTCCTTCTTTGCATAATTCCATACCAAGAATCAAGCCACGGCCACGTACTTCTTTAACCTTATCTGGATATTTTTGCTGCAGTTTTTCCAATTCACCTTTAAAATAAGTTCCCTGTACAGCAGCTTTATCCACAAGGTTTTCTGCTTTAATTGCAGTAAGGCAGGCATAAGCAGCTGCGCAAGCTAAAGGATTGCCGCCAAAAGTGCTGCCATGATCACCCGGTTTAAATACATGCGCCAGTTTTTCCTCTACAGCAAAACCGCCCATAGGGAAACCACCGCCAATACCTTTGGCAAAAGTCAGCACATCAGGTTTTACACCGCTGTGCATATAAGCAAACCATTTACCAGTACGACCTACACCAGTCTGAATTTCATCAAAAATCAGCAATGCATCATATTTATCACATAAAGCACGTGCCTGACGCAGATATTCATCAGAAGGAACATGTACACCGCCTTCACCCTGAATTGGCTCAAGCAGTACGGCACATACATCGTCGCCCATTGCTGCTTCCAATGCTGCACTATCACCATATTCAACGTATTCATAACCCTGCGGCAACGGTTCATAACCATGCTGATACTTAGGTTGACCTGTTGCAGTCAAAGTCATCATGGTACGGCCATGGAAAGAATGTACAGCTGTAATAATACGATATTTTCCTGCAGCTTTTTCCTTACCGTATTTACGAGCCAGCTTCAGCGCACCTTCATTAGCTTCTGCACCGCTGTTAGCTAAAAACACTCTGTCAAAGCCGCTTACTTCTGTAATGACTTTTACAGCCTTAGCCTGAATTTCTGTGTAATACAGATTAGAGCAGTGCATGAGTTTAGCAGCCTGGTTAGCAATAGCATTTACCAGTACAGGATGCGCATGTCCCAGTGCATTTACAGCAATACCTGCCAAAAAGTCAATATATTCGTTGCCTTCTGCATCATACAGACGGCAGCCTTTGCCATGATCTAAAACTAAAGGATATCTGCCGAATACAGGCAGATAATATTTTTCTGTTTCATCTACAACAGTCTTTATATCCATAAAACTAACAGCCCCTTAAAAAAATTTCAAAATTATAATTCTTTTACAACTTCAGTGCCTACACCTTTATCACTGAAAATTTCCATCAGGATGGTATGCTCAGCACGGCCATCAATGATATGAGTCTTTTTAGCACCACCGGAAAGTGCGGTAATGCAAGCACGAACTTTCGGAATCATGCCGCCGTCAATATTGCCACGGATAATCAGCTCCTGAGCTTTTTCAAAAGTCAAAGTAGAAATGAAGCTGTTTTCATCACGATAATCGGAGTAAATACCTTTAACATCGGTCAGCACCAAAAGTTTTTCAGCTTTCAAAGCGCCTGCAATTTCACCAGCAACGCTGTCTGCATTGATGTTATAGGTTTCACCAGCAGAGCCTACACCAGTAGGAGCAATAACAGGAATAAAACCGTTGTCCAGAAGAACTTCAATCAAATCGGTATTTACATGTTCTACATTGCCTACATAACCGATATCAACAAGATTTACTTCACCATTTTCATAAACATCAGCAAGATGTTTTTTAGCAATAATAAGGTCTGCATCTTTACCATTTAAGCCGACAGCTTTGCCGCCTAAAGAATTAAGACGGGCAACCAGATCGGTATTGATTTTGCCTACCAGTGCCATTTCAGCAATGCCTACGGATTCAGCATCAGTTACACGCAGTCCGCTTACAAATTCACTTTTTTTGCCAGCCTGCATCAGCATTGCAGTAATTTCCGGGCCGCCGCCATGAACAACTACCGGACGCATACCTGCGCATTGCAGGAATACGATATCCTGCAGCACTTTATTTTTGATTTCATCATTGAGCATAGCATTGCCGCCATATTTTACTACGATAGTTTTATCTTTAAAATCACGCAGATACGGTAAAGCTTCCATCAAAGTTTTTACTTGAGCATCATTCATTAACATAATTCATTGCCTCCTTAAGCAGTTCATCATAATAAATTTTATTTTAATCAGGTATGATATTCACCGTTAATCTTCACATATTCATAACTGAAATCACAGGTCCAAACAGTAGCCTTCTCTTCACCAGCAGCCAAATCAATAGTCATGGAAATATCATGTTCAGACATAATCGGTGCAAGCTGTTCAGCCGGAACATTGCAGTTCATGCCATTTTCTACCAGACGTACGCCACCGATAGCAAGATTTACTTTATCAGCAGTCATCTGTGCTCCGCTGTAACCTGCAGCACAAACAATACGTCCCCAGTTAGGATCTTCGCCGAAAAACGCTGTTTTTACCAGGGGAGACTTAGCAATTGCCATCGCTGCTGTCTTAGCATCTTCCCAGCTGGCAGCACCGGTAACATTCACTTCGAGGAATTTAGTAGCACCTTCGCCATCACGAGCAATCAGTTTTGCCAAATCAGTTGCACATGCCAGAAGTGCTTCAAAGAATACTGGATAATCAGGATGTTCTTCAGAAATGATAATTTCATTTTCAGCCAAACCGTTAGCTAAAACAATCATACTGTCATTAGTGCTGGTATCGCCATCCACTACTACCATATTAAAGGATTTATCAGCAGCTACTTTTACAGCACGTTTCAGGACATCAGGAGCAACAGCTGCATCAGTAGTAATAAAGGTGAGCATAGTAGCCATATTGGGATGAATCATACCAGCGCCTTTAGCAATACCTGCAACGGTTACTTTCTTCCCGCCGATATTGACTTCATAAGCAGCTTTTTTGATAAAGGTATCAGTAGTCTGAATAGCCATAGCGCAGCTTTCGCCTTCATTTTCATCCAAGGAGTCTACAGCGTCATCAATACCTGCAAACAACTTATCCATCGGCAAAAACTGACCAATCACACCGGTAGAGCAAACAAAAACCTGTTTAGGTTCAATACCCAGCAGCCCTGCAGCGTAAGCCTGCATTTTTTGTGCATCCTGCAACCCTTGTTCGCCTGTGCAGGCATTAGCGCAGCCACTGTTAACTACTATTGCCTGCGCATAAGCTTCTTTGTTCACCTCTCGGCTTACCAAAACCGGGGCTGCACACATTTTATTCTGAGTAAATACCGCACCGCAGGCAGCAGGAACAGTACTGTAAATAACAGCCACATCATGGTTTCCGCTGGCTTTAATTCCAGCTTTAACACCAGCAGTAATAAAACCCTGCGGCGCTGTAAGCCAGCCGTCTATTTTCTTCATATTTTTTCAACCTCTTTCTTAAATTACGGATATACAGGCAGCTGGCGTAATCCGGCAGTTTCATCAAACCCGAACATTACATTCATATTCTGTACTGCCTGACCTGCCGCACCTTTAACCAGATTATCCAGACAGCTCATAACAATTACACGTCCAGTACGCTTATCTGTCTGCCAACCAATATCTACATAATTGGATGCCCTGATATTCTTAATTTCCGGGCAAATACCTTGCCCGCGCAGACGAATAAAGAATTCATCTCCATACATTGCTTCAAAAGCATCAGCTACCTGTTTATCACTAACGCCATCTTTAAGCTGCGCATAACAAGTTGCTAATATGCCGCGATCTATCGGCAGCAAATGCGGTGTAAACTGGATAATCACATTTTCTCCGGCAAATTCACTATACACCTGTTCAATTTCCGGTGTATGTCTGTGACTGGCAACACCATATGCATGAAAATTCTCATTAACACTGCAGTACATACTACCCTGCTTTAAACTTCTGCCAGCACCGGTAGTACCGGATTTTGCATCAACTACAATGCCTTTTGTTTCTATCAAACCAGCTTTTAGAAGAGGTACTAATGCTAATATACTGCAGGTTGTATAGCAGCCCGGATTTGCCAGCAAGACTGCATCTTTAACCAACGGTCTATAAAGCTCTGTCAGACCATAAACAGCCTGTGCTTCCGGATCCTCATGCTTAACTTTATACCATTGCTCAAAAACACGGTAATCCTTGAAACGATAGTCACCGCCAAGATCAATGATTTTCGTTTTACTACCGCGCAGCTTGCGGCCAATCTTCATGGCATGACCATGCGGCAATGCAATAAATATAACGTCACTTGCATCTGCAATAGCTTCAATATCCTGCATGGAAGAAAGCTCTTTTTCTATCCGTCCGGCAAGATGCGGATACATTTGGGAAATCATCTCCCCTGTACTGCTTTCAGAAGTAATCGCAGCAATTTCAGCTTCAGGGTGTCCATCTAAAAGCCTGAGTAACTCCACACCAGCATAGCCGGTTGCTCCAATAACGCTCGCTTTCATATATGCCTCCTTTATGTTTTGTAATTATACACCTTTTATGTATAATTTTACAAGTGTTTTATTTCATTTTGCTGATAAAAACACTAACCCATTTTATATTTTATATTTTACTACTTTTGATAATATTTTCCATAACTTTTTCTTCAAATACAGGATTTTCTAAAACTTTTTTGCCTAACTGCCTGTTTACTGATACAATAAATCCAAGTAAGAAACGTGAGGTTTACAAAATGTTTAAAACTATAATCCTGATAATCGTCATATTCATAGGTATGACTATATATGATTCGAACACACCTGCTAAAAATTCTCCGCAGGCAGAAGATAGAAAAATCGAACAGCACGAAAAAAGTGCTGCCAAAGCTCTATTTCTTTCACTTCTGCCGCCGCAGAAAGAATGGCCCTCTCCTTTTCAGAAAGCCTATCTTGCTTTCAATATGGAAGAAGTTATTGACCCTATCAGGGAAAAGCCTGACTGGACGCCTTTGCCTGCTATCCCTAAAGATATGCAGCAGGCAATTATTGCTATCGAAGACCATAATTTTTATGAACATGGCGCTATCGCCGTAGAAGGTGTTCTGCGAGCAGCTTTGGTAAATATCTCTGCCGGTGAAGTTCTGCAGGGCGGCAGCACGCTTACCCAGCAATTTGTAAAAAATGTCTTTCTGACTCATGAGCAAAGTATGGAAAGAAAAATTGAAGAAGCTATCCTTTCTTTAATGTTGGAAGAAAACTACAGCAAGGATGAAATTCTTGAGCTTTATCTGAACACCACTTATTTAGGTGCAGGTGCTAATGGTCTCGCACAAGCATCAAGAATTTATTTCGGCAAATCGCCGCAGGCCCTTACACTGGCAGAAGCTGCTGTTATTGCATCACTTCCATATGCTCCTTCAGCACTAAACCCTTTAGAAAATCCGGAGGGCTGTAAGAAACGCCAGCTTTTAGTGCTCCAGGCGATGCAAAAATACGGCTTTATCGACCAGGACCGTGCTGCCAGAGCAGCTGCAGAAACTATCGTTCTCACTAATGGTACCGTAATGTAAAAAGACGTCAAAGCTAAAAGCTTTGACGTCTTTTTTATTTTGCCAATTCACGTTTCATAATTTTCTTATATGCTTCTACACCTGGCTGGTCAAAAGCATCTACATTTGCCAGTTCCCCTTCATAAGCAATACTGAGCATAAGAAAATATAGTATCTGTCCAATATAAAATTCATTTAGCGCAGGCAGCGAATATAAAGCACTGAAACGTCTGTCGTCATTCAACGCTTCCCTATTAGCATTCAGAGCAACATCAAGAGCATGTTTAAGTGAGAGGCCGCTGTATTTAGCCAGTGCTTCCATTTTAGGAAAAGGATTACCAAGATGTACATCATACATAAAGTTGTCCACCCGCAAAAACTGAATAACTTTATCTCTCTTGCCGTCCTGATGCTGCTGCGTCTGCGCATGCATATCCGTACTGCCTACAGCAGCAATGGGAGTACGTCCGTAAAACACCGTATTTTCTTCTCTATCCTTACGTTTACCAAGCGATTCAGCCAAAAGCTGTACATACCATTCACCTAGAGATTTCAGACACATGCCATAACCCATAAAAACTTCTATATCGCATTGATATTTTTCCGCTGCAATATATTTTAGGCAGGCATTAAGCAGAGCCGGATTTTTATGCCAGTCAGAACTTTGACATGCTCTGTCCATTTCTCTGGCACCACGCAAAAGTTCTTCCATATCTAAACCAATAACAGCTGCAGTAACAAGGCCAGGATTATGCAGGACGGAAAATCTGCCGCCAATACCCTCTTTAATATCAAAAGATAACCAGCCGTTTTCTTTAGCCAATAGATATAAAGGAGAAGCAACACTTTCCTGCAAATCTGTTACAACTGCTACTTCGGTATTTATCAATACATTTCTGCTGCATGCTTCATAAAAATAGCTGAAAGCAGTTAATGTCTCCAGAGTAGTACCTGACTTGGAAATAGGCACAAGCAGAACAGTAAATTCACCGCTTTTAGCTTCAACATTCTTAGCAATATTGCTGATTTGCTTCATAAACTGCATACATTGCCTGGGATCCATGTTGTTCCCCGCAAAGAAAACATACGGGCAGTCGCGACGTTCTTCTCGACTAAGATTATTCCATCCTTCTCCGCAGAAAATATCGAATAACACCTTATTGCCCAGATATGAACCGCCAACACCTAAAAAAACTACTACATCAACTTTTTCTCTGGCGTAAACAGTAAGCTGCTGAAGTGCTGCCAGCGAAGCACGATCATTAGGATTTCCATCTTCAAGATACGGCAGACGTGTAAAATATACTGGTTCCGGTGCTCCATCCTTAGATAAATGACCTCGCACATAGCCAGTAGCACGCATCGTTGCAACACCCTGTACAGCAGCTGCAATTCTGTCGCTTATTGCAGCAAAATCATTCTCCTGAATTCTGCTTTCTCCCAACATCGTAACATAATCAAAAATAAAATTATCTTCCAATACAATTTGTTCGTTAAGCATTTCCTCACCATAAAGATTCATCAAAATTATTATTTTTTATTATACCATATATATTACTGAATATTTCTGAAAATATTAATATTAAAATATCGAAAAGAAAATCATCTTAAAATTAATCAAAATAAAAACTGACCAAGATATTCTTAGTCAGCTTTTTCAACTATGTGAATTTTCTGCTGTGATAAAAAAACACCCCATACCAAAGTATGGGGTGAAACAATCTGGTAGCGCTAACGGGAATCGAACCCGTGATTTCGCCTTGAGAGGGCGACGTCTTAGCCGCTTGACCATAGCGCCAGAAAAACAAAAATGGCTCCGGGACTAGGACTCGAACCCAGACTAAATGATCCAGAGTCACTTGTGCTACCATTACACCATCCCGGAGTATATGTTCCGTAGAACGTATGTAATTATAACTCAAGCAATATAAATTTGCAAGTACTTTTTTATATTTTTCTCATTTACTCAACTAAAAGCAAGCCATATACTTTCAGTTCCGTAATCGGCCCTTTAATAACCTGCATATTAAAGCCATTGTCATTAGCCAGTGCAAAAACATCTATGCCGCAGGCTTCCAAAGATGGTCGTGCTTTAATAGGATTTACACATTTTTTAAGATTACATTGCTCACATAAACGGCAGCGCCCTGCCTTTAAAGCAAAGGCTCTGTAATGATTCTGCAAAAAAGCTTCTTTTTCCAAAGTCAGCAAAATATCCAGCAAACCATTACTCATACTGAGATCCGCTGCTGCAAAGTCAACACAAACTTCCTCCTTAAGAGGAAAAGTATATTCTACTAATATTGCCTTAGCATACTCAGCTAAAAAGGCACGCATCTGCTCATAACTGGGAGTATACGGCGGACAGCATAAATTTAACCCGTAATTAGGACAACCATATTGGCACTTCATTCGCGTCCATGCTCCTGTCCTGATACCGGCCACTTCTACTATTTTCGCCGCACTTGCCCCCAGTTCACAGGCTCTATTTCTTAACTCTTCCAAATCAGCAGACAAACTCTGCATATTTACATCCCCTTATTCAGGCTGAAAGTATCTAATGTATCAGAAATCTTCTTCGCCAGACTCTCCGGCAGACCTTCGATATTTACGTTTAAGAATCCTCTTACAATAGTAGCTGTTGCTTCATCCTCATCAAGACCGCGTGCCATGAGATACTCTATCTCTTCCGGAGCAATCCTGCCTACAGCGGCCTCATGGCTCATCTCAGCATTACCAGTAAACGCATCCAGCTGAGGAATAGCAGAAATATACCCTTCATTTGAAAGCATTAAGCCATGGCACTCCAAATGCGCCCTTACACCTTCGGCATTGCCGCTTAAAGTACCGCGGTTAATAACTTCGCCGCCTGTAGAAATAGTTCTGGTAACTATTTCGGCACGTGTACCAGGTACTTCCAGTATTGCTTTGCCGCCAATATCAAGATGAGAGCCTTTAGGAGCTACAAGTATAGAATTAAGACGTGCCACTGCACCTTCACCTACTAATCTTGTTACAGGATTCATCTGCACATCTTTTACTCTGTCCATGCAGACATAGTTGGAAATAAACTGTCCGCCTTCTTCAATGATGGTAACACTGCGAGGGCGTACTGCAATATTTTCACCCCAGCTGTGAATCATAGTAAAGGTAAGTTTAGCATTTTTACCAACATAAAATTCACTGATGCCAAGGTGTACCGCATTATCAACTTCCGGATCACTGGCACAGCCGGAAATAATATTCAGCTCCGCCCCTTCTTCCACAATAACAATATTGTGTACACGCTGCAGCTGCTGTTCATGGCTTAAGAATACGCAAGCTTGCAATGGATATTTAATTTTTTCGCCTGCTTTGACACGGATAAAATAACCATTTTCTTCTTCCAGTGCGGTAATAGCCGTATATTTATCCATATCAGGAGCAACGGCTTTCCACCAGTATTTTTCTACCAGCTCAGGATATTTTTTCGCCGCAATACCGGTATTCATCAGCTCCAAGGGCGTCTGTGCATTTACTTTAGCCTGCAGCGGAGCATTGTCTACCTGAATAAAGCTTGCACTGCGATTCTTGCCATCCAGTTCAATGCCAACGCGCTCCATACGTTCTTTTCCGCCTTCGGAAAGATCTTCTTCCGTACGGATATGTACATCTGTATTATCGCTGTATTGTTGTAAGTCTATATCATTGCCAAAAGCACCTTTCTTTTGCAGTGCTTCCTGTAAAGCCTTAGTATCTTTCATTATTTCATCCTCCTGCAGCCGCTGTTAGCACAAGTTTCATATCCGGACTGACTGATGCAACTTAATACATCTAACGGGTCACCGCCAGGACAGGTCAGTGAGCCCTGATACAGGATATGAGCATGAGAAGCAGGTACATATTTTAAAATATGGCCTACGTGAGTAATAATTAATCCACTGCGTTTAGTTCCGGCAAGCGGATTACTGCTGCAGGCATTCTGTACACAGCAGGGTTTGTCACAACCGCTGCCGCCGCAGGGTTCATTATTTAAAATATAATTTGCAGCACGTCCTACCAAAGCAATATTCTCCACATCGACACCGGACTCAGGCTCATCCAAAAGCAGCAGATCAGGTTTTTGTGCCATCAGCTGCAGCAACTCGCTACGTTTTAACTCACCACCACTGAAGCCTTCGTTAACACTACGGTCCAAAAAGTCAGATAAACCCATCCACTCAGCCATTTTTTCGGTTTCTTCCGGTGTTGCACCGCAGATACCAATCATCTGGCGCAGGCTAAGACCTCGGATAGTGGGCGGACGCTGAATCATTACACCTACGCCCATCTTAGCACGCTCATAACAGGGAGCGTCAGTTATATCCTGGCCTTTAAAATAAATTTTACCTTCTAAAACTTCGTATCTTTCAAAACCCATAATAGTACCAATCAAGGTAGATTTACCTGTACCATTAGGTCCGAATAAAACATGCACCTCACCAGGCGCAATATGTAAATTGATATTTTTTAAAATCTGTTTGCCTCTTACAGCCACAGATAAATTTTCTATACGTAACACAGCACTATCTCCTTTGCCAAAATTTACTGTCTAATTTATTATAACATAAGATATTAATTTAATCCCTACTGTTTTACAAGGATTTAAAATTTTTTCACATTCTTTACTATCGTCTGAAATGTGCTAAAATAAAATTTAAATTCAAATACAGGAGGCAACAATGCATCAATATTTATTTTATATCGGTGATTTTCCCATCCGCATGTATGGGCTCGTACTTTGCTCTGCCATATTTCTGGCAACCGGCGTAGCTTATTTTCTTGCCAAGCAGGACGGCCGCTGGCATCAGCATGTACTTGATATTGGCATTTACGGAGGCTTTGCAGGCCTTATTGGCGCCCGTTTATGGGACGTATTCTTTTTTGACTGGGACTACTACAGCCATCATCTGCTGGAAATTCCCTTTGTCTGGCAGGGTGGCATGGCCATCCAGGGCGGCGTTATTTTTGGTGTAATTGCAGGTATTATCTACTGTAAACGCAACGGCATTGACTGGCTTGCTTTTGCTGATATTGTCTGTCCTTCCATACTTATCGGTCAGGCTATAGGGCGCATGGCAAATTTACTGAACGGCGATGCATTTGGTACCCCTACCGGCGGCAATTTTGGTTTATTATATCCGGAAGGTACCTTAGCTTATAAAACTTACGGTGCAGTACCGCTGTGGCCGGCAGAAGTGTGGGAAGGTCAGCTGGATGTAGTTATCTTCGCTATCTTGCTTTTATTCCGTACTACTCAGCACGCTAAAGGCCAGGCTTTATGTGTATATGCTATGCTGTACTCTGTAGTCCGCTTCGGCCTGGAAATGCTGCGCGGTGATTATACCGATCCTTTTCTCTTCGGTCTTAAATCTGCTCAAACTACCAGTCTTGGCTTCTTTCTCATTGCTTTAGCAGCCTTTTTCTACTGCGGCTGGCGAGAACATCAAAAAACAAGTACAGCACCAAAACAAAAAAAGAAAAAATAATTTTTTACTATGCTTGACAACTAATGATATATTAGCTATAATATCATTGTTGCTTGTGAAAGCAGCCAATGACTCCGTAGCTCAGCTGGATAGAGCGTTTGACTACGAATCAAAAGGTCGCAGGTTCGAATCCTGCCGGGGCCACCATGATAATTAACGGATAACTTAGGTTATCCGTTTTTTGTTTTTATTCTAACATTTTTATTATAAACAAAAAGCAGCAAAAGTTTGATAAACTTTTGCTGCTTTTTTAATTTATCATTTTTTTAGCTGCGCTAAAATTTTTTCAGTATCTTCACCTAAACGCGGAGCACGCTTATTCAATTGCGCCGGCGTCTTACTGAGCTTCATCGCAAAACCAAGCTGCTGATACTCGCCCAGTTCATCATCCTGTACATTCAGCACCATTTCATTAGCCTGCACCTGTTCAGACTCGACAGCCTCCTTAAAATTTAACACCGGAGTTACGCAGGCATCCTTATCAGCGAAAAACGCTTCCCATTCCCGCATCGTTTTCTGCTTAAAAGCTTCTGCAAGCTGTTCCTTTAAATAAGGATGATTACTTTCGTCATCAACCATGTCAATAAGCTCTTCCCTGCCAAGACCTATGCACAGATTACGCCAGAACTTTTTCTCAAGGCAGCCTACGGAAACATAGCGTCCGTCAGCAGTTGCATAAATATTATAGTTAGCATAAGCACCTGTCAGCCAGTTATTGCCACGTTCTGCCACAAAACCACTGCCGAAGAAAAGGCTGGCAGCACCAGGCATCAGATTCATAGCTACATTAAAAAGAGAAATATCTATTTCCTGTCCCTGTCCGGTCAATGCAGCATGACGCAAAGCAATCATAATACTCATGCCTGCTGAAAGCGCCGCATTCATATCTGCCATTAGCACGCCCGGAATAGCCGGAGCACCGTCAGCTTCTCCGCTCATAGCAGTTACACCTGCAAGACTGAGATAACCTAAATCATGGTCAGCCTTATGTGCCAAAGGACCCTTACTGCCATAGCCGCTAAGCGAGCAATAAATTATCTTTGGATTCACCTTGGCAGCAGCCTCATAATCTACCCCCAGCTTCTTCAGCACACCGGGACGATAACTTTCTACTACTACATCGGCTGTTTTTACCAGTTCAAGGAAAATGTTTTTCCCTTCTTCACTTTTCAAATCAAGTACTACACTTTGTTTATTACGGTTAAGCTGCAGATGCCAATAGCCAAAATCTTTTAAAAACGGCGGAAAACTGCGTGAATAATCACCCTTGCCTGGTTCTTCTATCTTAATTACCTCAGCGCCAAAATCCGCCAGCAGCATTGTACAATAAGGTCCCGGCAGAAGTCTTGACATATCTAAAACACGAATTCCGGTTAAAGCCTGCATACTGCACCTCCGTTATCTTTACACCACCTGAAAAATATAAAATTTAAGATAAAAGGTTTCCGGTACATTCCACAATACCGGATGGTCAGGAGCCTGCTGACGCACTTCAATCTGACGCAGCGATACGCAGGCATCTTTAGCTGCATCATGCAGCATCTGAACAAAAAGTTCTTCCTTCATAAAATGTGAACAGGAACAAGTAGCCAAATAACCACCACGAGGCAAAAGCTTCATAGCTTTCAGATTAATCTCCTTATAACCGCGGACAGCATTTTTCACTGTGCTGCCGGATTTGGTAAAAGCGGGCGGATCAAGGATAATAAAGTCATACTCATGCGATTTATTATTTACCAGCTCACTGAGTAAGTCAAACACGTTAGCCTGTAAGCCTTTAAAGCCTTTAGCAAGGCCGTTAATAGCTGCATTATGCTCAGCCATTCTTACAGCCTCTGCACTGATATCAACAGCGGTAACACTTGCTGCTCCGCCTTTAGCAGCATTCAATGCAAAAGAACCGGTATGAGTAAAGCAATCTAATACCCTACGTCCCTTCGCGATTTTAGCTACTGCCTGACGATTATATTTCTGGTCCAGGAAGAATCCTGTTTTTTGTCCGTTTTCTACATCGACAGTATATTTAATGCCATTCTCACAAATTTCGGCAGTTACAGGGCAATTCTCATCCAGCAAATCAGAATGGAAAAAACCCTTTTTTTCTTCCATACCTTCCAAGTGGCGTATTTTTACATCATTACGTTCATATAAACCGCGGATATTTTGGCCCATTTCCCGCAAAATTTTGATAAGCAGTTCAAAAATCATTTGCTTACGCAGCTCTATTCCAAGTGATAAAGTCTGCGTTACAAGTATATCGTTAAAACGGTCTACCGTCAGACCGGGAAACATATCAGCCTCACCAAAAATAAGACGACAGCAGTTAAAATCCTGCTCACCCATAACAGTCAGGCGATAATCAAGAGCATAACGCAGACGACGCTCCCAAAAAGCCTCATCAAACTTATCATTAGTATTGGTAGAAATAATTCTTACTCTGATTTTAGAAATATCATTAACAAAACCGGTTCCCAGATATTTGCCTTTGGCAGTTACTACGTCTACTAAGTCACCGTTTTTATATTCTCCCTCAACATGAGTTACTTCTTCACCAAACACCCAGGGATGTCCGCCGCGTGCTGCACGCTCTCCTTTAGGCGTGATATAAAATTTTGCAAAATGACGCATCAATATCTCTCCTTATTTATTCTGTCAGCTGTAACGGCACTGACTTGCCAATACACATACTTTCCGGTGTAACTGCACATTCCAATGCCATAACCTGGACTCCTGCCGCCTGCGCCGCTCGCAGAGCTTGGGCAAATTCAGGATGTGTTGCATAATTAGGCTTAAAAAGCTTTGCCCCGGTAAACTGGATAACAAAAATCGCCGCTGCCTCATATCCCTGCTGCAGACAATCCGTCAGCTCCTGCAAATGCTTAACGCCTCTTGCCGTCGGTGCATCAGGAAACATGGCAATGCCGTCATTTTCCAGGGTAACACCTTTTACCTCAATAAATATTTTTCTTTTTTCAGTTTCCACATAAAAATCAAAACGTGAGTTGCCATGCCTGCATTCCGGCTTCATAACTCTTATTTCACCAAACGGCTGCTTCTCAGTCAGCCACTCTGCAACTGCTTTATTAGGTGCCTGGGAATCCATATTAATTAAAAGATTTCCCTTGCGAACAGCAATAAGCGAATACTTTGTCTTACGTTTACTGTCATCATGCTGCTGCACATAAACTACCGCTCGTTCCGTCAGTAATTCACGACAGCGTCCCGTATTTTTTACATGACATATTTCTGTTACACCGTTAATTTCTACATGAGCAATAAATCTGTTGGGCCTGCTCAAAAAATATCCCTGCTGAATATTACTATATAACATATTTTCCTCATTTTTGCTTTTATTATAGCAATAAAAACTTACTGAGTGCAAAGAAAAAAGCAGGCTTTGCCTGCTTTTTCACAAAATTATTTAATTATTTTCAATCTTTTCAGCAATTAAAATGCCGGAACTACAGCGCCTTTGTATTTTTCTTCAATAAATTTCTTTACGTCTTCAGAACGCAGTGCATTCATCAGTTTTTGAATTTCCGGACGTTTTTCATCGCCTTTTCTGATAGCTACGATATTAGCATAAGGAGATTCTTTCGGTTCAGTGAAGAGAGAGTCTTTTACCGGGTTCAGCTGAGCTTCCATAGCAAAGTTAGAATTGATTACAGACAAATCAGTATCATCCATAGAACGCGGCAGCAGTGCTGCTTCAATTTCAATAATCTGCAGATTTTTCGGATTGCCAACAATATCTTTAGCAGTTGCGCTTACGCCAACACCGTCTTTCAGTTTCAGCAGCTTAGCGCTTTCCAAAATTGCCAGCGCACGACCGCCATTGGAAGGATCGTTAGGAATAGCAATCTTAGCTCCGTCAGGAACATTCTTAATATCTTTAATCTTCTTAGAATAAATTCCCATCGGTTCGATATGCACCTTACCCGCGGATACCAGTGCCAGACCACGATCTTTCACAAAAGAATCAAGATAAGGCTCATGCTGGAAGAAGTTTGCATCAATTTCCTTGTCATTGAGGGACAGATTCGGTTTTACATAATCGCTGAATTCAACAATCTGCAGGTCAATGCCTTCTTTAGCCAGTTTCGGCTTAATCTGGTTCAGAATTTCCGCATGCGGAACAGGTGTAGCACCAACTTTCAGTACCACGTTTTTGCCCTCAGCAGCTTTATCGCTGCCGCCGCAGCCTGCGGCTACCATTGCTATGCTGAACAGTGCCAGCAATGCCAGAAATAATTTTTTCATAAATTAACACTCCTTTTTATTAACACCACTCTATATGAGTATCACGCAATAAAAAAACTCTTTCCAAGGAAAGAGTCCATTTCGCTTTCCTCTCATCTTTCAAGATATTCTTGCAGGATGTGGCACCATAACAGATGTTTGGTTGCCGGACGTCATTGGGCCTGTTCCCTCGGTCACTCTTGATAAGAGCGTGTTTTTAAATTTGAAACTATATTATCCTATCAACTTTTCTTTGTCAACAAAATTCTGTAAAAGAAAAAGAGCAGCTTGTTAGCTGCTCTTTTTTTGTATCATTTGTTACTTTTCTTTACTATATTTAGCAATACCTTCTTTATAAAAATCATTGCCTTCTGTGTCAATGCAAACGATAGCAGGAAAATCTTCTACTTCATAGCGACGGATAGCCTCTGGACCAAGATCTTCATAAGCAATCATTTCTTCGCCTTTGATAGACTGAGAAATTACTGCAGCTGCACCGCCGATTGCCACAAAATATACTGCACCATGTTTTACGCAGGCATCAATAACTTCCTGACTGCGCAGACCTTTGCCAATCATGCCGCGCATACCCTGTTCAATCAAAGTAGGAGTATATTTATCCATACGACCGCTGGTAGTGGGTCCTGCACTGCCGACAACTTCACCAGGTTTGGTAGGAGAAGGGCCAACATAATAAATAACATTATCAGTTAAGTCTAAAGGAAGTTTTTCTCCCCTTGCCAAAGCTTCAGTCAGACGTTTATGAGCAGCATCACGCGCCGTATAAATAGGGCCGGAAATACGCACCACATCACCGGCATGCAGCCCTTTAACAGTTTCTTCTGTCAGCGGAGTCTTAATATATTTGATAACAGCTTGTTCACTCATAATGCTTCTCCTTATATTTCAGCCTCTGCACGGCGTGCTGCATGACAATTAAGATTAACAGCAACAGGCAGGCCGCCGATATGTGTCGGTGCATATTCAATATTTACCGCAACCGCAGTTGTGCTGCCGCCTAAACCGGAAGGACCTACGCCAGTCTTATTTACCAGCTCCAGCAGTTTTTCTTCCAGTTCTGCATACTGCGGATTAGCATTGTGCTCGCCAACTTTACGGGTTAAAGAATATTTCGCCAGCAAAGCTGCTTTTTCCATATTGCCGCCGATGCCTACACCTACTGTTACGGGCGGACAGGGATTAGGACCTGCACTGCGTACAGTATCAACAACAAATTTAATAACGCCCTCAACACCATCAGCAGGTTTGAGCATTTTCATAGCACCCATATTTTCACTGCCGCAGCCTTTGGGGCAAACAATAACCTTTACCTTATCGCCGGGCACAATGGTTGTATGAATAATAGCAGGAGTATTATCATTAGTATTCTTTCTGACAAATAACGGATCATCTACAGAAGATTTGCGCAGATAACCATTAACATAACCGTCAGCTACACCTGCATGAATAGCAGTATACAAATCGCCGCCTACAAAATGTACATCCTGACCAATCTCCATAAATACAACCGTCAGACCGGTATCCTGGCAGATAGGTACAGCTTTGCGCTTAGCCAGTTCTGCATTTTCGATAATCGTACCGAGGATTTCTCTTCCCAAAGGAGATTCTTCTTCAACAACTGCACTCTTAAATTTTGCAAGCAGTTCTTCCGGCAGATAGTAGCAAGAATCCATGCACAGCTTGCTTACTGTCTTGGTAACCTCACTGACATTTATCTCTCTCATAATTATTCTCCTTAACGACCAACACGTTTCATGGTATTAACTCTGATTTCTTCAGGGTCTACAATTTTACGAGCCAAGCCTTTTTCAATAGCAACTTTAGCTACTGCTGCTGCTACAGCCGGAGCTACACGCGGGTCAAATGCATCAGGAACAACATAATCTTCACGCAGATCTTTTTCATCAATGAGTCCAGCAATAGCATATACTGCCGCAACTTTCATATCTTCGGTAATTGCTTTAGCACGTACGTCGATAGCACCGCGGAATACACCGGGGAATACACATACATTGTTTACCTGGTTGGGGCTGTCACTGCGGCCAGTGCCAACAACAGCAGCACCTGCTTCTTTAGCAGCATCATAAGAGGTTTCCGGAACAGGGTTTGCCAGAGCAAAAACAATAGCTTTTTCTGCCATGCTGCTGATAATTTCTTTAGTGAAAACATTAGGAGCAGATACACCGATAAGTACGTCAGCGCCTTTAGCAACATCAGCCAAGGTTCCCTGTTTGCGTTCTTTGTTGGTTACAGTTGCCAGATAAGCCTGGATGCGGTCCAGTTTCGCATCAATGCCTTCATACAAAGCACCAAAACGATCAACCATGATAACGTTTTCAGCACCCATATTTACCAGCAGGCGTCCGATAGCACTGCCGGCAGCGCCGCAGCCATTAACAACAAATTTAGCAGTTTTCATATCTTTTTTTACAAAACGAAGCGCACCCATAACAGCTGCCAGGCAGGCAATTGCAGTACCATGCTGGTCATCATGGAAAACAGGAATGTCACAGATTTCTTTTAAGCGACATTCAATATCATAGCATTTAGGAGAAGAGATATCTTCCAGATTAATGCCTGCATAGTTCGGCTGAAGGTATTTTACAGTCTTAATAAATTCTTCTTCATCTTTGGTATCCAGGCACACAGGCACTGCATCCACGTCAGCAAAAGTTTTGAACAGAGCAGCCTTACCTTCCATAACAGGCATAGCAGCTTCCGGACCAATATCACCAAGGCCCAGTACACGGGTACCATCGGTAATTACAGCTACCATATTGCCACGGCAGGTATATTCAAAAGAAAGATCTTTATTTTCCTTGATATCTTTACAAGGTTCAGCAACACCGGGTGTATAGGCAAGTGCCAAATCATGGCGGGTCTTGATAGGTACTTTGCTTACAACAGCAATTTTACCGTTATTATCCAAATGTAATTTTAAAGCTTCATCGCGTAATGTCATACCATATTCCCTCCAAAAATTTTATTTAGTGTATACTGTTATTGTAAGTTAATCTACTTAAATATGCAAGTAAACATACTGTGAAATTAAAAATTTCTGAAAATATTTTTTATCAGCTTTATGTCACAACCGTTAAAAATTAAATAAAAACCGTCCTGTATCAACTTGCAAATTGATAAAATCTACCTGCGGCTTAATACCTTCCTGTAATGTAAGTACTGCAAAAGAAGGCTGTGAACCTCCTCGCGGCTGTACAGGACTACCTGGATTAACAAGCAGCTTATCACCATACCATTTAGCCAGCGGCACATGAGTATGCCCGAACACAACAATATCAGCCTCAAGCCTGTTAGCCCACCATGCCAGTTCAGCAACCTCCTGATGATGGAAATATCTATGGCCATGCGTTAACCAAATCTTAAAACCTTCCAATGGAAAAATCTCATCAGGATTAGCACTGCTGCCGCCACGGTCACAATTTCCAGCTACCTTAATTACAGGCAGCCCGCTCATACTTTCTAATAAGTAGGCATCCTGGCTGTAATCGCCGGTATGCAGCCACATTTCTACCGGCGGTGTTTCCTGGATAATCTTTCTTATAATCTGCTGGTTGCCATGGGTATCACCGGTTATACCGATTTTCATTTCTTTTTACCCCATATAGCTACCAGCTTTTTAATAGCCTTGCCTCTGTGGCTGATTTTGTTTTTCTCCTGCATGGTAGCTTCTGCCATTCCTTTATGCAGTTCTGTAGACCAAAACAGCGGGTCATAGCCAAATCCGCCTGTACCAAGCGGTTCATGCAGCAGCATGCCATCGCAGCTGCCATCTGTTTCATAAAGCACTCTTCCATCCGGCTGTACTACAGCCAAAGCACAACGGAAACGGCAGGTACGCTTTACCTGAAATTTCATATTGTGCAGCAGCAGCTGATTGTTTTCTTCATCTGTAGCCTTTTCTCCAGCATAACGGGCACTGCGTACACCGGGGGCACCATCTAAAGCCTGTACTTCTAAACCGGAATCATCAGCAATGCAGACCATGCCTGTTTTTTTAGCATAATATGCTGCTTTCAGTTTGGCATTAGCAGCAAATGTTTTGCCTGTTTCTTCCGGTTCCTCAATAGCTTCAAAATCAGCCAGACATTTAATCTGTACCGGCAGCTCTTTCATCAACTCTCTAAATTCCTGCAGCTTACCCTGATTATGGGTAGCAATTACTAATTCCTGAATCAACTTTTCTAACCTCACTTAAATAGTTTCTATAAATCCATCTACAATATTTTGGATAAATACATATTGCCAGCGGCCGCTTTTTTTCTCCCGCAGAGCTTCATCATAAGCCTGCTGTCTGCATTTAGCGCAGATATATCTGGGCAGACAGACGATAAATGCGCTTTGGTCACCAAAACGAGTGCCTTCGGCAGCAGTCTGAATGGTGAAATACCCGCCGCAGCTGCAATAATGTACTGTTTCTATCTGCTGCTCACGAATACCTTCTTCGTCATAATAAATACCTTTGCGGCGCTGCCAAATACCGCCGCATTTTTTCAGCAGCTCTTTCTGTGTCTTGGCACGGTTAAAGTATATTTCTCCTACCTGCTCAATAAGCTGGTCAACCCGCTGATTACAGCGTTTATCCTGCACACGCAGCATACTTAAATCAGGCTCTACAACCTTGCTGTAATCCATACCCGCCATAGCAAGGATAATACCTGTATTTACATACGGCAGCGCACTTTCAATGGAATAACCGCCTTCAAGCACTGCTATATCAGCCTGCAGCTTATCCGCAAGACGTGCATATCCCTGTGCGGTTACCGACATGGATGCTAACGGATCGGAAAAATGATTATCTTGCCCGGCAGAGTTAATAATCAGCTCCGGCTGAAAATCTTCCAATATATGGCTGATTAAGCCATCATACAGTCTGTGCAGTCCCTCGTCACCTGTACCCGGCAGCAGCGGCAGATTAATATTGGTGCCCCAGGCGCCAGGGCTTCCTGCTTCTTCCGGAAAACCGGTTCCCGGATAAAGAGTACGCCCATCCTGATGGAAGGAAATATATAAAGTATCAGGATCATGATAAAAGACATCCTGCGAACCGTCACCATGATGCACGTCAGTATCGACTACAGCAATCCTGCGTACCTGATATTTGCTACGCAGATATTCTACCATGACAGCCTCAATGTTAACCGTGCAGAAACCACGGATACCATGCACTACACGCATGGCATGATGTCCGGGCGGCCGTACCAGCGCAAATGCTCGCTTAACCTCGCCGCGCATTACAGCATCCGCCGCAGTAAGGCAGCCGCCAGCAGAAGCTAAATGTGCAGGTGTTATTAACCGTGCAATAGCTGGAACGCCAATGTGCGCTCGCTGCAAATCATTGATTTGGGCCAAACGAGGCCGATATTCCTTTATCTCTTCACAATCAAAGAGTCCTTCTTCTTCAAGTTGGTCACGCGTATATAACAGGCGCTCCTGCCTTTCAGGATGCGCAGGGCTTATCATCCAATCGAAGGCCGGAAAAAATACTAATCCAAGAGTATTTTTCATAATTGCACCTCCCTGCCGCGTACTTTATGCAGAATACCTGGCTTCAGCTGCATCCGCAGATTATAGATATCTCCCGTATCATAATAACCATGAATTGTACGGAAATGCTCACTGCTTATTAATTCCACTTCCTGCGCCGGCAGCTGCCATTTCTCAGCCTGCTGCTGCAGCCATTCTGTCAAAACAGCTTCTGCCTTCTTCATATTAAAGCCTCGCGGTAAATGCTGCCTTTGACCGCTTTCAGGAATAATATAATAACCGTCCGTCGTATCCGCACGCAGACCGGCAGATAAAGTAGGACGCGCCAAAGCTGCGCCGATAGCGTTGGCCACCATAGCTCCTTCCGGTATCTCTACCGGCAGCTTCATAGCTTTACCCACAGCAGTTACCAGTCCGCGAGCACCTCCGCCTACACCAATAAGCTGCTGCGGTACAAATTCTGTACCGCGGATAACATCATCCACAGTATAAACTGGCTGCTTTGCCCATTCACTCAACATTTCACTGATAGTATCTGTAATAACTTTAACAGCAGACTGAACAATCTTTTCTGCTTCCTTTAAAGGGCTTCCGCCAAATGCAGCTATAGCCTGCAATGATTTTTCTGTATCACCAAATGTAACATAGCCTGCTACAATCAAAGCATCCGACAAAGTTGCTGCTTTGCCGCCAACAGCCGCTGCCGATCCTTCTCGCATCGGGCCTACCTGATATTCTCCGTCAACTACAGAAATTCTACTGTCGCCGCCAATACCAATGCTGCGCATGTGGAACGCGCGTACTGCTGTAGGATAGCCCTTTAAAACTGCGCCTTTTTTCGCCATCAAAGGCATGCCATGCTCCCAAAAAGCAATATCAGTAGTAGTACCGCCAACATCAAGAGAAATGCTGTTCAGCTCCGGTGCAGCTAATGCTTCTATTCCCAGTACGGATGCAGCCGGACCGGTAAATACTGCTTCTACTGGCTGATTCAAAGCAGCCTCCAAGGGCAAAGTACCTCCATCAGCCTTAAGTATATGTACAGGTGCCGTAATATGTCTTTGGGATAACGCCAGCTTAACTTTCTGACAGAACTTATCAAAGACCTTATATACTGCCGCTGCAAAATAAGCAGAGTTAGTACGGCGAATAAAATTCAGCTCGCCGCTCAGCTCACTGCCGAGAAATATTTTCTGATAACCGCACTTTTTCAGCTCCTGTTTCAGCTGATACTCATTCTGCGGTTCCCGCACGGAAAATTTACCACTTACAGCACAACTGCCGCTGCCTTTGCGATTTAATAAATCTCTGTGTTTGCTCCAATCTATCTGTGCAGTCACCTTACCGCGATGATCTACATAACCGCTGACATAATAAGGCTCTACAGGAAACTTTCCTTGCACATTCATCCCCGGCCCCGTCATTACTGCCAAAAAAACAGGATCGACTTTATCTTCCGTTAATGCATTGGTCACAATGGTACTGGAAATTACTACCCGGCTTAACCTGCTCACATCTACAGCTGTCAGCACTTTATCCAAAGCCTGCAGCACACTTACCAATACATCATCATGATTTGTCGGCACTTTAGCCTGCGCTGCTACTTCCTGCTGACTTATAACAACGGCATCAGTAAAAGTACCACCAACATCTATTCCTAAAAGCATATCTGCACCCCCTTTTCCGTATCAGTCTACGACTTATTTAATATTCCCTGCCAGTACAGTAAATACCTGCTGCCGAAAAAAATAATAAAACGACTCTGCAGATGCTATTATTTTATCTGGCCTTGATATTTATAATACTGACCAAAAAGTTTATTCTCATAACAATATTTTTGATTTCACAATTAATTCAATTCTTTGCCCTTCTTCTGCCATAGCTCTATTGTATACTGTAACCATAGCAAGTGAACAACTTGCTAAACCCTTCCCATCAAATTCATCATAAACAGCTTTCCTAAAGAGAAAACACTCACTACATCCCCTGTGAGTGTTTTTCTCTTTTTATTTTTATTTAACACTGTTGCTTTGCAGATAAAAATCCAAAAATTTGTCAGCACAGGCAGATAAAGTAATACCCTTTTCCCAAAAAAGCATCTGCTCGAAAAATAATGCTTCTTCATCAATACGCCTGTACTGCATGCCCTGCGGCAAACTATGCAGACAGCTTCCTGATACAACAGCTGCCGCACTGCCAGTAGCGGCAAAAGTCAGCGCAGCTCTGGCGGTTGTACTGGTAAACAGCATTACCGGCGCAAAACCAGCACCGGCACAGGCATTGGCAAGCAGTCGATAACAGCCAAAATTACAGCAGAGCGGTACTCCAATCAGCTCTGTAAGCTTTAATTCCTTCGGCGGCGCAAAAGCTATTTTATTATCTTCAGTATAGACAACATAAAAATATTCTTTCTCACTGCTGCAGGTCTTAAAAAGAGATTTTTTAGCCAGCGGCGCGTTCGCAAAAGCAAAATCAGCCAAGCCTTCTGAGATATGCTTCATCTGCGTCTGTACGTCAACCTCATGTACTTCATAAATAACATCGGGATACTGCAAGGAAAACGGCAATAAATAACGATGCATAAAAAAATCTGTCACCCCTGGAGAAATGCTGAAAGTAAGGCTGCCTGCGCTGCCCTCCTGATAGTTATTCATTTCTGTAAACAGATTTTCTTCCAGCATGCAGATTTTTTTAGCCTTGCGCAAAAAAGCTTCACCGGCTTCTGTCAGTTCTGCCTGCCGCATGCCTCTGCCAGTTTTCAGCAATTTAATATTATAATACTGCTCCATTGTTTTTACCTGCGCACTTAAAGCAGGCTGAGCCAGTAAAAGCTTTTTGGCCGCAGTAGTAAGATTTCCTGTTTCGGCAATAGTAATAAAGTTACGATAAAAATCGAAGTCCATAACGCACCTTTAAAATAAGATTTTTTTATTTTTATTAAAGAAAAATAATATTTTACTTTTTTATAACTTAATTCTACAATAAAAATAATCTTTAAACAAGAAGGAGCGATTTTTATGTATGGCAATAAACGCAAGCGCAGATATCACTTTCTGGCTGTTGCGGCTGGCCCATCTATATTCTTACTTACGCTATTATTTCTGCAAAGCTTTTTTACCTTTCAGGGAGCTGCTGCACTCGGCACCATGCTCTGGATGGTTATCTGGTGGATTCTGCGTCCCGTAAATATATCGGTTACTTCCTTACTGCCCATAGCAGTAAATGGACTTTTCAACCTTTTACCTATGGAAGGCATTATCAGTCAGTATTTTTCTGAAATCATTGTATTATTGTTCGGTGCAGATTTAGTTTGCCTTACCTGGAGTACAACCGGTCTTGATAAGAGGATGGCTATCAAAATACTTTGCTGTATTGGCCCTTCCCTGAAGCAGCAGATAAGAGTATGGCTGATTCTTTCTACTGTAATGTCCATATTCTTGCCTAATGTCGTAGTCTGCACTATCATGGTTCCGGTAGCAGTTTCCATGCTGCAATTTTTAGGTGAGGGCAATATCCGTTCCAGCCGGGTAGCCTTGCCGATACTGCTTGCTATTGTTTGGGGCGCCGGTATCGGCGGTTTTGGTTCTCCTTTAGGCGGCGCAGCTAACCTCGTTGCTATCAATTACCTTGAACAACTGACCGGAAAAGAATTTATGTATATCGACTGGCTCAGTCGTTTTTTACCCTTCTTGTTTCTCATTATGCTGCTTAATCTTTTCTTCTTGGAAAGAATCCCTGTCCCCAGTCAACAACTGGGTGAAACCAAGCAATATTTCAGCAAACTTTATGCAGAGCTTGGCCAAATGAAGGACGGAGAAAAAATCAGTCTTATTCTCTTTTTAGCAGCTATGCTTCTTTCTTTCAGCAGGCCTCTTTTTGCTGATATTTTCCCCGCTTTAAAACCTGCTTATATCTTTTTAATCTGTGGTTTCATGACCTTTCTTTTTGAAGATGAAAACGGCAAATCTCTACTCAGCTGGGAACAGGCTGAACATGGTGTTATGTGGGGCATGTATTTTCTGTTTGCCGGTGGTCTTGCCTTAGGCAAAATGGTTACTGATACAGGCGCTGCGGCAAAAATGGCTGAACTTATTACAATCCTTCCGTTAAGCGGTGGCTTAGAAACTATTTTTGTTTTCAATGTCTTCTCTTGCCTGCTGACAGAAATTTCCAGTAATACGGCAGCAGCAGCAATCGCTGTCCCTGTAGTACAAAATATTGCACAGGCTTTAGCTTTAAATCCTGTACCATATATTATGATTTCCATAGTGGCATTCAATACGGCTTATATCCTGCCGGTATCAATCAGAGCTATACCCGTAAGCTATGGCTTAGACCCCTCTCATCTTTTCCGTTATGGTATGATACTTTCTCTTAGCAGCGTACTTATCATAACTATCGTGGGTTATATATTTATGACTTTCTTCCCCACATTCAGTTTATTATAACTTTCTAAATTACAAAGCAAAAAGACAGGCAGAAATAAAATTCTGCCTGTCTTTTTTATTATTTATCTATGTTCGCCAGAATGAAGTTTGTTCTTCAAAGCAATCAATTTCAACGCATCCAGCAAATCTTCTGCTGAAATACCTGCTAAGATATCATTTTCTTTACTGCTTTCTTTTGCTTCTTTTTTCCCATAAACCAGTTCATCTATACTGCAGCCAAGATATCTGCTTATTTTAATGGCAGTTGTCAAACTCAAACCTGTATTACCATTTTCTATGTTGCTCATGTGTGTCTGTGATATGTCCAGTGATCGTGCCAGTTTTATCTGTGATGTACCTTTTGCCATCCTGATAAGCCTGATATTTTCACCTATTTTTTTATAATCTACATCTTTCATTTCTTCTGACATTATCACAGCCCCCTTATCTTACAAAGTTCTTTTTGTTCTGCCACCGGTTTCTGTTTTCCAAGGCTTTCAGTGCTATGCTATAGGCATTGCTCATTGTTTTATCTTTACCTACCGGCAAGAGTGTCATATTACTTCCTATATCTGCACATACTTTTCCATCGGTATCAACAATATAGGCTGCAGCTATACAGTAATTTGCTCCTCTGTTATCAAACAAGTACAGGTATACGGCTGCGGCTGCCTGCTGCATGTCTTCTCCCTGTCTTAAGGAGGTAAGAAATTCTGCATCTGTATATTTTTCTTCTGCAGCTACAGCAAGGTAGTACTGACCACCTTTTTTAACTGTTTTTACCGTATCTGTATCCACATATAAAGTTCCACAGTCAGTATTTCCTGCTTTCTGCATTTTCTGAGCAGCTGCCGGTAATGCTAAAGCTAAACATAGCAGTAAAGAAGCTGCTATTGTTATTAAACGTATCAGCTTCATGATTTAATTATTTATTTTGTTCTACAGGGCTGAGAGCAAAATCCACCATCTTGTTATCTTTGTTAAAAGAAAGATTAATTGCAACAAGTTTTCTTTTACTGAAAGCAGCAATATAAGTTACTCTGTCCATTTGGTCAAATCTTTGGAAAGAATAGAATTTCACTTCTTTCATTCTGCCAAATTTATCTTTAACTTGTTTTTGTAGGGTTACATAAGTTTTTTCATCAAACTTTTCTTTAAACTGTGTATCAAAGCCTTTGGTAAAGTCTTTGTAGGAAGGTACAGTCTGGCTAAAGACTTTGACAAAAGTTTCTGCTGTTTTCTGCTGCTTATTCAGGTCTGTACCATCTGCAGCCATGCAGATACCTGCAAATGCCATGGTAAATATTGCTGCTAAGGTAATGACTAATTTTTTCATATTTTTCTCCTTGCTATAAAAAGTAAACTAAGGCAAGACCACCCTGCCTTAGTTTACCCGTTTCAGTTTTAATTGATACCCGACAACTTATTGTTATTTAATTATTTTGCTGCTTTTTCAGCTGCCATTTGGGCATGTCTTGCCTGTTGTGCAGCCACTTTAGCTTCTACTGCTGCTTTTTTCATTGCTTCAGCTTTAGCAAGTTTTGCTTTTGCAGCTTTTTCTTTTTCAGCTGCC
>artificially_reared_2__coassemble_20_pt1 | contig 182767 bp, 183 predicted proteins | sample artificially_reared_2__metabat2_low_PE_017 | metagenome-assembled genome bin artificially_reared_2 | reverse complement strand
GAAACGCGGCAGATTTACAGTCTGCTCCCTTTAACCACTCGGGAACCTCTCCATTTGGAGCTGACAAGAGGAATCGAACCCCCAACCTGCTGATTACAAGTCAGCTGCTCTACCTATTGAGCTATGTCAGCATTAGGACAAAAGCTATTATATATTACTATCTATGATTTGTCAACATCTACATGTAAAAAAACCAATAAGTAAAAAACGCCAAGGCAATACGGTAATAAGCAAAGCTGCTCAGGCTGTATTTGTGCAGGAATTTCAAAAACCACAATACAGACCAGTACGCAACAATAAAAGATACCACAAAGCCAATGCCTAATATTTGCAGCTCATCAGCAGTAAGCCCATGAATATTTTTCATCAAATCATATATGCATGCAACAAACATCAAAGGCACGGCAATAATAAAAGTATAATTTGCTGCTGCTTCGCGACTGAGACCTACCAGCAAGCCACCTGCAATAGTACTGCCGCTGCGGGAAAAACCGGGCCACAAAGAAAGGAACTGGTAAATACCTACATATAAAGCTTGCTTAAGAGTAATATCATCAACATTCTTTACCAGCTGGTCCTGTTTATCTGCAGTCTTTTTCTCTGCATAAATCAGCAGCAAACCGCCAAGTGCCAGACCGATGGCTACTGTAAACGGAGAAAAAAGATATTCTTTGATATATTTATACAGAAAAAACGCAACAGCCATAACCGGGACAATACCTGCAGCTACATGCCACACACTTAATCCTTTATTAAGCTGCCAGCCTTCTTTGGTAAAAAAGCGATAAAAACGCTCTTTATAAATAAAAATAACTGATAAAATTGCACCTAACTGAACAAAAACATCAAAAACGTCAGCAACACGCTCACTAAAGCCCAATAAATGTCCGACAATAATCATATGTCCGGTAGAAGAAACCGGCAAAAACTCTGTTAAACCTTCAACAATGCCAACAATAACGGCAATTAAATTCTGATCCATTCTTATCTCCTTAAATCATACTGCAAATAATTTAATTATACACACATTATACCTTAACATCAATCAGCCGGCAAAAATTTCACTATTTATGTAAATAAAAGAAATAGAGGATGGCTGCAACCATCCTCTATCCTATGCTTTTTATCTTAAATTCAGCTTAAAACTTAGTCACCGAAACAGATACCAATCTGTCTGCCGGTATTTATTATCTCACTGTCAACAGGTACTGATTTAGGCGTTGAAGCCGCTTTTTGGATATATACGGTAACAATCTTATCATGGAACAAAGATACCATGACATTATATTCACCGCGTAAGCAAGCCTCTGCTGCAGCAACCCCGTATCTTGTTGACAACACTCTGTCAAAAGGAGTCGGAGAACCGCCGCGCTGTAAATAGCCCAATACTGTACAGCGAGATTCTATACCAGTTTTTTCTTCAATTTCTCTAACCAGCTTTTCACCAACGCCGCCAAGACGTATAGGTTCAAAACTGCCTTCAACCCTGCGGGCAACAGTCATTTCTCCGCCTACAGGCTTAGCGCCTTCGGCAACAACAATAATACTGAAATTTTTTCCGGCTGCTTTACGTTCATAAATCTTCTTAATAATAGAATCAATATTGTAAGGAATCTCCGGAATCAGTATTACATCTGCTCCGCCGGCAATACCGCTGTGCAAAGCAATCCATCCGGCATAACGTCCCATAACTTCTAACGCCATTACCCGGTGATGTGATTCTGCTGTAGTATGCAGTCTGTCAACTGCCTCCGTTGCCATCGCCATAGCCGTATCAAAACCGAAAGTACGCTCTGTGCAGGGCAAATCATTATCAATAGTCTTAGGTACACCAACAACTTTTATACCGCACTCGCGTGCCAGCTTAGCACCAATGTTCAGGCTTCCGTCGCCGCCAATAACGACCAATGCTTCGATATCGTACTTCTGTAGATTCTCCACTACCCTGTCGCGCATATCATAATAAACAAGCTCGCCATTTTCCTCAACAGCAAATTTAAATGGGTTATCGCGGTTAGTAGTGCCTAAAATCGTACCGCCGCGCGGCAGAATGCCCGATACACTGGCGAAATCCATTGGAATAAGCTGCCCGTTTACTAAACCGTTAAAACCGTTGGGCACACCATATATTTCACAATCGTTCTGCAGAAAAGTCTTTACTACTGCACTGATAACTGCATTTAAACCAGGGCAGTCACCACCGCCTGTAAGCACTGCAAAACGACGTTTCTTTTCAGTCATGAAAGCCTCCTATCAGCCTTCAACATTCCAAATCTTAAAACCGTCCGGACTGATGCGGATAGCTTCAGTACCGTCAAATTTATCATAGCAGAGGTTACCATTCTGCTGATAGCCAGGCCAAGCAGTAACGATAGTAAACTTCTTGCTGAGCTTACGCATCAGGCTGTCAACATTAATATGGAATACAGGCACAAACAAAGTTTGCAGTCTGTCCAGAATAATAACATCCGCATTGTAGCCTTCAAGAATATTTGCCATCAGGTCAGGTGCATAAAGGCCTCTGTCGGCTGCAGGAATAGCCAAGAATTCTTCGCTGATCAGCATACGGCAGTCAACATACGTCCATTTTTTCATTTCTGCCGCTTCGCGCAAAACTTTACTTTTGCCGCTGCCCGGTTTACCGGTAACAATAACAACATTACCTTTGTCAGCCTTAGCCTGTTCTACAACTTTTACCAATTCTTCTACTTGATTCATTTGCAAAACCTCCCTAACACCTCAAGGTGTAATTCTACCACTTTGTTATGCAATATATTCGCTGAACATTCTTAAATTCCTTTAAAAAAATAACACCATTTTGAAAAAATCAAGATGATGTTATTATGTGTTACACTTTTATCAGTATTCAATTATTTTTTGCTTTTTTATTGTGAAACCGCTCTTCCGGATCAATCGCGAGCAACCCACTGTAAACAGTACGTAAGTCAGTAATATCCCCGCGGCTGATAATATATTTTTCCAGCTTGCGTTTTACACGCTGCAAAGCATTATCAATAGACTTGATATGCCTTTCCAGCTCTTCGGCAATTTCCTGATAGGACTTGCCGTCCAGATAACTCATCAGCACTTTCCACTCAAGATCACTGAGAATATTATTCATTTTATTTTCAATGTCACTGAACTCCTCACGGCTGATAATCATATCCTCCGGATTAGCCACCTTGACACCGCTGATAATATCCAGTAATGTCCTGTCGGAATCCTCTTCGTAAATAGGCTTATTCAGCGATACATATGAATTCAAGGGAATATGCTTCTGCCTGGTTGCAGTCTTAATCGCGGTAATAATCTGGCGCGTTACACATAATTCAGCAAAAGCACGGAAAGAAGACTGCTTATCACTTTTATAGTCACGAATAGCCTTATACAGACCAATCATGCCTTCCTGGATAATATCCTCTCTCTCGGCTCCTATAAGGAAATAACTGCGAGCTTTGGCCCTGACAAAATTTCTGTATTTATGCAGCAAATACTCCTGTGCCAACACATTGTCATGGAGCTGCGCTTCCAAAACGATTTCCTCATCAGTCATCTTAGCAAATGCTGCATAAGGATCGTTTTGTATTCCATTACTCATAAATTACATATCCTCCGCCCACATTAGGTAAATATTCCTGCTGTTTTACACAGCTACGAACTATTATATTATGATATACCATCAGCGTCAACTTTTCCTGCGCCGCAGATTTTCAAAATGCTCCAGCACATGGTCGGACAATCTGCCGCCTAGTTCATTACGATTCAGAGCACGTCTGGGATAATGCAGCTTATCTGCAATTTCTTTTTTTGTGTTCTTAAAATCTTCGTGAAATTCCCTGGCTGAAATGCGATAGGCTCCGGCTCCCAGAACATTAATCTGTTCAGCATAATCGCTGGTAACAACAAAGACTTTGCGTCTTTCCTTGCCCAGCTCATAGCTTCGGCGTTCAATCCACGAATCTGCTGTTTCCCCTTCGTTGGTAAAAACAACTTCAACTCCATGAATCTTGACAACAGAACCGTCACCCTGTACTTCCTGCGCATCAAAAACAACAATGCCATGATAACCCTTAAAAGCAGTGTATTCAGCAATACCTGCTACAAGCAAATCACGGGCATGTTCCAGACTGTCTTCACGCAAGGCTGCAAATTCCTTCCACGCATTGATGACGTTATAACCGTCAACAATAAGATACTCTTTCATTTTCAGCAACCTGCCTTATGACGCTGCCTTACTGCCTCATACATTAAAACGGCTCCGGCGGCAGACGCATTCAAAGAAGCGACTCCACCCTGCATGGGAATGCTGGCGATAGTATCACATTTTTGCTTAACAAGACGGCCAAGACCTTTGCCTTCCGCGCCTATAACCAATACTAACGGACCGGAAAAATTAACATCATAATAAGCTTCTCCGTCCATATCTGCACCAACTACCCAACAGCCGCGCTGCTGCAGTTCTTCAATCGTCTGGGCAATATTGCCAATCTGCACTACCGGCACATATTCTACTGCTCCGGCAGAAATCTTAGCAACAACAGTATTCAGCGGGCAGCTGCGTCTTTTAGGCATCAGCACGCCATGAACACCGGCTGCATCTGCAGTACGGATAAGTGCACCTACATTCTGAGGGTCCTGCAACTCATCCAGCAGCAGGATAAAAGGATCTTCTCCTGCTTCATTGGCTTTGGCAAAAACGTCATCCAACGTCTGAAAAGCTATCGGCGCAGCTAAAGCAGCTACTCCCTGATGCCTGATGCCAGGCACAAGCTTATTTAGTTTTTCTATCTTAACATATTCCAGTACAATATTCTTTTCTTTAGCGCAAGCTATTATTTCTCCCAGGCTGCCTCCCTTGGCACCTTCCTGAATCAGCAGCTTGCTGATAGAACGGCCTCCGCGTAAGGCTTCCGCAACGGAATTGCGCCCGGCAATGATGTTCTCGGACATATATCCTCCTATTTTACCGACTCTGCTGCTTTTTGTGCCAGTATAGCCTGCAGGCGTCCGCATGACATCTCGCCTTCATGACAAACGCCTTCACTCACACAGGTAGGTCCGGCATTTTCAAACAATACAGGAGCAACCTTCTTGCATTCTGCCAGCATTTTTTCAGCCAGCTGCCGAATTTCCCACTGTGCACGAGTGCAGCAGCGCAGACTGAAAAAGTTCAGTAAGGAACGTACATTAAATGTGCAGACAATCTTTGTCTCGGCGGCATTAGGCAATACATACCTAGCATCCTCAGCCAAGATTCCCATATCCGTAAATTCATTGTACAAATCCTGAATCTCCTGCATCAGTTTATCAAACTTTTCTTTGGCCTCCGGTCTTGCAGCAATAGAAGGCGGCGTGATAGTTTCAAAATTATGCTCTTTTACATAACGCTGAGACTGCTGAGAATACGAAGCAATACGATGGCGCACCAGCTGATGTGTTAAAACCCTGGATACACCTTCTATGGCAAAAGTAAAGGTAACATGCTCCAAGGTAGAAAAATGTCCCATGCTGACAAGTTTACGTACTAATTTTGCAGCCTGCTCATCTGTAATTTTTTCTTCCAGCTGTGCAGCGCCGATAGGTGAATAACATAAACGTGCGCTCATGGCAACGGTTTTTTCCGGTTCCGGAGTATGACGCAATAATTTTACTTCCATTTTTGCACCTCACTTTTGATTAAGCATTTCAGAAATCACAGCAAAAGCCTGATCAAGAACTTCCTGCAATCGTTCTTCTCTCTCCTGCAAAAACAGCCAGCCTACCAGTGCCTCAAAGGCTGTAGCCATCCTGTATTCATGTACAGAGGCACTTTTAGGCACAATAGACTTGGCATTTCTGCCACGACGGAAAACAGCTGCTTCTTCCTCGCTAAGCGACGCTTCTATAGCCTGCATGGCCTGACATTGGCAAACTGCTGATACCATCTTCGCACCAAGGTCATGAATAATACGTACCTGTCCGGAAACCGGCAGCAGTCTTAACCTAATGTACATAGAAAAGACTACATCGCCTATATAAGCCAAAAGGATCGGATTAAGCTGTTTTACATCAGGAAAGTTTACGCCGGCTGCCTGACAGGCAGCCAGCGCATGCTGTTTTAATATTTTATATTGTTCAAATTTCATTGTTTTTTCCATTTCACGCCCTGAGGAGTATCTTCCAGCACGATACCCAGAGCAGTAAGCTGATTACGCAGATTGTCAGCCAGCGCATAATTTTTAGCAGCGCGTGCTTCCTGACGCATACCGATAATCATTTCTACCAGTTCAGCTTCTTTGCTGTCGTCTGCCGCAGCAGGAGCAGCTGTTTCTTCCAGCACACCGATAATGGAGCACATTTCAGCAAAAACATGCGCCAGAATATCCAGCAGCTTGCCGTCAGGTTTGCTGCCAGTTTCGGTTACAGCTTTATGATAAATATTGATTTCTTTGCCCAGCGCAAACATATGGCTGATTGCCAAAGCAGTATTAAAGTCATCGCGCATAGCTTCCATGAACGCATCACGCAGTTCCAAAGCTTTTGCACGCAGCTGCATACTTTCATCAGTTGCACCTGCACTCATCATTTCCTGCAATGCAATCAGGTTTTCCTTAGCAGTACGCAGACGAGCCAGACTCTTTTGCGCTTCTGTCAGACGTGCATCGCTGAAATCAAGCGGGCTGCGGTAATGAGTAGAAACAATAAAGAAACGCAGTGTTTCCGGATCATAGTGTTTCAAAATATCAATTACCATAAAGAAGTTGCCCAAGGATTTGGACATTTTTTCTTCATTAACAGTAATAAAGCCGTTATGCAGCCAGTAATGAACAAACGGATGCTTACCGGTGCAGCCTTCAGACTGAGCAATTTCATTTTCATGATGCGGGAAGATAAGGTCACTGCCGCCGCCATGGAAATCAAAGCTTTCGCCCAGATATTTCATGCTCATGGTAGAGCATTCAATGTGCCAGCCAGGACGACCTTCACCCCAGGGGCTCGTCCAGGACGGTTCGCCCGGTTTAGCAGCTTTCCAAAGAGCAAAATCCATCGGATTCTTTTTGCGGTCATCAACGTCAACGCGCGCACCAGCCATCATATCTTCCAGATTGCGTCCGGACAGTTCGCCATAATGGTCAAATTTTTCTACACTGTAATAAACATCACCGTCAACGACATAAGCATAGCCATTGTCAATTAATGTTTGCACAGTTTTGATAATATCAGCAATATGCTCGCTTACGCGAGGATAAACATGCACACGTTTAACATGCAGTTTATCCATTACTTCGAAGTAGGAATCTATGTAACGGTTGCATACATCATACCATTGCACGCCTTCTTCATTAGCAGTATTGATGATTTTATCGTCAATATCGGTAAAGTTTTGTACGTGAGTTACATCATAGCCTTCATGCTCCAAAAAGCGATGAATAACATCCCAGATTACAAAGGGACGTGCATTACCTACATGAGGATGGTTGTAGGGAGTAACACCGCAAACATAAATGCTTGCTTTACCAGGCTCAATCGGAACAAAATCCTCTTTGCGTTTAGTCAGAGTATTATAAACCTTAATAGTCATGATACTTCTCCTTTACAGGGAAATTCCTGCCTTGGCAAGACTTGCCCTAATACGTTTTTCAGTACGTTCAATGCCCAGCAGCGGCACCATTTCTGCCAGTTCCGGACCATGCTGATTACCTGTTAAAGCAACACGGATGGGCATGAATACGTCTTTGCCTTTAAGTTTGGTAGTTTTTTGGATGGTTTTGAAAAGAGCTTTCACAGCAGCACCGTCTAAAACTTCCAGCTTAGGCAGTTCTTCCAGCAGCATACCAATAACGGTAGGTACGGTTTCTGCTTGCAGTACAGCTGCTGCTTCATCATTTTCAAAGCCAAATTCATCATTAAAATACATTTCTACGCTTGCCGGAATTTGAGCTGCAAAAGAAACATGGTCTTTAGAAGTTGCCACAACTTTTTTCAGCCAAGCAAGTTTTTCACCGGTTTCTTCACCAGTCATATAGCCAGCTGCAATCATATGCGGTTTAGCTGCTGCAAAGAAAGCTTCGTCATCCAGCTGACGCATATAATGCTGGTTAATCCAGTTCAGTTTATCAATATCGAAAACTGCCGGATTCTTAGCTACGCGTTCCATGGAAAATTCTTTAATCAGCTCATCAATGCTGAAAATTTCCTGTTCACTGTTAGGAGCCCAGCCAAGCAATGCCAGGAAGTTTACAATACCTTCCGGAAGATAACCTAATTGACGATATTGGTCAACAGAGGTTGCACCATGGCGTTTGCTCATTTTGGTATGATCTTTGCCCAAAATCAGAGAGATATGACCAAATACCGGTTTTTCAAAACCAAGTGCATCATATACTAGACATTGACGCGGAGTATTGGATAAATGTTCTTCAGCACGGATAACATGAGTAATGTGCATCAGAGCATCATCAATAACAACGGCATAGTTATAAGTCGGAATTCCATCGGATTTAACGATAACGAAATCACCGATATTATTGGAATCAAAAACAACATCGCCGCGTACCATATCGCGTACCAAAATCTGCTGATCAGCCGGCACACGGAAACGTACAGTCGGTTTACGGCCTTCTGCTTCATAAGCAGCAATCTGCTCCGGAGTCAGATTACGGCATTTACCCATATAGCGAGGCATTTTGCCTTCTTTAATCAGTGCCTGACGTTCTTCTTCCAGTTCTTCGTCAGTGCAGTAGCAATAATAAGCTTTGCCTTCTGCAAGCAATTTTTCAGTATACTTTTTGTAGATATCCAGTCTTTCAGTTTGACGATAAGGGCCATTTTCGCCGCCTACATCAATACCTTCATCCCAGTCCATACCCAGCCATTTTAAAGCAGCTTTGATATTTTCTTCGGATTCACGGCTGGAACGTTCCAGGTCGGTATCCTCAATTCTTAAAATCAGCTTGCCACCCATTTTACGGGCAAACAGCCAGTTAAACAGTGCGGAACGCGCACCACCGATATGAAACGGGCCTGTGGGGCTCGGTGCAAATCTTACTCTAACTTCATCACACATTACAATAATCCCTCCAAGAAATTTATACTTTCTAATTATAGCACAAGTGCAATAATTTTGCTTATTTTATCAAACTTACAACAGCTTCTGCTGCCATACCTTCTCCGCGTCCGGTGAAACCGAGTTTTTCAGTAGTAGTAGCTTTCACATTAACGCATTCTTCTTCAATCTGCAGTACTGAAGCAACTTTGCTGCGCATAGCAGGTATATATTTCGCCAGCTTCGGCTGCTGAGCAATAATGGTAATATCCGCATTATTTATAAGCCAGCCTTTTTCCTGCAATAGCGCAACTACGTGTTCAGTAAGCTTTACACTGTCGGCTCCTTTAAAGCGCTCGTCAGTATCAGGAAAATGCTTACCAATATCACCCATAGCGGCTGCACCAAGCATGGCATCCATTAAAGCATGCAAGGCAACATCTGCATCACTGTGTCCTAAAAGTCCCTTTTCATAAGGCACTTCTATACCGCATAAAACAAGACGACGCTGTTCGGCAAATCTATGCACATCAAAGCCGCTGCCCACACGGAACTGCGGCCACTTCAAAGTATCACTCATTTTCTTGCTCCTGTCTTTTTAAGAAATTTTCCGCAAATATCAAATCCTCTGGTGTCGTGATTTTGATATTTTCATAACGTCCCTGCGCAACAAAAACATCTTTTCCCAACAACTCTACTACAGAAGCATCATCAGTAACCTGTGCAGGATGCTCCTTTAAATAAGCATAAGCCTTTTTCAGCAACTCAACCGCAAAAATCTGTGGTGTCTGCACTGCCTGCAGACTGCTACGTACAGGTGTAGCAACAACTTTGCCATTATTATCCACTACTTTTATCGTATTTTTAACAGGTACCGCCGCTATTGCCGCACCATACTTTTTAGCTGCTGCCAAAGTACGTTCAAAAACTTCACGTCCGGCAAAAGGCCTTGCTCCGTCATGCACTGCCACATAACAATGTTCTTCTTCGATAACAGCAAGCGCATTAGCCACAGAATCCTGCCGCTCTTTGCCTCCAGCCACTACACAAAACGGCAACTGCGGAAAATATTTCTGGCTGTAGCTTTGCAGTAATTTCTCACCGTCAGCGACCTCATCTGCAGCAAGAACAACTATTGCCCGGGCAATCAAATTTGTTTCTGCCAGCATTTTCATACAGTGTACCAAAATCGGTACCTCTCGCACAGGTACAAAAGCCTTATTCATACCCATACCCATACGCTTGCCGGCACCGGCAGCCGGAATAACCGCTATCAATTTATCCACGCTTATCCCTCCGCATATACTTTTATTTTAGCAAAAATCATTCTGCCGGCAGCAGTTTGCAGCACCGAAGTTACTACCACATCAGCATTTCCGCCAACATATTTTTTGCCGTTTTCTACTACTATCATTGTGCCGTCATCAAGATAAGCAACAGCCTGTCCTGCCTCTTTGCCTTCTTTAACCAGAAAAACAGTCATTTCCTCTCCGGCAACAACCACCGGTTTAATTGCATTCGCCAACTCATTGATATTCAGTACTTTTACACCCTGAATCTCTGCTACTTTATTCAGATTATAATCGTTAGTAATAATAGCAGCATCAACCTGTTTGGCTAATCGCACCAGCTTGGCATCCACTTCTGCCAAATCGTCAAAATCATTATCCACAACCAGAATACGTTCACCGTAACACTTCTGCAGATCCTGCACCCAGTCAAGACCTCGACGACCTTTAGCACGTTTGAGGTTATCTGAGGAATCAGAAAGCTTCTGCAGCTCTTCCAGCACAAAGTTAGGCACAACCAGTTTACCGTCAATAAAACCGGCAGCCATAATATCCATTACGCGGCCGTCGATAATAACACTGGTGTCGAGCAGTTTATTGCTGCTGTATAATCTGTCCCACAGAGGTCCTTCTCTGACACTTTTATTCTTACCATCTGCATCAGCCACTTTTACAGCCCCTTTAAGATTAGGCACACGCACAAAAAAGCCGACAATATCATTATGCTTGCGCAAAGCTACCTTAGCTCCGACAACTGATAAAATCAGACTTAAAATAATAGGCACATAAGGACCGATGATTGGCAGATGTGAAAACGGCCCGCCAATAAGGTTAGCCAGAATTAAGCCAATACCGATACCAAAAACCATAACCAAGATATCACTGGTAGGAATTTTAGACAGTACTACTGCCAGGCGTTCTGCATAACCTAAAATAAAATTAATAATAAACGGTGCCAGCACTAAACCCAGCCAACCGAAAATAAAAATTCCAACGCCAGCCGAAATAATATTGGCTACAGCAATACCGTTAACACCGTTGCCATGCAAATCATAGCCTAAGATTTCCGAAATATAGGGTAAAAGATTATCCGTAAGTATGAGTCCGGTTGCAATAAAAGTAATAATAATCATTAGGCTAAAAATTCTTCTCAGCATTTTACTTCCTCCTTTCTTTTAAAATTTGGTAAAACATTACTTTTTACCTATTTTATATCATACAGCTATACAGACTAAAAAACAAGTAACTTGTATCAATAACTATGATTTTTATATAGCTAAACTGTAACCAAAATGTAAATTATCTTTTCATATAAAAAGACTGCACTTGCCAGGCAAATGCAGTCTTAATTGTTTATTTTACCATGTCGATATTTTCACGAATCTGTTCCAGCTGCGTGAAGCTTACGCCCAAACTGTCAGCAACGTCGCGCCAGGAGGTTTGCGGCGGGTTATGCATCTTCAATACATTTTCTGCTGTAGTATTGCCAGCCTTAGCTAACAGCATTGCATGAAGAGAATCACCAACGCCATAATTCTGCTGCAGCAATGCTAAAAGCTCACTTTCAGAAACATTCAGCTTACCGGCAAAATATCTTGCATCGTTTTTATCACGAGCCGCTTTCATATCATTGGGAGTAACTCCCAGCAGATATTCAACACGCGGCCAGCTATTTGACTGTTTCAGTGTAAGGATTTCTCCCATATTTTTATCTGTTACCAATGTTAAGACGGCAGCATGTCTGAGTTCTTTAAATCCCCAGCCCATATTAAAATATTTTTGCAGCTCACTGGTTTTAACACCAAAGCGCTCACTGATATTCTGTAATTCATTTTGCTCACGCACACGCGGCGGAACAAGAGTGTCTCCTGCTGCAGGCGGTACCGGTCTTGCTTCTGCATAATGCTGATCTGCAAAAACAGGTACAAAAACAGCCGCTGCTAATAAACAAATTGCCAAAGATTTTTTCAACATAACTAAAACCTTCTTTCATTTAAACTAAGCAGTGCTTACCTAAAAAAATTATATCATACCAGTTAAAACAAGTGCAAACTCAAGCTATATTCAGCAGCATTCCTGCAGCCATTTTCCCGCCTGGTCGGCATCTATATTCTTCACCAGCATTATTTCACTCTGCAGTATTTGTCTGGTATTGTGCAGCAGGCGCCTTTCACCTACTGAGATCTTTTTATCATTCTCCAGACAGGATAAAATTCTGAAAACCCTGGCAACTTCTTCAATACTGCCGCTTTTTATTTTATCCATATATATATGAAAACGCCTGTTCCACGAAATGCTTTTAATAGATTTCAAATCAGGAATCTCTTGCAGCACATGGACAACCTGCTCCAGTTCAGCTTCGCTGACAATCTGCCGCAAGCCAATTTTTGCCGCACTTCCTACCGGCACTGTAACAAGCATATTTTCAAACACAGTCTGCAAAATAAGATATTCACGAATTTCTCCGTCACATTCCCGACATTCGATGTTCTTGACAACAGCTCCGCCATGCAGCGGATATACCACACGGTCACCAGCGGCAAACATTTTCACCCCTCCTAAATTCTTTTATATTATTTAATATATCATAGCACCTTTATTTATTGTTGTCAAAATTTATAATTTTATCATCAACTTATATCAATGTCAATAAATTCTGCTAAAACATTTTTCTTCTTTTAAATAAAAAGAATGTGAATTTACATAATCAGCTCAAAACTTTTTTACATATAATTAACATGTCAAGCTGCTTATACAGCTACTTTTCCCTTGCCAAACAGCTTTTTTTAGCCCATAATTAACTTAAGACATAATAGAAAATAAGGAGAAAAAATATGCAAGATACTGCACAAGAAATGCTTTTAGAAGAATTACGCAGTAAAAAAGGTTTTATCTGCGATATGGATGGTGTTATCTATCACGGTAACCGTCTGCTGCCAGGTGTAAGAGAATTTGTTGACTGGCTTTATAAAGAAAATAAACGTTTTTTATTCCTCACCAATTCCAGTGAACGCAGTCCTAAAGAACTGCAGCAAAAACTGGCTCGTATGGGTCTTGATGTAGATGAAAGTCATTTTTATACCAGTGCCTTGGCCACTGCAAAATTTTTAAAATATCAGGCTCCCGGCTGCAGCGCCTATGTTATTGGCGCACCAGGCTTAGTTAATGCTCTTTATGATGCTGGTATTACAATGGATGATGTCAGCCCTGACTATGTAGTTGTCGGTGAAACCAACACTTATAATTACAATATGATTATCAAAGCAGTAGGTCTGATTAATAAAGGCGCACGTCTTATCGCTACCAATTCAGACCTTACCGGTCCTTCTGATATCGGCATCATTCCCGCCTGCCGCGCGCTTGTCGCTCCTATTGAACTTGCTACCGGCAAGCAGGCTTATTTCGTAGGTAAGCCTAACCCGCTGATGATGCGCACTGGTCTGAGCCTGCTGGACGTCCATTCCGGCGAAGGCGCTATGATTGGCGACCGTATGGATACTGACATTGTTGCCGGTATGGAAAGTGGTCTGATGACAGCTTTAGTTTTAAGTGGTGTAAGCACTACTGAAAATATTAAAGGCTTCTCTTATCGTCCCAATATTATCTTAAACGGCGTTGGTGATATTGCTACAGAATAATTAGATAAAATAAAAAAATACCGGTCAAATGACCGGTATTTTTTATTTAACCAGCTTACGCATTTCTTCCGCAGTAAGCGTAAATATTTCTTTTTTGGTATACAGTGCGCCTCTGCCGCGGCAATCAACAAATAACGCTACATCCACATCGGGAATCTGCTCCATAGCTTCGGTAATATTTTTTTCGTTACGGGCATAGGCCTCGAAACGCAGCATCAAAGTATTGCCTGTTCCTGCCGGCACCAGCAATGCTTCAAAATAATCATCCTCACGCAGAACATTCTTCAGATTTACCTTACCGCGCAGCAATACATCGCCATATTGTTCCTGCGGCAGATAAATACGCATATAAGCGTCGATAATAGTACCTTCCTGTCTGCCAATATTATCATAAGGAACTTCTACCGTAAAATCCAGTCGCTGCTCATCAGCATGCTCCTTAACAGCTTTTGTACGGGCAGCAGTTTTAAATCGCATAACTGCATCACCCTGATGAGCGATATAGATGCCCACAACAACTACACCCAGCACAATTACTGCCAGTATCAATTTAATAAGTAAGAATACCATATTGCTCCTCCTTACGCCTTGTAATAGTCTTTAATAATACAAATAGGCGTTTTTTCACTGCCGTTACCGAAAGGATTATCAATCAAAATCTGTGCGACCATATCAGCGTCTACACCTTTGGAAACACCTAAAACAGCAGAACGCTTCAAATCATTAACATCGGCAACAGCCGCACCATAGCAGCCGCAGGCAGCTGTAATCTCTTCTGATACTTTAGCAGGGTTAGCCGGACCATAAACAATATGCTTATCATAAGGAGGCATAGTACCGGTAATATCGTCAATCAGACGAGCCTGTTCACCCGCCATTCTGTAGAAAGTACCGCTTACACCCACACATTTTGCTGCAAAACCGCAGATAACAGCCCACAGTACTCTTGCACCGCCTTCGGCATCAATCAAAGCCTGCATGCTGTACCAGCTGCTGATACTGCCTTTGGACGGAAACAGATGGCACAAAACTTTAGCAAGTACGCCAGGAGTAAACTCTTCGCAGCGTTTTGCTCTGCCCTGAGTAATTGCTACTACGCTTTCAGCCACGCACACAACGTCATTAGGGCCAATCTTATCTTTACCAAACTCTAAAATTGCATCACATATATTATCATGGTGAGTAAGTATCCTGGTAGGTACAGGAACAATAACATACTTATCCATAAAGTCACTCCTTTGCAGCTTTTTCAGCATCAAAAACCTTTTTAATCTTATCAAACCACTGGGGTTCAAGTCTTACAATATGACCTTCCTTATCCGTAAAGACATTGCGTGTATGACCTTCGACAGCTACCGCACCATCTCTCAGACGGATAACCTTATAGGAAAAGTCCATCTTAGCCTTATTAAAGGCGCTCATAGTAGTCTGAACTTCAAAATCATCATCAAAGGTACATGAATTTTTATATTTTACCTGTACTTCTGTAATCGGGAAAATTATATCTGCAGCCATCAGCTCACCCAGTGAAATACCGCAGGCACGCAGATAAGCCACACGCCCCATTTCAAACCAGCGCAGATAATTGGCATGATGTACAACGCCCATCATATCAGTTTCCACAAAACGCACTTTATCACGAATGGTAATCATCTATTACTCCTTTATTTATAAATTATCTTTTTATTATAGCACTTTTTCAGATAAGCGAATCAAATATCCTGAATATTTTTCTTTTTTAACAGCTGAGTTATCCTCTGCTCCAAAAGAAAACCTATAATCGAGCACAACGGTACACTGACAATAATGCCTATAATACCACCGATACTGCCGCCGATGGTAATGGCGGCCAATACAAACAGTTCAGAAAGACCAACCGCCCGACCTACAATTCTCGGATAGAGAAAATCGCCTTCAATACGCTGCAAAACGAAAAAGAACAGAATAAACCACCAGATTTTATCCGGCTCTGCCACCAAGGTTAAAAAACAGCCTACACCTGCACTGATAAAAGTGCCCAAGATAGGGATCAGTGCCATAGCAGCAACCAATACAGACGTAACAAGTGCATAAGGCAAATCCAGCAGCAGCATTCCGGCAAAGCTCAGCAAACCTAAAATAAGCGCTTCCATAATCTGACCAGCGACAAAACCGGAAAAAATAGTTTTGGCCGCAGAACAAGCCTCTAAAATATAATCAGCAGTTCCTTTAGTACAAAAGGCATATAATGCACGCTTAATATTACGGCACAAAAAATCTTTTTCCAGCAAAACATATACTGCAAAAACAAAACCTATAACAATATCAGCCGTCATATAAAAGAAGGAAGTAGCTGCATGCCAAGTCCCTCGCAGCAGCAGTTCCTTATTGCTGTTAAGCAGGTTCAGTGCTTCTTTGTAAAACACCAGCCATTGCTGCTGAATATACTTGATATCATCCTGAGATAAATTCCAGGACGATATTTTCTGCTGTAAATAAATATTAAATTTGCTCATAGCGGCCGGCAGCATTCCTGCGAGCATTTTTAAACTGCTGTGTATTTCCGGTACCACCAGCAAAATAACAAAAGCAATTACAGCACCAATCAAAAGAAAGCTAATCAGCAGGCAAACTGGACGCTGCAAACACACAGCAACACGATTACTGCGCTGAAACAACCCACACCAGAAGAATTCCACTTTCTCCAGCAAGACATTTACTATAAAAGCTATAGAAGCGCCGATAATAAATGGCATAATTACACTAAAAAAGCTTGACAGCAACTCCAGGCTAACCTGATAATTCCATAAAGCCCACAAAAGCACCACACAGAAAACTGCTGTTGGATAAATGCTTTTTTCTTTCATAAAATTTTACCTCAGTTTGAAAATTATAAGTATATTTTAACTTAACATATATGTACCTGCAAGTTCAAATTACTCATGGCCTTGGCCTGCCATTGTCTTACAGTAATAAATATGCTATAATTTTAATGTTCTTACAGAATGCGCCCGTAGCTCAGTGGATAGAGCATTGGCCTCCGGAGCCATGTGCGGTGGTTCGATTCCACTCGGGCGTACCACAAAAACTAACCCTTCACTTTTGGTGAAGGGCTTTTTTATATTCGTATTATGATACATAAAAAAGCCCGGCTGAAACCGGGCTTTTTCAATATAAATCTATATTTTATTATAGCTGTCTAATCAGTCTGCATCATAGATGTAAACAATGTTTTTAGCCGGAGCTTTTTGCAGCACATTGTATTTTACTTCGCCTTCACGGATGTCTTCATAATCAACATCTTCTGTGGTATCGTCGCCGATAGCAGCCAATTCATTACCGCCGATAGTTACGCTGCTGATCTGCACATAAGCTTTGCCTTCGGTAAATACCAGACGAGCTTTGCCTTCATTGTCAGTAGTTACAGTATGTTTAACACCCTGATTATCAAAATAATTTACAGTTGCATTTGCCAGAGGAGCTTTATTTTCATCAACAACTACATATACAAGCTGAGCCTTGCCCGGAGTTCTTTCATAATGAGCAGCAGCCTCATAAGCGTTATGGAAAGGATTATATCCGCCTGCAAAAGCAGTTGCACTAACTGCCATAGCCATTACTAAACCTAACATCATTTTTTTCATAATCAATCACTTCTCTTTCTCTGATATTTTCGATTTAAGAAATTACCTTGTCGCCGGTATTTTTCTTTTCTCTTGCTGATTTCATTATATAAAAATATCTATAAAAATTCAATTAAACCGAGATTAAAGAAAGATTAAAATTTGATTAGAAAATATTTTAAAAGCCCTTCTCCTTGTTCGGAAAAGGGCTTTTTATTATTATTACAAAATTCTGTTTATGCCTTTACTTGTTTTAACATCCACACTGCTTTGGTAAAGTTCTTGACGTAATCATCCATCATAGCGGAGATAATGAAGTTTTCTTCAGCGTCGGCCGCCTTTTTAATTTCAATTACTTCTGCCAGAAGCAGGCTGTAGTCTTTTTCCACTTCAGCCAGAATGATATCAGATTTAATAAACTGCGCTTCCGCCTCTTTAATAAAAGCATTAGCAGCAAAATCTTTTAAGGAAGCCAGCGGCTTGCCTTCCAACATCAGAATACTTTCCGCAACGTCGTCCACCGCTTTGTTGATATCATTGTAGTAATCTTCCAGTTTAGCATGTACAGTGAAGAAATCACTGCCTTTGATATACCAGTGGAAATTTTGTAATTTATGATATTCTACGACAAGATTTGCCAGTAAATGATTTAATTTGTTAACTAACATTATAGTTACCTCCTAATTTTATTTTCGTTAGCCTTAGCTAACTTTTGATGTAAGTATACTATGCTTTACTGTACTTGTCAATAGTTTTTTGATAATTTTTCTTAATTAAAAAATTATATCATTTTAATATTTTCTATATCAGACTCACATAATAAAAACCATTTTCCTCATCTTAAAGTAGAAAGGAAAACGGCTTTAAAATTTATTCTTTAATTTTCATCTGCAAAATATTTTCTAAAGGCATCTCTTGCCTGACGCTGAACTTCGCATTCAAAAGCATCATATCGTTCCAACAATTCTCTGCCTTCAGGTGTTAAACAACTGCCTCCGCCATCACGGCCTCCGCTGCTGCTGGTTACCAGTGCATAGCCAAGGTCCTGCTCCGCTCTGTGCAGTATCTTCCACGCTTTACTAGAAGACATCCCCATCTCTTTATAAGCAGCAGACAATGAGCCTAAACTTTCAGTAAGACGCAGCAGCTGCGCCACGCCTTTCCCAAAAGCAATCTCTTTATTATAGATACGCACTTTAACATGAAAATTTTCCGGTTTACTGTATGTCATCTTACCAACCCTTGCCAAAGCCGCAATTAGGAAAAGTGCAGACACTGCAATTTAAACATAATCCACCCTGCCCCAGCGCAGCAAGCTCATCAGCAGTTATCCTGTCATCAGCAGCTGCACGCGGCAAAACAAGATCAAATACTGTTCTGCCTGCATACATCACGCATCCTGGCAATCCCATTACAGGTACAGTCGTTCCATTATCCTTATGATAATATGAAAGTAAAAACATCGCTCCTGGCAGCACTGGTGCTCCATAAGATACTATTTCCGCACCGGTATTTTTAATTGCCAGCGGTGTACGGTCATCCGGGTCTACACTCATACCACCAGTGCATAAAACCATCTCTGCTCCATGCTCATGTATTGCTTCCAAAATAGCAGCAGTAATTGCCTCATGTTCATCAGAAAGTACAGTTTTGAAAATTACGTCTATGCCATACTCAGCCAGCTTTGCTTCAACCACAGGAGTAAAAGTATCCTTAATCCTGCCATGATACACTTCGCTTCCCGTAGTAATGATAGCAGCATGTTTCTTTACATAAGGCAGCAAGCTGAAAATCGGCGTTGCGCCACACTGCTCCTGCATACGCTGCATTTTTTCCTTAGCTATCACTAAAGGTATTATTCTTGTTCCTGCCAGCTTGTCACCTTTTTTAACAGGTGTATTGCCGTGACGGGAAGCAATCATCATTTCACCAAAGCAGTTAACAAAACGCAGTTTATCATTATCCACCTTAAACAAACCGTCAAAAGCTGCTGATAACTCTATCTTGCCCTCTTTTACTTCCGAGGCCAGCATGCCTTCATTCTGACATACCTGACGCAATATTTGTGCTGCATCATTTTCATGCAGCATACTATCGTCATTTTCCCATACATAGAGATGCTCCTTGCCAATAGAAAGCAGGACGGGGATATCTTCTGCTGTCACAATATGACCTTTGCGGAAGACAGCATCCTTTGTCACCCCTCTGATAATCTGCGTCATATCATGTGCCAGTACACAGCCAATTGCTTCTTCTGTCTTAATCAGTTTCATAATCATTGCTCCTGTTTAACTAACGCAAAGCCAGCTGCTTCAAAAACCTCAGCAGCTTCCTTGCTGCGCAGAAAATCATAAAATTTAGCAGCAGCCTGCGCATGCGGCGCTTGTTTTAAAATTCCCATTGGATAGATCACCGGTTTAGCCAATACTCCTGCCGGTGCTTCAGCAACTATTTTTACCTTGTCGCTGGCAGCAGCATCAGTAGCATACACAATACCTGCATCTGCGCTGCCCTCAGCAACCCAGTGCAGCACTTCGGTAACATTTGTGCCCAAGCTAGCTTTACTGCTTACCTGTTGCCACAATCCCAGCTTTTCTAAGGCTTCCTTAGCATATTGTCCTGCAGGCACGCTTTTAGGGTCGCCTATCGCAGGCTGCGCAGCATCAGCAATATCAGAAAAAGTACCTGCCTTTTTATCACTTGCAGACGGTACAATCAGTACTAACTTATTTTCTAAAAGCGGTACTATTTTTTGCTCATCCATGTAGCCTTTATCTGTCAGTGTCTGCATCTGCTTGGTAGCTGCAGAAACAAAGATATCTGCTGCCAGTCCCTGTTCAATCTGCGTCTGCAGTTTACCGGAGCTGTCATAAGTGCCTTCAATCTTAATATCAGGATATTTTTGATTGAACATAGGAATCAGTTTTTCTGTAAATACTTTTTCCAGGCTTGCTGCCGCAGCAATTCTTACCTGCTGCTTTTCCGCCGGTTTATCGTTTCCACAGCCAGCTAAAACTCCTGCACATACTAAAAGCAGCAAAAAAACGCTTAATAATTTTTTCAACATGTTTTATCCTCCTCAGATAAATTTCCCTGATGAATAAATAATACGCTGTCACTTAATCGCTCTATTTCATGCCTGTCGTGGCTTACCAAAACAGAAATACCGCCATATTCCTGCAAAAGCTGCTGCAACTGCTCCTGTAATTTTTCTTTCAGCTGCGCGTCCAAAGCCGAAAAAGGTTCATCCAGCAAAATGACCTCCGGCTCCACTGCCAGCAAGCGAGCTAAAGCAGTACGCTGCTTTTGCCCGCCGGAAAGCTGACGCGGGTACCTTGCTTCCAGCCCCTGCAGCTGAAATTTATTAACCATATTCCGCACAATAGCCTGGCTTTGCTCCTGCTTTAAGCCTTTAGCACGCGGTCCGCACCTAATATTCTCTGCAACACTCATATTGGGAAAAAGCGCATAGTTTTGAAACAAGTACCCAATCCTGCGCTGTTGCGGTGATAGATTGATCTTTTCTGCACTGTCAAATAAGACTCTGCCATTTAAAACAATCCTGCCGCAATCAGGAGTTTCAATGCCAGCCAGACATTTCAGCAGCATGCTTTTGCCGCTGCCGCTGCTGCCCATTAAGCCAAGTACGCCGTCGTGCAGCACAAACTCAGCCTGCAGGGTAAATTCTTTCAGTTTCTTACGTATATTTACTTCCAGCTGCATATTATCCCTCCTGCTGTTTTTTGCAGCGATACAGATACCAGTTCATACCTATCACCATCAGTAAGCATACTGCTAAAATAATCGCAACATAGCCAAAGGCCGTATCCATTTCACCAGCTGCAACGGAAGAATATACAGCAAGCGGCAATGTCCTAGTTTTACCAGCGATATTACCGGCAATCATAGCTGTTGCGCCAAATTCTCCTAAACCTCTGGCAAACGACAGTACTCCGCCTGACACAATACCAGGCATAGCATTAGGCAAAAGCACCCGCAGGAAAATACTTCTTTCCGACATGCCAAGCGTGCGTCCTGCCTGCAGCAATTCTACATCTACCTGTTCAAAAGCACCGCGGGCAGATCTGTACATAAGAGGAAAAGCAATAACCGCAGCTGCCAGTACTGTTGCCAGCCAGGAAAACGCTATCTGAATACCAAAATTTTCTATAAAAAACCTGCCTAAGATTCTGTTATTGCCAAACAAATACAGTAAGAAAAAGCCAGCTACAGTTGGCGGCAAAACCAACGGCACCGTCAGCACACCGTCAGCAATAATCTTTGTAGCTTCATTTTTGCAGTTCACTACCCACCAGGCAGTTAAAATACCTGCAAAAAAAACTATCACCATTGTGGCTGCTGCTGTCTGCAAGGAAATCCAGACAGGAGAAAAATCCAGTATCATCTTCCGCACTCCGCTTCTGTTCCGCGTAAGATTCTCAGTCCATGTTCCAAATGCGGCAAAATCAGCTGCAGACTTTCTTCTACAGCCTTTCTGCTGCCAGGCAGATTAACAATCAAAGTTTGATTACGCAGTACAGAAACACCTCTGCCCAGCATGGCCCGTGGTGTTATCTGCATGGAGCCGGCACGGATAGCTTCCGCAATTCCTGGTACATTTCTTGTCGCCACAGCCAAAGTCGCTTCCGGCGTACAGTCGCGCGGCGACATACCCGTGCCTCCGGTAGTAATAACCAATGCAGCCTGCCTGCCGTCACAAAGACGAATAAGCTCACGTTCAATACGCGCTTTATCATCCGGCAATATCAGTTCTTCGATAACTTCATACCCTGCATCGCGCAGCATCTGCGCTGCCAGCGGCCCGCTGGTATCCTGCCTTTCGCCAGCAAAGCCTTTATCACTTAAAGTTACCACAGTAGCTGTAAAAGGTGCATCCAAAGCAGGCAGAACAGCCTTCATTTCATCACCCGGCTTAATCGTTCCCCCCTGCAGTACTTCGGCAAAGACACCTTCCCGCGGCATTATACAGTCGCCAACCCGCTGATAAATCTGACAGTGAGTATGACATTCTTTGCCAATCTGCGTCATTTTTAAAATTACATCACCGCAAAATAATTCAGTTCCCACAGACAGATTTTTAAAATCCAGTCCCTCTACCAATATATTCTCTCCAAAAGCACCTACATGAGCCTGCCCGCCGCGAGCATTAAACTCCTGTACTTTATCATAAGAAAGCAGACTTACCTGTCGATGCCACTTACCGGCATGAGCATCATTAACAATGCCATAACCAGTCTGCAGTTCTGCCTGAGCAACTGCTGTCTTTTCCGTTCCGCGCCGCTCACTGATGCAAACAGCCTTGACAATACCGCATAAGCTTTTTATTTCCATATAAAGTCACCACTCTTTCCGCCGCTTTTTTCTACCAGATGCACGTCTGTAATAACCATACCTTTATCTATCGCCTTGCACATATCATAAATAGTCAAAAGCGCCGTCTGCACACCTGTAAGAGCTTCCATTTCCACGCCCGTCTTGCCGTCAGTCCTTACGGTACAAACTGCTTTTACTGCATTTTGTTCGCCAGCTTCAAGAAAAAAGTCTACGGTACATTTAGTTAGCATTAACGGATGACAAAGCGGAATTAAATCAGATGTTCTTTTAGCACCCATAATACCGGCAATTCTGGCAACTCCGAGCACGTCACCTTTTTTCACTTTACCTGCTTTAATACTGTCAAAAATCTCCTGACAAACCAATATTCTGCCTTGAGCTACAGCAATACGCTCCGTAATCTGCTTTTCAGATATATCTACCATAACAGCATTGCCGCTGCTGTCAAAATGAGTAAACTCTGCCATTTCATCCTCCGATTTCATTCATATTAAAAGCTGCCGGAATATGCTCAAAATCATGTCCCAATGGTTTTTGGCTTATTGCCTGCAAAATAGCCTGCTGCAGTTTTGCATCGTCAGCTCCACTGCGCAGCAGCTCTCGTAAATCAGTATCGCTGCTGCTATAAAGACAAGTTTTCAGATAACCTGCAGCTGTCAGCCGTATTCTGTTGCAGCAGCAGCAAAACTTACCATGCAGCGGCTCAATAAAGCCTATCGGTGCATTTTCTTTATCCAGCTGATAATACACAGCCGGTCCATTACCATAAGTCTTTTTATCCGGCTGTAATTTAAATCCAGCCATTGCCAACATATTTCTTATTTCACTGCCGGAAAAGCCCTGTACATCATTATTGCAGCTTAACGGCATCAGCTCAATAAAACGTAACGGCACCTGCAGCTTTTGAGCAAAAGCAACCAATTCCAGCAGTTCTGCCTGTGACATATCCTGCAGAGGAACGCAGTTCAGCTTTACCTTTATTCCCGCAGCACATGCCTGTCTGACAGCATCTATGACTTCATCAAGCTTATCAGCACCGGTTATCTTTGCATAGCATCGTCTGTTCAATGTATCTAAACTGATATTTATGCCATCAAGTTTCATCCTGACTAAATCATCAAGTACATCGGGCAATAAGATGCCATTAGTTGTCAGCGTTACCTTGCCATTTGCTGCCAGTTCTTTAAGTCTGCGCAGAAAAAAAACGCAGTCACGTCTTAACAAAGGCTCACCGCCGGTAACCTTAAAACAGTTTACACCCAGCTTAATTGCTGCCTGACACACAGTCAGTATTTCTTCGTAGGTAAGCACATCACTATGCTTTAGCTGCTTGGTAATCTCCGGTCTGCAATAACTGCAGTGCAGATTACAGCGGTCGGTAAGTGATATACGTAAATAATTTATTTCACGCCCATATTGATCGCGCATATTTATCTCCTTAACCGTTTATCTTACTCGAGATAAACGGTTGTAAAAAACAAATGTGGTTTTACCCACATTTGTTTTTGTATTTTATTTTTTCGGCATTGCAATCTGCTCGGGAGTAATCGGCAATTCGTAATAGCGGTGGCCTGTAGCATTATAAATCGCATGAGCAATAGCAGGACCAGGCGTATTAATAACAACCTCGCCGATAGACTTAGCTCCGAAAGGACCTGTACCCTCATAACTTGATTCAAATTCTACATGGATATGACCGATATCTACACGAGAGGGAATCTTATACTGCATCAGAGAATTTTCTACCACACGCCCTTCCGGTGTATAAGTAATATTCTCCGTCAGCGCCATACCGATACCCTGCAGAATACCACCCTCAGCCTGTACTCTCGCCAGATTAGGATTAATAGGTGTACCGCAGTCAACTACTGCGTTAAATTCAATTACTTCTGCCTGACCAGTAAGCAAATCTACTTCTACCTCAGCTACACCAACCATATAAGGCGGCGGAGAAACAGGAGAAGATTTTGTAACAGTTTCTTCCAAAGCAACACTGTGTCCGCACATGGAAGCAGTCGCAATATCTTCCAAAGCAATACTGTTTTTGCCGTCTGCAACAGGCTGCAGTCTATTAACAAATTTACCGTCAAACGCAACTTCATCTTCATTGCATTCAAGCAGCTGAGCACCTAAAGTACAAATCTTCTTACGCAGGTTCTGTGCGCATATCTCTACAGCTTTGCCTGTTAAATATGTTGTACTGGACGCATAGGAACCGGAATCATAGGGAGAAGCATCCGTATCTGCACCAAAAACAGTAATATTGTCGAAGTCGCATTCCAATACCTCAGCAGCAATCTGTGCCAGTACAGTATCACAGCCGGTGCCCATATCAGCAGCGCCGATAATCAGTGAATAGAATCCGTCATCGTTGACTTTAAGAGTAGCACTGCCAACATCCACAAACGGAATACTGGAACCCTGCATGGACATACCGATACCAAGACTGCATACTTTGCCATTCCCCATATCACGCACAGGATATTTTTCATCCCAATGGCTCATTTCACGCACACGTTTCAAACATCTGTCTAAAGCGCTGCTGGTGTTCCAGCTGTCATAATAAGCAGGCATCAAATCGCCCTCACGAGCGATATTCATTTCTCTCAGCTCGATAGGATCCATATTAAGCTTAGCAGCCAGTTCGTTTACTGCTGATTCCACAGCAAAGAGACCCTGGGTTGCTCCGTAACCACGGTATGCACCTGCAGACATTCTGTTGGTATAAACAACATCACTGACAAAACGATAGCTTTCCGTACGATACAGCGGTATGGATTTATGTCCGCTCAGACCAACAGTGGTCGGACCATGCTCACCATAAGCACCGGTATTAGACAGAGTATAAACATCTATACCTCTGATTTTACCGTCATTCATAGCACCGATGCGCACGTGCACTTCCATTTCATGACGCGGGGTAGAAGCAATCATAGATTCTTCACGGCTGAAAATAAGCTTACTCGGCTTTTTAGTCATCCAGGTAACAAATGCCGGATAAATTTCGGTAATTGAGGTCTGTTTAGCACCAAAACCACCGCCAATTCTGGGTTTGCTTACTCTGATTTTTGTTTTGGGTATATGCAGAGCATTGGCAATAATGCGGCGGCAGTGGAAAACAATCTGCGTAGAGCTTACTACATTCAGACGTCCGTAGGTATCAATAGTACAGAAGGTACGGAAGGTTTCCATCATAGTCTGCTGTACAGCTTTAGTATGATATACGCGGTCGATAACTACGTCACAATCAGCCAGTACTGCTTCAATATCTCCGGCTCCGCATTCGTCATGAGCACAAAGATTGCGTTTATTATCCGCACCTACAGGGCACAGACTTTCCCAGTTTTCTTCCGGATGCACAAGAATCTTGTTATCCAAAGACTCATGAAAATCTAAAATAGGCTCTAAAACTTCATATTTTACTTTAATAAGGCTCAGCGCTTTATCTACTGCCTTTTCAGTTTCACCGGCTACAATAGCTACCGGATCGCCGACAAAACGTACATGGCGATCAAGCAATAAACGGTCATAAGGGCTGGGCTCAGGATAAGTTTGTCCGGCACAGGTAAAACGACGCGCATTCTGATCTACATCTTCCCAGGTATAGATAGCTTCAATGCCGGGAACTTTAGCCGCAACAGCCGTATTGATGCTTTCTACAATAGCATTGGCATGAGGAGAACGCAGCAGCTTAACAACCAGACAATTAGCGGGAGCAATATCATCCATATACACCGGCTGACCAGTTACCAGCTGCATAGCATCCTTTTTTCGCAACGGTTGATTTACTATTTTCATAAGCTTACTCCCCGTTCTTTATCTTTCTTCCAGGCCAGGAAATTCAAAATACCGCGCAGCTGACCTTCATAACCGGAGCAGCGGCACAGATTTCCTGCCAGATATTCTTTAATTTCTTCTTCACTTGGCTCAGGATTCTCTCTGAATAAAGCCAGTGCATTCATAATAAAGCCAGGGTTGCAGAAACCGCATTGCTCTGCACCTTGGTCAGCAATAAAAGCGCCAAATTCAGCAGCTTCTTCCTGCAAGCCTTCCAAAGTAGTTACCTGCTGTCCGTCAGCACGTGCCGCCAATAAGGAACAGGAAAGTACAGGCTTGTCATTTAAAAATACCGTACAAAGACCGCAGTTAGAAGTTTCGCAGCCACGTTTTACACTTAAGCAGCCTTCCTTGCGGACAAAATCAATCAGCAAAAGATCAGGCTCTATCTCTCTTGTTATTTTCTTGCCATTTAAAACAATATTTATCAGCATCAAGCTTTACCTCCAGCTTCCAGAACTGTTCTTTGCGCCAGTACTTTAATCAGGTGTTTACGATATTCTGCACTGCCGCGGTTAGTATTACCGGTAGGAATTACCTGCGCCGCATATTCAGCAAAGGCTTGAGCGCCTGCTTCCGTAACAGGCAGACCTGCCAGCTTCTCTTCATCTACAAGCAGCATAGCCTTACTGGGACGCGCACCCACCGCAATACGTACATCTTTATCAGTTACAGCAGCTGCACAGGTCAGGACCGGAAAGTCTGTCTTAGTTATCCTTACCGTCTGATAGCTGAAAGCTGCCTTTTGCTTTTTAATAATGATGCGTACTAAAATGTCTCTGTCATAGGGCATGCTGACAAAATCTGCCAGCGGTATCATGCCGCCTTTATACATTTCAACATAGCAATCCATAACCATCAGTACAGAAATAACATCAGAAAAACCGAAACGTCCATATACACTGCCGCCGACAGTTGCCAAATTGCGGAACTGTACACCTACAATATGGCGCATGGCTTCTTTAACCGCGCCGTTAGAATATGCAGCAAGACCAGGATGTTCTTCCAGCTGCCGCAAGGTAGCCATACAGCCGATACGGAACTCTGTATCAGTTTCTTCAATGGTATCAAGACCGAGACCGGACAAATCTATTGCCGTTCCCACATTGCCCTTGGTCATCTTAACCCACAGCATACCGCCGATAACTCGGTTCATACGCTTCTGATTCAGTTCCCAAGCTTCCTCTAGGGTAGCTACTTTCTTATATTCCCGAATATTAATCATTTTAGCCCTCCTGTCCAGGGTAATTCATCTCATAATCTATTATATTTTAACATATACAAGTATATTTTTACAGTAAATAATTTCATGCAGATAGTATTGAACAGTTGCCGGTCTGATTATACAATAAAAGCAAATTTATTCTAAGTACAAGGAAGTATATTATGCAAAATAATTCTCATTTTTCAAAGCAGCCGCTGCCCATAGCCTGCATTATCATGGCCTCCGGTGCTTCGCAGCGTTTCGGCAGCAATAAACTTTTAGCATCCTTTCATGGTCGTCCGCTGATAGAAAATATTCTGCTCACAACTAATCAGATTCCCTTTCTTGAACGACTTGTTGTAACCCGCACAGCAGAAGCAGCTGATATCTGCCACAAACAGCAGGTTTCTGTCCTGCTGCACGATGAACCCGGACAAAATGATACTGTTCGTTTGGCCATAGGCAGACTAAAGGATTACAAACCAACTGGCTACCTGTTCTGTGTTGCCGATCAGCCTTTAATCAGCGCAACATCGCTCTTCAAACTTTGTCAGGCTTTTCTTGCTGCTCCGCAATATATTTATCGCACATCATATAATGATATACCCGGCAACCCTATACTTTTTCCCGCTGCTTTTGCTGCAGAACTTATGCAGCTGCCGCAGGATAAAGGCGGTTCCTATCTGCTAAAAAAATATCCTGAACGGGTACGTTATGTTCCCGTCCAGGACGCTTACGAACTTTATGATATTGATACGCCTGAGGATTTGCAGCATTTAGAACTGCTTACTCCTTCGGCAGAACAATATTGAGCAATATTGCCACCAGTGCTGCCGGAACAATGCCGGAGCCACCGAAAATAAGCTGTACAAATTGCGGTGTATGAGCCAGGATACCCGGATTTGCACCAATACCATAGCCTACACCAAGAGCTACTGAAACGATACTCAGACTTCTGCCGTTAAGTGGCTCTTTTGTTATGAGCATAATACCGCTGACAACGATAGAAGAAAACATCATAACAGCTGCGCCGCCCAATACGGACTGCGGCATAATAGAAACCAGTGCGCCCAGCTTAGGAATAAGGCCGCACAGAATTAAGAAGACCGCACCGGTCGCCAGTGCATAACGATTGACAACCTTGGTCATCGCCACAAGGCCTACGTTCTGACTGAAAGAAGTATTAGGCAGAACACCTAACAGCGCTGCAAAAGAAGAACCCAAACCATCGCAGATAACACCGCCGGACAGCTCTTTATCAGTAGCTTCACGGCCCATGCCGCCTTCCATAACACCGGAAATATCGCCTACAGTTTCTACTGCTGTTACGATAAACATAATAGCAACCGGCAAAATAGCACGCATATCAAAAACAATATCTACCGGCAAAAGCTCCGGAACAGCAAACCAGCCTGCTTCCGCAACTTTATTCCAGTTCAGTACCCATGCCTTGGTATATTCCACTCCGTTAGCATCAACAGCAGTGGTAGGCAATACCAGCCCCATAATGAAAGCTGCAACATAACCTGCAATAATGCCGCACAAAATAGAAGAATAGCTTACAAAACCTTTAGTAGCATGTTTGAAGAACAAAATTACTGCCAAAACAAAGGTTGCCAGCAGCACGTTTTCCATAGAGCCGAAATCTTTGGCACCAAAACCGCCGCCAAAAGAATTGATACCTACAGCAATCAGTGACAGACCAATGGACAAAACAACTGTGCCGGTAACGACAGCCGGGAAGAAGCGTCTCAACGGCTTTAAGAAAAAGCCCAGCACGCCTTCAAACAACCCGCCGATAATAGAAGCACCCATCATCGCGCCATAAGCGGTCACACCACTGCCCATAGTTGCAGCGACGCCATTAAAAACGCCGATAAAGCCGGAGCTGGTACCCATGATAATCGGTACTTTACCGCCGCAGGGGCCAATAGCATATAACTGCACCAAAGTAACAATACCAGCAATAATCATGGCATTCTGCAGCAGACTAATCTGTAAATCTGCCAAATCGCTGCCGCCTACAATACCGCACGCACCGGTAATAATAAGCAGCGGAGTAAGATTGCCGACAAACATTGCCAGCACATGCTGCAGTCCCAGCGGAATAGCCCTCAGCAGGGGCATTTCAGCTTCAAACTGATATGCAGCATCTAAAGCATTATTTTTTTCTTTCATTCAACATCCCTCTGTACTCTAAAAATTTATTACCTTACTATTTTAATGAATACAGATAAAATTGTAAAGTTTTTTACGCTTTGTTATATCTTGCGGCTCTTTCCTGAATCAGTTGAGCAGCTATGCTGACAGCAATTTCTGCAGGAGTTTCACTGCCGATATCAAGACCAATCGGAGTAATAATCCTGTCCAGCTGCTGCCTGCTGTAACCTTCTGCCAGCAGTGTTTCACGAGTCAGCTGCGCTTTTCTGTGGCTGCCTACCACCCCGATATAACCAGTATCAGTATTCAGCAGGAAGCGTTCCACATCGGCATCATGCAGATGACCGCGTGTCATTACTGCAGCATAATCACTCTGCTGCAAATTCAAATGCTCCGAAAGCTGCTTAAAATCCAGCTGCAGCACATCCGCGGCCCCGGGAAAAAGTTCTGCTCTGCTGAACTCTTCTCGGTCATCAATAACCACACAGGCAAAATCAAGATGAGCTAAAAGTGGGACTGCCTCCTGCGCCAAATGTCCGCCGCCAAAAATATAAACTTTGCCGTCATAAGCAAATTGTTCCGCATAATATTCCTTGCCATCAGTCAAAAGCTTACCGGCCCTTCCTTTTACCTCGACATTTTTTACCACTTTAAGCGGCCCGGCATCAAAAGGCAGCAGCAGCCAATAAGGCTTCTGCATTTTAGCAGCAGCTAAAGCCTGTTCAACAGATTGACGTACTGCTTTATCTGCCGCATTTAGATAACAGAACAGTACTTTGCAGCTGCCGCCGCAAATCATGCCTAAACCAGCTACTTTTTCTGCTGTCAGGGCATACTCAAATAAAAAGTTTTCTTGCTGCGCAATCTGTTTCTGCCCCTTTAAAATAGCCTGATACTCAAGGTTGCCGCCGCCAATCGTACCATAAATACGTCCCTGGCGGCCCACCAGCATATAAGCTCCGGCACTGCGCGGGGTAGAACCGCTGCTTTCAATAACCGTAGCCAGCAGGCAATCATGACCTTCTATCAGAGTCTGTACTAATACTTCCAGTAATTTCAGCATTTTTCTTTCTCCCGTACATAGCGGCAGACTAACTCCAACACACTGCCTGCAATGCAGCGTGCCTTATCAGAAATAGTAAAGCAGTTAGCAAGTTCTTCACGACGCGGATCAATATCAGCAATCTTAAAGCCTTTAGTCACATAATAGCCTTCACGAATCATACCTCGGATAATTCCGGGAATAGTAGCTGTAACCACTGTTTCCGTTCCGTCTTTCGCTATTACAGCAATAACCTCACCCTGCTCAACTATTTCGCCAATGCCGCGTACAACATGTATAGTTCCTTCTGCCTCAGCATGCAGAACGCGCTCTGCCGTATAGCCGCCGATATTGCCTGGTATACCGCTGTTCGGTGCCGCACTGCCGCTTCGGATAATACGTCCAAGATTATGTCCGCGCTTTGTTTCAACTATGCAATCTACATCTTCTCCGGCCGTAAAACCAGGTCCCATGGCAATAGTAAGCGGGGCCATTTTTTTATTTGTACCTAAATTTTTCTTGGCAATAATCGCGTCAATTACAATATCCGGTTTAAAAGCTTCAATGCAGCTGCCTGTTTCATCTACCAGCAGCGGTACTTTATCTTGCTGCCAAATTTCTTCTACCTGCTGCCAGTCTTTAATCAATACGCATTCCATACATTCAACTGTTGCTTTGCCTTCATAAACAGCCTCGCAAACAGCTACCTGCCTGCGTATTGCAGCAGGAGCAGCACATTCAAGCACTAAAACTTTAAAGCCTGCTCCCCATAAGCGGTGTATGGTTCCCGTTGCCAGGTCGCCGCCGCCGCGTACAATTATCCTGCATTCCTTTTGCATTTTCTCACTCCGTTTTAATTACATCATTATTTCTCTGCTTGCTTCTATGGCAAAACTCCATTTATCGCGCTGCTGCTCCAAAAGAAGATAATCTTCCGGCGTCATGCGCCATGCCAGCCCGCAGCCAGCAGAAATTTCCTGCGGAACTGGTATCAGTCTGCCGCCAATACTATTGTCCATACAGAATTTTTCTGCTGCCATAGCATCCGTCGTTGTAGCAAAGGTTATTACTCTGTAAAGTCTTTTCAGCCTCATTATCTTTACCTATTTTCCTGTTCATACTGACAGGCGAGCTCTTTCACTGCTTCAATAGCAATATCTACCTCAGCTTCCGTATTAAAGTATCCAAAACTGAAACGTACCGCTCCCTGCTTCTCTGTACCAAAGTGACGATGCAGCAGCGGAGCGCAATGAGCGCCTGCCCGTACACAAATCTGATAGTCTTCCCACAAAATATCACTTACTGCAGCAGAATCAAGTGTGCCGATGTTTAAAGCAACAATAGCCGTCCTTTCCTCAGCCTGATAATCACCGTACAGTTTAACAGCAGGCAATTTCTGCACGCCTTGCACAAAGCGCCGCATAAGTTTATCTTCATGTGCATGTATTTTTTCTATGCCTGTAGCCAGCAAAAAATCTAATGCTGCATTCAGTCCTGCAATACCATGACCGTTCAGTGTTCCTGCTTCCAGTACCGTGGGCATCTCACTGGGGTGAGTTGTCAAAAAGCTGTGCACACCGCTGCCGCCTACCTTAAAAGGCTGCAAAGCAAGACCGGAGCGTACATAAATACCGCCAGTTCCCTGCGGGCCCATCAGTCCCTTATGCCCGGTAAAGCACAGTATATCTATACCCAATTCAACTACATCAATAGGAATACTTCCCGCTGTCTGCGAAGCATCAACTACCAGCAGCAATCCATATTTATGAGTAAAATCAGATACCAGCTTTAAATCCGTTAAATTGCCCGTCAGATTAGAGGCATGGGTAATCACAACCGCCTTCGTCTGCGGACGCAGATTTTGTTCTAACTCAGCATAATCAATCCGTCCTAAAGCATCTGCCTGTACATGGGCAACATCAACACCATGTGCCTCTGCCAAATAAAGCGGACGCAGCACAGAATTATGCTCGCACACAGTAGTAAGCACATGGTCTCCCTGCGTAAAAAGACGCTGCAAAACACAGTTAAGTGCTTCGGTTGCATTAGAAGCAAAAGCAATTCTTGCTGGATCATCAGCACCGAATAAGTGTGTCAGTTTTACCCTGGTATCATAAATAACTCTTGCTGCCTTGAGCGTAGGCTCGTGTGCTCCCCTTCCGGCATTGCCCAAAGACTGCAAAGCCTGCAGCATAGCTTCTGCTACAGCAGGCGGCTTTTGCAGCGTCGTCGCCGCATTGTCAAAATAAATCATGGTCTGATAACCGACGATGCCTGTAGCATTTTTTCTGCAATTACATACATATTAGTTACAGAACCTACCTGCAGCTTATCAGTTAAGCCATAATGATTCAGACATGTACCACAGGTGAGGATTTCTACTCCCTGCGCTTCCAGAGATTTAAAATCTTCCAGTGCAGGAGAATCTTCACAGGTTAATCTTGCACCGCCATTATACAGCAAAATAGTTTTAGGCAGTTCATCCTGCTGAGTCAGCGCAAAAATAAAGCCTTTCATCAAAAGTGCGCCTAATACATCATCACCGCTACCCATTTTATCAGATGCGATAACTACAATCTTATTCTTCCTTCCGTCAGGAATACAAAGCTCCGGCACATCAATAGTTTCTTTTTCTTCAGCAGCTTCACCTACTGTCAGAACAACCTGGTATTTTCGCTCTTCCAGTTTTTCGCTTTTTATGCCGTAACCTTTCTGATTAGCCATTTTAGTCAGGTTTTGTACAGCAATTTCATTATCTACCAGTACGCATACCTGACCGCTGCCGTTTAATTCTTTAATGGCATTTTTAGTTTTAACTACCGGAATAGGGCACGCATCACCCAAAGCATTAACTTGCAGCATTTTTAACTCTCCTTTAAAGCACATAAATTTCTTTTTCACGCTGTTTTACTATCTCGCCAACTATCGCAGCAGGCATCCCCGCCTCGCGCAGCTCCTGCAGCAGCTGCTGCGCACATTCCGGCGCCACTGCCGCCAATAATCCCCCGGAAGTCTGCGGATCAAACAGCACTTCTTCCATCGCAAAGGGTATATTTTCAAACTGAACAAATTTCTCCGTATGATTTCTGTTTCTCTGCGCCGCCGCTGTCAGTAAAAATTCATCAGCATAAGCCAGCGCAGGCTCCATAACCGGCACTTGCTGCGACTGAATAATACAGGATAATCTGCCATCCATCATCTCATGCAGATGCCCTAAGAAACTGAAACCAGTTACATCCGTACAGGCATGCACTGTATATTGGTGCAGAATCTCTGCGGCATATTTATTTAAGCGCGTCATGGAGGCAACAGCTTCTTCCATCGCCTCTGCCGAAGCTTCACCAACCCTGTTAGCTGTACAGATAATACCAACGCCCAGTTTTTTAGTTAAAATCAGCTTATCACCCGGCTGACCGCCGTTATTGGTATATATTTTATGAGGATTAATCAGACCCGTTACCGACAGACCATATTTAACATCACTATCCGCAATGGAATGTCCGCCTGCCAGCGTTCCTCCTGCTTCCATCACCTTTTCAGCACCGCCGCGCATAATCTCGCCTAAAATATTTAAATCCATGGCTTCCGGAAAGCAGACAATATTTAAGGCCGTCTTAACCTCACCGCCCATAGCGTAAATATCACTTAACGCATTGGCAGCTGCAATCTGTCCAAAGGTATAGGGATCATCAACTATTGGCGGAAAAAAATCCAAAGTCTGAACTATTGCCAAATCATCCGTCACCTGATAAACAGCCGCATCATCCTTGCTGTCATAGCCAACTAACAAAGCCGGATCAGCAGGCCCTTTAGGAAGCTTTTCCAAGATATGGCTCAAAATGCCAGCTCCTAATTTTGCCGTACAGCCTCCGCCTTTGCAAAAAACTATTTTTTCCTGTTCACTCACTCTGCCACGCTCCTCTTACCCAGATATCATCCTGACTGATGCCCTGCTTTTGCAGTAGCCTGCATATTATTTCCGCATTCATAGCCGCAGCTTTAGTATCACATTTATTCAACACAGGATAAAAACTGCGTCCAGCTGCATTTTTTCTCATCCCCTGCGGTGAAGTCATAATCAACGCCATATCTTCTGCTGTCAGTACGTGCTCTTCATCACAATCTAACAGCTTTTGTACCAGCTCTGTGCGAAAACAGGCCTCTCCAACCTTCTGCCCTACAGCATCCAATCCTAAAACACCCAGCACAATATCACATTGAGGCAAAATAACAGGTTCATGTGCCGCCGGTACCTTACATGGTTTTCTTTTCGCACCATCAGCTTCCAGCAGCGTAATATCTGCAAGCTGCATATAATCTTGCAAAACAGCAGCTTCGGGCATTATCAGCTTATTTTCAGCTTGCGCCTGCCTGCCGCAGACAGCATAGCTGCCCTGCTGCCACAAGCTAAGTAATTGCTGTTTATTTTCTGCAAACACAGCCTGCGGCGGCTTATAAATATGTGTCGTTGTCGATACCAGCACCTTTTTATACCTGCGGCTCAAATAAGCTGCAAGTTCGTACATTACGGTAGTCTTGCCGCCTGCCCCAACAATAGCTACTGCATGTTTATTGCCGTCCAGTAAATTCCATATTTTAATCTGCATTTTCGTCCTGTTTATTTTACCGTATTTTCCAGTCTGCCGATGCTTTCAATCTCGCAGACTACAGTATCACCGCTGCGCAGGAAAGTAGGCGGCTGCATTCCCATGCCCACACCTGCCGGAGTACCGGTAGCTATAATTGTACCGACCTGCAGCGTCATGCCCTGCGATAACTCGGAAATAGCACCCGCAACAGTCTGTATCATATATTTAGTATTGCTGGACTGGCGCAGCTGTCCATTTACATAACAGCGGATATCCAAATTCTGTACATCCGCAATCTCATCTGCAGTAACAATACATGGCCCCATCGGCGTAAACCCATCTAAGCTCTTGCCTCGATACCATTGTTTATGTCTGGTCTGCAAATTTCTGGCGCTGACATCGTTAATAACCGTATAACCAAAAATATAAGCTTCCGCTTCTTCTTTGTTTACATCTTTAGCGTCTTTACCCAAGATAACACCCAGTTCTGCTTCATAGTCAAGACTGTCTACCAATCCCTCATAAGCCGGAATAAAATCACCGGAGCCTGTCGCTGTACTTACCCTTTTAGAAAAATAAATTGTATATGGGCGCTCTCCGCCAAAAGCTTCATCAGAAAATCTGCCTGCTTCCTGAGCGTGCGCATCATAATTTATGCCCAGGCAAATAACATCCTGCCGCGGATGTACGATTGGCGCACATAACTTTACTGCCTCTAAAGCTACAGCCGCCCCCTGCAAAGCATCGGTATTCTTAGCTAATAGCTGCAGCCGTGCTTTTTCTTCCTGCCCCAGCCGGCAAATAAGTTCATTCATATCTTTATACGCTAATCTTCCGCTCAGCTTCTGCAGCATATTCAGTCTGTATGCTGTACCGTCATCAGCAAAAGCCACCAATATTTCAGGTATGCCGTTTATTTCTGCCGTATAGAATTTCATTCTTCATCCCTCATTTTCTTTTAATATATTTTCTAACTTTATTCAGATTTACATTTACTTATAATTATACTATATTTCCTGTCAGCAGATAAATATATCCGCCGCTAAATTCTTCATATGTAGCACTAACTATACCAAATCATCATAAATTGTGATAAAATGCTATCAATGTATTTTTTTACAGCATTCCCGTTTTCCCGGGCAATAAAACTCTGGAGGCTTTTATGAAATATCTGCAATCACTGCTTCTTATTATTTTAGGCAATTTGGTCTGCGCCTTTGCTATCAACACCTTTATCATACATAATAATTTTATTATCGGCGGAGTTACCGGCTCATCCATTATTATCAACCATTTTTTCGGTCTTAATATTTCTACAGTCATGTATATCATTAACGGCGTTTTGTTCCTGCTGGGATTATTTTTCCTCGGCAAAAAATTTGCTCTGTCTACCCTGTTATCCAGTTTGCTGCTGCCGTTTTTCATCTCACTTTTTGAACAAATGCAATGGCAGGACCAACTGCTGTTAGATCCTTTTCTGGCCTGCGTACTCGGCGGTATGCTCACCGGTGCAGGCAACGGACTTATTATCAGACAGGAAGCCTCTACCGGCGGCTACGATATCTTAGCGCTGATTTTAAAAAAATTCTTTGCTGTTCCCGTCCATATCACCGTTTATATAATAGATACCGCTCTTATTCTCTGCATGCTGACTTTTTCTAATCTTACCGACTTGGTTTACGGCCTTATCACTACTTTCCTGCTTTCTTATGCAATGAATAAAGTATTGACCATGGGCAAATCACAGCTGCAGGTTATTATCATTTCTGCTCAGTATGAAACTATACGTCATGAACTGCTGCACAAGCTTGACGTTGGCGTTACCTTACTGCACAGTCAGACAGGTTTGCAGACCCAGGAACTGGAAGTTATTCTTTCTATCATACCTAATTATAAGCTTTCACAGCTGAAAAAAACTGTTACCGCCATTGACCCGGCTGCCTTTATCACAGTTGCCGAAATAAACGACGTAGGCGGACGCGGCTATACTCTGGCACGCAAGCCTGTTCCATTGGAAGATACAATTTAAACTTGACTTAAAGTCTGCTTTAAGCTGTAAAATAAGCTAAACTGTTCTCTTTTATTTCTGAAATATAGTTAAGGAGAAAAACTTATGCGCGTCGTCTTTTTTATCGGTTCAGTAGGAATTATCCTCAGCCTTATTTCCTACATTTATTACAGACAAAATTTTGCCTTTGCCAGAACGTTGCCTTTTGCGCTTATTTATCTGTTGCTGGCAGCCAATACCGCTGTTTCACGTTTGTTAGGTGAAAACACACCGGCCCTTATTTTGAAGCTTTCTTCCTGGTTCGCCGGTCTGTGGATTGCTTTTATCTATTATTCTACCTTACTTGCCATAATTCATCTTTTACTTTGGCTAAGCAGCAAATTTACATCATTGCACCTGCCATCTGCTAAACTGGCTACCGTCGGCACAGTATTTATCCTTGCTTTTATCAGCTGGGGCGCTTATCGGGCTTTTCACCCCGTTATCCACACCGAACAAATCACAACAGACAAATTACCCGCAGGTCAGCAGACAAAAATCGTTCTGCTCAGCGACATCCACCTTGGACGTATTCTCGGCCGTGATTATGCTGAACAGCTTGCAGGCAGAATCAACGAACAAAAGCCTGACCTTGTGCTCATAGCAGGAGATATTCTTGATGAACGCATTGCTTATGTAACGCAGGAAGACTCCCTTGCTTCTTTCAAAAAAATCTCTGCTCCACTTGGCATCTGGGCAGCCTATGGCAACCACGATTATCTGGACAGGCCTGCAGTCTGGCGGCAAATGCTGAATGATAATAACATCAATGTACTGCAGGATGAAAGTCATTATATCGGCAACATCAAGCTTACAGGGCTTAATGATTACAGCAGACGCCGAGATGATAAAATGCTCATGCAGCTAAGCTCAGATAACGCAAATTATTACAGTATATTGCTGGACCATCAGCCGCGACGAATTCAGCCAGCTTCCGAAGCCGGCTATGACCTTTATCTTGCCGGACACACCCATACAGGGCAGCTTTTCCCTAATCGCCTGGTAACACAGAATATGTATCCTTTAGATTACGGGCGTAAAGAATTCGGCAGCCTTACTGCCATTACCAGCAATGGTTACGGCTTCTGGGGTCCACCAGTGCGTACTGAGCTTGCTCCGGAAATTATTGTCATCAACTTAAAAAGTAATCAATAATAAATATGCAAAGCCTTTGCTATTTGGCAAAGGCTTTTACTGTTTCTTTTACATTTGTAGCAGCATTTTACAAATTTAAGCTCATATGCTATAATAATAAATATACAACATAGCTTAATTAAAATTCCTTCGGGAATTTTTTTATTTTTATTCTGCAGCCTGGCTGTAGTTTTTATTTTTTAAAGGGGGAATTATATGACACAATCACACTCAAATCAACATTTGAAACCACGCATTATTATGTTTCTTGCGGGAATTTTTCTGATGACTTTCGGAATCGCTCTTTCCTGCAAAGCCGATCTTGGTACTTCTCCAATATCCAGTGTTCCCTGGGTACTGAGCATGTTTTTGCCGCTAAGTGTCGGTAATCTTACTATCATAATGAATATTATCATGATTCTGCTGCAGCCCTTTATCCTACGGGCTCTTTATATACGTGAACTTATTGGACAAGTCATCACTACATTGTTTTTTGGTACAAGCATAGACTTCTCCATGCATCTTTTAGACTGGTTTACACCTGACAATACCATTGAAAAGTGGATTGCCTGCCTTTTGAGCATTGTTATTCTTGCTTTTGGTGTTTTTCTGGAAGTCCATGCAAACATCTTCCTCGTTGCCGGTGAAGGTGTTGTTAAGGTAATCTCTTTCGTTACCCATAAAAAATTCAGTTTAATAAAAAACTGTTTCGATATCACGCTGGTAGCAATCAGTATTGTTATCTCGCTCTTTGAATTCCATGGACTGAGAGGTATCGGCGCCGGCACTATCGCCGCAGCTATCCTTGTAGGCCGCATGGTGTATATTTACGAAAAAAATCTGCACTTCGTCAAAAAATGGAAAGCAGAAAGCTAATAAACAAAAACACGTACTGCAATATTACAGTACGTGTTTTTTATTTTTAGAATTACTAATAACAGCAGATTTCAACTAAGTTCCCATCCGGATCTCTTACATAAATACTGCGCATCTTGCCGCAAGCTCCATTTCTGTCAACAATATCTGTTTCAAGCTTCCAGCCGCGTGCTGCAATTTCCCGTGCAATATCTTCAATTTTGCCAGCTGCCACAAGACAGATATCCTGACTGCCGTAAGCCGGATTTACTGCCGCCGGCTGAAACTGCCCCTTAACAGTATGAAAATTTATCTTGCAATTACCAAAGCTGACAGCATAACGCCCATTATTTTCTATAAGCTGCATTTCCAAAACACGAACGTAAAAATCCAGCATTTTTTCAATATTATCTGTTGTTATAACAATGTGGTCGAAGTTTTTAAGCTGCATAGAATTATATTGTTTCCCTTTAATAACTATATTCACATTTATATTTAAAGATTCTTTCTTAAATAAGCATCAACTTGTAATATCTTAAATTCTTATGAAAGTATAAAACAAAAGAATGTTTTTCGATAGAAATGCCAAACTCATATTAATATAATTTTATTTTCTAAATACAAACAAATACTCATGTGCAATTAACAGAAAATTATATTTTATGCTATTAGTTTTCCAATAACCTGTAGCTCTACAATTATGCTGTTCTTTAATTATTAATTCTTTTAGCTTAAATCCTACCTCTTCAAAAATACGCATAACATCAAAGGACATTGGTACCATGTGTCCTTTTTGACGTGTATCTCCCATTAAAATTGCACAGAACTTATCTTTCTTTAACACACGGTAGCTTTCATGAGCTACCTTTTTCATTTCTTCTAAAAAACTTTTTATATTTAAACGTGACAAATCCTCATCAATATCTTCACTATATCTAATAATATTAGCATATGGTGGATGAGTACAAATAAAATCAATACTATCATCAGAAATAAAATTTAAACAACGAGCATCTCCTTTATGTAAATAGACCTTACCATTAGCACCTTCATGTTCAAAATTTATTTTATCCATACATCTATTAAGTGCTATATCATTCACATCAACACCAATAGCATCTCTATTTAATAGTTTGGCTTCAACAAGCGTTGTTCCTCCACCAACAAATTGGTCTAAAATTAGATCCTTTTCTTTTGAATATCTTAACATTAAATTTCTTGGAATATAAGGCGACCAATTACCCCTCCATTTTGCATCGTGAGTTGCCCAGTCTCCACGCTTTGGAAATGACCAATGTGTGGTCATTTCTAATTCAAAATCTTCTGGTTCCCATTTTGTTATTTTTTTCGCCATTATTTAAAAACCTCACAAATAATGCCTTCTTCCAAATCCTTTATATTATAAATATGTTGCATTACATCAAAAGTTTCTTCAAGATTATTGCGCGCATTTGCCCATCCTTTTCCATCTGTAAACCAAACAAAAGTAAACCCATCTATAGTACTGGCTTCTAATGCTAAAGTTTTATAGCTACGAGCTGTTTCATTCAGTTTGCTTCCACCACTTCCATAAAAGTTAGTTTCTACTCCATAAATCATACTTGGCGTTTTAATAACAAAATCAAAACGCTTTTCCATTTTACCATGATTAGAAATAGCAGATAAATCAATATTCCATTTATCTATAATTTGATGAATATACATTTCCTTAAAATAACTCTCATCTTTTATAAAACCAGCTTTACGAATAAAGTTTTCTACTAGGTTTTCCATAAGATGACCGCCACGATTTTTACGACCATTTGAATCCAAACCAGTTTCAACACCAGTAACATAATCAACTAAATTATTTATTATGTGATTTTCTAATAAATCAAATAGCCCTGTTTCCCTCATAAAATATTTATACTTATTATAGCAATCATCACCATTCAGTGAACGCTTACTGAAGTCAAATTGATAAAGAAATCCACCATTTTCATCTTGACAATAAATTTCGTTTGCTCTCACTGCTAAAAGTAAAGGTATGCATTTCATAACTTCAGGATATTTTCTTATTAAAGTTTCAAAATTATCTTCAATATTTTTATCACCAATAAGAGAATTTAAAATATTTAATTCTACTTTTATTGATTCTACATTTCTATGCACTTTTTTAAAGTCTATATAATAACTATAATCAGCTATGCTATTACGGAAACAAGATAACCATATACTAAAATTTCTTTTCATATCTTTTTCTCCCTCTATCTATGACATCAAACCGCCACCACCTGTATTTTCTTTAGTATATGCTGTTGACCATCCTGTTTGGCCCATTATACTTATTGATTTTGGTGGCATCAAAACTTTATTTCCATATTCTTCACATACATTTTTAAATGGGCATTGATGATAATTTGGCTCTGCAATATTTGATTTCACAAAATCTGTTTTATCAATGCTAATATATCCTTTATCTACCTCACACGGTAGCATACTATAAACTAACTTTGCTTTATTCCTTTTACCCGTTTTTTTATAACATACTTGGCAAGTTCTATTTCTTAAACTATGCCAATAAAAACTATGCCCTTGTTCACATTCAAAAAGGTGCAATGAATTTTTACAAAATTGTTTACCAACAACATTATAAATAAAATAATCTAACAAACAAGGACTAGAAACAGTTTCATTAGGATATTTTTCATTCCAAATTTCCCAAACTCTTCTCCAAGCTTTAGCATTCATTTCATCAACATAACTATATTGATAGCAAAAAATATCTAAAAAACTTGACACAAGCGGAATCTCACTTTTTAAAATTCCTGTTCTTAAAGCTATCTTAATTGTATTAACATCACTAGCAACATCTATTGAATCAAATCCTGTAACATTTTCCCAAACTCTTAAAACTATCATATCTCTTATAAACATATCTGTTTTTTTGTTTCCATATCCTGCACCCTCATAGCTAATCATTGCATTACGAAGAGATATAACATTATTGTCAAAACATTTTATAATATTGTAGGGTTGAGAATTATGTTCTATCAAAAATTGAGATATTCTTTTTGCATACTGTATTCGTTTATCACTTTGAGACAGACTAGTTACTCCAAGAGATTTAACAAAATCCTCTGGATTATCAACGATACTGTATTCGTCAAATATTGTTGGATCATCAAGAAAAATATTCGCAAACGCTTTAAATTTTCTGGACCCTCTAAAATCTTGATTTGCAGTTAGTAATCTTATTCTACAAATTTCTTCTTTTTTTAAATCATTTGTTTCATATATTTCTTCAAAAGCTTTACCCTTAGTTCTTATATAAACATCGTGCAATATATCAGCAACTTTTTCACATATTTCATCAGAAATTGATAAATTTAATATTTCCTTATGATATTGATGCCAAAACTTATGAAAAGCAGAAAAATAAGGAAAATTTTTTCCTAGCTCAAAAACAGACCCTAAGTTTGAATTAGACGCATACAAAAAACTATTTATTTCTTTCACCAATTTTCTTGCACAGTTTATATCTAAAGGATTTTTATACAAAGACGATATATGTTGTGCAAACAATTCTAATTCTTTCATTTATCATTCTCCCTAGAAGTTACTTATAAGTAATTCTTTAATCTTACCTCTTGAACTACCATTACAACTAATCATTCTTGTTGCTTCTACTCTTTTTATTTTATAATCAGAATAAATATCATCAAAGAAATTATCATCTTCATTTGAATTCTTAGGATCGGAATTACTAACTACAATTTTTGCACCTTTTTCATCTAATTCATTAACATAATTCGCTAATTCTTTCTGACATTTATCATTAAACAAATTTTCTGTATATGCTGTAAAATTTGCTGTATTTGTAAGTGGACGATATGGAGGGTCAAAATAAACAAAAGTATTTTTATCTATAAATTCTTTTGACAGTCTATAATCTCCACATACGATGTTAACTTTTTGTAATTTATTAGATACTGCTCGAAGATTAACTTCATCACAAATCATTGGGTTTTTATAGGCTCCCATAGGAACATTGAACAAACCTTTTCTATTAACACGAAATAATCCATTAAAACAAGTTTTATTAAGAAATATCATCAATGCAGCTTTCTCAGTATTTACGCTTTTATCACAGTTTACTTTTAAATAATTAAATCGTTCTCTTTTTGCCGTATAATAGACTTTTCGTTCATCTACATTTATAGGTAAAAACTCATCTTGCATAACTCTTAACATAGCAATAAGTTCATTTATATCATCCCTAATAATACAATAAGCATTAACAAGTTCAGTATTAATATCACTTATATATACTTCTTTTAAGTCATATTTACTCAAAATATCAAAAAGTATCGCCCCACCACCTACGAACGGTTCTGCGTACTTAAAAATATCTTTATTATCAAAAGGATAATATTTTTCTATCTCCGAAATAAGTTGACCTTTTCCTCCAGCCCATTTTAAAAATGGTTTTACTTTTTTATCGTCATCTTTTACATATCGAACACTTCTAGCATCACTAGGTTTCTCTGCATCAATTGGAATAAGCCACATATTGCCTATCATAGTTACATTATTAATTCGATTTTCTGAACATAGAACAGCAACTCTTCTTTGCGAAATTCCCCATTTATCAGCAGCTTCTCTAGCAGACATATATTTCATGTTTACCTCCAAAATGCAGAAAAAAATTCACATAATAACATTCATTATATTCTACATCTAGAACAATAGCAATATAAAAATTAATAACAAAAAAGAGCTATCTTCCTAAAGATAGCTCTTTAAAATATGTAACTAAGAATTCTTATTCAAACTCAATTGTTGCAGGCGGTTTGGTAGTATAGTCAAACAGCACGCGATTGATATGTTTTACTTCGTTAACGATACGGTTAGCAGCTGTAGTAATAGTCGCAGGCGGCAGCATGGTAACTTCTGCAGTCATAAAGTCTGTAGTAGTTACAGCACGCAGTGCGATAGCGTAATCATAAGTACGTTCGTCACCCATAACACCTACGCTGCGCATATTAGTCAATGCTGCAAAATACTGGCTGGGGCGTTCAGCAGCAGGCAGCTTGTCTACTTCTTCACGATAGATAGCATCAGCATCTTGTACGATAGCAACTTTTTCAGGAGTTACTTCGCCAATAATACGGATAGCAAGGCCCGGTCCCGGGAACGGCTGACGAGCAACCAGATATTCAGGGAGGCCAAGTTCTCTGCCGGCTTGACGTACTTCGTCTTTAAACAGGTCACGCAGCGGTTCAACGATTTCTTTAAAATCAACAAAATCAGGCAAACCGCCTACATTGTGGTGGCTCTTAATGGTAGCAGATTCGCCGCCCAAACCGCTTTCTACTACGTCAGGATAAATGGTTCCCTGTGCCAGATAATCAACAGCGCCGATTTTCTTAGCTTCTTCTTCAAAAACGCGGATGAATTCTTCGCCGATGATTTTACGTTTTCCTTCAGGAGCACTTACGCCTTTCAGCTTGCCGTAAAAGCGTTCACGAGCATCCACGCAGATGAAGTTGCTGTCAAACTGACCGCCTTCACCAAATACGGAGCATACTTCTTCGCGTTCGTTTTTACGCAGCAGGCCATGGTCAACAAATACGCAGGTCAGCTGTTTGCCGATAGCTTTGGCCAGCATAGCTGCACATACGCTGGAATCTACGCCACCGGACAAAGCACACAGTACTTTGCCATCACCGATTTTTTCCTTCAATGCTTTTACCGTTTCTTCTACAAAGGAATCCATTTTCCAGGTACCAGCACAGCCGCATACATTGTATACGAAATTGCTCAGCATTTTGGTACCATTATCGGTATGCAGTACTTCCGGATGGAATTGTACGCAGTAGAGGCCACGTGCTTTATCCTGTGCTGCAGCAACCGGGCAATTAGGAGTATGTGCCACAATTTCAAATCCGGGAGCAGCAGTTTCGATATAGTCGTTATGGCTCATCCAGCAGACATTCTGAGCGGACAGACCACTGAACATGGGGCTGGTTACGTCAAGATCTACTACAGTTTTGCCGTATTCACGTTCCGGAGCTTTGCAAACGTTGCCGCCAAGCATGTGCATCATCAGCTGGCTGCCGTAGCAGATACCCAGTACAGGCACACCCCAGGTGTAGATTTCCGGATCAATAGTAGGAGAATCCTCCAAATAAGCGCTGTTAGGACCACCGGTAAAAATAATGCCTTTAGGATTTTTAGCTTTAATTTTGTCCAGACTTGCCTTATAAGAAACAATTTCACAGTATACGCCGCATTCACGTACACGTCTAGCAATCAGCTGGTTATACTGACCGCCGAAGTCGATTACCAGTATCATTTCTTGTTCTTTGGTTTGCATGCCTACTGTCACACTCCTTTTTATTTTTGTGCTGCCAAAGCAGCAAAATTTGTAAAATTTATAACGATTTTATTCTATAAATCTTATCATAATCAGATGTAAAAATCAATTTTTAACTAAAAAGACCCCGCAGAAAAATCTGCGGGGTCTTAACATTTTCAGTTCACTTTACTGAGGCAGAATTACATCATGCCGGGCATACCGCCGCCCATGGGCATACCTGCTGCCGGAGCAGCTTCTTTAGACGGTTTGTCAGCTACGATGGATTCAGTGGTCAGTACCATTGCTGCGATGCTTGCTGCATTTTGCAGTGCGCTTCTGGTAACTTTAGTCGGGTCAACAATGCCTTCAGCAATCATGTCAACATATTTTTCAGTCAGAGCGTTGAAGCCAACACCTTTGCGGCTGCGTTTAATGGTATCAACGATAACTGCGCCTTCCAGACCAGCATTGTAAGCGATTTGACGAACAGGTTCTTCGATAGCACGTTTAACGATATCTACACCGGTTTTTTCATCGCCGGAAGCTTTAATCTTGTTCAGTGCACTTTGTACTTGCAGGAGTGCAGTACCGCCGCCGGCAACAATACCTTCAGCAACAGCTGCGCGGGTAGCGTTCAAAGCATCTTCGATGCGGAGTTTCTTTTCTTTCAGTTCAACTTCGGTAGCAGCACCAACTTTGATTACTGCAACGCCGCCTGCCAGTTTAGCCAGACGTTCCTGGAGTTTTTCTTTATCGAATTCGGAAGTGGTTTCCGGAATTTGAGCGCGGATTTGTGCAACACGAGCAGCGATTTCAGCTTTGTCGCCCATGCCGTCAACGATAGTGGTCATTTCTTTGGTTACACGAACTTGACCAGCTTGGCCGAGGTCTTCCATGGTTGCGCTGTCCAGTTTACGGCCAACTTCTTCACTGATAACGGTTGCACCGGTGAGGATTGCAATATCCTGCAGCATTGCTTTACGACGGTCACCGAAGCCAGGAGCTTTAACAGCTACAGCTTTGAAGGTGCCGCGCAATTTGTTAACAACCAGAGTTGCCAGTGCTTCGCCTTCGATATCTTCAGCAATAATCAGGAGTTCACGGCCGCCTTGTACAACTTTTTCCAGTACAGGCATGATATCTTGAATCATGGTAATTTTGCGGTCGGTAATCAGTACCAGCGGATTGTTCAGTACTGCTTCCATTTTATCCGGGTCAGTTGCCATGTACGGGGAAATGTAGCCGCGGTCAAATTGCATACCTTCAACAGTTTCCAGGCAGGTTTCCATGGTTTTGGATTCTTCAACGGTGATAACGCCGTCGTCGCCAACTTTTTCCATAGCGTCAGCAATCAGTTTGCCGATTTCTTCATCAGCTGCGGAAATGGAAGCAACTTGTGCTTTAGCTTCTTTAGTTTCAACTTTTTGAGAAACAGCTTTCAGTTCGTCAACCAGAACGTTAACTGCTTTTTGCATACCTTTTTTCAGTACCATCGGGTTAGCGCCGGCAGCAACATTGCGCATACCTTCGCGAATCATAGCTTGTGCCAGTACGGTAGCGGTAGTAGTACCATCGCCTGCTACATCATTGGTTTTGATGGAAACTTCTTTAACCAGCTGTGCGCCCATGTTTTCAAACGGATCTTCCAGTTCGATGTCACGAGCAATGGTAACACCGTCGTTAGTAATGGTCGGTGCACCGAATTTTTTCTCCAATACAACGTTACGGCCTTTAGGACCAAGGGTTACTTTTACAGCATCAGCAAGTGCGTTAACACCGCGTTCCAGGCTGCGGCGTGCTTCTTCATTGAACAGTATTTGTTTAGCCATTATAAATCGCTCCTTTAATTTCTTTTAATCAGTAAAAATTATTTTTCAACTACTGCGAGGATATCGCGTTCAGAGAGAATCAGATATTCTTTGCCATCCAGTTTTACTTCGGTTCCGCTGTATTTAGCGAAAACAACTTCATCACCAGCTTTTACTTCCGGAGCAACGCGAGTACCATTGTCGGTAACTTTGCCTGCACCTACAGCAACAACCTTACCGGTTTGCGGTTTTTCTTTAGAAGCAGTATCGGGAAGATAAATGCCGCTGGCAGTTTTTTCTTCCTTGGTTACGATTTCAACAACAACATGATCAGCTAACGGTTTCAACATCTTTGAAAACCCCTTTCAATAATATGTAATGTAAGAATTGTTTAAATTGTTAGCACTCTTTTTATCCGAGTGCTAATTACAATTATTATTATAATCAAGAGTAAAAAAAATGCAATAGCTTATATCTGTTTTTTTACAATTTTTTTGCAAATTTCTGTTTTGAACGGCAATTTTATCTTTACCAAAGGATTTTTTTACTTTGCGAAGCTGATTTTTGCTATTACGAACAGCAATTTTTCACTTCTGAACACAAAATTTAATCTTGGCAAAAAATAAGAGCCCTAAGGCTCTTATTTTCTATATTTTTCATCGGCAGCTATTATTTCTTCGGCCAGCTTTTTCAAGCTAATACGTTTAGCCATGCTGAACTGCTGCATCTTTCTATATGCTTCCTGCTCCGTCATCTTATGAGCAGTCATCAAAATTCCTTTAGCTCTGTCAACAAGTTTGCGTGTAGCCAGGCTTTCCTTGAGCTCGTCCAGCTCACGTCCCAACTCCTGCCAGGCACGAAAACGGCTTACTGCTACTTCAATAGCAGGAAAAAGCTGCTGCTCACGCACGGGTTTAACCAGATAAGCTATAACTCCTGCTTCCGTCGCTCTTGCTACAATATCCTGCTGACTGTAGGCAGTAAGCAAAAGTACCGGTGCTATTTCGGCCTCAGTTATCTGCTGAGCCGCAGTCAGCCCATCCATCACAGGCATTTTAACATCCATAATCACGATATCAGGATGCAGCTCCTGCGCCAGCTGCACAGCCTCTTGCCCATTGGCCGCCTCACCTACTATTTCATGACCTACTTCTGTGAGCATCTCACGCAGGTCAAGACGAATGAGCGCTTCATCGTCTGCCAAAAGTATTCTCAGTTTCTGCATCATTTTTCAACACCGCCTTTAGGAATAATCACCGAAGCCTGTACACCGCCATCAGCCAGCGGCACTAAAGCAAAACTTCCTTTCAAGTCAGCCTCTGCCATCGTCTTGATAATCTTAAGTCCAAGACTGCTGCTCTGCTGCCAGGAAAAATCGGGCGGCAGCCCCACGCCGTTATCGGCAATCAAAAGCTCATAGCAGCTGCCACTGTCGTTAAACCGTACTGTCAGCTTCCCATTTGTTCTGCCTGCAAAAGCATGCTCAATAGCATTTTGCAGCAGCTCATTTAAAATCAGGGCAATACTTGTCGCCTTTTCCGACGGCAGCAGCACATTATCAGTAGCAAAATCAGTTTCAAGTACAAAATCAGAATTCAGCATACTGCTGACAAGCGCCTGATAAATACTTTTTGCCACCTTGCCTACGTCAATCACACCATCTCCCTGCTGAGAAAGATATTCATGCACTACGGCAATACTGTTCACTCTGCCTATGCAGTCCTGCAAAATACTTTTTGCTTCACTGCTTTCAGTACGGCGTTCCTGCAAACGCAGCAGGCTAACAATAGTCTGCAGATTATTCTTTACACGATGGTGAATTTCCTTGATGACTGCTGATTTTATCAGCAGTTCTTCATCTTTTTTATGCAGCTCGGTAATATCCTGCAAAATAACAATAGCGCAATTGCTTTTAGGACGGGCAGGCACAGGCAATACCTTCATCAAAAGCAGTCTGCCATGCATGAAAAACTGCTTGCTTTCGGCAATGCCGGTATCAATAACCATACCCACCAGCGGCCAGTTAATAGCCAAATCATTAGTTCTGCGTCCCAAGACATCAGCAACATGCAGTACCTGAAAAATATGGCGTGCCTTATTATTAACTGCAATAATTACTTTTTGAGCATCGACAACCATTAACCCGTCTTCCGGCGACAGTCTTTCATATTGACGTACGCTGCCAACAGGTACACTCATTAAAAAATCTAATGCAGTACGCAGCATAACCTCGTCAGGATCATCTGTATCAAAGCTGAGCGCTCCGAAGCATTTACCAAAACCATCCCTGAGTGGAAAAACACGAAAGCTGCTGAAAATTCCCAGCTTCCACTCACGCTTGCCTGTCACAGGAATATTTTGCTGCATGGCTCGTGCTACCAAGGGCTCTTCCAAACAACGCACCCGCTGTCCTGTCATATCAGCGCCAGCTTCTCCCAGCAAGGTCAACGGTCTGATTTGTTTATAAATGTTGAAAAATTTTTTATCACTGTCCGGCAAAAAAACGGTTAATTTAGCTCTTGCTATATCAGATGCCAGTCCTAAAGCCGGCAGCATATTCTGTAAAATATTTTTTTGTTCTGCTGTCAAATTGTTCAGCATGTTTACCCCTCATCCCCACAAAATGTCTTTTCCACATCTTGCTGTAAAATAATCCACAATTACTAAGGTTTATACACAATCTTATCCACAGCATAAATGGCTTGTGCATGTTATTTTCTGTTTTTTATCCACATTATCCACAGCCTTATGCACAAAATGTACTTTTGTTTAACCCAGTTTTAATGAAGGAACAGCGTTCAGGTCCAGTGGACTGCTCATTCCAGCCTGGTACATAAAGTAACCGCGGCAGGCTATCATTACTGCGTTATCTGTACACAGGATCGGTGTAGGATGTACCAGTCGGGCGCCAACCTCGCTTACAGCATTCGCTAATTCTGTTTGCAGTGTTTTATTAGCAGATACGCCGCCCGCCAATACTATTTCTTTCAGCCCCGTATCCTGCAATGCCTGAACAGCCTTCTTCACTAATGCATTAACAACTGCCTGCTGGAAAGATGCCGCCACATCAGCATAATTAATCTCCGCACCGCGCTGTTTTTGTGTATGCAGATAGTTTATTACAGCTGACTTCAAACCACTGAAACTGAATTCATACGGCGCATCCAGTTTGGCAACCGGAAACTCAATCGCCTGCGGATTGCCGTTCAATGCAAGTTTTTCTATTTCCGGTCCGCCCGGATAAGGCAGCCCCATAACACGGGCAATTTTATCAAAGGCTTCACCTGCTGCATCATCACGAGTCTGTCCTAACAGCTCAAAGCTGTTATAACCGGTAACCTTCAAAAGCGCAGTATGTCCGCCGCTTACTACCAAAGCCATGAACGGCGGCTCTAAATCTGCATCGGACAAAAAGTTGGCAAACACATGGCCTTCCAGATGATTAACGCCGATTAAAGGCTTATCAGCAGCCCATGCAAGTGATTTGGCAGCAGATAAACCTACCAGCAATGCCCCTACAAGCCCCGGCCCATAAGTTACTGCCACTGCATCAATATCAGCCAGAGTTTTATCTGCCTGCCGCAAGGCTTCGTCAATAACCGGCATAATGTTTTCAATATGCTTGCGGGAAGCAATTTCAGGCACTACGCCGCCAAATTTACGATGTACAACAATCTGCGAGGAAATAATATTACTCAATACCTCACGTCCATTTTTTACTACTGCAGCAGCAGTTTCATCGCAGCTGCTTTCTATACCTAAAATATATACATCTTTATTCTTCATGTGCTGCTCCTTGCCTGTACAACCACATAATTACCGCATTTTCATGATTATCCTCATAATAGTTGGGACGGATGCCCTCACTGGCAAAACCGCAGGTAAGATATGTTTTCTGAGCGGCAATATTGCTTTCCCTTACCTCCAGTGTTACAGCCTCAGCATCCAGTTCCCAGGCTTTATTAACCAGTGCTGCAGTAAGACGTACGCCAAAATTCTTGCCGCGTTCCTGCTCGGCAACAGCCACGCGTGTAATCTGCGCTTCACCTGCTACCAGCCAGAAGCCGGCATAACCAATTAATTCACCGGCAATTTCCATAACTATATAATGAGTCAGATTATTATTTATTTCATTCAAAAGCATGCTCTCATTCCAAGCGTCGTAAAAAGCTTCTGCTTCAATTTTTACCACCGCAGGAATATCTGCTGCTTTCATTTCTCTGAAGCTGATAATTCTTTCTGTCGTTTCTCCCATAATTCCTCCGCCTCTGATCTGCGTATATAATATGGCTCCAGGCCAAAAATCTTTTTATCCGTCTGTGGGTCAAAGCCATCCAGCGCTGCCAGTGCTACGGAAGCAGCTTTAGGCATGCGCAAATTCTGCGGTGCTATCTTTAGCCACTGCGGCAGTTCTTCTTGCTTTAACTTGCTGCATTCGCCAAGCAGCAGAGCCGGCGTACCAAAAACAGCAATACGTTCCAAAAGACGCTCTTTATTCACAACCTCTGTATCTGCCAGCTTTTCCAGTTTGCCATCCTGCCACTGAAAAAGTGCCTGATAGTAATTACCTTTCTGAGCATCCAGAACTGGGGACAACACCATACCTTCCAGCTGGATATTATAAGCCAGGCCCTCCAAAGTATCAACGCCATGCAGACAGCACTGCCAGCTGTAGGCCATAGCTTCGGCAGTAGCAAGGCCTATGCGCAGCCCGGTAAAAGAACCAGGTCCCATACTTACAGCCAATAAATCTATCTCATTTTTTTGTACACCGGTACGCTGCAAAAGCTGCTCCAACTGCGGCAGCAAGCCTTCTGAATGAGTCATACCAGTATTCACATCATAAGCGGCAATAATTTCACCGTCACGGCACAAAGCCGCGCTGCAAACTTTAGTAGCTGTTTCAATAGCTAAAGTCAGCACAATGCTCCACTCCTTTAATAATTTCTTCGTATCTGCTGCCTCGCGGCTCTAAAATAGCTTTGCGTCCTTCACCGTCATGCAAAAGTGTTATCTGCAGATATTCTTCCGGCAGCTGCTCCGGAAAGAGCTCCGCCCATTCAATCAGGGTAACGCCATCACCGCCGCAGTATTCGTCAAAGCCGATATCTTCCAGTTCTTCCGGTCTGTTGAGTCGATATAAATCAAAATGACGTATTTCCAGCTTTTTGCCCTGATAAATATTCATAATCGTAAAAGTAGGGCTGTTCACCTCAGCTGTATCAGCTCCAAGACCTGCAGCAACGCCGCGGCTCATCAGAGTTTTGCCAGCTCCCAAGTCGCCGGTAAAGCAGAAAACATCGCCGCTTTCTGCCAGCGTACCTAAAAGCATACCCAGCTTTTCCGTAGCTTCACTGTTTGCTAAATAGATTTCCATACTATTCCTCTCTTTTAAAAAAGCAGTACCGACCAAAGCCGGTACTGCTTTTATTATTTCTGCAATAAAGTTTTGTTGCGTTTCAACGGATCTTCCAGATCCATATGTCCGCCTAATGTAATAACTTTTTCACCCTCTACCAGAATCTGCACCTGTTTAATTTCAGGGAACTCTGTCAGAGTGTTGACAATTGCACCGGTCAGCATAAACTCATTATACGACCCTTGGTCACGTTTGGCAATTTCTTTGCTGAAATCGGCATAAGCCGTACCGTCAGATGCAATTTTCAGTCCCAATACCTTCGTACCTTTGGGCACTATATCTGCCGTTTTATCGCTCTGCGGTTTTCTTTCAATAAGTGCGCGCAATGCATTTTCAGGCAAGCCTTTGCCATCGTCTTCCACAGTTATCTTTTCCGGCAGCAGCTTTTCACTGCCATCCGCTGTCGGACGGTAAACAACAAAACTGATTTTCTTTGTTTCTACCTGCGCCGGCTGCTGTTTATCATTACTGCCTTCGCTGATTGTATCACAGCCAGCTACACTCAGCAAACTGCAGAGCATCAGCAGCAAAACAATAAGTTTCTTCAATAGTTTATCCTCCATACCGGTTTTATTTAAAATAATCTTCAATACCTTCGGCAATCATTTTCGCAGTCTTGGTTTTAAACCAGTTGCTGTTCATCAGTTTTTCTTCTTTAGGGTTACTGATAAAGCACAGCTCCAGCAAGGTAGCCGGCATGCTGCAGCGTTTCACTACATAGAAGTTCGCCTCGCGCACTCCCAAATCATCTACACCAAAATTTGCCGTCAGCTTATTTTGAATAGATTTGGCAATTTTCAGGTCGTACTGTGTTTTCGGATAATAGTAGCTGCTGAAACCGCCAATCTTTTTATTAACAGAAGAATTGATATGCAGACTGATAAAAAGATCAGAATTATATTTTTCCGCTACATTTACCCTTGCCTGCAGTTCATCAGCATCCTTGGCATACGGCGCGCATACATCCTTATCAGTAGTACGCGTCATATAAACTTTAGCACCCTCTTTTTTCAGCAGTGCTTCCAGCTTTTTGGCAATATCAAGAGTTACATCCTTTTCCTTGGTACCTTCAGCACCTACTGCACCAGGGTCGCTGCCGCCATGACCTGCGTCAATAGTAATAACTTTACCTTTCAGGCCGCCGCTGGTATCAAACTTGCCATTACCTTTAATTGCCTCAGGCTTAACAGGCTTCTTTTCTTCCTCTTTCTTGTCCTTCTTTTCAGAAGTGCTTTCGTTGCTTACAACAGGCTTGCTTTCCGGTTTAACAACGGGAGTTTTGCTGCCGCCGCTGACAGGCTTATTGCCTACAACCGGCTTATTGCTGACTACAGTTCCCACCGCAGGCTTGCTGCTTGTTGAGGCAGCCGCCTTCTTATCTGCCGTAATATCCAGCACCACGCGGTAAGGGCGATTAGTCTTAGGGTCTTTCTTTAAAGTAAAAGATTTATAATCCGTTGCAGCAATAGCTCTGCTGAGATGTACCTTGATGACAGTTTTATCGCCAATGGATACCGTCTGCATGGACGGAGCCAGTGAGCTTCTGATTTTTTCTGTCTTATTGATGCTTTCTTTATAGGGAGCATCAACAGTCAGCGTCAGTGTCCCACTGCCGTTTTCCACGGTATAATCAACAGGCTCGGTAGCATCTACAACCAATCGAACCACATTTTCAGCATCGACACCCCATTTGGCATCGGTTACCTGCGCTGCACTGGCTATGGAACTCAGCAGCAGACAGCACAGCATTACTGCATATATAAAGATTCTGCGCAATAAATTCACCTCTCCAAGTAGTTTTTACTGATAATATTTTATTTTATCACGTTTAAAGCATAATTGTAAACGAGTTCATCAGCAGAACCTGCTTCTGTCAGCTTGCGGGCCTGCGGCAAAAATTCACTTATCTGACCTGCAGCTAAGCCAATGCAGCCATCTGCTGCCAGTTCACCAGCCAGACCATGCAGATAGACACCGCACAGAGCTGCTTCCTGCAGTCTGATTTCCTGTCCGGCCAAGGCCGCAATAATGCCGGTCAGCACATCGCCGCTGCCACCTGTTGCCATAGCATTGCATCCGGTAGTATTCACATAGATACTGCCGTCAGGACAGCCGATAACTGTAGGCGCACCTTTAATAACCAGAACTGCATTCCATTCACGGGCATATTTTTCTGCCAGCGTTAAACGCTCTCTGTCCACCTGTTCCGGCGTCATATCCAGCAAGCGGGCCAGCTCACCCGGATGCGGTGTGAGTACTTTGGGTGCCTGCATCTGCGGAAGAATATCAAGATGTCCCTTTAGTGCCGTCAACGCATCGGCATCAATAACTACAGGAACCTCAACCTTCTGCAATACCTCACGCACTACTTCCAGGGTACTCTCTGACGTGCCAAGTCCAGGACCGATGGCCAGCACATCAGCACTATTCGCACGTTTAATAATATCTGCCGCTGCACCACCGCCAAGAATACCGGGCATTCTTTCCAGCAGGCCATGTACCATAACTTCAGTAAGCTTAATACTCAGCACATCACGGCAGCTGAGAGGAGTAACCAAAGATACCAAACCGCCGCCGGCTTTTACTGCAGCAAAAGAAGATAAAGCTGCCGCACCAGTATATCCCTGGCTGCCGGCCGCAACTACAACTCTGCCTGCATCGCCCTTATGAGCATTACATTTACGCAAAGGCAGCAAACTTCTGATAATCTCGTCTGTCAGCAAATATTTCTTGCTGCCGCATTCTTCTACTAATTTTTCCGGCAAACCTATCTGCGCCAAAAAAAGTTCTCCTGTATGCTCTTTACCCGGATACAGCAAAAGTCCTGTTTTTGCCAGTCCCATGGTTACTGTGCAATCCGCGTGCACAGCGTCGGCTGCTGCTGCACCGCTGTCAGCATTAACACCGGTAGGAACATCCACTGCAACAACGTATCTTTCGCTGCTGTTGATAATACGGCACATATCACGCACCATACCGTCCAGTTCGCCATAAAATCCGGTACCCAGCAAAGCATCAACCAATACATCCGCTTTCAGGCAGATAACCTCTGCCAGCTGCAAATCATTTGCATCGTTCACACATTGCAGACGGCCGCCAGCCTTTTTAAACATTGCCAGCTCTGCCGCTGCATCACCATGCAGATCTTCTTCTGCAGCGTTGACCAGCAACACCTGCACTTTCATACCGTAGGCAGCCATCCAGCGGGCAGCGCCTAATCCATCGCCGCCATTATTCCCCTTGCCGCAGACTACGACTACTTTTTCCCAGTCATTTTCTGCAGCAATATTTTTGATTACGTCTGCCACAGCCTTGGAAGCATGTTCCATTAACACCAATCCATTAACAGAAAATTCCTCCATCGCTCTTTTATCAATATTTCTCATTTCCTGAGCCGTTACCAGCCTCATATTATCCCTCCATTACCACATACGCCGCGGCATTATCCCTGCTGTGCGTTAAGGATAAATGACATTTTGTCACACCGCGTTTTTCTGCAAGCTCTTTATAATACCCGGAAAATTTTATCTCCGGCCTTCCCAATGCATCATTATAAACCTCGATTTCAGTAAGACTGCCGCCGCGAAAACCTGTTCCAAAGGCTTTCAGCACCGCTTCCTTAGCCGCAAAACGCGCGGCAAAACTGGCATACTGCTGCTGCCCTCTGCCTGTACAGTAGGCAATTTCCTCTGCAGAAAAAACTCTGCTCTGAAAAGCCTGGCGCTGCACGGCCTTTTGCACTCTTGCTATTTCAATAATGTCACAGCCAATACCGATAATCATAGTCTTTCTCCATCATTTATTATAATTTTAAAATATTCTGCTGTATTATGGGAAAATCCTTTTATTTCACACAATTTTCACGTAAGCAAAAAGATACAGCCGCAGCTGTATCTCTTGCATTATTTTACCGCTATTTTATTTTTAGCCAGCAGCCAGCCGGTCAGAATACCTATATCACGGCTCAATACCCTGCTGTTGCTGCCATGACCCAGACTGCGCAGCAAATTATTAAGAGCTTCTGCTCTGACAGATTTTACAGCAGTATCATATTTTTTGCCTTTGCCTGCTAATTTAAGCAAAGCTTTATCCTGCACACTCTTACCAACATAGAGTATATTTTCAACAGTACGCATTTTTTCGTCAGCTGTTTCCTTATCTTCCAGCTCCTGCAGCCATTCCTGCAGTTTGCAGCGTACTGTACTGCCTGTCTGGAGATACTCTTCATTATCCCAGGCTTTATTATTCAGCCAGCTGATAGTGCTGAAAACAACACTTGTAAGACTGCCTTGGGCAATTTCTTCGTTCAAAGAATCAACAGCTTCTTTTTCCAGTTCCGCTAAACGGTCAGCCAAAACACTTTTCTCAAACAGCATACCGCCCGCCTGCATAATCTGCTGCCATACCTGCTGCATTTTCCAAATAAGCAAAAGTCTGCGCAGGCGCTGTAAATAAGCTTCTATAACAGCAAAAACCTGCTGCATTTTTTCATTTGCGGCAAAATCCATACCAAAGACAAGATAGCTGCGCAAATACAGTAATTCTTTCAGCAAGTTTTTTACTGTGGAACGTTCTGTACCTTGACGCAAGGTATTCTGGCAATCTAGCAGCCTATCGCCATGTACCTGTACTGCCTGCAGCATTTCCAAACGTATATTGCCGTCACTTGCCATTTTAAACTTCTCCTGCTTCAAATCAGATTCAATACCAAGCAAGGCCAACCCGCGAGCAAATTTACTGCGCTTTTCAATAAATACCGGTACAATAGCTGCAATATCAGCAGCAAAATCCAAAAGTGCTCCTTTGTCGCCTTCCAGCAGTTCTATTTCAATTTCGTCTATTCTGTCATTATCCTTGCCGCGTCTGATGTAACCTTTATCTATCGCCAGTTCCGCAACAGCACCTGGAAGTTCCAGAATATAAGTAGTACGCTCTATTTCTGTGGCAAAAAGCTTTTCTACTCCTTCCGGCGCCAGCTCTGTCAGCTCAAATCCCAATCCCAGCTCCTTAAAGCCAGTCAATACAGCAGCATCTTCCGTCAGCGGCATATTAAGCTCCACTCTCTCGCTAAGTCCGCCGCTGCTCTTGCGGGAGGTCTTAGCTGTAGCTTCAAAGTTGCCATCACCTTTATCTCTTACGCGATAGGCAATACCATGCTTCTTGAAAGCTAAATCAGCAGTATCATAATAGCTGCTGCACATCTGTACTGTTTTGCCACTGCCTTCTTTAATTACAGATTGCACTTCTTTAGCCGCCAGCAGTTTCTTCAAACTTTTTTTATCGACCAGCAGCTTTAACTCTATTTCAACATTTTTCTTCATCATCATTCTGCCTTTCCGTCATCTTTTTGCTTTCACCGCAGCTGCGCCACCATACAAGAGGTATGCCAAACGCCAGCACAGTTACAGCCACAGCCGCATAAAACCTGCCTGTCCCAAAAGCATCTGCCAAAAAATTATAAGCAACAGCCCCAGGCAGCATTCCCAGCAAAGTAGCGCCTGCGTAAATTTTCCAGGGCATTCGCACGCTGCCGGCCACGATACTTACGGGATCATAAGGGAAAATAGGCACTGTACGCAGCCACAGCATTCTGACAAAGCCATCATCATGCAGCAGATAATCCTGCACGCGCGTGCCGATGCTGCCGCCAAAATTCTGCAAAAACCAGCTGCCGCCGCCAAATCTGCCTAAAAGATAACAAAAGCTGGCGCAGCCAAGCCCGCCCATAAGCAGAAACAAGACGCCCCACCAAGGTCCAAACAATACACCTGCACTGAGGTTTAACAGCAGCGTAGGAAAAAGCAGCAGCGGCCTGAACGTATAAACAAGCACATACATCAGCGGCGCCCATGTTCCAAATCCTGCTACCCAGCAGCGGATATCTTCCGCAGATGTAGGATGAGGATTATAGGGAGAAACGTAAGCACCGTATAAAATTGCTCCTAATACCAGCACATACAGTACTAACCGCAAAAGTAAATATTTAATTTTTCTGTTCTTCATCTGCATTCATATTACCTGCCATTTTTTCTTAATATTATCATACTCTGCCTGCGAAAGTTACGCAAGCATCAGCAATTGCGCTGTCTTAAATCTTTCACATTTTGCAGCTATTGACTTTTATTTTTGACAAGTGCATAATTAAAGTATAAGCATTTAACTTTTTAAGTGTAATAAATATAATTTTTCTTAAATTTATAAGAAAGCGGTGAAATTAAAATGTTGTACAAATTCGAAGGACAATTACCCAAAGTAGATGAAAAAGCCTATGTTTTCAATGCTGCAACCGTTATCGGCAAAGTAGAAATGAAAGAATACAGCAGCGTATGGCCTAATGTAACTGTACGCGGCGACGTAAATCGCATTGAAATCGGTCGTTATACAAACATCCAGGACAACAGCGTTCTCCACGTTGCAGATAATTATGCCTGCATCGTAGGCGACTATGTAACTGTAGGCCACAGCGCACTGCTGCATGCCTGCACAGTTGAAGACCACTGCCTGATCGGCATGCATGCCACCGTTTTGGATGGCGCTGTTATCGGTACCGGTTCTATCGTTGCTGCCGGTGCAGTAGTTACCAAAGGCACTATCGTACCGCCTCATTCTCTGGTAGCTGGTATTCCTGCCCGCGTTATCAAAACTTTGGATGAAAGCAACCAGGATAATATCCATGCACAGGCTATTAAATATAAAGATTTGTGGACCAAACGCTATGGTCTGCTGCCTGACAACGATGGTGAAACCTATCACGGCGAACAAATCGTTTAAAATAATATCGACAAATTCATAAGCAAAACAGCAGGTACATAAGTACCTGCTGTTTTTTTATGCATTCAGCTGTTTACGCCTTTGCCGGCGCAACCTGTTGATATGGCGCTCAAATTCACCGCTTTCAAGCAGCTCCTTCAAAACATACTGCTCAAAGACAGGTACAGTACAGGAATAAAAACCAATCTTTCGCTTAAACTCCTCTACCATCTGCAAAGGCAGAATCATATACCCTGCGCGGAAAGACGGCGCAATGGTATGAGAAAAGGTATTAAGATAAATAACAGGTACATTTTTAGCCTGCGCCATGGCAAAAAGCGTTTCTTCATTTTTTCTTGATACGGTAAGCTCCGAATCATAATTATCCTCAATAATACAGCCATTACATTTTGCTGCCCAGTTTAAATATTCATACTTTTTAGAAGCACTGACACTAATACCGCTGGGAAAGCTGTTAAAAGGAGTTACATGCAGTACCTTAGCCTGACTGGCAAAAAGCTGCTGCGAATCAATACCATCCTCATGCAGTTTGAGCATTTCACATTGCAGGCCATTGGCCCGATAAACCTTGCCTATCTGTTCATATGAAGGATCTTCCAAGGCAAAAATATTCTGCTTGCCTAACAGCTGCGCCAATAAACCATATAAATATTCGGCACCGGAGCCAATCACAATCTGTTCCGGACGAGCAATAATATCACTGCTGCGCGCCAAATAAGCAGCTATCGCCGTGCGCAGCTCAAGACAACCACAGTTATCTGATTTCACTAAAATATTCTCACCGTAATCTAAAAGCACTCTGCGCATAAGTTTCGCCAGTACTGTATAGGGAAATACTCCCTTGCTGCTTCGCTGAAGATATTTACGTTCCATAAGCAGAGAGACAGAAGCCGTACCTGACGCAGTAAGAAAATTATCCTGGCGATAAATAACAAAATATCCGCTGCGCTCACGCGCTTCCACATACCCTTCATCACACAGCAGCTCATAAGCATGTTCTATAGGAATTACACTGATGCCCAATTCTTCTGCCAGAATGCGTTTAGATGGTAATTTTCTGCCATACGGATATGACCCTGCTACAATATCTTGTTTTAACTGTTCATATAATTGCAGATAAAGCTGCTTCCCCTCATTTTTACTTACACTATATTTCATCTGGTTATATATATTACTCCTATTCTGGTTATTTTTTAATCGCCAGAATCAGTATATGCTATTGCCATATTATTTGTAAAGGAGTAATCATCATGGAACAATCTCGTTATGAACTTAATAAAGGACTTGCGCAAATGCTTAAAGGCGGCGTTATCATGGACGTTACCAATGCAGAGCAGGCGCGTATTGCCGAAGCAGCCGGAGCCTGCGCAGTTATGGCACTGGAAAGAATTCCTGCCGATATCAGAGCCGCAGGCGGCGTAGCCCGCATGAGCGATCCCAAACTGATTAAAGAAATTCAAAACGCTGTTTCCATCCCTGTTATGGCAAAATGCAGAATAGGCCATTTTGCCGAAGCACAAATTCTGCAGGCACTTGATATTGACTACATTGACGAAAGTGAAGTTCTCTCTCCCGCAGATGACAAATACCACATTGATAAAACAAAATTCTCCGTTCCTTTTGTCTGCGGCGCCCGTGACCTGGGCGAAGCTTTAAGACGTATCAGCGAAGGTGCGGCTATGATTCGTACTAAAGGTGAACCGGGTACAGGAGATATCGTCCAAGCCGTAAGACATATGCGCATGATGCAGTCAGAAATCCGTCGTCTGCACAGCATGGCAGAAGACGAACTTTTTGAAGCAGCAAAACAGCTGCAGGTACCTTATGAACTGGTAGTCTATGTACATCAACAGCAAAAACTTCCCGTTGTAAACTTTGCTGCCGGCGGTGTGGCAACTCCTGCTGACGCCTCTCTCATGATGCAGTTAGGCGCAGAAGGTGTATTCGTAGGCTCCGGCATCTTTAAATCCGGTAATCCGGCACAAAGAGCAGCAGCAATCGTTCAGGCTGTTACTAATTATAATGACGCTGATATGCTGGCAAAACTTTCCGAAAATCTTGGTGAAGCCATGGTAGGCATTAACGAACAGGAAATCCAGCTGCTCATGGCTGAACGAGGTAAATAAAATGCGGATAGGAATTTTAGCCCTGCAGGGCGCTTTTGCGGAGCATGAAGCTGTACTGCATAAACTAAACACAGACGCTTTTGAAATCCGTAAATACCAGGACTGGCAGCAGCCTTGCGATGGCCTGATTATTCCCGGCGGTGAAAGTACCGTAATGAATAAGCTGCTGCATACACTCGGATTATTTACGCCAATACAAAAGGCTATTATGAATGGTCTGCCAGTTTTCGGCACCTGTGCCGGTATGATACTGCTGGCTAAAGAAGTACATAACGGCACACCTTGCCTGGCAACAATGAACATCACAGTGCAAAGAAACGCCTATGGCCGCCAATCCGGCAGCTTTACTGCTACCGAAAATTTTCATGGTCTTGGTAAATTGTCCATGACCTTTATCCGCGCCCCCTATATTGAACAGACAGGAAAAAATGTAGAAATTTTAGCTGCAGTAGATGGTAAGATTGTTGCTGCCCGCCAGCAAAATCAGCTGGTAACAGCTTTTCATCCGGAAATCGACATGGAAACAGCCGTCCATAAATATTTTCTCAACATAGTACAGGAATATCTGCAAAATAAACAGGCATAAACAAAAGCTGCCGCAGCACAAAGCTCGGCAGCTTTTTTCTATATATTAATTTTTAATACCCTAAATGTTTCAGTAAACCTTGAAGCCCAGCCATAATATCATCATAAGTAATATCAAAATCACCTGTATACCAAGGGTCGGCAATGCTCTGTCCCTTGCGGCCTGCATAATCAAGCAAAAGGCTCACTTTACCCAGCCTGTCACTACCTATAATTCTGTCAATATTACGCAGATTATTGCTGTCCATAGCGATGATATAATCAAATTCTTCATAATCCTTCACAGTAAGCTGACGCGCATATTTTCCGGCAACGCTGATGCCGTACTGCGCCAGCTTATTTTTGGTACCTCTATGTACAGGATTACCAATTTCTTCTCTGCTGGTGGCACTGGACTGGATATAAAATTCATCAGCTTTGCCTAATTTCTGTACCATATCTTTCATTAAAAGCTCTGCCATCGGCGAGCGGCAGATATTGCCGTGGCACACGAACATGATTTTTAACATCGTTTTTCTCCTTAACACTCATATATTTCTATTTTATCATATAAAAAGCATTTGATATAATCTCTATAAATCAAATTTATAGTATAAACAAAAAGCAATCTGCCTGTTTATAGACAGATTGCTTTTTTTATTATCAAGTATTTATTTTCTGTTTTTATAGCCTTCGTCAGCAATAGCGGTAAACAATACGTCGGTAGAAGAGTTAAGAGCAGTTTCGGTAGAATCCTGCAGAATACCGATGATGAAACCAACTGCAACTACCTGCATGGAGATATCATCAGAAATACCGAACAGAGAGCAAGCCATGGGCACCAAGAGCAGAGAACCGCCGGCAACACCGGAAGCACCGCAGGCACCGATAGTAGCCATAATGCTGAGCAGCAGCGCAGTAGGCATATCAACAGGAATTTCCAGAGTATGTACTGCAGACAGAGCCAAAATGGTAATGGTAATAGCTGCACCCATCATATTGATGGTAGCACCCAGCGGAATAGAAACAGCATAGGTATCAGGATTCAAACCCAGTTTTCTGCACAAAGCCATGTTTACAGGAATATTAGCAGCACTGCTGCGAGTGCAGAATGCATAGATACCGCTTTCTTTCAGGCAGGTAAATACCAGCGGGAAAGGATTGCGGCGAATCATCAGGAAAACAATAATCGGATTAACAACCAGCGCCATAAAGATCATAGTACCAAGCAGTACGGTGAGCAATTTAGCATAGCCAACCAGCGCATACAGGCCGTTAGCGGAAATGGAGCTTGCAACAAGGCCAAAGATACCAAGCGGAGCAAGATGGATTACCCAACGGATAATCTTAGAAATAGCTACAGCAAAATGGAAAATTACGTCTTTAGCATTTTCCGGGCTGTTACGGAAAGCAATGCCAAGCAGAATACTCCAGGTAAGAATACCGATATAGTTGGCATTTACCAGTGCATCAACCGGATTAGCTACCATGTTCATAACCAAAGTCAGCAGAACTTCGGCAATGTTTCCAGGCGGTTTTAAAGTATCATTACCAACAACCAGACTCAAAGTAGTCGGGAAGCTGAAAGATACAAATACTGCAGTCAGCGCTGCCAGGAAAGTACCGCTGAGATACAGGATAATAATCTTTGTCATATTGGTCTTAGTACCTTCCTGATGACGGGAAATAGAAGCAATAACCAGGAAAAATACCAGAATGGGAGCAACAGCTTTCAATGCGCCTACGAACAAGCTGCCCAATAATGTGAAATAAGCGGCTAAACCGGGCGCGGTCAGCGCAACAATTACACCCAAAATAAAACCAATTAAAATCTGCACCACCAAGCTTACGCTATTGATTGCATCAAATAGCCCTCGCAACATACATACACACTTCCTTCGTAATAATTTCCGTTAATAACACGGTCAAAATAAAAAAATAAATCATGTATACAAAATTCATTTTTTTATTTTTCTAAATATTATGTGTAATATTCTATCACTCAAACTTCCATCCTGTAAAGTCTTTTGTTTTACGGTACAGTCCATCCTGGAAGGACACACAAAAGTTTTTTATTAGTATGCAAATAATTTAAATTTTCATACAATAATTCAGCGCAGCAAAAAGCCGTCAGCAAAAATACTGACGGCTGCAAAATATAATCCTTATACTCTTTCCCACAGCAGCATATTATTATCAAAAGCTGCTCTTAACTTACCATTATCCTTTAACCAGCTAAGATATGAACGAACTGTACTGCCAATAAGCACATACTGCTCAAAATTCATAGCCAGCTTATAATCCGCAAAAGCTTTCTGCAAAATTACTTCAAAATTTGCAGGAGCAGCACATAAATCAAGAATATGTTCTGCTACTTCATATACTTTGTTCATATTATACTGCGCCAACTCTGCAATATCCTCAGTAGCCGCAGCATGAGCAGGAATAAACAGTTTTGCCTGCATCTGCTTAACTTTTGCCAAAGTATTAAGGTAGACTTCAACATCATAAATAAAGCCAAGCTGATATTTATCTAATATTTCACGGCTTGAGAGACAATCTGCCAGAAAAACAATATTATCAGGAGTGCGATAACCAACCATATCAAAGAAATGCCCCGGCAAATCAACAACTTCAAAACCTGCCGGCAAATTCTTTTCAGTTAAAGCTTCCGCATCACTTTCCTGAGCCATAAGAAATTTATGCCGCAGCTCACGGCAGGGAAAACCGCCATATAAAAATGATGGCTCCAATATAGGTTTTCTGGTAAATGCACATTCAACGCCCGGTGCATAAATCTTACATCCAGTCTGTCCCTGCAAATACTTACAGCCGCCAATATGATCAGAATTAGAATGCGTAATATAAATAGATTTCAGCTGCCAGCAGTTTTTGTCCAGTATTTGCCGTACCTTGCGGCCTGCATCTTTATCATTACCGCTGTCAATAAGGCATACTTCTTTATCATTAAGCCTTACCAGTCCTATCTTTGCCGGACTCTCAATATAATAACTCTGTTCCGAAACCTGAATTAATTCAAACATTAAAGCTTCCTCCCTGAATATCACTGCAGCATAAATAAGCAAATAAATCAGACAAACTGCATTTATTATTTAAGCTCATTCCACAGCGTAAAACCTAAAATCAGCATTCCTCCTATAACCTGCGACATCGTCATAGTCTCACCTAAAACAGTAACAGAAATAAGTACAGCTACTAGTGGGTCTATATAGCTGAGAATCGCAACCTTCTGTCCCGGTAATTCCTTTAAGGAAGAAAAATACATGCAGTATGTTATGCCTGTATGCACTAAACCTACAATCAACAAATTTATCCAGCCGATATTATTCAAGCTGCCCAAAGTGATACCACTGGTACAAAGTACATATGGTGTTAAGGTAATAATAGCTGCAATAAACTGCAGAAAGGTCCGGTGAATGCCTTCTACTTTTTTTATAAATTTATTCAGTAAGATGACAGTCGCATAAAATACCGCCGCACCTAAGCCAAAAAGAATACCTATAATATTGCTATCACCATGTACATCACCAATGCCGATAATCAGCACCAAGCCAACCGTCGACATAATAAAGCAGATAATCTGTTTCACCGTCAGCTTTTCCCTGAACAGGAAAGGGCAGACCACAGTAACGATAACCGGAGCAAAATAATAACTTAAAGTGGCAGCTGAAACCGTTGTATATTTATAGGCCTGAAAAAGTAATATCCAATTGATTCCCATGGCTACACCGGAAGCTAAAAGCAGCGGTATTTCCTTTTTTACCTTACTTAAAGGAATGTGCTGCTTGCTTAGAACAAAAAAGCCTGTTAAAAGCAGAGCCGCCAAAACTGCACGGTATAGCGCCAGTTCTCCTGAAGATACGGAAATATTGCGTACAAACAATCCTAAAGTACCAAAAATTGTCATGGAAGCAACAAGCATTAATCTGGGGTCAAAAAACTTCTGCATACAAATCTCTCACTATCTTTATAAATTCTTTGAATGAATAAAATATAGCATTTTTGACATTTTTAGTCAATTTAGAGAATAAAAAGAAGTTTATAAAACAAAAAGAGCCTGCCTGAAAGCAGACTCTTTAATTTTATTTGCAACAGCTGAAACCTGTGATTTTCTCACCTGCTGCAGACCTGCGGATATATAATATCAGCAAAGCAGGTACTACCATGACAATGCCAGCCAGAAAGACTGCGTAAAGCCCTATGCTTTGAATAAAGATACCGCCTATAAAGGTACCAACTACGCAGCCGATATTGGCAGCAGTCAGGAAAAGCCCGTTGCCAAAATCAGGAGCATCCTTAGTAACCTTGGCAACCAGATATTGATTGATATTGGCATTGATGCCGCCTAAGATGCCCCACATAACTATGCAGGCTGCAACCACGGCAAGACCGTAAGCAGCATAAGCGTACAGTAAGGAATACAATAAGGCAACTGCTATCGGAAAGGTCATGATAGTTTTGCCAGCCTGTCTGGATAAAAGATATCCTGCAAGCCAGCTGCCCGCAACATTCATAACTCCGAACACTAAAAGCAGAAATGCACCTGTTTCATTAACTACGCCAGCAACGCGTTCAAGATACTCTGCCATATAGTTATAAACTCCAAAAATAGAACCGTTTAAAAATACTACGGCAATAACTGCCAGCCATACCTGAACTCTGCGCAGAACACTAAATTGCTCACCATAGCTTTTTTGCTCTCCGGCAAATTTATCAGGAACAAAAAACAGCGTAGCCACAAACATAATGCCTGTTACAACAGCAAAAAAGCTCATAGCCTCACGAAAGCCAAACTGTCCAGTCAAAAAGTTGCTTACCGGCACACCGATAACCATTCCCGCAGCTACCCCCATATTGATGCGTGCTATCGCTTTGGGTACATTTTCAGCTGCAACTGAAGCAGCAGCCATACTGAAAGCCATAGCGCAGTATACTGGATGGAAAAAAGCCGGAATTACCCGCGCCAGCAGTAATATCTCAAAAGAAGAAGCAAATACAGCTACAAGATTGCAGACCGTAAAGACGCCTAAAACTAACAGCATAATCGGCTTGCGTCTGAATCTTGAACATAAAAGCGGCATCGTAGGCCCTGCAATAGCGACACCTAGAGCAAACATGCTTACCAGAAGTCCTGCCCGCACTATATCGATATTATAATATGCAGATACAGCCGGCAAAAGTCCGATAACACCCATTTCAGTATTTAAAATGCTGAATACGCCGCCTGCCAATATAAAGATTAATAATCCTGATTTTCCCATATAACTCCTTTCTCATTATGAAAAAGATATATCAGTTTAAAGCACAATATCAATGCAGATTTTTATTAAAGAATTCTGCAATTTTAGCAAAAGGTATTTTATCCATCTGGTCATAAAGGTCTGTATGCGTAGCTCCGGCTACGACAATTTTTTCTTTAAGTTCTGCAGCCTTGTCATAAACATCGTCAGTAAAATACTTGGAATGCGCTTTATCACCGGTAATCATCAGCAGCGGACGCGGAGACAGTTCCTTAATATTTTCCATTAAAGAGAAATTGAAAAATCCGTAAGGTGTTGTTGCGTCCCAAGCCAAAGTATTGGAATTAATCGCACGTGGATGATAAGCACGTCCAACATAATAATTATAAAATTCCTGTATTACTGCCGGAGCATCTTGAGGCAGCTTATCAGGAAACATGGTCGAAAAAGTCTGTACCTTGCAATTTTCATCAACGGCAATTTCATGCGCGCCGCTGATTTCTCCGCCCTTACGTGCTTCTTCCAAACGCATCTGGGCAAGATATTTTTTCACAGTTTCCCTTTGCTGCGGCGTGTAATATGCTCCTTTATAATGGTCGCTAATGCTTTCAGACATGTCATACATAGCCGAGGTAACTACTGCTTTAATGCGTGTATCATTAGAAGCAGCAGTAATAGCCATGCCGGACAAACCGCAAATGCCTACAGCGCCAATCTGTTCAGGATTAACAAAATCCAGCAGGCTGACAAAGTCCACAGCTGCACTGTAATCTTCCGTAAATATTTCCGGTGAGCCCATGTTTCTGCGTACACCGCTGCTTTCGCCTGTCATGGACTGATCGAAAGCCAGCGCTACAAAGCCGTTTTTGGCCAGCTCCTGAGCATAAAGTCCGGATGCCTGTTCTTTAACAGCACCAAATGGGCCACTCACTACTACGGCCTTATAACTGCCTTTCTTATCAAAATTTTGCGGCAGATAAAGATGTCCTGCTACGTCAAAACCATATCTGTTTTGAAAGCTTACTTTTTTTACGGTTATTTTGCTGTCAATATTAAATACTCTGCTGTCATTTTTTAATTCGCTGATTGCTGACTGCTTCATGTGAGAAACTTCTTCCAGAGATTTTGCTGTTACTGCAGCCTGAACATGACCGCTGCTGCCAAAAGCAAATAATCCCATCAGCATTGCCATAGCTATTATTTTTGTATTTTTACTTTTTTTGCTCATAAAAAAGACCTCCGTTTACTTAATTATCAGCTTTTCTTGCTAATTAATTATAAAACGAAGGTCTCTATAATTACCAATACTTAGTTTTTATACTCTTTTATGCTTTTTAGGCATTATTTATTTTCTGTCATATTGGCAAAACAATCTCTGACAAGACTTGCGGCTTTGGAAAAAACCTGATCTTTACGCCAGATAATATAATTGGACGAATGCAGCGACGGCGCTAAAGGTCTAAAAATCAGCTGCTTGTAGCTTTCCGGAATAATGCGGTCAAAACACAGTACGCTGCCCATTCCCTGCTCTACTAAAAAAATAGTATTATGCAGTAAATTATAGGAAGCAACAATATTAAGCTCCTGCATCGGCCTGTCCAGCCAATGATCAAATTCCTGACTGTCCATCAGCTGACGTGATACAATGAGCGGCTCCTGTGCCAAATCATTTTTAGTTATGACCTCATGCTGCGCCAAGGGATTCGTGCTTTGCATAAGCAATCCCCATGTATCCTGATGCCGCAAGCGCCGATATACATATTCCACTGGCGGGGTTTCACGGCACACCAGCCCAAAATCCAGCAGACCTTTTTTCAGCTTTTCCGTTATAGACGCCTCATTGCCGCTGATAAGATGCAGTCGTAAATCAGGATAACGTCTTTTAAGCGTTGCAACAGCGCTGATAACCTCACGCATGGCTTCCGTTTCTCCGCAGCCGATAAAAATATCGCCGGAAACCGTTTCGTCCTGCGAAAGAGCAGCAACCGTGCTGTCTGCCAGCATAATGATTTCTTCTGCCCGCGCTTTGAGAAACTCGCCTTCCTCTGTCAGTGTTATCCTTCGCTTGCCCCGCATAAATAGCTGCCTGCCCAGCTCTGTTTCCAGTTCAGTCAGCTGCCGTGACAATGTCGGCTGCGTAAGATGCAGTTCTTCCGCAGCTTTGGTAATATTACCGCATTTAGCAACTGCTAAAAAATATTTTAAAACTCTTATTTCCATATATTCCTCAACAAAATCTGTTTATTCTGCATTCTTCCATTTACAGATTAACTGTGTCATAGTTCCCATCGGGCAATAAACACACCAGGCTCTCGGCTTAAAGAGCAGCAAAGTTATCACGCCCATAATAGTAGAAGTCAGCATAATACTGTAAAAGCCGAAAGCAAACTGCGCCAGCTAGGGTTCAGCACTGCCGTTGTAAGCCCACTGCCAGGGCAGCTGCAGCACCCAAAACAGACTGACAGCCTGCCGCAAATTCTGAACACCGCTGAAAACCAAATAAGTTGTAAAAAGCATATTGGCAAACATCAGCATAAAGAAGCACAAAAAGCCATAACGAAAAGCTTTACTGCGCAGCCATGCAGGCACAGGCTTATCTGGCGAAAGCTTCATCCTTCTGCCAAGAATATCAAAGAGCTGGCTGCGTCCGCAATATTTATTGCAGTAATGCTTATTGCCGCCAATAATCGCAAACAGCAGCGGAATCATAAAGCACAGCATACCCAGCCAGGCAAACATAATATTGAAAAAACCTAAAGTAAGATACAACAGCGATGCTATCCATAAATAATCGTACCAGTGTTTTTGTTTATTCATCAACTGTCACCACCGTAATAACCGAGGCCGGACAAGTTTTGGCACACAGTCCGCAGCCAATACATTTTTCTTTATTTACCTGAGCATACATCCCTTTATAAACAGCGACAGCGCCGCGCGGACATATTTTAGCGCAGGCTCCGCAGGAAACGCACAATTCTGTATTTACAACAGCCTTTCTTTTCATCTTCTGCCTCCAGTAAGTATTTCTTCCATTATAACCTATACTGCCTAAAGAGCAATATTTTTCTAAAAGACCGCCTGCCATGTTTTCTTCTCCCCTTCTTCATGATAAAATTAAAAAAGTAAGATTTTGGGGAGATGTAGTTTTGAAACAGGAAAGCAAGCTTATGACGCCGCTGCAGATACAGCAGTATCTGCACAAGCTGCAGTTAGGGGAGCTGCAGCTGACGGCAGACTTGAAAACTTTACAAAAGCTGCAGGACGCACATTTAAAATATGTGCCCTACGAAAATTTTGACTGTCTTAACGGCAAAATAACTTCTTTAAAGCATGAGGATATGTTCCGCAAGATTATCCTGCATAACCGCGGCGGTATCTGTTTTGAACTGAACGGCCTGTACAACTGGCTTTTAGAATCCTTAGGTTATCAGGTTACCAGCTTTGCCGGACGCTTTATTGACAAGCTGGAAGTTTATCAGCTGCGCCGCCATCGCAATATGTGCGTAACCCTTGATGGCAAACGCTATATTACCGATGTAGGCGTTAACAGCGAAAGCCCTCGCCTGCCGCTGGAGCTTACAGAAAACCTTATTCAAAGCGACGGTATCAGTCAGTATAAATTCACCCGCGATGAATTCTGGGGCTGGCTACTATGGCAGAAGGAAAAAGGCAAACCATGGAAAAGGATGCTTGGCTTTACCGAAGAACCTCAGCTGGACAAAGATTATATTCTGCCATCCTTCTGGTGTGATGCTCATCCTGATTCTCCTTTTAATAAAAATAAAAATCTTTCTATTTTCAGGGAAGACTGCAATATCACCATCCGTAAAAATTATCTTAAATTTTATTTAGGCGGCAGAGTAAAATACCGCTATAATATTCGTACAGGTACCGAACTCAAGGAAATACTCTGGGAATATTTCGGCATCAATGTAGAATATCCGCTGAAAGATGAAGGTATAGATTTTGACTAAAGGCAAATACGCTGACTGTATACCACTCTACATCAAAAAAATAATACAGGCACTGCTTGATGCTGATTACCAGGCATATGTAGTCGGCGGTGCAGTGCGCGATCTGCTGCTGGGCATCCATCCGGGAGATTTTGACATTGCTACCAATGCCCGCCCAGAAAACACTTTAGCCATCTGCCAGCAAAACGGCTGGAAGACAGTGGATAAGCTGGGCAGCAATTATGGCTGCGTAGTAGCAGTAGTAGACCATATAGCTGTTGAAATAACCACTTTTCGCGGTGAAGGCTACGGCAGCGATGCCCATCGTCCGGAACAAATCTGGTACTGTGATAATTTAGAGGAAGACCTCAGCCGCCGAGATTTTACCGTTAATGCTATGGCCATGGATATTGAAGGCAATATCTATGATTACTTTAACGGTCAGCAGGACCTTGCCCAGAAAATACTGCGTACCGTAGGCAATTCCTGGCAGCGTTATGAAGAAGATGCCCTGCGTATGCTGAGGGCCTGCCGCTTTGTTGGTCAGCTCGGCTTTAATTATGTACAGTCAGATAAGCTGCTGCCAGCTTTCGGTCAGCAAAATACACCGTACTATTTGCCGGTTAATTTTGAGTTTCCTGCTGACCGCTGCGCAGGATTATCTTTGGAACGTGTCAAAAAAGAGCTTGATAAACTGCTGATGACAGAACACGCAGGCCAGGGGTTGATGCTGCTTATGTCTACAGGCCTCACAGATGCTTTTTGCCGCGTCAAAGAGCAGGGAAACTGCACAGAAATATCTATTCTGCCAGAATTGCGCCACTTAGTTGGCCTTAAGCAGAATACACGATTTCATTGTTATGATGTCTGGGAACACACTCTGCAGGCAATAGATAACAGCCCGCGTGATTTGGCTATTCGCTGTTCCTTGCTTTTACATGATATTGGCAAGGGTCTGCCAGGTATCCGCTGCCTCAATAAAGAAGGTCAGCCCGGCGACCATGGGCACGAAGCCAAAAGTGCTGAAATGGCAGCTGAAATATTGCGCCGTCTGCACTATCCTGAAAAGTTTATTAAAGAGGTAGTCTGGTTAGTTTCACGTCATATGCGCTTTGCTCCCATGCTGGTTACAGGCCGTAAGACACTGCTGCACTGGGTGCGTACCGAAGCAGCATCCGGACAGTTCCGTACCGGCAGTGATATGACAAATGCCTTTAGTAAGCTGGTGGAAGTATTTTTAGCTGATATGGGCGCAACCCATGCCAAAAACAATCCTGCACTGATGGAAGCCGGCAGACAGTTAGGCAGACAGGTTATAGAGCTTGCAGCCAACTATCCAATCCATACTTCTGAACTGGCAATCAGCGGACGTGAAATCACTCAAATCTGTCCTCATCATTCCGTTGGTCAACTGCTAAATTACCTGCTGCAGCGTGTTCAAAGCGGCAATCTTGCCAATAATAAAGAAACGCTGCTTGCAGCTTTACACAAATATCTCAACAAACATTAGGAGGATTTATGAAAAGTTTAAAAACAGTTTTTCTTATTGCCCTTTGCGGTGCTATTTTAACAGGTGTCTGGACCTTAAAAGACAGTTTAATCGTAGGGGCTGCTAATCCAACAGAAGCTACCGCTGACGGCGGTGCTGCTCAGTATATCGGCAAACAGGATATTCCTGACTCTCCCTACTTTGCCCATCCTGATATTTACAATATGCAGCCCAATGAACATCTGCTGCTGCTTACCAAATTCAAAACCATGCAGCAAAGCACAGAATATACCTGCGGTCCTGTTGCAGCTAATATGGTAGTAAATTATTTTCTCGGCAAACCGCTGCACACAGAAATGCAGATAGCAGAAATTATGGACACTAGTTCATTAGTAGGCACTAACACCAAAGGAATGTGCCGCTATTTTAAAGAAATTGGCTGGCAGGTAAAATCTTCCGGCGATACCACTTCTCCGAAAAACTACGAAGCGTTCCTTCAATTTGTCAAAAACAATCTTTCCGAAGGTACTCCTGTAATTGTGGAAAATGTTGACTGGGGCGGTCACTGGCGCGTCATTATCGGCTATGACACTATGGGTACAGAATATGCCGGTGACGATGTTTTACTGATGGCTGACCCATACGACCTTGCCGACCATCTGCAGGACGGCTACAATATAGTACCGGCAGAAAAATTCTTCTATATGTGGTTTGATGCTCAGCTTTTCGACAAAAGCGAACAAAAACGTCAATGGCTGACAGCTAAACCTGCCAAGAACAGTAAATAATATTATGCTCAATTTATTATTTGCCTGTTTTCTTTTCGGGCTGCTCTGCGCAGTCTGTCTGCGGGGATTGTATCGAGCAGTAAAGTATCGTACTGGTTTTACGTCCAAGGAATATGCGCTTTTAACAGCATTATTTATTGGTACAATTTTATCTCTTTACATTGCTTTGCAAAATTAAAAGCCTCTTACGCATTGCGTAAGAGGCTTTTGCCTTTAATATTCCATGTGAGCAGCTTTGCCGCGCACTCTGGTAAAAAATGTATACATAGATATGGAAAGCAAAATAATACCTGTCGTTACAAGTACAAACCTTGTAGGCAGATGATTACCCAAAACACCGCCAAGCAAAGGTCCTACAACGCCGCCAAACTGCTGCGCTGATGTTACCAGGCCAAAAGCCTTGCCGCGCATGGACTGATCTGTAACCTCCACCAGATTGGCATTTATGTTAGGTATAGCGCCTGCCAAAAACAGACCGTAAATAAACTGAATCCCGGCAAACTGCCATACATCCTGCACAAACATCTGGAATAAGTTAACAAAGCCTGCACCAAAGGATACCAGACAGAAAATACGTATATAACCAAAACGCTGTCCGCGTTTGCCCCAAAAAGGAGCAGCAATAATACCTGCTATACCGGCCAGCGAGAAAATAATGCCTGCCGTCTTAACCGTATCATCGTTCATTACGCCCATCAGTTTGCTTACATACATGGTAATCAAAGGCTGAATAATCATAACACAGACCTGAATAAGGAAAAACATGCACATAATATACAGCAGATTTTTATTGGAAAGGGCACCTTTCAAATCCTGAATCAGATGTATTTCCGCTTTTTGTCTTTCTGCACTGATAGGTACATCATGTACCAGGAAAACTACCAGCAGTGCTCCTAAAAACAAACAGCCGCTGCTGACGAAGAAGGACATGCGCATACCAAACCAGCTGCTCAAATAACCGCCCAAAAGCGGCCCTAAGATACTGCCGCTGGCCACTGCCGTCTGCATCAGGCCCATGCCCCAGCCCATACGTCTTTCCGGCAAAGTAGAAGATATCAAAGACATGGAAGCCGGTACAAAACCACTGATTACACCAGTCAAAGAACGTACTATCAAAAGCTGCATAGCATTTTGAGAAATACCGGCCAGCCAATAGGTCATAGCAAGACCAAGACCGGCGCGAATAGCCATCTTTCTTTGCCCCACCTTATCAGCGCGCGCTCCCCAGTACGGAGCCATAATAGCCGCACCTAAAAAAGTTACCGAGTAAACCAGACCGCTCCAGAAATTTACATTATCCTGCGGCACATGCAGTTCGTGCAGCAGATATATAGGCAGAAAAGGTACAACCATGGTATAGCTGGCGCAGGCAAAGAAGACACCTATCCATAAAACGACCAAATTAACCTTCCAGTTAACTTTTTTCTCTCCATGCTCGTCAAAAAGAGCCATACCATCATCTCCTTATTTATTGCTGCTGTTTATATTTTGCAGATATATTTATATTACACTGTAATTTTATAATCTTTTTGCTGCATAAGAATAATATTTCGCAACCGTATTATTATCCCTAACTGCTGCTTTAACAGCCTTTTGCTACTATATATGTTACATAATAATTATATCATATCCAAGGTTGTGTTTTTTTGTTACATTTTCGCAAAATACTGGCTATTTACATTTTTTGCATTTTTATAAATTTTTTCAGTGTTTTTTTGCTGTAAAATGCATAACGCTGTTTTTTTATAACATAAATTCACATATTATTCACATTGCATTATCCGTATCAGCTATATTTCGCAGCCTTTATCTTCTCTCTATACTCTTAGTACGCGCAATTTTTTCCTGTCGACATCTTTATGTCACAAAAATTTTACTGTATAATAAGGTAGATATCGTAATTAAAGGATGTGTCGACTTGAAACCTTACGTACAACAAGAAATAAAATCCTGTGGATTTTTTTCCAAACTGATAAATGGCAAGCCAACAGAAAATACCTGGGCAGAAATAAATAATATCTTGGCTGAAGCTGAAAATGTCCATGCGCTGACAGCTGAAAAAGTACAGTCCGCTGTAAAAAAATGGGGCGGCAAACTTGATGAAAACAGCTTTGAAGCTCGTTCAGGATTGTACAGAAAATTTGCTGATATCGCTTACAGCGAAGCCCAAAGCTGCGAAGACAGCCTGCTGTCTGACTGCGAATATCTGGCAGAAGTACTGCAGCTGCCGCCGCACCTGAAAAAACTTGCTGATAAGGATGCTAAACAGTCAGCATATTTTACCCGCTGTGATAAATTACTGAAACAGCAGGAAGCTCTTGATATTAATGCTATCAATAAAATTTTCGGCTATGATTACGAAGACGGCTTTAAAATCCGTAAACAGGTTTTTCAGGAACATTTCAATACAATTTTTGATGCTATCAGCGAACGCCAGCGTTTTACCCCTGACGAAGAAGCTGCTCTGCGCCAGGACTGCGCTACTCTTGATATTCCCTATGAATTTAAAAATAATATCGTTAATGCACTCAAACGTTACCGTGACCTCTGGAATGCTGAGCACAATAAACTTGGCAATATTCAGGTAGATATCCCGCTGCAGCAGGGAGAAATCTGCCACGCGGCAGCGCAGGCAGGTCTGTGCCAGCACAAAGTAGTAGAAAAAGAAGACAATTATTTTGAGCTTACCCGTAAGTTCAATATCGACGAAACTGTAACTTTTAAAGGTGAAAAGCTGGAACATCCTAAAACAAAAGAAGAAATAACCGCTCTGCTTGATATCGGCTATTTCTTCCTTACTAATCAACGTATTATTTATTTAAGCAAAAAAACTGCCCAGACAGTAGAATTGGACCAGATTACTTCTGCTGAGTTGGATGTAAACATCATTACTTTCCATACCAGAGAAAACGGTGATTTCCTGTATAAATTCAGCGATGAAGCAGCAGGAGTAATGTATATTCTCTTTAACCGCACCTACAAGGAAAATGTAAAATAATATTTAAGCTATAAAAATAAAAAACCGGCTGTAAAACAGCCGGTTTTTTATTTTTATTTTACATACATTCTTTAATAGCCTTAGCCATACGTTTAATGCCTTCGATAATTCTCTCATCAGGCATATTGGAATAGTTGATACGCATGCTACGGTCGGTTTTCTGATTAGGATAGAAAGCATCGCCAATAACGGCAGCAACTTTCATTTCAATGCATTTATCGAATACTTTTCTTGCGCTTACACCTTCCGGCAATGTCAGCCACAGGAACAGGCCGCCTTCCGGATGAGTCCATTCAACACCGGCAGGAAATTCTTCTTTCATGCATTGCAGAATCAAATCACGACGATGTTTATAGAGAGCAACAATTTGTTTTACATGCTCGTCAAGGTCATAGCTGTCCATATAGGCATCAGCAACACCCTGGTCAAAATTAGATGTATGCAGATCTGCGCTTTGTTTGATTTTTACAAATTCGCCCAGCAGATTCTTTTCTGCAGCAACCCAGCCAAGACGCAGGCCCGGACAGAAGATTTTGGAGAAAGTGCCCAGGAACATTACCAGACCTTTAGTATCCAAAGATTTCAGAGACGGCAGAATTTCGCCTTCATAACGCAATTCACCATACGGATTATCTTCCAATACAGGCAAATCATATTTATTTACTACTTCCATAAATTTTTTACGACGTTCTAAAGACCAGGTGCGGCCAGTCGGATTTTGGAAGTCAGGAATAACATAGATAAATTTGCATTTCGGGTTAGTTGCCAGAATTTTATCAAGTTCTTCCGGAATCAAACCGCCTTCATCAGTCGGTACTTCCACGAATTCAGGTTCATAAGCATTGAAAGCGTTAAGTGCGCCAAGATAGGACGGGCTTTCACACAAAACTACATCACCGGGATCAAGAAACAGCTTACCTGCAAAATCCAGGCATTGCTGAGAACCGGTAGTAATCAAAATTTCATCAGGGTCAACCTTTGCATGATATTTATCAGCCATACGTTTGGCAATTTTTGCGCGCAGAGTCGGACGGCCTTCAGTAGTAGCATATTGCAGCAGCTGACGACCTTCTTTTAAAACCAAGTCATGAGACACTTTGGCAATTTCTTCTACAGGAAACAGTTCCGGAGCCGGCAGGCCACCTGCAAAGGAAATAATATCCGGCTGAGCAGTAAGTTTTAAAAGCTCACGGATTTCTGATGCCTGCATGCGTTCCATACGTTTTGAAAATTTCATAAACAAATCATCTCTCCCTCATTTGCTGTACACATTAGCTTATTTTTATATGATTTTTAATTGTACCACTTTAAAATACAGCATACAAGCAAAACGTGACACTTTGAATTTTTCAAAACATTTTTTCAAAATAAGTGTTAATTTATTTACGCTTTTATCAGTCCTTTTTCTTCTAAATAAACTGCTAAAAGCTGCGCAATCCTGTTAGTAAGTTTCAGGCAGTTTTTTAAATGATCTCTGGTATCAAATTCATAGGGCATCAAATCCTTGCACATGGTAGAGCCAAACTCTTTTTCAAAGCGATCGTGAAATTCCTTACTTACCGGGTAAATCTCACCTAACGGCTTTTCAGCAGGATGATTGCGTCCGGCTAAAGTACTGATAACCATTGTGCAGCCTACCAGCGCGCCGCAAATATTGGCTGCATGACCAATACCGCCGCCAAAACCGGAGCACAGACGAAATGCGTTATCATTAATGTCCACACCAGCTTCTTTTCTAAAAGTTTCTACAATAGCTTCGCAGCAGTTAAAACCTTTTTTAAAATTATTGCCGGCTTCCATTCCAATTCTTTCACTAAATTCGCTCATAATTACGCCTCCCTTTTACCATTCCCGTTCCCGGACTGCAGTCTCCACCGGTATATCAATCTTAAACCAATGCAGAATGTAATCCAGAGAAGCAATAATGCTTTCACGTGCTACAGTATCCAATTCACTGTCATGATCCGCAAATTCCTGCTGCAGACTGTTAACAAATAAAGTAAATTCATCAAACTTTTCCTGTAAGATATTTTTATCACGTTCATCCGTTTCCAGAAATTCAATCAGTCTGATTAACTGCCATTTCAATTTATCTGTTAAATACTGAGGAAAAAAACTGTCCTCATACATACTCTGCAGCAGGATATATCGGTCGTCAAATTTGTCCATTAATTTTCACTGCTCCTACTTGTCTTTATCGCTTTCTGTCGCATAAGGCCATGCACTCATTCCGCCTTCCAGACTGCATACATCCTTGCAGCCGGCACTGCGCAGGATTACCTCTGCTTCATAACCGCGCAAATCTATCTGACAGGAGGTAATTACCTTACAATCTTTATCACTTACTTCACAGCATCTGCTGCGTAATTCGCCTAAAGGAATATTCACTCTGTTCTTAATACCGGCAATACGGTTAGCACAGCATTCAGGCGTAGTACGCACGTCCACAAACAGATAATCTTCTTTTTCACACATAGCTTCAAAATCTTTGGGATTAATACTGCGCATCTGTCCGCACATTTTATTGTGCAGTACGTTCGCCGCGGTAGCAATATTGTCAATCGGTCCATTAAAAGGCGGAGCATAAGCAATGTCAAAATTAGACAAATCTTCCAGAGTTGCACCCATAGAAATTGCCGCTACTAATGTATCAATGCGTTTATCCACGCCGCCGCGGCCTACAGCCTGCACACCCAGTACTCTTTCAGTACCTTCTTCAGCAATCAGTTTTAAAATAATATTTTTTACTCCCGGCATATAACCAAGCCTGTCGCTGCCCGGTACTACTACACTCTTAAACTTAAAGCCTGCAGCAGCTGCACTGCGCTCATTCAGACCTGTACTGCCAGCCTGCCAATCCAGAATCTGGCAAATACCGGTAGTAAGTACACCAGGATATTTCAAATGGTCACCGCAGATATTATCTGCAATTACACGGCCATGCTTATTGGCAGTTGAACCCATGGGTGTAAACAACTTAGCGCCGCTTACACGATGAGTATTTTCAGCACAGTCACCGCCTGTATAAATCGCAGGATCACTGGTCTGCAGATATTCATTAACAGCAATAGCACCGCTGGGACCTATTTCAAGTCCTGCCGCACGTGCCAGTTCTACATTAGGACGTACTCCTACTGCTACAATTACTAATTGGGCAGGAATCACTCTCTTATCTGTTGTAACTGCTGTAACAACTCCGTCTGCAGCTTCAAAGCCCAAAGTTTTTTCTTCCAGATACAGCTGAATACCAGCTTTCAGCAAAGGCTTTTTAATAATATCGGCCATCTCTTTATCCAGCATCTGCGGCAATACGCGATCCTGCATTTCCACAATACTGGTTTTTAAACCGCGTTTATGAAATGCCTCTGCCAATTCCATACCGATAAAACCAGCGCCGATAATAACTACATCGGTAACCTGGCGTTCTTTTATCTCTCTGTCAACGGCTTCAACATCCCAGGGAAACCAGAAGCTGTGAATACCTGCTGCATCCGCATTGGGCAGCGGCAGCTTAACTGGCGTGGAACCAGTTCCCAATACCAGCACATCATAAGGCAATACCTGCTCACTGCCAGTTGCCAGTTCTGTATAGGTAACTGTTTTAGCAGCACGGTTAATAGAAGTTACATTACAGCCTGTACGGGCATCAATACCCTTGTAATTTTTAAAGTATTCTGCATCACGGGCAACACCCTGCGGAGTATGGTCAAATTCTGCAAAGTTCTTTACGTCTCCGCCAATAAAATAAGGAAAACCACAAGCACCATAGCTAAGCTGCGGACCACGTTCCAAAACAATAATTTCCGCATCCTTATCACGTCTGCGTAAACGTGATGCTGTTTTCATCCCTGTTGCCACACCGCCGATAATCACAACTTTTTTACCCATAGTATCACACCCTTATCGTTTTATATTCATCTATACCTTACATTAGCTGATATCAGCTTTTTCTTTATTAGTAAAACTCTCTGCCAAACAAAGCCTAACAAAAAAACTGTTACATAATATTTCTGTACCAAATAAAAAAAACCTGCTTTTACAGATATAAATTAAAAGGACTTAGCCCTCCAGAATATTGAGCTAAGTCCAATCTTAATAGTTTTTACAATATAAATTTTATTGTTTCTTAAACATGCTCTTAGGCTGTTTACATACCGGGCAGACAAAATCAGCACTTTCCTGCTCTAAATTGCCTTCATAAACATAACCGCAAACACTGCAAACCCATTTTTCCTTGCCGCTTTCTGCAGCTTCCGGTGCCTGATAGGTAGGAGCATTTTTCGGAGCACGACCTTTAATAACCTCATGGTAATATTTATAAGTCATAGGCTGTGCTTCACTTAACAAATCTGCTTCAAGTACGCGAGCCAGAATAACAAAATGAGTTTCCATTTCATAGCTGCCTAATACCTCAGCAGTAATATAGGCGCTTGTCTTATCGGTAATAATCGGCAAACCATCGCGCATTTCCCAGGCAAACTCAGCCTCAGCAAATTTATCTGTGTCACGACCGGAGCAAAAGCCCAGTCTGGCAATGACATTTTGCGAAGTTTCTTCTGAAATAATTGATAAAGCAAACTTGCCGGATTTTTTTATCACATCATAGGTGTAATTATTTCTGTTCAGGCTTATGGCAATAGTGGGATTCTGGCTTGTTACCTGTACCGCAGTATTTATAATACAGCCGGTAGGACGGTTACCATCCATAGCAGTAAGAGCATACATACCATAACTCAGCTTCCATAAAGCGGACATATTCATCTTGCATCCCTCCGTTGGTTTTTATTACCATTTGTTATTTAATTATAACAGAAAATAATTATTTATACAATAAATACTTCTGTACTTCCTTGATAAACTGAGCATCCTCTTGCTGCCAGCGTTCAAAAGTCTGCTCCGGTGCTTCGTTTAAGCGCAGACTATCTTCGCCAAGTGCAATATCAGCCTTATAGCCCGGCACATAACCTCGTTCAGGGAACAGAACTTTATCCGGATAAAGCTGCCTTAAAGTATAGACAATAAGATACCCAAGTTCAGCAGTATTAACTTTATCAGGCTCAGTTAAATATACCTCCACACCTTTTACCAGTTCGCCCTGATACTTGCCGTAACGCGGAATAAAAGCTGCAGGACGGAATAATACATGAGGAAGATTGAGCTTGCTTAGTGCTGCAAAAACCTGCTCTTCATCGGCAAAGGGCGCGCCTACATAATAAAAAGGTTTAGCTGTTCCTACGCCAACAGACAGGCTTGTATCGCCGGCAACACCTGTAACCGCATATAAAAATGCCGTATCGGCATTAGGAATAAGCGGCGATGTTCCAACCCAATGCAGCCCTGTATCCTGCCACAGCATAGAACGCTTCCAGTTCTTCATAGGAATTACTGTAAGCTTACAGTTTATACCATAATGTTCATTGATATACGCAGCATATTCTCCTATAGTAAGACCATGCCGCAGCGGCATAGCGTACAATCCAATAAAGCTTTCATAACCGGGCTTTAATACCGGACCTTCTACCTTCCCTCCCAAAGGATTAGGACGGTCAAAAACAATTACCGGTTTGCCAGCCTCTGCACATGCTTCCATCGCATACGCCATGGAAGACACGTAGGTATAATGACGTACACCAACATCCTGCAAATCTACACATAAAACATCAATCTCCTGCAGCATCTCTGCCGAAGGTCTTTTACTGCCCCCATATAAACTGAAGACCTTTAAACCAAGAAAATCATCGTTGCTGAACTCTTCTCCTGCTTTAATAGCACCATAAAAACCGTGTTCCGGTACAAAAAGTGCGGCCAGATTATAGCGCTCCTTTAATATATCTACTGTACTGCGTAAATTACTGTCTACACCAGTCTGATTAGTAAGCAAGCCTACTCTTTTTCCCTGCAACAGCTCGTCATATTCTGCCACTCTTTCTACCCCAAGCACAACACGCGCAGCAGCAAATGTACCAGATTGGCAGCTAAATACCAGTAACAGTGCTAAAATGATTCCTTTCCATACTATTTTCATCTTTGCCCCCTCTTTTTCTTTCTTTTTCTAATATTATCATACAATTAAAATAAGTATCAGTTCAAGAAAAAAGGCTCCTTAACGGAGCCTTTTTTATAATCCCTGTGCCTGCCATTCGGCTTCTTTAAATCCTACCAGTACAAATTTTTCTGTTACCACGATTGGACGCTTAACCAGCATACCATCAGAAGCAAGCAATTCCAGCTGCTCCTGTTCAGACATCTGCGGCAGCTTATCTTTCAGCTGCATAGTCTTATACAGATTACCGCTGGTATTGAAAAATCTTTTCAACGGCAAGCCGCTTTTTTCGTACCACTCTGTTAATTCCTGCAAACTGGGATTATTTTCTTTGATATCACGTTTAGTATAAGCAATCCCTTTTTCCAGCAAATATTTTTCTGCTTTTTTGCAGGTTCCACATTTTTCATAGCATATAAAAAGCATAGTTCTCTCCTATTTCTTCTGCAGCTCCTGCTGCAAATAATCCTGCGCGGCTTCCAGCTGTACATCTGTTACAGCATTGTCAGGCAGCTCAATTTTAACATCAGGCTCAATACCAACATTATGAATAGATACTCCGGATGGAGTATAGTATCTGGCTGTAGTTATCTTGACTGCCGTATCATTATCAATGCGGTATACACCCTGCACACTGCCCTTGCCAAAGGTTTTAACACCGAAAAGCTTACCGGCCTTGGTATCTTTCACGGCACCGGCAACTATCTCTGCTGCACTGGCAGTGCCATGGTCAACCAAAACAGCCAACGGATATTTTACCTGTTCCAAAGAAGAATTCTCTACATATTTATCGCCGTTTTTATATACCAGCGAAACAATAGGACCCTTCGGTACCAGCATACCGGCTACAGCTACGCCGTCATCCAAAATACCGCCTGGATTTCCGCGTAAGTCAAGGATGGTTGCTTCCATACCTTCAGCCTGCAGCTTCTCGTAGGTTTTCTTAAAGTCTTCACCGGTAGCTTCATTAAATACCGTGATTCTGATATAGCCTATCTTGGTATTTGGCAGCAGCTGCCCACCAACAGATGGGGCTTTAATATCCTTACGTACAACTTTTACTTCTTTTTCTTCACCGTCTTTGGTCCGCAGCCGCAGCACTACTTCCGTGCCTTGCTTGCCGCGAATCTTATCGGCAACATCCGTCATATTCATTTTCGCTGTTTCCGCACCGTCTACAGCTAAAATAATATCACCGCTTTTTATGCCTGCTAAAGCACCGGGATGATCCGCTAATGCAGAAATCACTACATAGTCATCACCGCGTTTGCCAAAAACAATGCCTATACCGCCAAAGCTTCCTTCCGTCATCTCGCTGAGCTTAGTAAAATCTTCTTTATCAAGATAAACGGAATACGGGTCATCGAGAGCATGCACCATACCCTCGATAGCACCGTCAAATAATACCTTGTTGTCTGCTTTACCATCAAAATTATTTTTTACGATACTCATAGCGCGCAGAAAACGTAAGGTTCCGGCTGCATCACCGGTAATTTCCTGTACCTTCCAGGTAACCGCGCCCAGAGTAACTGCTACAGATAAAAGGCAGCAAGTTAATAACTTAATATTTTTCCCACTAAACAAAATCTAACTGCCTCCATACATCAAGGTAAATAATCCAAAGGCTCCGTCACATCACCATGCAGGCGCACTTCAAAGTGACAGTGCGGACCTGTCGACCAACCGGTACTGCCTGCATAGGCAATAACAGTACCTTTGCTTACATATTGTCCTTCACTGACATTTAAGGACTGATTATGACCATAAAGAGTTACCAGTCCACCGCCATGGTCAATCATTACTGCATTGCCATAGCCACCCAGCCAGCCGCTGTAAATTACCGTACCGGAATCAGCTGCATGAATAGGAGTTCCATAATCAACAGCAATATCCATACCGGAGTGATATCTGGTAGTACCAAAAACAGGATGAGTACGCCAGCCATAATAAGAAGTTATCTCACCGCTGCAAGGCCACATAAAGCGCCCAGTACCACCGCTGCCGGCAGGCTCATAACCGCCGCCGCTTTCCATATTACGGAGCATTGCAGCAATGTTTTCAGAAATAGCCAGCAGACGATCGTATTCTTCTTCGCTGTCATGCTTGGCTTCTTCGGCCTTATACAGAATTTGAGCTCTGCGCTCGCGTACTTCGTCAACCTTAGCTTTTTTAGCATCAAGCTCAGCCTTAGTAACCTGAATTTCCTTCATCTCTTTGGCCAGAACTTCCTGCTGTGCTTTAATTGCTTCTGTAGATTTTTTAATATCCTCTAACATGGCAACGTCACGAGCAATAATCTTCTGCAGTAAATACATACGTGAAGAAAATTCCGTAAAATCCGTTGCACCTAACAAGATGTCAAGATAATTGAGCTGACCGTTCATGTAGATATTCCGCAGTCTGCGGCCGTAAATCTGCATTCTTTCGTCCAGTTCTCTCTGCTTGGCATCCAGCTGAGCCTGATTTTCATCAATGCTGCTTTGTAATGCGTCACTCTTACTTTGCAGCTCATCCGATTGGGACTGCAGCTCACGCAGCTGCCCCATAACTTCATCAAGACTGGCACTGGCCGCTTCAGCTTCCTCTCTGGCAGCAGCTCTGCGCGTTTCCATTTCCTGCATTTTCTGCTGCACTTCGCTCAGTTCAGCACGCTTATCATCAATTTCACTGGCAAAACTGAAATTCATACATACCGGAAGCACTACCAGCCATAACGCCAGCAGACTGCTTACAAAATCTTTTTTCTTCATTCTGCCGCCACCTTATACACGCAAGAATTTACGCAAAGAAATATAGCTGCCCAAAGCACCAATACCAGTACCGGCAATCAGCAAGAAAATAGATACATAAGTTAATAACGGATATGCAGGCAGCAGCGGCAGGAAAGCCAACGTTGCATAAATCTTAGTCTGCAAGCCGCTGTAAATCATATTGATTAATAAAGATGCTACAATTGCACCAAAAAATCCCAAGGTCATGCCCTCCAACAAAAAGGGCCAGCGAATAAACCAGTCAGTTGCACCAACATATTTCATGATAACAACTTCCTTACGTCTGGCAAAAACTGTCAAACGTATAGTATTTGAAATGATAAACAAAGTCGCCATGGATAAGAATACTACCAGCATAATGCCGCCAAAACGCAGTATTCTGGTAAGCTGGAACAGGTTTTCTACTACTTCCTGCCCAAATTTAGCCGTTTCTACTTTCGGCAGTTCGCTAATCTGCGGTGTAAGCTGCTGAATTCTTTCCGGCGTGTCCACCTGAACATCAAAATAATTAGGAAATGGATTATCACTGCCCAGGGAATCCAATAACTGCTGCTGATCCCCTAAGCGTTCACGGAATTTCTCCAAAGCTTCATCTTTACTGATAAAGGTTACTTTTTCTACGCCTTCAAATTCTCCCAGGCGTTTACCCACTGATTCCAAAGTTTCATTATCTGCCTCATCCAGCATATAGACAGAAATCTGTACCTGACTTTCCAAATATTTCGCCAGATTATTAGTATTAAGGAAAATCAGCAGGAACATGCCTAATACCAGCAAAGAAACTGCTACTGTAGAAATAGAGGCAAAACTCATAAAGCCATTACGGCGTATAGATTTATATGTTTCACGAACAAAATATTCTTTCGTACTAAAGCTCATAGCCATATACCCCGTTCTTTTCGTCCCTTACGATTCTGCCCTTTTCAATAGCAATAACACGTTTACCCATGGCATCAACAATTTCCTTATCATGGGTCGCCATAACAATTGTTGTACCGCTGGCATTAATTTCCTTAAAAATCTCCATAATATCCCAGCTGGTTTCAGGGTCAAGATTACCAGTTGGTTCATCAGCAATTACCAACAGAGGGTCATTTACTATTGCCCGGGCAATAGCAATACGCTGCTGCTCGCCGCCGCTTAATTCGTTGGGATAGGAGTTGCAGCGATTACGCAGGCCAACCAGCTCCAGTACATTCATTACCCGGCGTTTAATCTTTCTGTGTGGAGCCTCAATTACCTGCATAGCAAAAGCTACATTTTCATAAACCGTTCTGTCAGGCAGCAGTCGATAGTCCTGGAAAATAATCCCCAGCTGTCTGCGCATATAAGGAATCTCTTTATCCTGCAGACGCAGAATATCTATCCCATTAACAAAAATGCTGCCCGTTGTAGGAAGTACTTCACGGAACAGCATTTTTATAAAAGTAGATTTGCCTGCACCGCTCGGTCCAACTACAAAGACAAATTCACCTGGTTCTATATGAATATTGACATCCTGTAAAGCAGCAGATCCTCCGGGATAAATTTTGCTGACATTTGACATTAAAAGCATAATCTTCACTCTCCCTTCAGATGCTTTTGGGAAACAGGCAATAAAGAAAAGGCCAAGCTGACATTTTCCATTGCTTTATTGCGTAAATCATCCAGCTTCTGCCAGCTTTCTGCACTGCCATGCAGTGCCTTTTCTGCTGCAGCAACTACAGCCTGCACAGTAAGCCCTTCTATCTGACCGGCATTAACTCCGGCAACTTCTTTTATAAATCCATCTATTTTAGGATCATAAGAAACTCCCACAAATGGAATACGCATAACTGCCGCAAAAATAAGCGCATGCAAACGCATACCAATCAACAAAGAAAAATTGCCCATTAACGATAAAAATTGCTCTGTATCAAAAGCTGCATCAAGCACTGTACAGCAATCATTATGCTTGATATACTCTTTTACTTTTTTGCATACCTCTATATCTACAGGATACTGCAGAGGCAGTAAAACGATATGAACTCCATATCTATCAATAAGTTTATCTGCAGCCTCGGCAAGTACCTTAAGATAATTCTTATCATCCTGCCATTTGCGTACCGAAATGGCTATCAGCTTTTTATCACTTGGCACTGCAAACTGCTGCAAAATTTCTCTGCCTTGACTTATTTGCGCCTGCGGCAGAGTTAGTACCGCATCAGCAGTTAAAGCAACTTTTTCCTTGGGAATACCTATGCGTTTAAGCTCTTCTAAAGAATCTGTATCACGCACAGTTATAAGGTCGGCACTGCTGCACACAAAACGTGTCAGTCTGCGCAGCAGGCAGGACCTTATCGGCCCTATGCCTTGACCAAACAGCATGACTTTTTTACCGCACCATCTGCCTAAAGCCAGTACCGATAAATAATATAGCAGACTTTTCCTGCTGGTAACATCCTGCAGCAGACTGCCGCCGCCGCTGATAAGCAGGTCACTGCTGCGCAAGGCAGCAATAATAGCCAAAGGATTAAATCTATGTATGGAATCTACCCTGTGCCGAGCAGCCGTAGCCTGGGGATTGCCGGAAATAACCGTTAATTCTGCTGAGGCTTCCCTGCTGCGTAACGCTTTAATTATAGCAGTCAGCATTGCTTCATCTCCGGCATTAGCAAAGCCATAATATCCGGAAATTACTATTTTACTCATTACTCAAGGTATCTCCTTCTCAATCTTTCCCAATAAGGCAACAGCAGCATTACTGCAGTTACCGCTATAATACCCAATATTGCGCCGGCAACATAACCGTCAACGGCACGCATTACACTCATCCATACAGGCGTACGCATATGACAGAAGGTCTGCACTAAAGAACCCTGCCCAATAACGGCACCACAGGCTAATACAAACTGCCATAATCTCGGTGCACCTTTATAAGCTGCCAAAACAGCCAGGAAAAAGGCAGGATGGCCTACCAAGAACTCCTTACCGCGCGGACGCGCATACATAAGCTGTTCAAGCAGTGCGCGCATTTTCAGTTCAGCTGCTGTAACCGGCACACCATCAGTATGACCGCTGCGGCCTACAAAATAATAAACGACAAATAAAAGAATGCCCAATACAAGCAGATGTTTAAAAGTTATATCTGTGTTAATAAAGCCTTTCAGCTTCCAGATAACAGTGCGGATGCCTCGTCCCATTATCTGCAGTAAATCGTATTTTTTAGCATACAGCAATGCTGTCATTACAACCGGCAGAATAAAGGTTATCTTAACACCGCGGTAAATATCGATTTCCAGCAGGAAGCGACTGTCTGTAAGCACTGCAGACAGGAGCATTGCGCCTACTAAAGACAGCAGAATAGCAAAAGCTAATTGCCATAAAGCATTGCCAATAATACCGGACAGCTTCTTTGTTCTCTCACGGCAATTATCCCAGATATTGAAGATAACACTCATAGAAAGTACCGGGAAAGTTACAGCAGCAGCCAAAGCCAAAAGCTGTCTTGTCAGCAGGCCCCGCCCTACCATGAGCACCACCGCCGCAGCCAGGCTTAACCCTGCCCACAGCAATAACTGTCTGCGCCTGGTAATATTTACCAGCAATGACAGATACAAAACCACAGCTGCCATAATAGCACCTATAAGCGGCAGATAAACCATCTTATCAGGGAAATAAGGTCCTGCATAAATGTTGCCATTATTATTTCCGGCAGCTTCAAAAACACCTGCTTCACCAGTTTTGAAGCCACGAGCTTTAACACTCTTAACAATATTCTGGACATACTCCAGATTCATAGTCATCAGATCTTTGCCATCTTTGGACATCATAAACGGCCTGATATAATTAACGCGGATATTACGTTCCTCATCAGTTAATGCCCAGCGGCGCAAAGCTTCGCCAACAGAAATTTTCTTCTGCTCTGTCGGGTCAATAACATAGGAACGGGCAGCATTATATTCCACACCTGCTGCCAAAGGCAAAAGGCCGTCAATTTTAGCAAACTGCAGCTGGGTATAATGTTCCATCATCACCAGCTTCATGCCCTGCTCTTTCATTTTTGCAGCCATATAATCAAGCATATTAGGATAACCTACAGCCTGAGTACCGCAAGGCATATATGCAGTCACCTTGACATTAGCTTTTTTAATTCGTTTAAAAACACCATCTATCTGTTCAGCGCTGATATCAGTATAGTTTTGCGGACGCACAATAACATGGAAGCCCATTGCAGCTATCCTGCGCATATCTGCAGCTGGTAATCCTAACGGAGCCTGCAGCAAACCAAGAGGTTCATCATATTTATCCTCCGGTAAAAGCGCAGTACTGCCTAAAACCTCTGCAATACGCGGCTTATCGTCAATCATTTTAATACGCTCACTGCCATAACGTAGGCGTAAATCTTCCATGACGTCATTAAAAGCCTCTTTATCATTGCCTTCGGCAATATATACAGCATTATTCTGCAGCTTTTTCTGCTTCAGTACAGGCTCAAAAACACCTGCATCGCCGCCAAGTGCCACAGATTTACGCAATTCTTCACCTGTAGCTACCGTAACTGTACCATTCTTATTCAGACGCTCTAGGGTAGTATCAAAAACCATCAGGGAAGTAATCCCAGCAGCTTTAAATCTTTCCAGAACGGTTTCCTCAGGAAGGCCCTCTAACGCCGCCAGTTTGCGCAGATTCTCATATTCCATAGCCATTTCTACGGTATCATTATTCTGTTCTATGCCATGGCGCACAACATTCAGCCACAAAGCGCAGCAAAAACCCACCAGCACTATGGCTAAAAGTATCGGATTATAACGGCTCTTCATTGATTTCACCCTTCTTGTAAAATTATAAGAAAATCAGATTTTCTTTTGCAGACTGCGCAGATAGCTTTCTACAAAGCTCATTAAATCGCCGTCCATAACAGCCTGGATATTGCCAGTTTCTGTACCGGTACGATGATCTTTTACCAAAGTATACGGCTGGAAAACATAAGAGCGAATCTGGCTGCCCCATTCGATAGCCTGATAATCGCCTGCCAGATCACTAATCATAGCATCCTGTTTCTGTTTTTCGTATTCATACAGTTTGGCACGCAACAGCTGCAGACAGCGTTCTCTGTTCTGAATCTGAGAGCGCTCGTTCTGACATTGAACAACAATACCAGTAGGTTCATGAGTCATACGTACAGCAGAGGATGTCTTATTAACGTGCTGTCCGCCGGCACCACTGGCACGATAGGTATCAACACGTACTTCATCCATATTGATGTTAACTTCGATATTATCATCAATTTCCGGCATAACATCTACTGCCGCAAAGGAAGTATGTCGGCGGGCATTGGCATCAAAAGGAGAAATACGTACCAGACGATGCACACCCTTTTCAGACTTCATGAAGCCATACGCATTATGTCCGTTAATCTGAATGGTAGCACTTTTTACGCCTGCTTCATCACCGGGTTGGAAATCCAGTGTTTCCACAGAAAAATTATTCTTTTCAGCAAAACGCACAAACATACGCAGCAGCATGGAGGTCCAATCCTGTGCTTCTGTTCCGCCGGCGCCGGCATGCAGCGTAAGAATAGCATTATTAGCATCAAACTCACCGCTGAGCAGCATACCAAGTTCCAAGTGCTCCAGCTCTTCTTTGCTGCGCTGCAGCAGTTCATCCATTTCCGGCAGCAGACTTTCGTCATTTTCTTCCGTAGCCATTTCCCACAAAGCTTCCAAATCATCTATATTGGCAGAAAGCTTATGGAAACCATCAACTTCCTCTTTCAGAGCATTAACGTCCTGCGCTGTTTTCTGCGCTTTTTCCGGGTCATCCCAAAATGTAGGATCACCCATTTTATGTTCTAATTCTGCAATGCGGTCCTCTTTGACAGCAATGTCAAAGAGATCCCCTCATTTCCTCTAATTTTGCCTGCAGATTAGTTATTTCTGGTTTAAATTCTTCAATCAGCAAATCATTCACAACCTTTCATGAGCAAATTTAGTTATTTACGGACATTATTTATCCTTGCCGCAGCAATTTTTATATTTTTTGCCGCTGCCGCAGGGGCAGGGCTCATTACGTCCAGTTTCATCCTTCTTAGCAACGGGCTGCTGCGGGCCATCATCACCAGCAGGATTATTCATAGAAGCATTTTCCAGATGATCTTCTACTTTAGGTTGAGTAATTACATTTACACGGTAAATATAACGGACAACGTCATCCTGAATAGCATCAATCATAGCTTCGAACATATCATAAGCTTCAAATTTATATTCCACCAAAGGATCTTTTTGTCCATAAGCACGCAGGCCAACACCTTCTCGCAGCATGTCCATAGCATCCAGATGTTCCATCCAATGATTATCTACAACCTTGAGCATAACGAGGTTTTCCAGTTCACGCATCAGTTCAGGACCGATTGCGTCTTCACGCTGCTGATAATGCTCAACGGCAATCTTATGAAGGTATTCACCCAGTTCTTCACGGCTCAGATTCTGCAGATATTCGACAGTCAAAACACCACGCGGAGCATAGAACTCTTCAGCATAGCTGATAAGAGATTTTAAATCCCAGTCTTCGGAATATACTTCCGGCGGAGCATACATAGCCATGGTACGTTCAACAACCTTGTCTACCATCTCCATAATATTCTCTTTCAAATCAGCCTGGTGCAGAATCTTTCTGCGCTGAGCATAAATTACCTCACGCTGCTGATTCATAACATCGTCATACTCAAGGACATGTTTACGAATACTGAAGTTACGTGCTTCAACTTTCTTCTGAGCGTTTTCAATAGATTTGGTTACCAGGGAATGTTCGATAGGCTCATCGTCATCCATACCCAGTTTATCCATAATACCGGCAATATTATCACTGCCGAACAGACGCATCAAATCATCTTCCAAGGACAGGAAGAATTTGGAAGAACCAGGATCGCCCTGACGAGCGCAGCGGCCGCGCAGCTGATTATCAATACGGCGGCTTTCATGACGCTCGGTACCAATAATATGCAGACCGCCAAGTTCAGGTACACCCTCGCCGAGCACAATATCAGTACCACGGCCAGCCATATTGGTAGCAATAGTTACAGCGCCATACTGACCAGCACCGGAAATGATTTCCGCTTCTTTTTCATGGTACTTTGCATTCAACACATTATGAGGAATACCACGGCGTTTCAGCATTGCAGACAATTCCTCTGACTGAGAAATAGAAGTAGTACCTACCAGTACAGGTCTTCCGGACTTGTGGCATTCTTCGATTTCATTAACAGCAGCTTTATACTTAGCCAGCTTGGTCTTATAGATAACATCCGGTGCGTCCACACGAATCATGGGTTTATTAGTCGGAATAACTACAACACTCAGATTATAAATTTTCTGGAATTCCTGCTCTTCAGTTTTAGCAGTACCAGTCATACCGGACAATTTATGATACATACGGAAGTAGTTCTGGAAAGTAATAGTAGCCAAAGTCTGGCTTTCACGTTCAACCTTAACGCCTTCTTTAGCTTCGATAGCCTGATGCAGACCTTCGGAGAAGCGGCGGCCAAACATCAGACGTCCGGTAAATTCGTCAACGATAATTACCTGACCATCTTTAACCACATAGTCACGATCACGATGCATCAAAGCTTTAGCTTTCAGTGCGCACATCAGCTGATGAGAGAAGTCTACGCCGTGTTCATTATCATACATGTTGCTGATACCCAGCATTTTTTCAGCTTTCGCAATACCAGCTTCTGTAGGAGCAACCTGTTTCTGCTTTTCATCAACAGTATAATCTTCACCCTCAGTCATATTAGCAACAACATGTGCTAATACACGGTACAAATCCGTAGATTTCTCGCCAGGGCCGGAAATAATAAGCGGGGTACGCGCTTCATCAATCAAAATACTGTCTACTTCGTCGACAATACAGTAATTAAGCTCACGCTGTACCATCTGATCTTCGCTGACAACCATATTGTCACGCAGATAGTCAAAGCCGAACTCATTATTTGTACCATAAGTAATATCGGCAGCATAAGCAGCACGACGAGCAGGGAAGTCCATATCATGTACAATAAGGCCTACAGACAGTCCCAGAAAACGGTAAATCCTGCCCATTTCTTCACTATCGCGTTTAGCCAGATAGTCATTGACAGTAACTACATGTACGCCTTTACCGGTTAACGCATTCAGATATGCAGGCAGAGTAGCTACCAGAGTTTTACCTTCACCGGTACGCATTTCAGCAATCTTGCCTCGATGCAGAACGCAGCCGCCAATTAATTGCACATCAAAATGGCGCATACCAAGTACACGTTTGGAAGCTTCACGCACTACTGCAAATGCTTCCGGCAAAATATCATCTAAAGTTTCACCCTTTTGCAGACGAACTTTAAATTCACCTGTTTTAGCTGCCAGATTTGCAGAGCTCAAGTTCTCTACACTTTTCTCCAGACTGTTTATCTTATCTACAATAACACGAATCTGTTTTAATTCTTTTTCATTAGGATCACCGAAAATCTTCTTTAAAATGTTTTCGAGCAAAATCATCACTCCTTAAAAATATGGTGTATAAAAACACTACACCTAATATACAATTATAGCAGAAATATTTTTGAAAATCAAAAAGCACAGAGCCAAAGCCCTGTGCTTTTTGTGAAGTTTGAGTAAAACTTTTACTTATTTAAATTCAGGAGAAATCAAGCCATATTTACCATCTTTACGACGATATACAACGCTGGTGCTGCCAAGATCAGGATCATAGAATACGAAGAAATCGTGATTCAGTAAGTTCATCTGCAGGATTGCTTCTTCTACACTCATAGGATGCAGAACAAACTTCTTGCTCTTAATGATTTCAAATTCACCATCATCTTCAACCGGAGCCGGAGCTGCGGGAACATCAGCAAAGTTGCTGTATTTTCTCTTCATAAGACGAGTTTTATATTTATGAATCTGGCGTTCGATTTTTTCTACTACCAAATCGATGGAAGAATACATATCCTTCGTGGTTTCCTGTGCTCTCAGTAAGATACCGCTTGCCGGAACAGTAATTTCTACAATATGGTTGCCTTTTTCAACTTTCAGTACTGCAGAAATGTCGCCAACTGTCTTAAACTGTTTGGTAACTTTCGTAATCTTTTTTTCGACATACTCTTTGAGAGCCGGAGTTACATCGATGTTTCTGCCTTTTACATTAACGTTCATAAATCATTCCTCCTTGATACTTCAAGGTATTTGGTATCTCTACCTTTGTTGCTATTAGGTTTCGTCATTTCGGAGGAATTCTCCTGCTTCACTTTGCATTTTGAGCGAAAAATTTTATTTTAAGGCAAAAAGTGTAACATTTTTACAGATTACAAAATTTTAGACAGGAAACTTCTGGTTCTTTCTTCCTTAGCATTGCTGAAAATTTCTTCCGGAGTACCTTCTTCCAGAATGTTGCCACCATCAACAAAGATTACTCTGTCGCCTACCTCACGGGCAAATCCCATTTCATGGGTTACTACCACCATGGTCATGCCTTCGTTAGCGAGGCTTTTCATAACATCCAAAACCTCGTTAATCATTTCAGGGTCAAGAGCAGAAGTAGGTTCATCAAACAATAAGGCTTTAGGCTTCATGCACAACGCACGCGCAATAGCAACGCGCTGCTGCTGGCCGCCGGAAAGCTGTTCAGGATAAGCTTTAGCCTTATCAGCCAAACCAACTTTAGTCAGGTAAGTAATAGCAGTTTTTTCTGCCTCTTCCTTCTTAATACCGCGGACTTTCATCGGTGCCAGCATTAAATTCTCCAGCACGGTCATGTGCGGGAAAAGATTAAAACGCTGGAATACCATGCCGACTTCTTTGCGGATTTCATTGATATTGGCTTCACTGTTCAGAGGAATACCGTCAATAACAATACTGCCGCTGCTGGGCTCTTCCAAATAGTTCATGCAGCGCAAAAGAGTACTTTTACCGCTGCCGGAAGGGCCGATGATAACAACTACTTCTTTTTCAGCAACAGAAAGATTAACACCTTTCAGTACCTGCAGCTCACCGAAATTTTTCTTTACATCAGTAAGTTTAATCATTTCTTTTGTCATTTCTTATCGTACCTCCGCTCCAGCATACCAACAAATCTAGCTACGGCAAAAGTCATTACCAGATAAATTATTGCTACCGCCATCCAGATTTCAAAAGAAGCATAGGTACGTGCAATAATCAGCTGACCGCGACGGGTAAGTTCTTCAAAGCCGATAACAGATACCAGAGAAGAATCTTTCAGCATAGCAATAAACTCGTTGCCCAAAGGCGGAATAATACGTTTGAAAGCCTGCGGCATAATAATGTAGCGCATGGTCTGCGCCCAGCTCATACCAAGGCTGCGCCCGGCTTCCATCTGACCTTTGTCGATAGATTGGATACCGGCACGGAAAATTTCAGCAATATATGCACCACTGTTAATTGAGCAGGCAGAAATTGCTGCAAAGAAAGGATCTACACGCTCGCCAATCAGTCCAGGCAAGGCAAAATAAACCAAGAAAATCTGTACCAGAAGCGGCGTGCCACGGATAAAGTCCACATAAACGTTAGCCAGATACCGCAACGGTTTAATATTACATAAACGTGCAATGCCAATCAAACAGCCTATTAAAAGACCAAAGCCCACGCTTAATGCTGTAATTTCCACAGTAATGGCAGCACCCGCTAAAAGCAGGGGAAATGAATCTGCCATCAGACTAAAATTAAACTCCATTATTTCCATCCCTTCTATGATGTTGGGTTATCTTAACCCAGGTGAATATTATTTGTCATCACCAAACCAGGTTTTATAAATTTTATCAAATTCGCCGTTCTTTTTCAATTCAGCCATAGCTTTATTGATATCTGCAGCAAGCTTAGCATTGTCTTTTCTTACAGCCATACCATAATCTTCTGCTTCCATCTTTTCGCCGACTGTTTTAGCATAATTACTGCCGCCCTGTTTCAGATAATAAGCAACAACAGGTGCATCATTGATAACAGCATCAGCGCCGCCGTTTTTCAGTTCCATAGAAGCTTCACTTTGAGTATTGAAAGCAGTAACCTGTGCGCCGGGAATAGAACGGGATTTCTTTTCGCCGGTAGTACCAATCTGGCATGCAATACGTTTACCTTCCAAATCTTTTAAAGTCTTAATATCATTATTGTCTTTATTAACCATGATAATCAGACCGGAAGTATAATACGGATCAGAAAATTCTACAACTTTCTTACGTTCATCTGTAATACTCATACCAGCAATAGCTACATCAATATTACCAGCACTAAGAGCCGGAATCAGAGCATCAAAGCCCATGTTCTGTACTTCTACCTTGTAGCCCATCTGTTTGCCGACAGCACGTACCAAATCAATATCAAAACCAGTAAATTCTTTGCTGCCTTCCTTCTGGAATTCAAACGGAGCAAAGCTTGGTTCAGTACCTACACGCAGCACCTTTTCAGCAGCTTCCTTTTTTTCACCGCCGCAGCCTGTCAAAAGCATTGCGCAGGCAGTTAACATCATCATTACCAACATCAAAAATTTTTTCATCGTTTATACCCCTCACTTCTTATAAAATAAATACGGAGCACAGGCTAATTCCAGCGCATTGTGCCCCGCAAGCAAAACCCGAAAAATTATTTTTTCACTTCGCCAAACCAGGTTTTATAGATTTTATCATATTCGCCGTTCTTTTTCAGTTCAGCAAGAGCTTTGTTAATATCAGCAGCAAGTTTATCATTGCCTTTCTTTACAGCAAGACCATATTGTTCTGCTTCCATAACTTCGCCTACAGTCTTAGCGGTTTTATTGCCGCCTTGAGCCAGATAATAACCTACAACAGGGCTGTCGTTAATAACAGCGTCAACACCATTATTGGTAAGTTCCATAGCTGCTTCAGTATTGGTATTGAAAGCAGTTACTTTAGCACCAGCAACGCTTCTTGCCTTACCTTCGCCGGTAGTACCGATTTGGCAGGCAATGCGTTTGCCTTCCAGGTCTTTCAGACTTTTGATTTCATTATTATCCTGGTTAACCATGATAATCAGACCGGAAGTATAGTAAGGATCAGAGAAAGTAACAGCTTGTTTACGTTCGTCAGTAATGCTCATGCCTGCTGCAACAACATCAATATTGCCGGCATTCAGAGCAGGAATCAAAGCGTCAAAACCCATGTTCTGAATTTCAACTTTGTAGCCCATTTGTTTGCCTACAGCACGGATAAGGTCCATATCAAAGCCAGCATATTCTTTGCTGCCTTCTTTCTGGAATTCAAACGGAGCAAAGGTCGGTTCAGTACCAACGCGCAGAACTTTTTCTGCTTCTTTCTTTTCTCCGCCGCAGCCAGCAACCATTAATGCAGCTGCTGCCATCAAAGCCATAATCATAATCAGTATTCTTTTCACTTTTTATACAGCTCCCTTCATTTTTTAAACACTAATTCTGCATAAAATTTACATTTATTATATAACTATTTATCTGAAACAGCAATATAAAAAATGTATTTTTCGGAATATTTTCTACGCAAGATTATGCAGTCCAGCTGACCTGGTCTTCGCCCCCACACTCGCCTGCTGGAAGGTTCGCTCCTAAGCATACACACTCCCCACTACTACTCCTCTCGCTTTTCGCGGCAGGGCTTACTTCTAAGCTGCACCGTGCTCACAGCCGCTTTGGGCTGCTTACGTGGATCGTTTTGCCTGCAACTGGCATCGACTTGCAACCACAGACCTGAACTGCATTCCTAATTATATTCCTTTAGAAATTTTTGCGCAAGCCACTATTTAACATTTGCTAAGAAAGTGATATACTATTGACACCACTTATGAACGGACGGATTTTTATGATTGCCATACCACAATGTCTGGATTTCACTGACAATGAATTAAGCAGAGAAATCTGTGACTTCTACTTGAAAATTTTAGAGCGCAAAAACAAAGACCTTTATATGCACAGTCAACAGGTCGCCAACTATTCTGCCAGTACGGCAGCCAAACTTGGCTTACCTTTTTCAGAAGTAGCGACTGTAAAAACCGCTGCACTGCTGCATGATATCGGACATCTTTCTGTACCTAATCTGATATTGTACAAGGTTCCGTTTCTGACTACCAGAGAACTTTCTATTTATAAACGTCATTGCATTGCCGGTGCCAGCATGCTGGAAAACATTCCCGAGTTCAGCAGCATTGCAGAAATAATTAAGGCACATCATGAGCAATGGGATGGCAAAGGCTATCCTAAACGCTTGAAAGGTCAGAATATTCCGCTCGGTGCACGTATCATTGCCGTTGCCAACTACTACGACCGTTTTCTTAATCCATGCACACAGCACTGGCAAAAAACACATGATGACGCTATCATCGAACTGAAAAATAAAGCTGGTCTTGATTTTGACCCGGCAGTAGTTAAAGCATTCATTGAATCAATCGTCCCACAGGCGCCATTATCACAAAAATAAAACTCTGAAATTCTACAATTAAGATTGTAAGACTTTCAGAGTTTTTTATTTTGCTTATAATTTCTTATAGTTTTATAGCAAAAACAAAAAAGCACTTCAATTTCTTGAAGTGCTAAATTTCGTGGTGGGCGCTAACGGGATCGAACCGCTGACATTCTGCTTGTAAGGCAGACGCTCTCCCAGCTGAGCTAAGCGCCCGTATTATGGTGACCGGTGGGGGAATCGAACCCCCGATACCGCCGTGAAAGGGCGGTGTCTTAACCGCTTGACCAACCGGCCAGGTGGCTCCCCGAGTAGGACTCGAACCTACGACGCCCTGATTAACAGTCAGGTGTTCTACCGGCTGAACTATCGGGGAATTTTTTGTGGTGTTTTGTATTGCTCAACATCACGAGTGTTATTATATATATTTTTTATACTCTTGTCAACACTTTTTTTAAACTTTTTTATTTTTTATTTTGCCAGTACTTTGACAACGATTTTTTGCACCTCACAAGCCGCTCCCAGACTGCATCCAGGGCGATGCAATTCCCAGGGAAAGAAAACGGCAAAATCGCCTGCAGCAAGATTTACACAATCTTTTTCTCCAGCTTCAGCATAAAAAAGTAAATCATCCGCAGAGCGATCTTCAACTACAACATGTTTTGCTTCTTTCGGAGCATACCAGATAGTTTCAGTTCCGCGTCCTAAAAACTGCACATCAATATAATCATTGTGACTTTCAGGTTTCTTTTGTTCTTTTGGTTCAGTAACATAAGTATTTACGCGTACAAAAACATTACGTCCATCAATTTCATATTCACCATTGGGCAAAACAGAAAAATCAGTTTCCGCAATATACTGCAAAGCTGTACGCAAACGTTCACTGACATAAGGAAGTACTTTTTCTATATCCTTTTTATTACCGCTAATCATTAAAATCACCTTTTTCTGCAATATATTTTCATATTATATTCTACACCGGCAAAAAATAACCTGCCAGCCTTTACAAAAGCCAGGGCACATAATAAAATTACTATATAAATTTTTATTATGAGGTAAAAAATGAGCTATTTAAATGTTACGAATGTATCTCATTCTTTTGGCGGACGCCAAATTTTAGAAAATGTTTCTTTTAAACTGCTGCGCGGTGAACATGTTGGTTTAGTCGGCGCCAATGGCGAAGGCAAATCAACCTTTTTAAATATCGTTACTGGTCATCTGCAGCCCGATGAAGGCAAAGTAGAATGGCCCGGCCGTGTTACCATTGGTTATCTTGACCAGCAAAGCACTTTAGAAAAAGGCATGACTATCCGCGAAGTATTACGTACTGCCTTTAACGATATGTATGCTATGGAACAGCAGATGCTGGAACTGTACGACAAAATGGGAGATGCTACTCCTGAAGAGCTGGATAAAATGATGAATACCGTAGGTGAAATCCAGTCTGAACTTGAGCACAGCGGCTTCTACTCTTTAGACAGTAAAATTGAAGAAGTTGCTAACGGCCTTGGCCTCGGCAGTATTGGCCTTGACAGAGATGTAAGCGAACTTTCCGGCGGTCAGCGCAGCAAAGTTCTCTTAACTAAGCTGCTGCTGCAAAACTCCTCTATCTTATTACTGGACGAACCTACCAACTACCTTGACGTAGAACATATCGAGTGGCTGACTAAGTTCCTGCAGAACTATGAGCATGCCTTCATCCTGATCTCTCATGACATAGCTTTCCTCAACAAAGTTGTAAATGTCATCTACCATCTGGAAAACTGCGAACTTACCCGTTACAGCGGTAATTACGATAAATTCCAGGAAATGTACACTATCTATAAAGCACAAAAAGAAAGTGCCTACGAACGTCAGCAGCAGGAAGTTGCCAAGCTTGAGGATTTTATTGCCCGCAACAAGGCCAGAGTAGCTACAACCAATATGGCTAAAAGCCGTCAGCGCAAGCTGGACAAAATGGAAATGATTGAAAAGCCTCGCGAAAAAATCAAACCAAACTTTAAATTCCGCGAAGCACGTACACCCAGCCGCTTTATTGTAGAAGCAAAAGATCTGGTACTTGGTTATGATACACCGCTGACTCGTCCCGTAACCTTTAATCTGGAACGCGGTCAGAAAGTCGCTATCCGCGGTGTAAACGGTCTCGGCAAAACCACTTTACTGAAAACTATTCTTGGCATCATCCCGCCTTTCAGCGGCAGTGTTGAACTGGGCGAATTTCTTGAACCCGGCTACTTTGAACAGGAAGAACGCGATAAAAATGAAAATACTGCCTTGGAAAATGTCTGGAATGAATATCCCGGCCTGACCAACTATGAAGTACGCGCAGCTTTAGCAGCCTGCGGTCTTACCAATGAACATATTACCAGCAAAGTTTTTGTATTAAGCGGCGGTGAAGCAGCCAAAGTGCGTCTGTGCAAACTTATGCTCAAAGACATAAACTGGCTGGTACTGGACGAACCTACCAACCATCTTGACGTTGATGCTAAAGACGAACTGAAAAAAGCTATCAGAGAATTTAAAGGCAGCGTACTGCTTGTTTCCCACGAACCTGAATTCTATGAAGATTTAGTAGATAAAATCTGGAATATTGAAGACTGGACAACTAAAATAATTTAACAGTTAAAACAAAAACTGCTGAGAGCAAGCTCTCAGCAGTTTTTTATTATTTCAATTTAAATTTTAAGCTTTAGACATCCACAGTCCGTGCAAATTGCAGTAAGCATAAGCTGCCAGCGGTTTATCATCTACCAAAGCAAATTTAACTTCCGGTGCTTCGCCTGCATGAAGAACTTTACGCTGACCACCTTTTTCGGTTTCCAGATATACCCAGGTAATCAGATGTGCTTCCGTCATCGGATGCGGAGCGCTGCCGATTTTTACTGTTACCACATTGCCGTCTACACTAATAACAGGAACATGTTTTTCCTGGGCCGCATCAGTTGTGTTCGGTACCAGCTCAGTCATTTTTTCACCGCAGCACATCATAGGTACTTTAGCATCAAATACCATACCTACAATATTGCCGCAATGTTTGCAGATAAAGAATTTTCTTTCAGCCATTTTTCTCACTCCTATTTATATATTTTACAAGCCACTACTATAATCATTATAACTCACTTTATGTTAAACACCAACATTTTAAAGTGTTTATGATTTAATTCTTTTAGAATAAAGTTTAAAAAGATCAGGTTTTTCTTCAGACATAAACTGATAACCCGGTGCAAGTTCTTCAGCGCGTTTACGCGCATTTTCCAAATCATGGAAAACATCCCATTTACATTCTACCAGTCGCTTGCCATACTGACGCAGCAAAAAGGCCGGATGATAGGTAGCAATACAGTCAAAACCGTGTTTAGTCCTGAACCACTGCCCCCTGTCTCTCGTAATGCGCATATCCGGATTACCAAGATAATGCAGCGCAACACCACCTAAAGCAACAATTACCTTTGGCTGCAATATTTCCAGCTCTTTATCCAGCCAGATACGGGCACAAAAGTCAGCTTCATCAATATTAGGTGTCCTGTTGCCTTTCGGTCTGCATTTAATAACATTAGTCGTCAGAACTCTGTCACGTGTCATCTTAGCAGCCCAAAGAGCTTTATCAAGCAGCTGTCCTGAAGGTCCGATTAAAGGACAGCCGTATTCATCTTCCACACCGCCAGGTCCCTCACCAACGAATACTATGGGGCTGTGAAGATTGCCAAACCAGCCAACTGGTGCAATAGCATCTTGACGCAGCGGACAACTGCTGCATTGCTGCAGCTCTGCTGCTAATTCCTGTAAATCCATTTTTTCTACCTCCTACAACCCGCTTAAAGTCATCTGATATTCTGTGGCAACAAAGGGCAAATGTTTTTTCAACTCACTGCGCGCCTGCAAAATACTTTCACCTGCTGCCTGAATATTGCCGGAAGCAGGGTCTACCTTCTTGGCAAAAGTGCTGATGCTCAGCAAACCTCCATCAGCCGTAAATAACCCCTGATTTAAAGCTATATACCAGTAGCCTTTATCAGGCGGCCTGTTGCCATCAATACCGCAGATTACCACATAATCTGCACCAGCTTCCCTGCTCAGCCGCATAATGTCACTATGTGTATAATTACTTTTATCATCCAAGGATTTTTCCAGCACTGCATAAGACGGCAGCATCATTTTATATTCATTTATCAACAGTCTCTTCATGTCGGGAACATAGCGCATTTTTCTGATTCCCGGTGAGCTGGTAATCCATAAAGCAACCTTGGGCACGCCCTCAGTCAGCCTGTCATCCGGCAGCGGCTGTACTAAGCCGGCAGCAACTGCCCTGTCGAAGGTTTTAAAATACTCACTGACACTGTGGTCAAAGTACATGGCAATATCATGCTGAAAATTACTCATTTTCATCGAAAGATGATATTTATAATTATAACCAAACTGCTTATAACCGCCAAAAACTGTTTGCAAGCTTCCCGGAACAGGATCAGCAGTATTTGTTATACGCATCAGGTCAATCTTATCTCCATAAGCAGCAGCAAAAGCATCATTGCCGACTGCCGGAGCGCCAAAAGTAATAACAACAAATTTATCCTTCGGCATGCCCAAACTTACCAGTCTTTCTCCTAACAAGGTAGCTGCAGCACCACCCAGACTATGGCCTGTCAAAATAAGATAGGTGTCAGGATCTTCATAAACTTTACGGAAAATACCTTTAAAGTTCTGGTTCTCATCTATAACGGAAGCAAGAACCATTGTATCAGTATAACTGATAAAACCTTCATGTACAGCAGGTGTAGCATTGGGCATATTTTCCTGCGGCTGTGCCGGTATCACCTTATCCTGATAGGGAACCTGCCTTGTCTGCAGATTAACTTTCCAGTCGCCCTTATCAGCGCTGCCGCGAAAAGTAACCAGATAGATATGTTTATTGATATCGGGGAAATAATTATGCGCCAGAGAAAAATTTGCTGCTACTTTGCCGCTGCTTTCGTGATAAGGCATAATTTGCCAGCCATAATCACGCAGATAACTGAATTCCGAAGAATTTTCCGGACGATAAATACCGGCGCAGGAAGCTGCAGCAATAGAAATAAAATAAGAGTGATTATATTCTTCCTGTAAATTTTTCGGTGCCGCAGCACTGGCAAGATTACAGAACAGACAGAAAAAACATACTATCAGCAAAATTTTTCGCATACTATTTCCTCCATATTAAATATTACCCCACAATTTTATTATAGAATAATTTTGCTGAAATTACAAAACACACCTTTGCTGTCACTTTTAGACAACAAAAAACGGACAGATACTTCTGTCCGTTTTTATACTCAAATATAATTAAGAATCATCCAGCCTAAGAATAAAACTGCTATGGGAAGTATGCACTCCATCTTAAGCCTCAGTTTTTTTCTGTTCCAGTCTGTACTGTCTGCGCAAAGCAGCTATATGCTCTTCCAGTGCAGCAGCTGTGGCAAAGCCCTGGCTGTACTCAAATACCTGTACTGCTTTAGGAGCAAATTTTTTAATGGCACTAAAATAGCCTTTCCAGTCGATATTTCCTTCTCCTACCGGTAAATGTGCATCAGCATCGCCATTATTATCGTGAACATGGCAGCCGATAAGTTTGCCCTGCAGTGCCTCAATTACAGACGGAAGCTCCCAGCCGTTAACATGAGCGTGTCCTGTATCAATCAGTGCGTATGCGTCAGGGAAAATGTCAAACAAAGCAATATATTCATCTAAATCAAACAGAACATTACCTTTAGTACGCAGACCTACATTTTCTATTACCAGACGCACGCCATAGCTTTTAGCCAGGCTTACTAACTGACGGAGTCTCTTAATAACCAAAGCCTGTACTTTTTCTCTGTCACCCTGCCAGCTTTCATTAGTATGAACAACAACAAATTCGGCTCTTACTTTTTGCGCATAAGCAAAAGTTTTCTCAAAAACCTTACTGTAATTTGTCTGTTTTTTATCAGCCAGGTTTACAGCCACACAGGGACCATGAATAGAAAGAGTCCTTGTGCCCCAGCTGGCAGTTTCCTCGTTCCAGTAATAATCTTTACCGAATTCATAGAAAAATTCTATACCGTATTCACTGCTCAAATCACGCAGAGGATATTTTTGAAAGCCCGGGAACAGTAAATCACTTACAGAAAAACGCATCTTTTTTACCTCACATAACCTATATTCATGCCTGTTTCAGCATCAAACAAGTTGACATTGCTCCAGTCAAAATCAAAGCCTTTGGCAGACTGCAAATCAAGTTTCGGGTCACTGGCCTGAATAAAGAAATTTTCACCGCTGCCAAGACGCAGGTTGGCAGTTTTAAGATTGCCGGTATTTTCCATAAATTCAACCTGCCCTTTAATCATGCCTCCGTCAAATTTAGGCACGCAGGCTTCAGGACGCAAACCAAACAATAATTCTTTTCTGCCGTCAATAATCTTGCACCATGCTTCCGGCACTTCCAGACAGCATTTGCCCACAGCCAGTTTTTTATTGTCGAAACGTGCTTTAATGATATTCATGGCAGGAGAGCCAATAAAGGAAGCTACAAAAGTATTAGCCGGATGATGATAAATATTCTCCGGGGTGTCAATCTGCTGCAGTACACCCTTATTCATAACCGCAATTCTGTTGGCAACAGTCATTGCCTCAATCTGGTCATGTGTAACATAAATCATAGTCGGTTTAAACATTTCATGCAGTTTTACCAGCTCAGTTCTTGCCTTTTGACGCAACTGCGCATCAAGATTGGAAAGCGGTTCATCCAGCAAAAAGTAAGGAGAATGCTTAACAATGGCACGGCAGAGGGCAACTCTTTGCTTCTGACCACCGCTGAGCTCATGAGTCTTTTTATGTTCATAGCCTTTAAGATGCAAAATCTCCAAAGCTTTTTCTGCTCTTGTACGGATTTCATCTTCCGGTAATTTTTGCAGCTGCAAACCGAAAGTAATATTATCCCATACGCTCAGATGCGGGAAGAGCGCATAACTTTGAAACACCATAGCGATATTGCGTTCTCCGGGCGGCAAATCATTAACTACCTTGCCGTTCATATAGAGCTCGCCGCCGCTGATTTCTTCAAAACCGGCAATCATACGCAATGTAGTAGTCTTGCCGCAGCCGGAAGGCCCTAAAAGAATAAGTCGCTCGCCTTCGCGTATTTCCAGATTCAAATCTTCTATAACAACGGTTTTGCCGTAAGCTTTTTTTACATGTGAAAAAACAATACTGTTTTGCATTAACCTTTAACCCCCGATTGCATAAATGTGTTGATGATAAATTTCTGACAGAAGCAGTATAAGAGCAGAGGCGGCAAGCTTGTTAAAGTTGCAACAGCCATTGCAATACCCCATTCGCTGCCGCCTTCGGCGCTGATAAACATCTGCAGCGCCAGCGGCAGTGTGTAATTATCCTTGTCCTGCAAAATCAAGAGCGGCCAGAAATATTCATTCCAGGAATTGATAAAGAACAGGATGGATACAGCTAATACTGACGGTTTAATCAGCGGCAGGATAACTTTCCACAAAATCTGATGCGGTTTAGCACCATCCAAAATTGCTGCTTCCAGCAACGGTTTAGGTATACTGCGCATAGTCTGACGCATGAGGAAAACGCCCATACCATCTACTAAACACGGCAAAATAACGCCCCATGGACTATCCAGCAAGTCTAATTTTGCCATCATCAGGTAGTTAGGCATAATCAGCACTGTTATAGGGATAAAGAAGGTCAACAACATACCGTTGAAAATAGTTTCTTTATATTTAAAATCATAATAAACAAAGGCAAAGGCTGCCAATACACTGGTCGTAGCCTTGCAGACAGTTACTACTGCCGCAATAAAGAAGGTATTCCAAATATAAGTCAGCAGCGGAAAACTTTCCAATACGGACAGATAATTGCTGAATGTAGGCGGCCAGGGCAGCGGATTTAAGGTAGACTCAAAAACCTGATTCAGATCTTTAAAAGAAGTAGAAATCATGAACAGAATGGGCCATAACATCAGAAATACAGCTGCTAAAAGCAGTACATGCCAGATAAATTCTTTGCGCAAATCAGTTTTCATAATATACTTTTTTCTCCAGATATTTATTTTTCACATACAGGAATGCCAGATAGCATACCATGGTTATAACCGCATAAGCAGCAGACTTACCTGTCTGGAAGAAGGTAAAGGCGTACTGATAAATGATATATACCAGATTGGAACTGCCTTGGTCAGGACCGCCCTGCGTCAGCATATTAACAGGTACCAGTACATACTGCAGACCAAATACTACGGTTATGGTAAACACATAGATAGCTGTTGATGAAGTCATCGGCAGAATAATTTTTTTGAAAATCACCCAGTTGGAAGCATTTTCCAGTTTAGCCGCTTCAATCATCTCACGCGGCACCGCAACCATAGCAGCCAGCATAATAATCAGGTTATAACCAAAAACTTTCCAGCCGATAATAGTGCAGATAGCAAAAATAACCAGATAATTTTCTTTAAACCAACGCGGTGATTCCATATCAAACCAGCCCAAAATAATGCTTAAAGGACCAGCCAGCGGATTATAAATCCACAAAAACAGAATGCTTGCTACCGCTAATGACAATGTCGAAGGCAGGAACAGGGCAGAACGATAAAAAGCGTTCCAGCGATGTACCAAATGTCCCAAGACAAACGAATAAATATAGGGAAGAACAAAATTAAGCACCAGCATAATTGCTACAAACAGTACTGTATTCAGCAATATTTTCAGCAGTTCAGCGCTGGCTAAAAGTTCGGTAAAGTTCTCAATACCGACAAATTTCATGGTCGGGCTGACCATATTCCAAGAAAAAAAGCTCAGATAGATATTCTGCAGCAGCGGCCAGTAAAAAAAGATCAGAAACAGCGCTGCTGCCGGAAAGATATATAACAAAGCTTCCTTGCCGTTTTTACTCATAGAAAACTCCTTTGACCAGTAGATAAATAATGCCGCCTTAGCAGCGGCATTATCAAGATTTATGCAATTTACAGCAATTTATTGATTTTTTCCGCAGTTTCATGCAGTGCGTCAGCTGCGCTTTGTTTACCGCTGAGGATAATATCGCGGGCATCAATCAGCAGCTGTTCTGCCTGCAGACCGTTAGCACCGGGGAAGCTTGCCCATTTTACAACTTTAGGCATCATTGCCAGTGCAGTCTGGATGTTTTTGTTTTCATCAACAATCTTTTTGAAACCGGAAGGATCTTCAGCTACGCCTTTGCGAGGAGGCAGGTAACCGGTACCGGTACTCCATTTTGCCAGTGCTTCAGGAGATTCCAGATATTTGATAAATTCAACTGCAGCTTTTTCTTTCTCTTTATCTTTGGAGAAAATCATCAGGAAGTTGCCGCCAGCAGGAACTTTCAGCTCTTTGCCTTCAAAAACAGGGAACGGAGCAGCTTTTACAGGGAATTTAGCACTCTTTTCAAAGTTAGCACGTTTACCGATAGTGGTGCAGACCATACCCAGTTTACCACTCAGATATGCCTGGAAGCCTTCTTCGTTAGTTGCATGCAGACCGCTGCCGTCTTTAACCATATCAGCAATTACCTGATAAGCTTCTGCAGCTTCAGGAGTATCAAAAGCAGCTACAGTTTTACCGTCAACTTTTTTCAGCATAGCGCCGCCATTAGATTCAATCAAAGCCTGCTGAGTCCAGTTATCAGCATATTCCTGCATAAAGAAGCCCATATTACCGGTTTTTTCTTTGATGATCTTTGCATCTTCTGCTACTTCTTTCCAGTTTTTAGGCGGATTTTCCGGATCAAGTCCTGCTGCAGCAAAGATTTCAGGGTTGTAATAAAGTACCGGTACGCTTACAGAATAAGGCAGGCCAATTTGTTTGCCATCGTCAGTCTGTGCCAGTTCCAATACGTTGGGCAGGAAATTGTCTTTCATAAAGTTAGGATCGCCTGCCTGTTTAAAAGCATCATTCAAATCAGTATATTTAAAGTTTTCTGCTGCATAGTTCAGATAAGAATAACCCATCTGTACTACGTCCGGATTTTTGCCGGATGCCATTGCAGCCTGCAGGTTTTGAGTCAGGCCTTTGTACATATCAGGATTATATTTAGCTACAACTTCGATATTAGGATGTTTTTTATTAAAATCTGCTACCAGTTCTTTAACAGTAGCACCGCCGAAGCTTTCAGCAGCAACATGCCAGTATTCAATTTGTACCTTTTTGCCGGAATCTGCTTGTTTGCTGTCATTACCGCAGCCAGTAAGAGCAGTCATAGCCAGTAAAGATACCATTGCACCGGCTAAAAATTTTTTCAATTTCATACACAATTCCTCCATTAACTTAATTACTTTTTGCTTTGCGATTGTCCATATTTTACCGGTTCAATGTAAAATCTGTTACATATCTATGTAAAATGCACGTAAAAAAAGGCACTTCCAATTGGAAGTGCCTTTCCGGTTCATTAACAATATAAAATTAAGCGTTTAAATTCTATATGTATTACAGACGAACAACGTTAGTAGCTTGTTCGCCGCGTTCACCTTGAACAACGTCGAATTCTACAGCTTGACCTTCTTCAAGGGTTCTGTAGCCGTCAGCTTGGATAGCAGTGAAATGTACGAATACATCGCCACCGTCTTCGCGTTCGATAAAGCCATAACCTTTTTCTGCATTAAACCATTTTACTTTGCCAGTCATATTTCTGGGCCTCCTAAAAATAAAACTTGAACTGTTTCTTTAAACAAGTTCACCTGCTTATTATATCTGATTACAATTATAAAAGCAATGAATTTTCGAAATCTTTCAAATTTTACTTTTTCTGTCCTGCTGACAACACAAAAGCAGTTTTTCACTGCGTTTCATCTGTTTAATAGCATATTCGCGTTTTAAGGCGCTGGATTTATCCGGCAGCTCTTCACTGTACACCAGCTCTAAAGGGCCACGTCCTCTTGTATACTTAGCCCCTTTTCCCTGCCGGTGCATTTCCAGCCGGTGCTGCAAATCGTCCGTCCAACCAGTATATAGGCTGCCGTCTTTACAACGCAGCATATATACAAAAGCTGTCATCTTATTTTACAACCTCAACCTTTTCCATGATAACAGGATCTTTCGGACGATCACGGAAATCAGTAGGAACAACACCAATCAGGCGTACTACTTCCATACCTTCAACAATGCGTCCGAAAATAGCATGATGACCGTCAAGCCACGGAGTAGGTGCCAAAGTAATGAAGAACTGGCTGCCACCAGTGTTAGGACCTGCATTAGCCATGGACAGGATACCTTCATCATCATGTTTCAGACCTTCACCAAATTCGTCTTTAATTTTGTAGCCAGGGCCGCCCATGCCAGTACCGGTGGGGTCACCGCCCTGAATCATAAAGTCTTCAATAACGCGATGGAAAATAACACCGTCATAAAAACCTTTTTCGGTAAGTTCAATAAAGTTTTTAGTAGTCAGAGGAGCTTTATCCTCAAACATTTCTGCAACAAAGACACCTTTGTTGGTAGTAAATTTGATTTTTCTGTTTTCACTCATTGTATAAGCCTCCTAAACTATTTACTGCACTAAAATCAACCGATTTTTTTCTGCAGCAGGTCAACAAAAAGATAGCAGCCGCAGCCAATTGCAGCCATAAACGCCGGCAGCAATGCCAGAGCCTGAGCATCACCATGGAAATACGGCAGGAAGAATCCGATAAACAGGAACATTCCCTGCGCTACCTGCAGTCTGCGCGGACTGATACGCTTGCCGCTCTTATCAGCCTTAAACTGTGTAAAGGCTGCCGCACGAATTTCCGGCAGGAAGATGATGAAAGTAAAGCTCATTATGTAAACATAAATAACAGAGAGTACCGGAGCAGCGCTTTCATAATTAGCAACAGCCGCACCTGCCATAGCTACACCAGCCAGATACAGACTGCGGAAATAACCGCCGGTAATCTGACTTTCTACCGCGTAGATAGCACCTGTCATCAAAGGATACAGCCACGCACCAGCAGTACCAAGCCAAACAGCAGAACCGATAATAATCAGATTATCGACAATACGATGACGGTCACCGGAAGTACGATTCAGCATACGCAGTACAAAAAGCAGCCATAGCATAACTAAGATATTGCCTTCACCAAGAACCAGGGAAGCAATAATCGTCAGACCACCACCGACAATACCGCCAAGCTTTCTGTCCGGATCAAGTTCCTGCGCAATCATAAAGGAAAATAAAAATCCCAGCGCTGTGCCGATACCTGCCATAGCAGCATCGTAAGAACCAACACCTGCCATAGTCTTCCAAATAGTTACAGCTACAGCTGACAGGATAGTACACAGCATAGCAATTCTTGTCACGCCATCATACAAATCAATAGGACGTCCCAGTCCCAGATAAGGGTTGGCACCGACAAGTTCCTGCTTAGGCGGATCGCCTGCATATTTGTTACTTTTCTTCGACATCTTATCATCCCTTATATAAAATTTATTATCTTTGTAATTATACCATATAAAAAACAGGCGGTATACACCGCCTGTTGAAAATCAGAATACTTTCGTCAGTTCAGCCAGCGTAAGAGCAAATGCTGCTGTTCTGGGAACAGCAGTTTTCAAATCTACAGACTCATGATCTGTATGCTCATCATAATTCTCTACGCCAAGTGCATCTAAGGTAGGAATGAATTTTGCCGTTCTGTTGCCGTCTGTCAGACCGCCTGCAACCCACTCAGAAACCTCTCCGCCAAATTCCTCTTTGACGATATTTTTGTAAATATCAACCATTTTCTGTACTTGAGGTGTTTTTTCCATAGGACCTGTAACAATACCACCACTGACTTTCACTTTGGTACCTTCGATAACGATTTTATCCTCCAAAGCTTTAATCGCAGCATCCAGCCGCTGTTGCTCTGCTACGGAGAAGCAGCGTACATTCACTTCGCAGAAAGCATCACCGGGAATTACGCTGATTTTATCATTAGTAGAGCCAATCACACCTACATTGACGGTATTTTGCGGAATAAACTGACCTGCATCAACGATGCCGCGCGCTTTCAGTGCTTCGGAAGTAAAGTCTTCCGGTTTGCCGGGCATCGGACTTGCCAGTTTGTGCAGCTCAGTAATAGTATAAGCCAGCTGATGGATAGCGTTGGCACAATGCTGAGAAGCGTTGCCGTGATGACCGCCAATGCCTGTTACTTCAATGCGATATTTGGCATTGCCTTTACGCTGAGTTACAATGCCCCAGTTCGGACGGGCAACGTCCATAATAATAGCAAAATCAGACTGCTGAGAAAGTTCAGCAACTATTTCTTCGGCAGTTTTAGAGCCGCCTTCTTCCTCACCATTGGTATAATAGATAATTTCCTTAAAATCATCAAAGCCAGCAGCCTTTAATGCCTGCAAACCATAAATAACTTCTACAACCGTAGCCTTGTCATCACCTACACCGGGCCCCCAGGCAAAACCGTTTTCATCAACACGGAAAGGACGTTTAGCCGCTTCACCGCGTTTAAATACTGTATCAACATGAGCAACCAAAAGTACTGTCAGCTTGCCTTTGCCAGCCAGACGGGAAATGAGATGGCAGGCGCGGTCATTATATCTGAATTCCGTAACAGCTCCTAAAGCTTCCATTTTTTCAGCTACAAATTTATTAGCTGCTTCGGTACCTTCACGGTCACCGTTACCGGAATCAATATTAGTCAGGGTTTCCAAATCTTTGACATAATCGTCATAATGCTCTGCTAAATAATTTTTAACAAATTCTTTCATGCAGCATACTCCCTTCTTTACCAAGAATATCAATAATTAAAGCTTTTATATATTTCTTTAATCGAAGCTCTTTTTCCTGCCGAGAAGAATAATGTAATTATTGCAAGCAAAAACTATTTTTCTGCACGATTTATCGCACAAATAATACCCAGTAAGGCAGCTACGTTAATGTTAGCATGAATACCGGCACCAAAGATGTGACCACCATCAGGTTTCTTCAATTCAATATAGCAGATACCCAAAGCGTCACTGCCGCGGGAAATAGCATGTTCATGATAATTGACAAATTCATAGCCGACAATGCCCACACCGTTCAATGCCTGGAAGAAGGAGTCTATAGGACCATTACCAATGCCGACAATATTCTTTTCTCCCTCCAGTGTTTGCAGCGCCCCCTCAAAACGGCTGTGAACGCTGCCGTCAACATCGTTGAGCTCGGTAAAGCGATGGCGCAGCAGGCTGTATTTGCCTGTAAACTCCAGATACTCCTTCTGGAACAGAGCAACAATCTGCTCACTGCTCAGCTCGTCGCCATAGTCATCTGCCGCCGCTTTAACAATATTGCCAAATTCCGGATGCATCTCTTTAGGCAGATTATAACCAACAGCATGCTGCAGCACGTAAGCTGCGCCGCCCTTACCAGACTGGCTGTTAATACGGATAACAGGTTCATATTCTCTGTGCAGATCTGCCGGATTGATGGGCAGATAAGGAACTTCCCACAGCTGCGTGCCGCTGTTTTCCATATATTCGTAGCCTTTTCTGATAGCATCCTGGTGGGAACCGGAAAAAGCAGTGAAAGCCAATTCGCCGGCATAAGGCTGACGTTCAGGCACCTTCATCTTTGTGCAGCTTTCATAAATCTTCTTGATATCCAAGATATTGGAAAAATCCAACTCCGGATCAATACCCTGCGTAAACATGTTAAGCGCAACAGTTACAATATCAAGATTGCCGGTACGTTCACCATTGCCAAATAAGGTACCTTCAATACGCTCTGCACCGGCCAAGAGAGCCAGCTCTGCCGAAGCTACGCCGGTACCGCGGTCATTATGTGGATGAATACTGATGATGGCAGCTTCTCTGTTACGGATATTTCTGCAGAAATATTCAATCTGGTCAGCATAAGTGTTAGGCGTAGACATCTCCACTGTAGAAGGCAGGTTAAGGATAATAGGATTTTCTTTAGTTGCACCCATTGCTTCCATTACCGCTTCACAAATGCGAATGGAAAAATCTATCTCCGTACCGGTAAAGCTTTCCGGAGAATATTCATATCTGATATTCATACCGCTGCGAGCCTTTTCCTCCTCGGTTAACTGACGTATCAGTTTTGCTCCTTTAACAGCGATATCAATGATACCATCCATATCCTTGCCGAAAACAACCTTACGCTGCAAAGTAGAAGTAGAATTATAAAAATGGATAATAACATTCTTAGCCCCGCGTACAGCATCAAAGGTTTTGCGAATCAGTTCCTCTCTAGCCTGTACCAGAACCTGAACAGTGACATCATCAGGAATATGGCCGTCTTCAATCAAAGTACGCAAAATTTCATATTCTGTTTCAGAAGCAGAAGGAAAGCCAACTTCGATTTCTTTAAAACCGCAGCTAACCAAAGTATGGAAAAATTTCAGTTTTTCTTCGATACCCATGGGCGTAACCAAAGCTTGGTTGCCGTCACGCAAATCAACGCTGCACCAAATAGGTGCTTTTTCAATAACTTTTTCCGGCCATTGACGGTCAGGCAATTTTACAGGATTAAAAGGAACATACTGTTTAGCAAATTTCATAATTTTCCTCCGTATCTGGGGCAATAAAAAACCCGCCCCAATATTTTCATATTAGGGGCGGGGAATAAACCACGCTGTACCACCCTATTTCAGCCGTCTTACGACAGCCCTCTCAACCTCCAACAAGGCTTAAGCCAGTAACGCGGCCAGACGTTCTGCCCTACTTATCAGGCAGACAACTCTGGGATGAGTATACATATGCACTCCGGCATCGCCTTGCACCTACCGGCGACTCTCTGCAGCCTTCTGAACATATCTTCTTCCCTTCAATGTCTTTCAGGTGAATAAATTCAGTTGATGTATATTATTATAACAACAAAATGTAATATTAGTCAATTATTATTTTCTTATATTTACAAAACTGTAAAGCATAAATAAATTGCGTCACTAAAAATCACTTTTATAGTAGTTTAATAAAAACATTCTATTTGCCGCGGCTGTGCAAAATTAGCTTCCAGCCAGGCTGCAATCTTGCTGCCATCAAAACTTCTTGCACCAGTACGGCAATATCTTACACAGCGCATGCAGCTGATACAAACAGTTTCATCACTCTGCAAAGTTGTTCCATCTATAGCCTGCATCGGACACAGTACTACACAAGCACCGCACATATTACACTGTTCCTCTTTTAAAGCTTTAGGTACAGCAATAGGAGCTTTGATTTCCGGCATCGTATTTCCCGGCAGCTGCAATTTATCATATTGTGCTGATTGCATTTTTTCTGAAATTTTGGCAGCAAAATCAGCTAAAATCTGCTCATCTGCTGCATTAGGTCTCTCGCTTCCTAACACACTGGAAAAAATATGCGGAATAATTACTGCGGCAGCACCAATTACCTTAAACCCACGTTGTTCTAACAGGCACTGCATTTGAGCCAAAGTATCATCATAATGGCGATTGCCATAGCACGCCAGCAATACACAGGGAGTATTATTGCCCTGCAAATTCTGCCACAAGCCCGGCACCTGAGGAATCTGTCCGGCATAAACAGGGTTAGCCACAATAACCAGTTCATCTGCACCAAAAGCAAGCTGTTTATTTCTCTGCTCCGGCAAAGTATTGTCTACCAAAACAGCCTCAGCAAAATTTTGCGTAAAACGCTGCACTGCCAGTTTTGTACCACCTGTGGGACTGAAATACACAGCCGTAACCTTATTCTTCATCTTTCTGCGCCTCCTTGGCATCTTCCACTTTACTTACCATAATTTTATCAACACGAGCGCCATCCATATCTACAACTTCCATAGATAAACCGGAGCAGTTAACTTTATCGCCAGCCTTCGGAATATAGCCCAAAATAGCAACGACCAGTCCACCTACTGTATTATAGGCCTCCTTAGTATGCTCAACCATATTTTCGTCCAGCTCAAAATACTCTATAAAATCATTAATGGACAGCAACCCGTCTACCAGCCAGCTATCAGTATCTCGCTGGACAATCTGCGGCTCGTTTTCTTCGTCAAAAGAAGGCACATCTCCCAAAATATGCTCAACCACATCTCGAAAAGTAACCATACCTGCCAAAGAACCAAATTCATCAACAACAAGAGCTACCTTAATACGCTCTTTTTTAAACATGTTCAGCAAATTTTGCGTACGCATATTTTCAGGTACATAAAGCGGCTGCTGGACAGCCTCCTTAACAGAATATCGGTTATTTTTCAGTCTTTGCAGCAGAAAACGCTTAGTATAAATAACACCCAGTACATGGTCAAGATCATCATCAGCCACTACAAAACAGGAGTATCTTTTTTCGGTAATCTGCGCCAGATGGCTTTTTTCCTCATCTTTAATATCCAGCCAGCTGATTTTTGTACGCGGTGTCATTATTTCTCGTACTCTGAGGTCATCCAGCTCAAAGGTATTTTCAATAATCTTTTGTTCATCTGCATTGAAAACACCACTGGCTGTACCCTGTTTAATCAGCAGTTTTACCTCATCCTCTGTAATTGGCGGCTCATTGCTTTCTTTACCCATACCCAAAAGCTTCAGGATATATTTGGTAGAATAGCTAAGCAGCATTGTCAGCGGTTTAAAGACTCTGACGAGTATCTTAATCAAAGAAGCAAAACCAGTAACCATTTTTTCCGGCTCACTGATAGCAATGCGTTTGGGAATCAGCTCACCTAAAATAATACTCAAATAAGTAACAGCAGCAACAACTAAACCGTACGCAAGCGGACCCGCATATTTATCAAGTACCGGTATATGATGAAACACTGCTGCTAAAGGCGCTGCCAAAGCCGCGCCACTGTATACACCGGTTCCTATACCAACCAAGGTTATTCCTATCTGTACTGTAGACAAAAATTCTGTCGGGTCTTCAACTAATTTTAAAATATAGCCTGCTTTTTTGTTGCCTTCACTCAGCATTTGCTCCAAACGCGTCTTACGCGAAGAAACCAATGCCATCTCCAGCATGGATAAAATACCGTTTGCTCCTATGAGGATAAAAACAATAACTAATTCTTCAAGATACCCGAAAGGGTCCATAAAATCACACTCACATTCTTTTTATTTATTCGTTTATGTCTTTGCCGCCGAATAACTTACATACACCTTTACGCAGCAAATCAACTACTATAATGGACAAAGCAAAAGCAACTACAACCAGCCATTCGTTGGCATTAAGCGGAGTAGTTCTCAAAATACGGCCACCAATGTAGGTAAGCAGCACCTGAATAGCAACAATCAGCGCCATAACATTAAGGAATCCCTTATTCAGGCTGATGTTTTCCAGCAAATTAAGTCCTGATACACGTACATTAAACCCATTAGCTACAGCCATCAAAATATATGCACAGAAGAAACCTGTATAAGTATAGATATGGTCAGGAGCATTGCGGAAAAGATGGTCTACCCAACTGCTCTTATAGAAAGCAACTGCCACAATAGTCATATAAATACCGCCCAAACAAATCGTAGACAGCATTTTCTTGCTGACGATAGCCGCACCACGGTCTTTAGGACGTTCTGCCAGGTATTTTTCCAGTGCAGGTTCACCACCAAAAGCAAGTGCTGCCAACGTATCCATAATCAGATTAATCCACAGAATCTGTGTAATTGTCAGCGGCTTATCAATACCGATAAAAGGCGCAATAAAGTTGATTGCTACCGCAGAAAAATTGATAGTCAACTGGAATACAATAAATTTACAAATAGAATTGTAAATAGTACGTCCATACAAAATTGCTTTCTTAATACTGAGGAAATTATCATCAAGAATAACTATATCGCCTGCTTCTTTAGCCACCTCCGTACCGCTGCCCATAGCAAAACCTACATCCGCTTTTTTGAGTGCCGGTGAATCGTTAACACCGTCGCCGGTCATACCAACAACAAGATTCAGTTCCTGAGATAATCTTACCAGCCTGGATTTATCCATAGGCAAAGCCCTGGCAACTACACGCAGTTTAGGCAGATACAGTTTTACTTCCTCGTCACTGAGTTCAGCCAGCTCTGCCGAAGTCCAAACAAGTTCATCAGGATGACGCAGCAAGCCTGCATCCTTGGCGATAGCTACAGCAGTTTCCTTGCGGTCGCCGGTAATCATAACAACCTGTACACCGGCACCTTGCACAGCGGCAATAGCTTCAATAGCTTCCGGACGTACATCATCACGAATGCCGACAATGCCAACCAAAGTAAGTCCATGCTCCGGCAGCTGTTCTTCCACCGCGCCTTCATAACTGCAGAGAGCCAGCATTCTGATAGCATCTCCTGCCAGCTGAATCATTCTTTTATCCAGAGCCGTCTTCATTTCTTCGGTCAGCTGCTGTCTGCATCCCTGTTCATCCCAATAATAATCCGTCTGCAGAATAAGCTTTTCCGGCGCGCCTTTTACCAGACAATAGTTTTCTTGCTTACTCTGCACCATAGCCCAGGAATATTTATTAGCACTATTAAACGGCACAAAATGCAAACGCTGCAGTTCTTCACTCATACGGAAGGAGCCGATATATTTACTCAGCGCCATTTCCGTCATATTGCCGCCGATGATCTTTCCGTCAGTTACAGAAGCGGAAGTATTCAGCACTACGTTTTGATAAGTAAGCTCTTTCAGCTTTTCCGGCAGCTGCGCAAAATCTGTCATTTCCTTCAGATCGCCGGTAATAAATCTTACTACCTCTAGCTTGCCTTTGGTAATAGTACCTGTCTTATCAGTAAACAACATGTTCAGACTTCCGGCAGTTTCAATACCCGCCAGCTTACGTACCAAAACATTATCGTTCAGCATTTTACGCATATTCAAGGAAGAAACAATGGCAATCATCAGTGGCAGGCCTTCAGGCACAGCCATAACGATAATTATGATAGCTAAAATTACCGCCTGAACCAAATCACCTAAAACAGCTGTCATATTGCTAACATAAGCGGAAAAACCACCTGCCAGCACCATCTTATGCAGCATAACAGCAACAGCAATCAAAATACCTCCGGCATAACCAAATTTACTGATGCTGTTAGCAAGACCTTTGAGCTTTAATTTCAACGGGCTGTCACGTTCATCATCTTTGAGTTCCTGAGTAAGCTGTCCATAAACAGAAGCGTCACCAATCTTGACCGCCTGCATAATACCATTGCCTTCCACAACGACACTGCCGCGGAATAATTTATGCTCATCCAGAAAATCGATTTTTTCACCTTCCCAGGAAAAATCCGCAGGAGCAGGCAGCTTATGTGCTTCTTCGCTTTCACCGTTTAAGGCAGCCTGGTCGAGCTTAATATCTCCTTCCAGCAAAATGCCGTCCACAGGCACTTTGTCGCCTGCTTCTAAAATTACTGCATCGCCGGTAACAATATCGTCGATATGGATTTCTACCGGCTCACCATTACGCCATACTTTGCAGCGTATACGACTTGCTTCTTCCTGCAGCTTTTGGAAGGCGTTCTCGTTACTGTATTCGGAATAAGTTGCTACAAAAGTAGCCAGGATTATTGCCAGGAAAATACCTGCGGTCTCAATCCAGTCGCCGTGACCCATATAGACAAAAACGACATTGACCAGTAAAGCAAAAATCAAGATGCGTATAATCGGGTCCTGAAAATTATCCCAGAGCTTATCCCAGAAAGTTTCTCTTAGCGGCTGGGATAAAGCGTTATTACCGTACTTTTTTAAAGCTTCATTAACCTGCTGATCATTAAGACCATATTTTTTCAACATGATACCTCCCCGGCACAATAAATTAGTGATTATTAAACAAAAGCTGTGCAGTTAATACTGCACAGCCTGAGATTTTAATTTGCCCAGACAATCTTCATTATCTGCGGATATTCTTCAATAAGGTGTTTCAATACAACTTCGATAACGGCATTGATGATGCCGGGAACAAAGTCATCCTCAGTTGTCGGAATGCAGCTTTCGATAACAATGTCACCGCTTTCGTTAACATAGTATTTAAACACTTTATATTTTTCATTCAGCTTATTCAAATGCTCCAGCACAGCAGTTCTGTTAGCTTCTTTTACCACGCCGGCAGCTACGCGTACCTGCAGCATAGCATAGATGCTGTCATCCAGAACAACCATAGTCGGCAGGTTTTGTCCGCTTACTTCCATAAAAGAACGGTACAAAACAGTATGCAATTCATTACCGATATCCTGTGCATTGAAGCAGGTAATATTATGCTCTTTCATAAATGCATTAAATTTTTCAGCTTTTTTATTCATCATCCATTATCCTTCCTGTAACAGCTAAGATATATTGTTATCATATCATTGCCATATATATTTAGTCAAAATTAAACTAATTACTAAACTATCTTTCACATTGACAATCCAGGTTCTGAGCAAACTCATAGCCGAATTTCTCTGCAGTTTCCAGCTCTGCTGCCTGAGGTTTCCATTTGCAGGTATAACCATCAAACACGTTAAAGCCAGCTTTATTCAGAAATTCTTCCATATCCTTCTGTGCGCCGCCAGCCCAGCCAAAGGTACCAAAAGCAGCAGCTTTTTTCTGCATAGGCTTCAATCCCTTAACATAAGTCAGCAAAGCACCTACGGAAGGCAGCATACCATAATTAAGTGTAGAAGAACCTACAAGGAATCCAGAAGCCGTAAATAATTCAGCAGCAATACTGCTGTTTTCTGTGCAGCTTACTTTAAACAGTTTTACTTCAACTCCTGCTTTAGCAACACCTTTGGCAATAGCACGCGCAATTTTTTCCGTACCGCCCCACATGCTGTCATAAGCTACAACAATGCTGCCATCTTTAACACCGCTGCCCCATTGCTGATACATATTTATAATATCATTCAGATGACTGCGCCAGATAACGCCGTGAGAAGGAGCAATTAAATCAAAGTCCAGTCCACCCAGCTTGGCAATGGCCTTATCAATCAGCTTCGCATAAGGCCAAAGGATATTGGCAAAATATTTTTTAGCTTCATAATACAGAACATCCAGTTCTACTTCATCATCAAAACGTTTGCTGGTAGCATAATGCTGTCCAAAGGCATCATTGGAAAACAGGATTTTATCATAAGCGCTGTAAGTAGCCATACTGTCCGGCCAATGCAGCATAGGCATAGTAGCAAACTGTAAAGTACGTTTACCTAATTCCAAGGTGTCACCGTCTTTAGCTACAATAAAATCAAAAATATCGCCATAGTGCTGAATAGCTTCTGTCTTGCCCTGCATAGTTATAATAAATTTTGCCTTGGGGCACAGTTTTGCCAATACCGGCATAGCTCCGGAATGGTCCGGCTCCACATGATTGATAACAATATAATCAATTTGTGCAGGATCAATAACACTGCGGATATTGTTGATAAGTTCCTCCGCAAAAGGAGCCTTTACAGTATCAATCAGGCAAATTTTTTCATCCATAATCAGATAGGAGTTATAAGTAGCGCCACGTTCCGTCTTATAGCCGTGAAAATCGCGCACATCCCAGTCCTGAACACTCACATCATAAATATTTTCTTTAATTTGCAAGGGTAACATTCTTTCTCACTCCTTATACTATTCTTTAAGTATCATATCGCATTTTATCTGCTTTGTATAGCGCTTATAAATAAAACCTACATAGCACTCAAGCTCAGACTGCGCTGCTCCTTGTTCAACTTCAGCTGCAGGCTGTGATACTTATTCAAAGTACTGCGATGACCAACGCTGACAATAGTAGTATCCGGCAATTTTTCTGCAGCCAGCAGATACATCTTAGCTTCTGTTTCTTCATCAAGGGCAGAAGTAGCCTCATCTAAAAATAACCACGCAGGCTGCTGCAGATGCGCTCTGACAAAAGCCAGCCGCTGCTGTTCTCCCACGGAAAGTACATGACTCCAGTCTGCTACTATATCCAGCTTATCCTGCAAATAGCCAATCTGGCAAAGCTCCATCAAAGCAATAAGCTCACTGTCATTAGCTTTTTTCCCACCAGGATACAGCAACGCCTCACGCAAGGTGCCCAGCGGCAAATATGGCTTTTGCGGAATAAACATCAGCTTATTCTGAGCAGGCATCCTGATTTTCCCCTCTACATAGGGCCAAATACCGGCAATAGCACGCAGCAATGTACTTTTACCGCTGCCGCTGACACCTTTTATAAGCACATTGCTGCCCGGATGCAGTACAAAACTGATATTGCTCAAAAGCGGTGTCCCATCCGGCAAATTAACCTGCATATTTTCCGCCTCAACTTCCTGCGCCACTACAAAACGATCCAAATGAAACTTTTCGGCATCAGCAGAAACTTCATGCATATGTCTGCCAAAAAAAGTCAGACGCATAACAACTGCCTGCCATTGAGCAATGCTGGTATACATATCAATAAAGTAGGACAAGGCTCCCTGCACATTGCCAAAAGCACTGGAAACCTGCATCAGCCCGCCTAAGGTAATTTCTTTGGCAAGATATCTGTTCATCGCGGCTACAAAAGGAAAAATTATCGCAATCTGGGAATAACCGGAATTAAGCCACACTAATTGCTTCTGCTTATTTACCAGCTTCCAGAAATTATCTAAAAGCAGCGAGAAACGCTCACGAAAAATACCGCTCTCCTGTTTTTCACCTCTGTAAAAAGCAACGCTTTCAGCACTTTCACGCAAACGAATCATACTGAAACGGAAATCAGCTTCATAACGCTGTTGAATAAAATTGAGCTTTACCAGCTTGCGGCCTACTAAATGCGTAATATAGGTGCCAATAATTGAATACACCAGGGCAGCCCAGAAAAGATAACCTTCAATATCCCATTCCTGCCCAAAAGCAGTAAAATGCAGAGTGCCTGACAGCTTATATAAAATAAAGACGAAGGAAATAAAAGTACACAAAGACCTTAATATACCTACGCCAAAGCTCAGAGTCATTTCTACAAACATTCTGACATCCTCACTGATGCGCTGGTCAGGGTTATCAGTATCCTTACCAAACATCTGCAGCTGATAATAGGTCCTGTTCTTCATCCAGATATCCAAAAACTGTACTGTCATCCAGCGGCGCCAGTTCAGTATCAGTGTCTGCTGCAGATAATATGAATAAACAGACAAAATAATGTATATCGCCGCCAATCCGGAAAATCTCAGTAAACCATCAAAGATTTTATCTGTCTGATAATTCTGCAAGGCATTATAGAAACTGTTATTCCATTCATTAAGCAGCACCAGCATATATACTATGCCAAGCGTTAAAGCAATAATAATGCCCAGCAAGCCAAATGCCTTTACCTTTTCTTCGGAAGACCAATAGCTTTTCGTCAAATACCAGACATCTTTAAAAAATTGTTTAGTCAGCGTAAATTTATGCAAACTATTCCCCCCTCTATGTACCGTAATCTTTTTTATTATACAATATTAATTACGATATTTGTGTAAAAAAAAATGCTCTGCCGAAGCAGAGCATTTTTACTTATTAACCTTATTGCTGTTCTGATTGCTCAGATTTTTTCTTCTTGCTGAAGAAACGTTCTACAACAACAAACAGTACCGGAATAAGGAATACACCCAACAAGGTGTTAATAAACATACCGCCAACAACAGCGTTACCCATGGAAACACGGGCACCTGCACCAGGGCCGGTAGCAACAGCCAGCGGAACGCAGCCAAGGATGAAAGCAAAGGACGTCATCAAGATAGGACGAAGACGTACACGAGCCGCTTCAATAGCAGCATGCACAACATCCATACCGTTTTCCATATTCATCTTAGCATATTCGACAATCAAAATCGCGTTCTTTGCAGCCAGACCAATCAAGGTAATCAGACCAATCTGCATGTATACGTCGTTATTCTGACCGCGCAGATACTGAGCCAGGAAGCAGCCAAATACTGCAGTAGGAACAGACATCAATACTGCCAGAGGAATAGTCCAGCTTTCATAAAGTGCAGCCAGACACAGGAATACGAAAATCAGAGAAATAATAAAGATCTGAGTAGAACGACCGCCTGCCTCAACTTCGTCACGGCTCTGGTCAACCCATTCATAAGTATAGGTTGTAGGCAATACTTCTGCAGCAACCTCTTCCAACGCAGCCATAGCCTGACCAGTGGAATAGCCATCTGCCGGGTCACCGGCAATCTTAATTGCACTGGTACCATTGTAACGGGTCATGATAACAGAAGTATTCTCATTCTTCGCTTTTACCAATGTATTCAGCGGTACCATACCGCCTTCGTTGCTGCGAACAAAGAAGAAACGCATATCGTCAGCACTGGTACGGTGGGAAGGATCAGCCTGCATAACTACTTTCCATACACGACCGAAACTGTTGATATCGTTAACTTCAGTACCGCCAAGGAAAGCCTGTAAAGCAGTAAATACGCTGGATACAGGAACATTCAGAGATTCAGCTTTTTCACGGTCTACTTCAAACTGATAAGTAGGAGTATTGGTGTTTAACGTTGTATAAATCATACCAATTTCAGGACGCTGACGCGCTTTAGCAAGGAACTCATTAGCACGGCTGCTCATGGTATTAACATCTTCACCGGCAAGGTTCATAATGTACATACTCAAAGTACCGGTACTGGAAGCACCAGGCAGAGAAGGCGGCTGGAAAGCCATAACAGATGCATCAGTCATCTGAGAGCCTTCTTTTAAAATCAAAGGAATAACATCCTGAATAGTATTATCACGCTTGTCAAAGTCTTCCATAGCAACAACGGCAAGACCTGCACTTGCTTTTTGTGCATTAGACAGAATATCTACGCCGCCTACAGTCAGAACGTTTTTAACACCGGGCAGTTTTCTCAGTCTGTCGTCCAACTCGGACAGAACCTGCTGAGTGCGGTTAGCAGATGCACCTTCCGGCAAAGAAACTGCAATAGCACTCATGCCCTGGTCTTCGTTAGGTACAAAACCAGTCGGTGTAGCCTTAGCCAAAGCGCCGATGCAGATAACCATAACTACCAGGCAGCACAGAATCAGCTTAGATTTGCGGATACATTTTTCAACATTAGTTACATACTTGCCAAGTGTATTGGTAAACCATCTGTTGAAACCTGCAACCATTTTGCCGATAAAGCCTTTAGGAGCTTCTTCATCACCCTTTTTAACCAGCAGCAATGCGCACAATGCCGGAGTCAGGGACAACGCTACAATAGCGGAAAGCATCATGGAAACAGAAACGGTAATAGCAAACTGTTTATACAGCTCACCTACAGTACCGCCGGTGAACGCAACCGGAATAAATACCGCACTCAGTACGAAAGCAATAGCCACAACAGGGCCGGAAACTTCATTCATAGCGCGATAGGTAGCTTCACGCGGAGACATACCATTATCCTGAATATGATGTTCAACTGCTTCAACAACGACAATCGCGTCATCGACAACAAGGCCGATAGCCAGAATCATAGCGAAAGCAGTCAGAGTATTGATTGTAAAACCAAGCAATACGAAGGAAGCAAGAGTACCAACCAAAGATACAGGAACTGCCAGCAGTGGAATCATTGTTGCACGCCAGCTGCCTAAGAAGATAAATACTACAAAAATAACCAGTACCAATGCTTCGAAGAAAGTATGTGCAACCTTGCTCAGAGATTCAGTAATAAACTGAGTATTATCCTGAACAACAATCAATTCCATATCACTGGGGAAACGAGTCTGAGCATCAGCTAATACTTCTCTGATATTTGCTACTGTTTCCAGAGAGTTGGCATCAGATGTAAGAGAAACCGGGAAAATAACCGCGTCACCGCCATTCAGCTGACTGGAAACCAAATCGCTGCGGGCACCCGGCTTAATTTCGGCAATATCGCGTAATTTCAGATTATTGCCTTTGCTGGAACGAATAATAACATTACCAAATTCTTCCGGAGTATTCAAACGACCCTGAGCGCTGGCAGAATAAGCTTTTTCCTGCTCTTCAGTAGTCGGACGGTTACCGATAGAACCTACAGGCGCCTGAATATTCTGGCTCTTAATAGCACTGGAAATATCATCAACAGTAACTCCCAGCTGTGCCATTTTTTCAGGATTCAGCCAGATACGCATAGAATATTCAGGACCATATTCGTCAATTTTGGAAACACCTTTAACGCGTTTTACTGCGTCAATGAAGTTTGCGTCAGCATATGTTCTGAGGAACATAGAGTCATAAGTCTTATTAGGAGAATACAGACCAAAGTACATAATGGTCTCAGCAGATTCCTTGGAAGTAGTAATACCATAGCTGGTTACTTCACTAGGCATGGAGCTGTTAGCCTGAGATACACGGTTTTGTACTTCTACGGAACCAATGTCAGCATTTTTGTCCAGATTAAACTGAACATTGAGTTTGTACTGACCGGAGCTGGTGCTGGTAGAAGTCATATCCAGCATGTTCTCTACGCCCATTACCTTTTGCTCGATTGCCTGTGCAACAGATTTTTCTACTGTATCGGCACTGGCGCCTACATAAGTAGTGTCTACAGCAATACGAGGCTTAGTAATCTGCGGATATTGAGCAATAGGCAGACTGAAACCAGCAATAGTACCCAAAAGGGTAATAATGATAGCCAGCACTATTGCAAAGACCGGACGGTCAATAAAAAAACGTGCCATTTAACCCTGCCTCCTTATTACTGTTTGTTTTGAGCTTCGGCAGTGTTCAAATCAGCCTCCGTCATAGGTTCTGCAGTAACCTGGCTGCCCTGACGGAGCTTGCCTGTACCTTCAACAACAATGTTTTCACTGCCGTCCAAACCGCTTTCAACCATATACATACGGCCAACGATAGGACCTACAGTGATTTCTTTCATATTAACCTTGTTGTCATCACCGATGACATAAACAAATTTCTTATACATCAATTCGACAACAGCACGCTGCGGAATAAGCAGTGCATTTTCTCTTATACCGCCAATTGCCTGTACATGCGCAAACATACCGGGCAGCAGTTTACGCTGAGGGTTGTCAAACAATGCTCTGATAGTCAAAGTACCGGTATTATCGCTGATACCGCGGTTTACTTCAGCAACTTTGCCTTTTAACTCATAGGTACTGCCGTCACTGAGAACAATAGACAAATTTTCCAAAGATGCCTGTCCATTATTATCATGAGCAGAAGATAATTTCAGATATTCCGGTTCAGCAACACTGAATTTTACAAAAACCGGATCTGTATTGGAAATAGTTGCCAATACAGTCTGTCCAGCTGTAGCATAGTTACCAACTTCTAACGCAGTAGTATCTATACGTCCAGTAAAAGGAGCAACTACGCTGGTTTCCTGCATATCAATTTCCGCATTGCGCAGTAATGCTTCCATGGCATTTACAGAAGCCTGAGCCTGATCACGCTGCATAATAGCGTTATCCATGGTCTGCTTGGATACGGCAGATTGTTCATACAGTCTGGTATAACGTTCAGCATCCATAGCAGCGTTAGCTAAAGTAGCCTTAGCATTAGCCAGATTTGCCTGTGCATTAAGCATATTAGCCTGATAAGTGCGAGGATCAATAGAATACAGTACCTGACCTGCCTGAACAGTTTCACCGCCATTAAAATACTTACCGGTGATCTGTCCGGAAACCTGAGATACCAGATTCATTTCCTGCTGAGCTTCCACAAAACCGGTATAATCATATACCAGCGGTGTATCACGCTTGATTACCTGCATGGATTTGACAGCTACTGCAGCAGCCTGCGGCTGCTCATTTTTACCGCACCCCGCTATGCCCATCATCAGCCCGAGAGCCAGCGCTGCCGCAACAGTTTTTTTAGCTTTGCAGGAGCCGATAAAATCAAACATACAAAATCCTCCTCTTTTCCTTTATTTAGAAACGTAACTTCTTTACAATTAAAGATATTGAGCCAGTTTCAGAATAATATTATTATAAAATAGGGATATAAGAAAAGCAAATGCCGTTAAATAATATTACAATTGTTTTTCTCTGTTTTTCTCCCATTTTCTACATCTTTCAGTTTTTGCTGACTGGCCAGTCAGTTTAACCACTTTTTATCCTTCAAATATTTATGCAGATTTCCGATAGCATAACAAGATACTTCTTCCTGCCCGCAGACATTAACAATCAAGCAAAGCTTCTTATCTGCAAGGTACCACTCTGATGGTAAACCTTCCGTAAATTCTACATTCTTATTAGTATTTAACAGATTCAAAAGCGGCAGTAAATCAGGATTGTCTGCCTGTAAGATATCATTGAGCTTTATTACTTCACCAGTCTGCGGATCAATATTTACATGATGGTGTACAAAACTGCTTTTGCCGCTGATAAGCTGAACGCTAAGCAAATCCTTATCTGCACGCAGTACATTGAAAGCCATATCAGCTTCTCCGCTGACAAACTTTTCTAAATATCCGGCACTTTGCTGCTTCAAAAGTTCATTTACCTTGTTCTGCAGCTGGATATTATCTTTGTAAGTTACTACAGGGTATGTAGCCTCTCCATTAGGAGCAACTATTTTACGCGGTAAAATGGTATAACCATCTCCGTCACGCCCTTCATTGATAGTATTACTTTTCGCAGCATTTCCTGCCACAAGGATTGTAAAACCGCTGCAATCCCACTTGCTGTCTTTGTTCAGCTTCCAAACTGCCCCGACATCGGCCAACGCTTTTTTATCAGCAGTTATCTTCTGCACTGTCAATACTTCTTCTTGCCCGTCACCGTCAATATCCTTAGCGGTAAGAGAAGCTATTTTCTCTGTCTGAGCATTGCGTCTTTCAGTTGGAATTTCTTCAAGCAATGCAGAATCAACCTGCATGGAACTGCTGCTGCCATCACACATGGTTACCTGCAGTCTGTCTCCCTGCATTTGAGCTTTTTTTACTACTCCATAATTATCTGCTGCAGCAAAGATTTCCTTAATATCTTTATAATCTCTGAAATCTATAATTCGATACTCGGTGGGACGCTGCCAGTTTCCCTGGCCTACAGCCAGCAGCAGCTGACTGCCTTCTCCTCCAATGCTGACCATATCCATCATGCAGTTATATCCACCTTTAACAGTAGGATTATAAGCTGCTTTAATATTGCCATCTTTATTTTTAAAAAGCAGCATAAGGTCATCAGCATAACCACTGGGCAGTTTATCTCCCCAAAGCTCTACATCCATTGCTGCGCCGCTGACTGATGCTTCTACTGCTGCCAGCCGTACGTTTTCTGCCGAAACAGGTATACTTATACAGCAGGATAAAGCGCAAACTGCCAGCAAATGTTTTATCTTACTGCTATTTATCATATTTTCACATCCCTCTAAAATCGCTTGCTTTCATTATACCATGATACTCTTTAGCAATATATACAATCTTGTTACAGATGTTATATTTTACATTATCGACAAAAATATTTTTGATTATTTTTCCAGCTTTACTGCAAAGTTAAAGGGAATAGTGTAGAATAACTAATAAACATTTAATAATTCAGAAAGGATCTGTCTTTATGAAAAAACTGCTTGCCCTCATCATGTTATTATGCATGGTTGTCGCTGCCGCAGGCTGTTCCTCCGGCACCAAAGACGACCCTGCTAAAACCACTCCTGTAAGTCTTGGTATGCTGCGTCTTACCAGCAGCGCACCTCTATTTATTGCCATAGAAAAAGGCTATTTTACTGAAGAAGGATTAAAAGTTGAACCGCAATGGTTTGACGCGGCCCATCCTATTGCCGTCGCTACTGCATCTTCCAAAATTGATGTTGGTGCTACCGGCATAACGGCCAGTCTGTTTAACATGGCGGCCAGCGGGCAAAAGCTTTCCATCGTCGCTGATAAAGGCCGTGAACAAAAAGGCTTTCCCTCTTCAGCTCTGCTGGTAACAACAGATAATTACAATCAAGGTATTACCTCTTTGGCTGACTTAAAAGGAAAACGCGTCGGCATTACGCAAAAAGGCTCTACCTTCCATTATATGCTCGGCCGTTTACTGGAAGCCGAAGGTCTCACTCTCAATGATGTACAGCTGGTACCGCTTAATAAATTAAGTGCCGTTATGGCAGCCCTGGAAAGCAAACAGATTGATGCAGCTATCTTAAATGAGCCCAATATTACTAAAGTAGAAAAAGCCGGCTATGGCAAAACTATTGTACAGGTTGGCGACGTTATTCCTTACCAGACTTCCGCTATTTTTTATTCTCCTGATTTCAGTAAAAAAGAAGATACTGGCGTACGTTTTATGAAAGCCTATACTAAAGCCTGCAACTATTATTACGATGCTGTTATTGATAAAAAAGATCCGAAAAAATTCGACGAAGTCATCAGTATCATCGCAAAATACGTTAATGCACCGGTAGAAGATATTAAGCTCGGCCTTCCCTACATTGACAGAGACGGGAAATTACTTGACAGCGATATTACCACCCAGATTAACTGGTATCAAGCCAACGGACTTTTAAACGGTTCTCTGAAAACTGAGCAGATTGTAAATAACCAGTTTTTAGAAAAAGCACTGGCTAAATAACAGAAGGGCAGAACATTCTGCCCTTCTTTACTTGAGGAGAAATATATGCAATTAGTTATAGAAAATATCTGTAAAAATTTTACTAACCGCAAAGGTCAGACCTTACCTGTTCTGGAAGACATCAATCTCACTGTCAACGAGCAGGAATTTATCGCTATCGTCGGTCCCTCCGGCTGCGGTAAATCTACATTATTAAACCTTACTGCAGGTTTGCTGGAGCCTACCTCCGGCAAAATAAGCTTCAAGAATATTCGTCCCGGCTATCAACCGCATATGAGTATAGTTTTTCAGGAAACCGGACTTTTTCCCTGGCGTAGCGTTTATGACAATGTCGCTTTTGGCTTGGAAGCAAAAAATATTGCGGAAAGCGAGAAAAAGCTGCGTATACAGAAATATATAGAACTTGTTGGTTTAAAAGGTTTTGAAAACGCCTATCCTCATCAGTTAAGCGGCGGCATGCGTCAGCGTGCTGGTATTGCCCGGGCAATGTCTATCGAACCTGACATTCTGCTGATGGATGAACCGTTCTCTGCTTTGGATGCTCAAACACGTACCATCATGCAGGAAGAATTAGTCACTTTATGGGAAAAAACTCGTTTAACAACCTTATATGTAACTCATAATATCCAGGAGGCCGTTATGCTGGCCGACCGTATTGTTCTGCTTTCTCGCCGTCCCGGCAAAATCGGTCAGATTATTACTGTTGATGTACCGAGAGCAGAACGTAGCCTTCCTCGGCACGCAGAAGCCATCGCAGGCTTTACCCGTACCATTTGGGAACACATCAGCAAAGATGCGCGTGCAGCTTTGATGGAGGTGGAAAACAATGAATGAATTTATTGTAACCAACAGAATGAAACACTGGCAGAAAACTTATCCGCACTGGTATTCTCTCGCCTTTGCATTTCTGCTCTTATGCTTATGGGAAATAATCTGCCGCACCGGTCTTATCTCTTCACTATTTCTCCCTGCTCCTACGCAAATTCTCAGCGCCTTATTTACTATGACTGCCAGCGGCGAAATAGCAGCAAGTTTAGCTGCCAGCCTGGTACGTATAGCTTTGGGTTTTGCCATCGGCGCTTTATTAGGCCTGGCAGCAGGTCTTATTACCGGCACCTCTGCTCTGGCAGACCGTCTGGGGTCTCCTGTTATCAACGCCCTGTATCCTATTCCTAAAATTGCACTGCTGCCTTTATTCATCCTGTGGCTTGGCATCGGCGAACTTTCCAAAGTTACTATTATCGCAACCGGCGTCTTTTTTCCTGTTGCCATGAATACTTTTGCCGGCGTAAAAAATGTTGACCCCTTGCTGCTGAAAGTTGCTGCCAGCTTTAACGCCAGTCGCTGGCTGACTATGAAAGCTATTATCCTCCCTAACGCTCTGCCCATGATTTTTACCGGTCTGCGCTTGGCTGCAGGCACCTCTCTGCTTTTACTCGTAGCTGCAGAAATGATTGCAGCTCAAACAGGCATTGGTGCACTAATCCTGCATTATGGTGATTTGATGATTACTGACCGTTTAATGGCAGGCGTTATCATCCTTTCCCTGTTAGGCGTAGTTTTTAACTTTATTTTACTGTGGTGCGAAAAGAAAGCTGTACCCTGGAGAAACTAAATGATTAAGGTGAAAAAATGACTAATCTCCAATATCAAAAAATCTTTAAAGCTCTGTCTGATGAAATGCGTCTGCACTTGTTGCAGCGTATTTCATCCAGCGACGAAATCTGCGTTTGTAAATTGATGGAAGAATTTTCCATGGGCCAAAGCAAACTTTCCTATCATTTAAAACTGCTTTTAGAAGCAGAACTTATCAGCGTCCGTCCCTGCGGCAAGTGGAATTTTTATTCTGCCAACAAAACTTTGCTGCAGCAGCTTTTCACTCAAAATACTTTAAACGAATTACTTTTAAAATAAAACTGCAGCATCTTGTCAAATCAAAATAATTTGATATAATAATAAAAGAGAAGCAATGCTTCTCTTTTATTTTACTTTTAATATCAAGTTTTTTTGATTTATAGGAGGTTAACATGTTTGACTTTTTTATCAGCCAAGTGCTTGGCATGCAATGGCTTAACAATCTTATCTGGCAAATATTGCAGCACTATTTACAGGCAGATCCGGCTTCACCAATCTGGGGCAGTATACATTTCTTCCTGTATGATACTATTAAAATCACCTTACTTTTAGTGACATTAATTTTTCTTATTTCCTATATTCAATCCTATTTCCCCCCGGAAAAAACCAAACGCTTACTTACACACTATTCAGGTCTTACCGGTAATGTTGCCGCTGCTCTTTTAGGAACAGTCACTCCTTTTTGTTCTTGTTCCAGCGTTCCAATCTTTATTGGCTTCACACGAGCAGGTTTGCCCATCGGTCTAACTTTCTCCTTTTTAATTTCTTCTCCCATGGTAGATGTGGCTTCTTTACTGATGCTGGCTTCATTTTTCGGCATGAAATTTGCTATTATCTACACAATAGTCGGTATTTTACTGGCAATTGCCGGCGGCAAATTGATTTCTCTTCTGCACCTGGAGAAGTATCTTATTCCTTTTGATGGGGCTATCAGAGAATTTTACAGTGAATCAGAATATTTTAACCAAAAACAGCGCTTCAACTATGCCCTTAATGATACAAAGATTATTGTCCGCAATGTTTTTCCTTATGTACTTGCCGGTGTAGGCATTGGTGCACTCATACATAACTGGATTCCTCAGCAGCTGATTTTAAATGTACTGGGCAGCGGCAATCCTTTAGGCGTCATTTTAGCCGCTCTTATCGGTATCCCCATTTATGCAGATATTTTCGGTACCATACCTATTGCTGAAGCACTGTATCTGGCAGGCGTTCCTGCTGGAACCATACTTGCTCTGATGATGTCCGTAACAACTATTTCTCTGCCTTCTCTCATCATGCTCAGTAAAGTAATGCATCGCAAACTGTTGCTGACATTTGTTTCCATCGTTTCCTGCGGCATTATCCTTATCGGCTATCTTTTCAATATTTTATAAACTTTAACAGAAAAAAGGACATAACCATTTGCTGGTTAGGTCCTTTTTTACTTATAATAATTACTTCAAAACGTATTTTCCTCTATTGATTTAAAAGACAATCTATGTTAATATGCTGTATCTTTAACGTCATTGGAGGAAAATTATGCCCATAGGAATAGTTTCAGATCTGCTCAGTATTTTAATTGGAAGTATCATAGGCATTAATTTCAAACATTTAATGCCGGAAGGAATTAAAGTATCTTTAATCAAAATTTTTGGAATATGTGCTTTAACAATCGGCATCGTATCTTTGATGAAGATAAACTCACTGCCTGCTGTCATCTTTGCACTCATTTTCGGTTATTTAATTGGCGAAAGCCTAAACTGTGATACTAAATTAAAAGCTTTTATTCTTGCTGTTATCAAAAAAATTAAATTCAATGATATTGGTGACCACGAACAATACATAGAGTTTTATATTATCGTTACCATAACTTTCTGTGCCAGCGGCACCAATATCTTCGGTGCTTTTAACGAAGGTATCAATGGCGACAGCAGTATTCTAATTTCCAAAGCTGTTATGGACATTCTTGCTTCGCTCATTTTTGCTTCACGTTTAGGCAAGCCTATCTTATTCATATTATTGCCTCAAAGCTGTATCATGCTGTCACTTTTCTGCATTTCTAATTTTCTCACTGCTTTTATCACTGCCAATATGATTGCCGATTTTATCGCTATCGGCGGCTTGTTAACCATTATTTTAGGAATGAGCATCTTAGAACTCATAACACTTAAATTAGTCAATCTTTTGCCTGCTCTAATTCTTATTTTTCCAGTTTCACACTTTTTTAGTTTGTTGTTAACATTTCTGCATCAATAACTCGTATATGCAACAATATTATTTTCTCAATACAAAAGCCGAAAAAGTCTTCCAACGACTTTTCCGGCTTTTATCATTTCTAAAAGGCTGCCAGTCCAAAAGATTCAAGCAACAGCATAATATTCAATATAATCACGATTGCACCAATTACACCTAATGTAACTTTTAATCTGGTATTATTGGCATATTTGCCCATAACTTTTTTAGAAGAAGTTAAATAGATAAGCAATCCAATAGTCCAAGGCAGCTGTACACTTAATGCCATCTGTGAATAAATCAGCCCTGTAAACGGATCCTCGACAAAAAGAATAATCAGCACAGCCAGCCAATAGGTAAGCAAAACACCATGCCAGGAATGATAATCCTTGATATCATAGCTTTCACCAAAAATACCGGCATAAATACTGCCACCTGCCATACCTGCAGTAACAGTAGAAGAAATGCCTGCAAAAAGCAGCGCCACAGCAAAAATTAGTGCCGCACTGCTGCCAAGCAAGGGCTTCAGCATTTCTGTTGCCTGTCCCAAGTCATCTACCTGCACACCATTGGCAAAAAAGACTGTTGCCGCAATAAGTATCATGGCACTGTTAATTGCCCAGCCAATACCCATCGACAAAATGGTATCCAAAAACTCAAATTTTAACTGTTTTTTAATAACAGCTTCATTTTCCAAATTCCACTGCCTGCTCTGGATAACCTCAGAATGTAAAAATAAATTATGCGGCATTACTACAGCGCCCAAAACACTCATGATAACCAGCAGAGACCCTTGCGGTACAGCCGGCGTTACCCAGCCGGCAGCTGCAGCTCCCCAGTCCAGTGGTACCATGATGATTTCTACCAAAAAGGATAATCCTATCAGAGAAACAAAGCCGATAATAAGATTTTCCATTTTACGATAGGAATTAGAACGCAGCAGCCATGAACATAATGCCGCCATCATAATACTGCCCAGCCACAGCGGCAAATTAAAAAGCAGATTCAAGGCAATGGCCCCGCCTAATATCTCCGCCATCGCTGTAGCAATAGCAGCCAATACTCCAGAAAAGAGAAGCGGACGTGAAAGCCATTTAGGCAAATATTCTGTTGCTGCTTCCGACAAACAAAGACCTGTAGCTATACCAAGATGAGCAGCATTATGCTGCAATACTATTAGCATAATAGTCGAAAGTGTTACCATCCACAGTAATACATAGCCATATTCAGCGCCAGCAGCCAGATTTGATGCCCAGTTACCAGGATCAATAAAGCCTACGGTAATTAAAAGACCAGGCCCCAAATACCTCAGCAGTTCACGCGCTTTCTCGCTAGTTGTATGCTTTTTTTCGTAATCGTATAAATTCATTTCCGTACCTCATTAAAGCCTGCCAAAACAGCTGCTACATCCGCATCATTCAGTGCAGTAAAAGGCAGAGGCTCTTGCGGCTTATCACTATAACAGCCAATAGCTTTCTCCATCCAGACTACATCCTGCCATCCGCCCAATTTAAAACCAGCCTTATGAAAAGTTCCGACGATTTTATAACCAGTTTTGGCATGAAAATTTATACTTGCCTGATTAGACGCTGTAATGCAGGCATATAAATTGATAATTCCCTGCAGCTGCAGCAGCTTTTCCATTACAGCATACAATTTTGCTCCAATCTCGCTGCCTCGTACTGCATCAGATAAATAGACAGTTACTTCTACATCCCACTGGTAAGCTGCTCTTTCCAGATAGCGGTGTGCATAAGCATAGCCTTCTATCTTACCATCCCGTTCATAAACCAGATAAGGATATTCTGCTGCAATCCCCCGTATTCTTTCTGCAAATTCAGCTATTGAAGGCACTGTATATTCAAAAGAAATAGCTGTATCAGTAATAAAAGGCCGATAAACGTCCAATATAGCAGCAGCATCCTCGGGATGTGCCAGTCTTATTATTTCATTCATAAAATACCTCCTTATCAAAAACGGCTGCCTTGCGGCAGCCGTTTTATACTATTTTTCCGCTACATAAACCTCAAACATTCTCTGCCAGGGCAGTGTGAACCGATACTTCTGTACTGCAGTTCCCATAACCGGTTCTGCCACTTCATAAATATCACTGGTAATCCGTTCTTCCGCAGCCTGAACCTGCTCAGGATCCAGCCCGCTGTTAGGCCAATGATTGGGCCAAATAAGCTCCTGATAAACACGCATCCTGACATTAGACTGATATGCCCAGTCGTCCAGATATCTGATATTAAGCAGCTCATCTTTAGCACCACTTCTGTACATATCACTCAGCAAACCTTGTGCCAAAGCAAATCCCAAAGAGTTTCCAGCTGTATTCCAGCCACTGTAAGCAGTCAGACGATAAGCATCGCCATTTTTAAACAAGGTGCTTACCAGCGCATTATCAGCGCCGTTGCCATATTTAATATCTGCAACCGCTACATTTCTGCCTTCATCCAGCAAACGATGCAGCTTTTTGGTAAATTTCTCAGTTTCCGGTGTCACAGTATAATTATTAGCCGCGTTGGAAGCTTCCAAAGTAACACCATTGCTGGGCGTATTCAAAGCTAAAGTCAGTTCTGCAGCTTTATTAGCTGCCACAGGGATAGCCCCTGCCGCATAAATATGATGCTTAGCGCTTACTGCAACAGTATCATCTTCATATGATGGAATAGTACTGCCGGCAGTACCAGGCGCATAAACAGTATTAACAAAGGGCAAATGATACTGCAGTCTTGTTGATGCCCTACTTAAAAGCAGCAATCCCAGCTGATCTGCACCGGCAAAAAAGCGGATACGTTCTTTAGGCAGTTCATTAACCAGAATGTCCAAATCTCTGGCTTCTCTGTGAGCCTGCGAATAAGTAGCAGTATCGTCACGGCCAACCAGCATGTAATCAAAATCGCCGCTTTCTACGCCGTGCATTAAAAGCTCTGTAGCCTTAATATTATTATGTCTGCGGCTGTACATGTCCTCCAAAATTTCTCTGGGAATAGCAAGACGCAGCTCTGCCAGTTCTTTTACTTCCTTACGGGTAATTTCCTTGGCTTCCAGCTTATCTTCAAGCGCACCTAAACGGAAAATCTGGCTGCCCCACTGAGCATAATACTCCGGCTCTACCGGTGCGCTGCTCATCTTGGGAGAACGCATAATCGTAGTAAAGACATAAACCAGCTTATTACCGTAATTCTTTTTCAGATCCAGCAGCATCTGAGCACGTTCTTTGATTACTTCCAGCGGTATTTCATGCGTTCTCGAACCTACCAGTCCGCCATATAAAAGTGCATCAGAAGAAGCGACTACAGCCAATGATTCCGGCATATTTTCCTGCAGCCAGGCAAACATTTTCTCCGGATCACCATTTTTATCAGCAGAAGCAATATATTCTCTTGGCGGTACCTTTACATCCCAACCAGCTTCACGCATAGTCTGAACACTGTAGTCCAGACATACCGGTCTGTTATCCATAGGTATATATAAAATGGTGCCTTTTTCTGCCGCTGCTGCCGGCAAGCTATAAAGCATAACTGCCATCAAAAACATCAGCAATAATCTTTTCACCTTCAACCCTTCTTTCATCAAGGAAATAAAAAACTCTGGCTGTATATTTCTACAGCCAGAGCATATTATCCTGCTATAAATTTTGAAAACGTTTCAGGAAGTCTTTTGTACGCTGATTCTTCGGTCTGTTAAATAATTCTTCAGGCGGAGCATCTTCAGCTACCACACCCTGATCAATGAACACAACCCTGCTGGATACATCGCGGGCAAAAGCCATTTCGTGAGTTACAATTACCATGGTCAGACCTTCCTGAGCCAGCTCACGCATAACGTGCAATACTTCGCCAACCATCTCCGGATCCAGAGCAGAAGTCGGTTCGTCCATCAGCAATACTTCCGGTTCCAATGCCAGCGCTCTTGCAATAGCTACACGCTGCTTCTGACCGCCGGAAAGCTGGTGCGGTTTGGCATTAACATAGCTGTCCATACCTACATGCTTAAGATATTTCAAAGCAGTGGCATTAGCTTCTTCCTTGTTTTTGCCTAAAACCTTAATCTGACCTACGGTACAGTTTTCCAATACAGTCATGTTGTTAAACAGGTTAAAGGACTGGAATACCATACCTACCTTAGTACGGTACAGTGTCAGCTTCTTAAAAGCATCTTTCAGACTCTGACCACGGTACAGGATTTCTCCGTCAGTAGGCTGCTCCAGATGATTGATGCAGCGAATAAGAGTAGACTTGCCGCTGCCGGAAGGACCGATAATGCAGACAACATCACCGCGATAAATATCAAAGCTGATTCCCTTGAGAATTTCTCTTTCACCGAAGCTTTTTTTCAGATCTTTTACGGATACTAAAAGTTCTTTATTTTCCATAGCTTAATACCGCCCTTTCTGTTTTTTAGTAGGCAGCGGTACATGTCCGCAAGGATCCATCATCGGATCATATTCTACAAGCTGATAATCCTTCGGACCGTCCATCTTGCTTTCCATCCAGCGCAGCAGTCTGGAAGCAGTAAAGGTCATGATAAAATAAATTACGCAGGTAATGAAGAAAATTTCAAAATACTTATAGTAAACACCTGCAGCAGACTTAGAAGCAAAATACAGTTCTGTTACAGAAATAACGTTTAAAACAGAAGTATCTTTAATATTGATAATCAAGTTATTGCCCAGCTGCGGCATAACATTACGCAGAGCCTGCGGCAAAATAACGCAGCGCATAGTCTGGAAATGATCCATACCAATGGCAACAGCAGCTTCTTTCTGGCCAACGTCAACAGATTCAATGCCACCGCGGACAGTTTCTGCCATGTAAGCACCGGTGTTAATAGAAACAACCAGGAAACCGGCAAACATCGGTGACATATCAATGTCAAATAAGCTCATAGCGCCATAGTAAACAACCATCGCCTGAACAATCATAGGTGTTCCGCGGAACACTTCCACATAAGCATCAAGTAACCACTGCACTGCTTTAACAAAAGCTTTTTTTATTTTTCCATCATTTTCATCTAAAGGAATTGTTTGGATAATACCTACAACCAGACCAATCAGACAACCTATAAAGGTACCAACTATAGCCAGTAACAAAGTTACTACAGCACCTTTTATTAAAACAGTTCCATACTGATCCAGTAAAAATGCTACCCAACCAAAAAATGTTTCCGGCATAGGAGGCACCACCTTCGTTTAATCTTTATCAATAATACAATAAGGGCGGCACTACCTGCCGCCCTAAAATTACAGGCTTTTATTTTACCAGGGGTTGTTTTTGAATAGCTTCATCCATAATCTTATTGAAGTCAGCTTCAGTCATGCCGCCCAGAACTTTGTTCATAGCGTCAAGAAGTTCTTTGTTGCCCTTTTGAACAGCAATACCGATTTCAACATCTTCTCTGGAAGTCTTGAAGCCTTTGTCTTCCGGGAAAGTAACCATTACCAATTCAGGGTTTGCATAAGCAGCAGCTTTAGCAGTCGGGATATCGGTAACAATCAGGTTGCATTTGCCGGATTTCAGAGCAACTACCATACCGGGAACAGTATCAATTGCCGGCAATTTGGTAACTTCAGGAACTTGGTCAATTTGGTCATACCAGATGGTGTTCAGCTGAGAAGTTGCAACAGAACCTCTGAGGTCTTCTACGCTTTTAGCCTGAGCTTGCGGAGAATCTTTTTTAACCAGAGCAACTACATTTGCATAGTAATAAGGTTTGGTAAAGTCAACAGTTTCTTTACGTTTGGAGGTAATGGACATACCTGCGATAGCAGCATCAATTTTACCGCTTACTACTGCCGGAGCAAGTCCGTCCCATTCAATTTTCTGAATCTGCAGTTCTGCGCCCATGGAGTCAGCCAGTTTTTTAGCCATGATTACGTCATAACCATAAGCATATTCACTGGTACCTTCAATTTTAACAGCACCGCCTTCAGCAGAAGTTTGAGACCAGTTGTAAGGAGCATAAGCACATTCCATACCAACTTTCAGCACTTTTTTGCCTTCAGCTTTTTTATCGCTGTCGCCGCATCCTGCAGTAACAGCCAAAGCAGCAATCATAGCGCCGCATACAGCAGCTTTTAAGAATTTTTTCAAGTTCATCAATAACACGCCTTTCCTTTTTACAGTAATTATTTCCTGCTGTCAGTCCGAACAGTAATACATTTGCCGCCTAATCTCGAAGACATTCAGACAGAATAATTTATCATGTAATACTTCAAAAGCACTAACAATAGTTAACAGGATAAGATCAGCATAAATTTTACCGATACTTTGTAACATTTTACTATAAAATAATATTCATTACAACAAAAATATTTCACAGATTTTAAGAAATAAAAATTTGTTACTTTTGAAACATATTTTTGTACCTTATAACCAACTCTTATTTACACATGAAAGACAATTTTATTAATAAGGTACAATCAAAGAAAAACACCCATACGCATGTATGGGTGTTCTGCATATCTGAAAATCACCTCAAGACAGGCAAAGCTTATTTTACATAATTATTGCTGGTATTGTCTTTCAGGATAACGTCATGTGCGCCACCTTCTACGATAGAAGTTGCAGATACAAGAGTCAGTTTAGCTTTTTCCTGCAATTCAGGAATAGTCAATGCACCGCAGTTGCACATAGTAGAACGTACTTTATTCAAAGTAAGATTTACGTTATCTTTCAACGGACCTGCATACGGAACATAGGAGTCAACGCCTTCTTCGAAGGACAGTTTTGCTGCACCGCCCATGTCATAACGCTGCCAGTTACGAGCACGGTTGGAACCTTCGCCCCAATATTCTTTCATGTAGTTGCCGTTGATGTTAACTTTATTGGTCGGGCTTTCATCGAAACGTGCAAAATAACGGCCCAGCATCAGGAAGTCAGCACCCATAGCCAGTGCCAGAGTCATATGATAATCATATACGATACCGCCGTCAGAGCAGATAGGTACATAAATGCCAGTTTCTTTGTAGTATTCATCACGAGCTTTAGCAACTTCAATCAATGCGGTTGCCTGGCCGCGGCCAATACCTTTTTGTTCACGGGTAATGCAGATAGAACCGCCGCCGATACCTACTTTAACGAAGTCTGCACCAGCTTCTGCCAGGAAACGGAAACCTTCAGCATCAACAACGTTGCCAGCGCCTACTTTTACGCTGTCGCCATAATGTTGGCGAATCCAGTCAAGAGTAATTTTCTGCCAAGCGCTGTAACCTTCGGAAGAGTCGATGCACAATACGTCTACGCCTGCATCAATCAGTGCAGGAACACGTTCAGCATAGTCGCGGGTGTTAATACCTGCACCAACGATATGACGTTTTTTGCTGTCCAAGAGTTCCAGCGGATATTCTTTATGGGAAGCATAGTCTTTACGGAATACCATGTACAGCAGGCGTCCTTCGTCGTCAAGAATCGGCAGAGTGTTCAGTTTATGATCCCAAATGATATCGTTAGCTTCCTGCAGGGTAGTATCCTTGCCGGCAACAATCATCTGATCAATCGGAGTCATGAATTCTTTAACCTTAGTATCAAGGCTCATGCGGCTTACACGATAGTCACGGCTGGTAACAATACCTTCCAGTTTGCCGTTTACAGTACCATCGGAGGTAACAGCAACAGTGGAGTGACCGGTACGTTCTTTCAGAGCAATGATATCAGCCAAGGTGCTGTCAGGACGGATATTGGAATCACTGCTTACAAAGCCTGCGCGATGGCTTTTTACACGAGCAACCATTGCAGCTTCGTCCTCAATGGACTGAGAACCGTAAATAAAGGAAATACCGCCTTCTTTAGAAAGAGCAATAGCCAGCTTTTCGCCGGATACGGACTGCATGATAGCGGAAACCAGCGGAATGTTCATGGTGATAGCTGAAGTTTCGCCTTTTTTGAATTTTACCAACGGAGTACGCAGGTCAACATTGGTCGGAATGCATTTTTCAGAAGAGTAACCGGGAACCAGAAGATACTCACTAAAAGTATGTGCCGGTTCATCATAATAAAAAGCCATCGTTCATCATCCTTTTCTCAAATTTATATTTTATATATTTTATCTTTTTAAAGCTCGCCATGCAATATCTTTTCTATAAAAAGCGCCGTCAAATTTAATATTTTCAACTGATGCATAAGCACGGTCGCGAGCTGCACGAATATTATCATCCACAGCAGTTACGCCAAGTACACGGCCGCCGGCAGTAACAATGGAGCCAGCTGCACTTTTCGTACCGGCATGGAAAACAACAGTATTTTCCTGAGCATCTGCTTCTGCCAGACCGGTAATAGCCTTACCGGTTTCATAGCTTTCCGGATAGCCGCCGGAGGCCATAACTACACAGACAGCAGCTTTATCAGACCAGGCTACATCAGCCTGATCAAGAGTACCGGTAGCGCAGGCCAGCATGATTTCTGCCAGATCGCTTTCCAGAAGCGGCAATACTACCTGAGTTTCAGGGTCACCGAATCGGCAGTTAAATTCAACAACCTTAATAACATCATCTTTAATCATCAGTCCGGCATACAGGCAGCCCTGATAAGGCGTACCTTCTTTAGCCATAGCAGCTACTACCGGCTTTAAGATTCTCTCTGTAGCCTTTAAACGCAGAATATCAGTCATAACCGGAGCCGGAGCATAAGTACCCATACCACCTGTATTAGGTCCTTGGTCGTTATCAAAGATACGCTTATGATCCTGTGCCGCCAACATCGGAACTACTGTTTTACCATCCGTAAATGCCAGCAGGGAAGCTTCTTCGCCTTCCATATATTCTTCCAGAACAACGCGTGCACCGGCATTTCCGAATTTATGGTCGCCCATCATTTCTTCGATCGCTTCCAGAGCCTCTTCCTCGGTCATGGCTACTACAACACCTTTGCCAGCAGCCAAGCCGTCAGCTTTTACAACAATAGGAGCACCTTTTTCTTTCACATAAGCTTTGGCAGTCTCCATATCCTCGCAGATTTTGAAAAATGCAGTAGGAATATTATATTTTGCCATCAGCTCTTTAGAAAATGCTTTACTGCCTTCCAGCTGAGCTGCTGCTTTAGAAGGTCCAAACACAGGCAGACCGCGGCGTTTAAACACGTCTGCGATACCTGCAACCAAAGTAGCCTCCGGACCAACAACAGTCAAATCAATGCTTTCTTCTTCTGCATAATCGGCAACTTTTTCCAAATCATCCAGTTTAAGGTCGATACAGCTGCATTTTTTTAACATAGCAATGCCAGGATTTCCCGGTGCAGCAAATATCTTTTCAACTTTATCACTTTGAGCCAGCTTCCATGCCAGGGCATGTTCCCTGCCGCCGCCTCCAATAAGTAAGATTCTCATGCTTGTCCAGCCTTTCTTATTCAGCTAAAGATTTTTTCAGATATTCACTGATCATTGCATCATATTCAGCAGTATGAGTGAATGCTTCCAATGCCAGTTCTTTACGGGTTACAGCGTCAATATCGCCGGTTTCCTTCAGCATTTTCATCAGGCCTTCATAACGGCTGGGATAGGTAACAATGACAACATCTTTAAAGTTCTTAGCAGAAGCACGTACCATAGCAGGACCGCCGATATCAATATTTTCAATAGCTTCTGCTTCGGTAACACCGGGTTTGGAAATAGTTTCACGGAACGGATAAAGATTTACAACTACCAAATCGATAGGAGTAATACCATGTTCAGCTAATGCAGCCATGTGCTCAGGATTGCTGCGAACAGCAAGAATAGCACCATGAATCTTAGGATTCAGTGTTTTAACACGGCCATCCATAATTTCAGGGAAGCCAGTTACATCGCTGACATAGGTTACAGGAATACCTGCATCCTTAATAGCCTTCATAGTACCGCCGGTAGAAATGATTTCCACGCCGTTTTCATGTAAAAAGCGTGCCAGTTCTACAATACCAGTTTTATCAGAAACACTCAGTAAAGCTCTCTTTATTTTCATTTATCGCACCTCTTCAGTCCAATACTCTTACACGACGTCCGTTTACCTGCAGTTTTCCCTCAGACCACAGTTTCAAAGCTTCAGGCATAGCTTTATGCTCCTGCTCCAATATTCGTGCAGCCAAAGTTTCTTCTGTATCATCATCCAGTACAGGTACTGCTTTTTGCAGAATAATAGGACCGCTGTCAGTACCTTCATCTACAAAATGTACAGTACAACCGGAAATCTTAACGCCATAATCCACTGCCTGACCCTGTGCATCAAGTCCGGGGAAGCTGGGCAGCAGCGCCGGATGAATATTGATAATTTTGTGCTGCCATCTGTTAACGAAGTTTCCGCTTAACAGTCTCATAAAGCCCGCCAGCACTACCAATTCACAGCCTGCAGCAATTAAAGCTGCATGGATTTTATCTTCAAACTCTTCTTTAGACGCACATTCCTTACGGGCAACTACAACTGTCGGAATACCGGCATCTTCTGCACGTTTCAACGCCAGTGCATCAGCTTTATCGCTGATAACAACAGTAATTTCCAGCTGCAGATAACCATCGGCAATGCGGTCCATAATAGCCTGCAGATTACTGCCGCGGCCACTTACGAGTACGCCTATTTTACGTTTATTCACCGAACACTCCGCCTTTCATGACGGTTTGACGGCTGCCAGGAACTACACTGCCAAGTTCATAATAAACTTCGCCGGCAGCACGCAGATGTTCGCGTACAGCATCAGCTTCTTCGCTGCTTACTACCAGCACCATGCCTACGCCCATGTTGAAGGTACGATACATTTCTTTCCAAGGTACATTGCCCCATTCCTGCAGTTTTTTGAATACAACAGGAACTTCCCAGGCATCTGCATTAATCAGTGCATCGCAGTTTTCCGGCAGAATACGGGGAATATTATCGTAAAAACCGCCGCCAGTGATATGTACCATGCCGTGCAGGTCAAATTTTTCAATTAAAGGCAGGCAGGTTCTGGGATACAGTCTGGTAGGAGTGAGCAGTTTTTCACCCAAAGTGCAGCCAAATTCTTCAATCATAGTGTCCATGGTGAAGCCCATTGCTTCAAAGCAGATTTTGCGTACCAGGGAATAACCGTTGGAATGAACACCGCTGGAGGGAAGACCTAAAAGCACATCACCAGGCTGAACTTTTTCACCGGTAATCATCTTGCTGCGGTCAACTACACCTACGCAGAAACCAGCAATATCATATTCATTCTTTGCATAGAAACCAGCCATTTCAGCAGTTTCACCGCCGATTAAAGCACAGCCGGATTCTTTGCAGGCATCAGCAACGCCTTTAACGATATTGGCAACTTTTTGGGAATCAACCTTATCTACTGCAATGTAATCCAGGAAGAACAAAGGTTCTGCACCTTGCACCAGGATATCATTAACACACATAGCAACAGCATCCTGACCAATAGTATCATGTTTGTCAGCCATAAATGCCAGTTTCAGTTTAGTACCAACACCGTCAGTGCCGGATACAAGCACAGGCTCTTTGTATTTGCCTGTATTAAGAGCAAACAAACCGCCAAAGCCGCCTAAATCGCCGATAACTTCCGGACGGTAGGTTGCGCGTACACTGTCTTTCATCAATTCAACTGCTTTATTGCCGGCATCAATATCAACGCCAGCATCGGCATAAGTAAACTGTTTCTTTTCTTCGCTCATGACTGCCTCCTGTTATTCAGCTTTATTTTTAGGTTCTTTGCTGATTACTTCGTCAGCACCATCAGGATATTTAGCATTAAAGCATGCACAGCATAATCCGTTCGGGTCAATAGCACTGATAGCGCGTTTCATGCCTTCCATAGAAATATAGTGCAGGCTGTCAGCACCGATATATTCACAGATTTCAGCTTCGCTGCAGCGTGCTGCAATCAGTTCCTTACGTTCGGAAGTATCAATACCATAATAGCAGGAATCAGTTACCGGGGGAGAAGTAATGCATACGTGTACTTCTCTTGCGCCTGCTTCTTTCAGTAATTTAACAATCTTAACACTGGTAGTACCGCGTACAATGGAGTCGTCAACCATGACTACGGATTTGCCGGCAACTACGCTGCGTACAGGATTGAGTTTTAAACGTACAGCATTCTGTCTTTGTTTTTGGGTAGGCTGAATAAAGGTACGGCCAACATAACGGTTCTTGGTCAAACCTTCCATGAAAGGAATACCAGCTTCCAAAGCATAGCCTACTGCTGCCGGAGTACCGGAGTCAGGTACAGAAATAACGATATCAGGGTTGATATCTTTGGTTTCCTTGGCCAGTTCGCGGCCCATCTGAATACGTGCACCATAAACATCCTGTTTATCAATGATACTGTCGTTGCGGGCAAAATATACATATTCAAATACGCAGTGTGCAGTATGCTTTGGCATTTTTTCCGGCCACATAATGCTTCTGGGTACTTGGGTAGCGCTGTCGATAACCAGCATTTCGCCAGGTTTTACGTCACGAATCATTTCTGCACCAACAAGGTCGAAAGCACAGGATTCAGAAGCAACACACCAGCCTTCACTCATTCTGCCAAGGCACAACGGACGGAAACCATAAGGATCGCGTACAGCAATAATCTTATCGTCAGTCATAATCAGGATAGCATACGCACCCTGAATCTGGTTAACAGCTTCTGCCACACGTTCTTCGATAGTCGGTTTACGGCTGCGAGCCAAAAGGCTCAGTACAACTTCTGTATCAACAGTAGTCTGGAAAACAACACCGTCTTTTGCCAGCTGTTCACGCAGCTGACCGGCATTGGTCAAGTTACCGTTATGGCTCAAAGCCAGATTGCCGCCGTCAAAATAAACCTTTAACGGCTGGGTATTATAAGCCATGCTGGCACCGGTTGTAGAATAACGCACATGTCCGATAGCCATATGACCTTTCATATCAGCTACGCCGCCTTTAAAAACGTCAGCAACAAGGCCCATACCTTTTTTTACCTGCATGTGCTTGCCATCGGCAACAACGATACCGGTACTTTCCTGACCACGATGCTGCAGAGCATAAAGACCCCAGTAGGTATTTAAAGCAACATCTTCGGTATGACTATAGATACCGAACACACCACATTCTTCATGCAGCTTGTCATCTTGAAAAAAATTCTCCACAGTAACTCTCCTTTGCCTATTTACTTTCAGCACGAAGCTTAGCCAGTTTTTCGCCTTTGGCTTTCACTTCTTCCTGCATTTTTACTCTGTTTTCAGCCAGTTTTTCTACCAGCTCAGGATACTTAACTGCCAAAATCTGTACGGCAAACAGAGCAGCATTCTTAGCTCCGTTAATAGCCATAGTGGCAACGGGGATGCCGGAAGGCATCTGTACGAAACTCAGCAGCGCATCCATGCCGTTCAGAGGAGTGGCATTGATAGGAATACCAATAACCGGCACAGTAGTATAAGCTGCAATAACGCCGCCCAAATGCGCAGCAGCACCTGCAGCGGCAATAATTACTTCTACACCGCGTTCACGTGCACCAGCTGCAAATTCATGCACAACATCCGGAGTACGGTGAGCGGAAGCAACTACAACTTCTACCTCAACACCAAATTCTTTCAGAGTTTTTTCTGCCGGCTCTAAAATGGGCCAGTCTGAATTGCTGCCCATAATGATTGCTACTTTCATTTTCAATATACCTCCCTTAATTTCCTGCGTGTAAAAAACAAAGCCCAAGTAAATTTATTAACTTGCAAAACACAGTAAATAAAAATCTAGCTCGGGCTTGAATATAATCGGAATTATAATCTGATACACCTTAATTTTACCAATAGCCAGCGGCGGTGTCAAATAAATTGTGAACTTTTTAACACTTTTACTAAAAAATGTTCGGATGATTGCTGAAAAATAAAACCCGTCTGTCTTTATGACAGACGGGCAACAAGTTATTTTACTTTAATGTCGATATTATCGTCATCAAGAATAACCTCTACAGCATCACCATTTTTAATTTCACCGCTTACAATCTTGCGTCCCAGTACATTTTCTACTGTATGAACAATCAGTCGTTTCAAAGGTCTTGCACCAAAAGCGGGATCAAAGCCGGCTTCTGCCAGATGTGCAACTGCATCATCGCTGGCGGTAAGCTTGATTTCCAGCTGTTTGCTCAAGCGTTCGGACAGTTCACCCAATACAAGTTTAACAATATCTTTGATTTGTTCTGCCTGCAGCGGCTTGAAGACAACGATATCATCTACCCTGTTCAGGAATTCCGGACGGAAGAAGCCTATCAGCATTTTCTGAATTTCTTCTCTTTCCATGCTTCCCTGATGCTTCATAATTTCACTGCTGCCTAAATTACTGGTCATGATAATCAGTGTATTCTTAAAGTCAACACTGCGCCCCTGACCATCTGTCAGACGGCCATCGTCCAATACCTGCAGCAGAACATTAAATACATCAGCATGAGCCTTTTCAATTTCATCCAGCAAAATTACACTGTAAGGATGACGGCGTACAGCCTCAGTCAGCTGACCTCCTTCATCATAACCTACATAGCCTGGAGGTGCGCCAATCAGACGGGAAACTGTATGTTTCTCCATATATTCACTCATATCAATACGCACCATATTGCGTTCATCGTCAAAGAGTACCTCTGCCAGTGTTTTGGCCAGCTCAGTTTTACCAACACCGGTAGGACCGAGGAAGATAAAGGAGCCAATCGGACGATTCGGGTCCTTGATTCCGGCACGGGCACGGATAACTGCTTCACTTACTGCTTTTACAGCTTCATCCTGTCCTACAACTCTCTGATGAAGGATTTCTTCCAGATGAACCAGTTTATCGCGTTCACCGCTGCCCAGTCTGGAAACAGGAATGCCTGTCCAGGTGCTGACAACCTTAGCGACATCTTCTTCATCCACTTCTTCTTTCAGCAGAACGTTTTCATTACCTTCCTTATCTTTTACGGAAAGTTCAGCCAGCTCTTTCTGCAAAGCAGGCAATCTGCCATATTTAAGTTCAGCCAGTTTGTTCAGATCATAGTTATGTTCAGCCTGCTCCATTTCCTGTTTGACAGCATCAATTTCCTTTTTAACCTCACGTACACGGGCAATGGAAGCCTTTTCAGCATCCCAACGTTTAACCAGCTCGTCATTTTCCTTACGCAGTTTTGCCAGTTCTTCTTCAATCTTAGCCTGACGCTCTTTAGACTGCTCATCATCTTCCTTGCTCAAAGCCTGTGCTTCTATTTCCAGCTGCAGGATGCGGCGCTTGCTTTCATCAAGCTCCGTAGGTAAAGAGTCAATTTCAGTACGCAGACGGGCAGCAGCTTCATCAACCAGGTCGATAGCCTTATCCGGCAGGAATCTGTCATTGATGTAACGATTGGACAGTACTGCCGCAGCAACTAAAGCAGCATCTTTAATGCGTACACCATGATGTACTTCATAACGTTCTCTCAAACCACGCAGGATGGAAATGGTATCTTCTACACCCGGCTGTTTTACCAGTACAGGCTGGAAACGACGTTCCAAAGCACTGTCTTTTTCAATATATTTACGATATTCATTTAAAGTAGTCGCACCAATGCAGCGCAGTTCACCTCTTGCCAGCATCGGTTTCAGAATATTGCCTGCATCCATGGCCCCTTCTGCCGCACCAGCACCAACAACAGTGTGCAGCTCGTCAATAAACATAATAATTTGTCCAGCACTGTCAGAAACAGCTTTCAGAACTTTTTTCAGACGTTCCTCAAATTCACCGCGGAACTTAGCACCGGCTACTAATGCTGCCAGATCAAGGGCATATAAGGTCTTGTTTTTCAGGCTTTCCGGTACGTCTCCGGCTACAATACGGCGCGCCAAGCCTTCAACAATAGCAGTTTTACCTACGCCAGGCTCACCGATAAGTACAGGATTATTTTTCTTTCTGCGGGAAAGAATTTCTACTACGCGGCGAATTTCTTCATCGCGGCCAATAACTGGGTCCAGTTTGCCTTCCTTAGCTTTAGCAGTCAGATCCTGACCATATTTTTCCAAAGTTTTTTTAGTTTCTTCATCTGCCGCGCTGTTTTGATACTGCATATAAGCGACCTCTGCTTTTTTGCGGTCAATACCATATTTCTTAAACAACGCAACTACGTCACTGTCGCCATCACTGATAATAGTAGCAACCAGCTGACCAATATTTACTTCACCTTCACCCTGGCGCAGCATCGCCATCACACGGGCAAAACCAGTGCCCATCATTAACTGACGATCCTGACCTTTAACGCCGGGAATCTTGCTTACCAGTGCTTTAGCATCTCTGGTAAAATTATCTGCATTGACTTTTAAGCTCTGCAGTAAAAATTTAAAGAACCCGTCACTGCCGCACAAAGCAGCAACAACATGAGCAGTAGTAAGCTCCTGGTGATAATTCATAACGGCCTGCTGTTGAGCAGCCTCTAAAATAGACTTTACTTCTTCACTGTAGCGTTCTTCCATTATCGCTACACCTCCTCTATCTATGGGTATTCAATAAAACAAATCTAAAATTTAGATTTATCTTAATTCATATAATTTACGGCTTCCCTTAACGGGCTTCCGCAAGTTTTATTATATCAGCAAAAGTCAAAAAGTCAAACATTTTTTATTTGATTTTTTCGACTTTTTACATCTTCCATTGACAACCTCTGACAAGTGTGCAAAAATGTAGCTATTCTTTTTCTTTTGTATCATTTATTTAAAAGAGGGGTTTAATTATGTCATCACATTCATTATTGCAAGGTCTTGCTATCCTGCTTTTTTTGCAATGGATAAGCACACTAATCATCTCGTTTCTGCAAATACCATTTCCTCCGGCACTGCTGGGCATGCTGCTTTTAGCACTGCTGCTGGCAACCGGTATTATCCGCATAGCTACTATTGAAGATATCTGCAATCTGCTCATCGAAAAAATGGGTATGTTATTTTTACCAGCCGGCGTAAGCATGCTGCTTTATCTTGATGTTATCAAAGCAGAATTTTCTGCTATAGCCCTGACTATTATTGTCAGCAGCTTTGCCGTATTACTGGCTACAGCCTTATTTTTAGAAATCGTCCTCAAAAGACAGGCAAAAAAAGGAGGTAAGCTTTAATGTTTCCTGACCTTTTACTAAATTCACCGTTATTCGGCATCGGTTTAACCATTATTGTTTATTGTATCTGCGAAATCATAGTAGAACGACTTGAGCTTAACATCATACCGCCTTTCGTTCTGGCTTGTCCTATTATTATAGGCTTGCTGCTGCTTAATCCGCAAATAAAATATGAACAGTATGCAGCAGGCGGTAATTTTATCAATTTTATGCTTGGGCCTGCAACTATCGCTCTGGCTCTGCCGCTTATTCGCAACCGCAAAATCATTAAACGCCATGCAGGTATTATGCTTGGCGGCATCACTATTGCCACTCTCACAGCAATAATCTCTATCTACGTTTGCGGCAGACTTTTCGGCACCAGCGAACAGGTGCTGTTGTCCTTACTGCCTAAATCCGTAACTACGCCAATCGCTATTGAAATTTCTCATACTATCGGCGGTATTCCTCCACTGACAGCGGCTGCTGTTATCTTTACCGGTATGCTTGGCGCAACCTTTAACCACAAGATTCTCAGTCTGTTCGGTATCAAAAATGACTTGGCAGCCGGTCTTGCCATCGGTGCCTCCAGCCATGGTCTCGGTACCAGCGTCTGTGCCAGCGTCAGTCCCGTACAGCTTGCTATTGGCGGTGTAGCTATAGCTCTCACCGGTATTGCAACTTCTATTCTGGCACCTTTATTACTGCCGCTGCTGAAAAGTATTTTCGGCTGATAAACTGTCATAAAACAAAAAGGAAGATGAACAATCTTGTTCATCTTCCTTTTTTATTGCATTTTTATAGATGCTGAATAGCTCCGCGCAGCTCTGTAAATACTACTGCAGCTTTATCAGCCGGATATATCTGGCAGGGCAAAGCCTTCAAATCTTCCGTACGCCAGCCTTGCTTTTTCTCAGCCAGCTTGGCAACTGCTTCATCCAGATTTTCAGCCAGTACGACAGCAACAGCATCAAGATAAAACTCACTGTTTACACATGGCTCTTCAATCATACTGTGACTGTGATAGGTCTTATTATGGCGCCAAACATATACATTCATACTGCAGCACCTCCCGCTTAAAATTTACCGGGCAAAAATCCTATTGGCATAGTTTACTGCGCTGACAGCATTAGGAGCATATCCATCGGCTCCAATAGCAGCAGCATATTCCTCTGTCAGTACAGCTCCGCCTACTAAAACTTTGCATTCTGCAGTTTCCCGCAGAGCGCTGATGGTATCTTCCATAGCACTCACAGTAGTAGTCATCAATGCAGATAAACCAACCAGCTTAGCCTGATGTTCTACAGCAGCCTGCACAATCTGTTCAGGCGGAACATCCTTACCAAGGTCAATAACCCGATAACCATAATTTTCCAGCAGTACTTTAACAATATTCTTACCAATGTCATGAATATCGCCCTGTACAGTGGCTATAATAATAACTTCGCCATTACTGCTGCCGCTTCCTCCCACAGCTTCACGAATAACTTCAAAAGCAGCTTTAGCTGCATCTGCACTCATCAGCAGCTGCGGCAGGAACATGGTTTTTTTCTCAAAGCCATTGCCCACATAATCAAGCGCCGGAATCATATATTTATTGATAACATCTAAAGGAGCTTCTGTTTTTAATGCTTCCGCTGCTGCTCTGGCACTTTCGCCTGCCAAACCGCGAACAATAGCATCATATAAATTCATCTCACTTAAAACAAACGCAGCAGTTTTAGGCGCAGCTGCATATTTTTCTACATATTCCTTGCAGCCTGCATCAATTCCGCTTAACGCTCTGTAACCATAATAAACGTCCATCATGACTTTACTTTGCGGATTGATAATACCGCAGGACAAACCAGCCTGCAGAGCCATAGCAAAAAAGGCCCCGTTTACTGCATCACGTCCCGGCAGTCCAAAGGAAATATTAGAAACACCCATAACCGTCAGAATATTTCTTTGATGCATTTCTGCAATTATCGCCAATGCTGCCTGAGCATTTTCACTGCCGGTACTGATAGTCAACGCCAGCGGATCAACGATAATATTTTTCTGTTCAATACCATACTCAGACGCTTTATTGATTATCTTTTCTGCCACAGCAACACGTTCTGCTGCTGTCACGCCAATACCGTCATCATCTAAAGTCAATGCTACAAGTACAGCACCATATTTTTTAGCTAAAGGCAGCACTTTTTCCAGACTTTCAGCTTTGCCGTTAACGGAATTTAAAAGCGGTCTGCCGTTATAAAGGCGCAGAGCTTTTTCCATAGCTGCATAATTTGAGGTATCTATCTGTAAAGGTGTGTCGGTAACTGCCTGCAAAGCAAGTACAGCTTTGGCAGCCATTTCCGGCTCGTCTACTCCGGCCGCACCTACATTAACATCAAGGATATGCGCACCGGCATTTATCTGCTCCAAGCCAAGGCGGCAAACATAATCTAAATCTCCCTGCTGCAGCGCTTCCTTTAAACGCGGCTTACCGGTCGGATTAATTCTCTCACCGATAATAACCGGTCCGGCACTGATTTCAACTACTTTACCATAAGATGATACAGCTGTTAACTGGCAGTCCCTGCTGCCGCCGGCAGGCAGCTTGCAGCATTTGGCTACCATCGCACCAATATGCTGCGGAGTAGTTCCGCAGCAGCCACCGGCAATGCTTACGCCCTGGCCTATCAATTCATGCATCAGTTCAGCAAATTCTTCCGGCCCTACATCAAAGCAAGTTTTCCCGTCACGCTCTACAGGCAGTCCTGCATTAGGATTAAAAACTAAAGGCAAGCTGGTATAGCGCATTAACTGAGGCATTATTTTCAGCATCTGTGCCGGTCCTAAACCACAGTTGCAGCCAATAGCATCTGCACCCAAGCCTTCCAGCATCAGAGCTGCTGCCGCTGCATCGCCGCCAGTAAGCAGCTTGCCGTTTTCATCAAAGGTCATAGTAACAACCACAGGCAGATTGCTGTTTTCCTTAGCTGCCAGCAGCGCAGCTTTAGCTTCATAAGTATCGCTCATGGTCTCTATCAGGATTAAATCTGCTCCTGCCTTACAGCCGCTGCGTACTATTTCAGCATAAATATCTACAGCTTCTTCAAAAGGAAGGTCGCCATAAGGCGCAAGAAGCTTTCCGGTAGGGCCTAAATCTAAAGCCACAAAAGCTTTCTCTCTGCCAGCGCAGGCCTCCTTCGCAATTTTTACTGCTGCGCTCACTACATCTTCTGTTTTAATATCACTGCCGGCAAATTTTAACCTGTTGGCACCAAAAGTGTTAGTCTTAATAATATTTGCACCTGCATCAAGATAAGCATTATGCACTTTTTTTATAATATCTGCATGACTGAAATTCCACAGCTCGGGCAGTTCTCCCGGCTTGAGTCCCTGCGCCTGCAGCATGGTACCCATAGCACCGTCAAAAAACAATAATTCTTTTCCCAGTAATTTTTTAAATTCCATCTCTATTCCTCTCTGAACGGGCAATTGATATTGCCGCAGCTCATACATTTATTCCATTCACATACAGCATCAGCAGCAAGGCCGATAACAGCCGTAACTGATTTAGTCGGCGCCATCATCATGCCGTCGGTCAGTGTCAAGCCTATTTTTTTGCTGCAGTCAAGTATTTCAAACAGCTTCTGCTGTTCCTTTAAATCCCAATCGCCATATCCCGGTGAAAAACGCGGACGCTGCGCCAAACCGCCAGTTTCAGCATTACTCTGCACTTCATCGCAATAGCTTTCAATAAGTGCTGCTGCTACTGCCTGAGCTGCAGCTCCTTCTGCTACGCTTGTCAGCGCCAGACGACGTACAGCAATATCAATTCTGCTGCCTAACGTTGCGGCTAAAAGCAAAACCTTATTACATCCCTGCAGATGACGGGCTAAATCTTTGGACTGCAGCTTCACCCCGCCATCAATTTCAACGCCTTCTTCGCTAACCTTACATTCAGAACATTTCAGCACATGACGTGCCTGCACCTCATTACGCAGCTTAAGATATACCGTATCTGCCAAAACTCCTGCAGCCGTATCATCTTTGCCTGCTCCCATATAGCGAAGAGCTTCCTCACGTCTGTATCTCATTTTGTTATCTCCGAAAGATTATGCATAATGCCGCCGATAATTTCCGGTTTATTCATCGTATAAATATGTACATTAGTAAAGCCGTTAGCCAGAAGGTCAATAATCTGACCGGTAGCATAGGCAATACCAGCCTGCTTAAGTGCCTCAGGCTTATCAGCAAATTTTTCCACAATCGCTCTGAACTGCGGCGGCAGCTTCGTATCACTCAGCTGACAGATACGTGTTATCTGCTTGGCGTTTGTAACAGGCATAATACCGGGTACAACAGGCACGTTGATTCCGGCAGAAAGCAGACGGAACATGTAATTGTACAAAACATTATTATCAAAAATCATCTGCGTAACAAGAAAATCTACGCCTGCATCAATTTTATATTTAGTATTTTCTATATCTTTATCCAAAGCGCCAGCCTCAGGATGTCCTTCCGGATAGGCAGCACCGCCAACACAAAAATCGCCCTGCCGTTTAATAAAGGCAGCTAAATCGCTGGCATGGCTGAACTCGCCAACCTCACTGCCCTGCGGCAAATCACCGCGCAGTGCCAGAATATTTTCAATACCGCCACTTTTTAAATCCTGCAGAACATTCATAATCCTGTCCGCATCAGACTGCACACAGGTAAGATGCGCCAGTGCCGGAATACCGTTAGCCTGTACAGCCCTTGCGACAGCAGCTGTATGACCGACGGTTGAACCGCCTGCGCCATAGGTTACACTCATATAAGCTGGATGCACGTCAGCTATCTTATTTACTATTTCTAACGCGTTTTGCAGCTCAGTACCCTGTTTGGGCGGAAATAATTCGCAGGAGATACATATTTTTTCACTTTTAAGCAAATCAATTATTTTCATATTACACCCTCATTATTTTAAACATTTCTGATTATTTTATAAAAAATGTTCAGTAAACGCAAATTATTTTCTTTATATAGCTTATAAATGTTCGCAGCTGATAAGAATGTTACAAAAAATAAAACGCCCGCCAATTGACGGACGTTAATTTTTACTGGCGGAGACGGTGGGATTCGAACCCACGTGCCGCGCAAACGGCAAACTGATTTCGAGTCAGCCTCGTTATGACCACTTCGATACGTCTCCTTATATATTTGTAACATTGATATTATACAGGATTATCCAAATTTTGCAAAGATGCAGAAGTCAATAATTCCTGCTGCTGCTTTTTGGCAGCTTTGTTTTCCTGTCTGCGCCTGCGAAAGAATTCTTTCATAACTGCCGCGCACTCTTCCTCACAAATACCGCCAAGCACTTCTACCTGGTGATTAAGGCTATTGTTAGTTAGAATGTTAAAAATAGATTCTACGCCGCCAGCTTTAACATCCGGACAGCCATAAACAACCCGGTCAATACGGCTGTTGACAATAGCACCGCTGCACATGGAACACGGCTCCACCGTCACATAAAGTGTGCAGCCACTTAAGCGCCAGCGTCCTAATTTAGCACATCCTTCTCTGATTACCAGAATTTCCGCATGAGCAGTAGCGTCCGGCAGCATTTCCCGCTGGTTATGAGCAGCTGCAACAACCTGCCCATCGCGCACCAGAACTGCTCCTATAGGTATCTCTCCCAGCTCGGCAGCTTTTTTAGCCTGCATTAATGCCAGCTGCATATAATCATAATCACTCATCATGCGTCCTCCGCAGCTTCCATAAGCAGCTCCCATTTTTCCATAAGCTCTGCTATCTTCTGTTCATAGGCATCATGCTCTGCTGCCATAGCCGCACTGTGCGCAGGGTCTTCATGATTGGCAGGATCTGCCATCTGTACTTCTAAAAGCTTCATCATCGCTTCCTGCTCACGAATGCTAAGCTCCACCTTGGGCAGCAGCCTTGCCGCCTCTTCCGGACTATAGCGCTGCTTTTTATCAGCAGCTTTTACAGGCTGTGCCTGCGCCTTATTATCAGCTTTTTGCTTAACATTTTCCTGTGCAGACGCAGCCATTACTTCCGCTGCCGCAGCTGCAGCCTTCTGTTTTTCGGCAAGATAAAAATCATAATTGCCCTTATAATCTTTCAGCTGCCCGTCTTCTATCTCCCAGATTCTGTCAGCAACTTCGTTAATGAAGTAACGGTCATGGCTTACTACCAGTACTGTGCCATCAAATGCCGTCAGCGCAGCTTCTACTGCTTCTCTGGCCATAATATCCAAATGGTTGGTAGGTTCGTCCAGTACCAGGCAGTTAGCTCCATCAAGCACCAGCTTTAAAAGCACTAATCTAGCTTTTTGCCCGCCGCTTAAAGTACCAATCTCCTTGAAGGCATCATCGCCATGAAATAGCATACCACCCAGCATGGAACGAGTACGTTCTTCCGTAAAGCCATATTCCATAACAAAATTTTCCAGCAGCGTCTGTTTGGGATCAAGTCTTTCATAGCTCTGCGAAAAATAACCTATCTGGACTCTGTTGCCAATTTTTGCTTTGCCTTTTAAAGGCTGTATCTCTCCCAAAATAGTTTTTAAAAGCGTTGTCTTTCCGGTACCATTAGCACCTAACAAGGCTGCTTTCTCACAGCGGCGCAAAGTAATATTGATTCCTTGGGCAAGCACTTTCTCGCCATAGCCAATAGAAAGGTCTTCCATAATCAAAACTCTATCAGCACATTCTGTGGCCGGCGGCAGACGCAGCTCAAATTCTTCATTTTTCACAGGAGCATCCATACGTTCCAATCTATTTAACTGGGACTGGCGCCCACGTGCCATCTTACTTTTGATACCTGCTTTAAAGCGGCGAATATAGGCCTCGGTACGGGCAATATAATCCTGCTGCGCCGCATAAGCAGCCTCCAGCGTCGCTGTCTGTATAGCTTTCTGTTCCAGATAACGAGAATAATTGCCTTTAAAAGACTGGAGCTTTCCAGCTTCCATTTCAAGAATACGTACAGCTACATTATCTAAAAAAGCACGATCATGGCTGACTACCAAAAGTCCACCCTTAAACTCACGCAGATATGCTTCCAGCCACTGAGTCATAACAATATCCAGATGGTTGGTAGGTTCGTCCAGAATAAGAAAATCAGGATTGCGCACTAATGCCGCTGCCAGCATAAGGCGCGTTTTCTGACCGCCGCTAAGTGTTGCAGCATCCTGTTCCCACCATTCTTCCGTATACCCAAGACCAATCAGCACTCTTTTGATTCTGTTTTCATAATGATAACCGTCCAAATATTCATAGCGTTTGGTAACGCGGGTATATTCTTCCATGATTGTTTCCAATACATCATTCGCCGCAGTACTTACTTCAGATTCCAAACGCTGCAATTCTTCACGCAAACGCAATATTTCAGGACAGCTTTGCAGCATAAACTCCCAAATAGTCCCTTTAATATCAGTGAATCCCTGCTGTACATAACCCACACTGATTCCAGGTTCAAAACGGATACTGCCGCTGTCTATATAAGACGGCTCCAGCAGACAATGCAGCAGTGTCGTCTTACCGCTGCCATTAACGCCTACCAATCCTATATGTTCTCCCTTTTCCACCATAAAGCTGACGTCTTTAAAAATATCATGTACGCCAAAGCTTTTGGCAATTTTATCAACTACAAGCTGCATATTTCTTCCCTCTGCAAAATTTATTTCTAAAACAGTATTGTAGCAAAAATTTTCTTTAAAAGCAAAAGACTGCCTGCAAGCAGGCAGTCTTGATTATTTATTTTATCCCTCGTAGCCATGCGGATGCTGTTTATGCCATTGCCAAGCGGTAGCAATTACTTCTTCCACGCTGCTGTGCTCCGGCTTCCAGCCCAGTTCTTCGCGAATTTTTGCCGAAGACGCAATTAAAACAGCGGGATCTCCGGCACGGCGAGCTTCTTCAACTACGGTAAAATCGACACCGGTAATTTTCTTAGCACTGTCAATAATCTGGCGCACACTGAAACCATTTTCACTGCCCAGGTTATAGACACGGCTGGCACCACCTTTAAGCAGATGCTGCAATGCCAGCACATGAGCTTTCGCCAGGTCACATACATGAATATAATCACGTACACAGGTGCCATCAGCAGTCGGATAATCAGTACCAAACATGGCAACCTGACGACGTACTCCCTGCGCCGTCTTTAATACCAGCGGAATCAAATGACTTTCAGGATTATGGTCCTCACCGATATTACCGGAAAGCGAAGCTCCCGCAGCATTAAAATAACGCAAGGCCACATACTTCATTTCGTACGCCATATCATAATCAGCCAGCATATTTTCAATCATCAGCTTACTGCGTCCGTAAACATTAGTAGGTGATAATTTGCTGTCCTCGCAGATAGGTACCTGCTCCGGCTCTCCATAAACCGCTGCAGTAGAAGAAAATACTATTCTGTCTACACCTGCACCGCGCATAGCCTCCAAAAGATGCAGAGTACCTTCCACATTATTGAAATAATACTTAGCAGGATTTTCCATAGATTCACCCACTAAACTGCTGGCAGCAAAGTGCATTACAGCATCAATGGAAAACTGCTCCATAATATGACGAGCAAAAGCTACGTCATGAATATCTCCTTCTACCAGCTGCACATCTTCCGGCACTGCCGCTGCATGTCCTGTAGAAAGATTATCATAAACAATAGGCGTAAAGCCGCTTTTTTTAAGCTCTTCAACTACGTGAGAACCAATATAGCCGGCACCGCCGGTAACAAGTATATTCATTATAACGCCTCTTTATCCAATTATTTACCGCTTTCCTTATTAACAATATCCTGCAGATAAGCAAGGAATTTATCACGAAGATCAGTACGTTTCAAAGCCATTTCTACTGTTGCTTCCAGGAAGCCCTGTTTATCACCAACATCATAACGGCGGCCTTCAAAATTATATGCGTACATGGGCTGTTCTTTAGCCAATACTTTTAAGGCATCTGTCAGCTGAATCTCATTGCCGCGGCCGGGAGCAGTATGTTCCAAAATCGGAAATATTTCCGGATTAATAACATAGCGTCCCAATACAGCTAATCTGGACGGAGCTTCTTCTACCTTGGGCTTTTCCACCATATCCTGTACCGTAAAAGTACGCTTTTCTCCTGTCGGCTGCGATGCCACAATACCATAAGAAGATACTTTTTCCTGCGGCACTTCCTGTACACCCAGCACACTGGCGCCGGTACGTTCATAAACATCTATCAGCTGCTTCAAAGCAGGGACTCTGCTGTCTACTACGTCATCACCTAAAAGTACGGCAAACGGCTCATCACCAATGAACTGCTGCGCGCATAAAATAGCATGACCAAGGCCACGCGGCTCTTTTTGACGAATGTAATGAATACGGATATCAGAAATCTTTCTGACCATTTCCAGTTCCTGCTCTTTATGCGCAGCTTCCAGATTAAGTTCCAGCTCAATACTGCGGTCAAAATGATCCTCAATAGCGCGTTTGCTGCGTCCGGTAATAATCAAGATATCTTCGATGCCGGAAGCCAACGCCTCTTCGATAATATATTGAATAGTAGGCTTATCAACTATGGGCAGCATTTCCTTCGGCGTAGCCTTGGTTGCCGGCAGGAAACGAGTACCAAGACCAGCTGCCGGAATAACTGCTTTACGAACTTTCTTAATCATTTATATCTCAAAACTCCTTTAACTCTATGCTTCTTCGCCGCCGATAACAGCCAGTATCTCTGCTGTTTTAGCAGCCAGCAGCTCTTTATTTCCTTTAGTTTCTACATTCAGACGCATTACAGGCTCAGTATTGGAGGTTCTGACATTAAAGCGCCAATCTTCATAAGCAACGCTAAGGCCATCCATATGATCCTGCTGACCGTCAGCATATTTACGTCCCAGCTCTGCCAAAATTTCCGGTGCATTGTCAACTTTTCTGTTAATCTCACCGCTGCAGGGGAAAAGCTCTACTCTTTCTTCTACTAATTCAGAAAGCTTTTTGCCGCTGCGGCACATGAGTTCTGTTACTAAAAGCCAGGGAATCATGCCGCTGTCACAGTAGGAAAAATCACGGAAATAATGATGTGCAGACATCTCTCCGCCATACAATACTCCATTAGCGCGCATACATTCTTTCATAAAGGCATGACCGCTCTTGCAGCGTACCGGTATGCCGCCATCACGCTGCAGAATAGCTTCTGTATTCCAAGTCAGACGTGGATCATACATAATCTTTGCACCCGGCTCTTTTTTAAGGAACGCTTCTGCCAACAAACCTACGATATAATAGCCCTCAATAAAATCTGCTTTCTCATCAAATAAAAAGCATCTGTCAAAATCTCCGTCCCAGGCAATACCAAGGTCTGCCTTTTCTCTGCGAACCACTTCAGCTGTTGCTTCACGATTCGGCAGCAATAAGGGATTAGGAACACCGTTGGGGAAATTACCATCCGGTGTTTCGTTAATAGTAATAAACTCAAAAGGAAGATATTTTGCCAGTTCCTGCAAAATCGGTCCAGCGCCGCCATTGCCAGGATTTGCTACTATCTTCAGAGGTTTTAAAGCCTCTTTATCTACATAAGTGAGCAAATGCTCAATATAAGCAGGCATAATATCTATTTTTTCTACTGCGCCCATGGTCTTGCCAGCTACCAGGCAATGAGCAAAATTAGCAGCAACCGCCATAGCGCCAATTTCTTTAAGACCTGTATCGCCGGACACAGGACGAGCTCCTTTGCGTACCAGTTTCATACCGTTATATTCTTTAGGATTATGGCTGGCTGTAACCATAATACCGCCATCAGCATTAAGGTGAGCGGTAGCAAAATAAATCATTTCCGTGCCGCACTGCCCAATATCAAATACCTTAGTTCCACCATGACGTAATCCTTCCGTTAATGCATCTACCAGACTGCGGCCGCTGAGGCGGATATCATGTCCTACAACAACTGTTTCTGCTGCAAACATAGCAGAAAAAATACGGCCTACCCTGTAAGCCAGTTCTTCATTGACTTCATTTGGATATACGCCGCGCACATCATAAGCCTTAAACGCTTTATTTGTTATCTCCATCATTTCAACGCTCCCTTGCATACTGAAATAAAACACCGTTTAAACTGTTAATAAGTTATTATTCTAGCCGAAAAGAAAAAATCCTGCCTCAGTAACCACTAAGGCAGGATTATGCTTAAATTTTGTAATTAGCTGCAGCTAATACTCTTTCTGCAGCCTCGCCGAGATACCACCTGACTACGGTAAAAAAAGGCACCGTTCTTCCCACGGCATCCGGCAAAAGTAAAGTCTCCGCTAAAAACTGCAGTATTTCATCAAGTTCGCCGCCATTTTCTATGTTTTGAGAAATCTCATCTTCTAACGACTGGATAACTACTTTCCGCATCCGCATCAGCCGCGGTGCGTTAAGATTCAGCTCTTTAATAGTATTACGCGCTTTCTTGCGCAGATTTTCCGGACAGCTTTCTTCATCCACATACATTCTTCCCGTATGTTCAGCATAGCGGAACAATCTGAACTGTGCCGGTATTAAACTGGGATTAAGGATGCGTTTAGTTATTTCCTTGCCTCCCTTAGGAACATCACAGCTGCGGTCTTTCTTATAATTGGAAAAGCGCCACTGAGGATTAGGCACATCCGGCTGACTGCCGCCATGACAGACGCCTAAAAGATTTTTCCAATCCAGATGGTAATTATGCTTTTCCTCGTTCGTGCCTGCTTTAGGATAAAAATGTTCGACGCGGAAATCATCGACTTCATTTTCGTTTTCGGCAAATTTAATACTTATCTCACAGTAGGCACATAATCCATGCTGATCTTCCAGGATAGCCCGTTTAACTTCATGGTAACCTTTACGGCAGCGACGGCGGAAATGTTCCCATATTTCATCAGGATATTGCTCGCGATATGCTTTTAAAAGCGGCGGTTCTTCCAGACGTTTATAAATCCGTTTCATCGTCTGTTTCTCCTAAACTGCCGCATCCTGATATCCATATCAGCACGTATCAAAGCCGGCTCATGTCCACGAGCCCAGTCATCCAGCCGTTTGCGCAGCTTTACTGCCTCTTCGCAGTCCCATTGATCCTGACTGACCAAATCAAGATAACGTTTCAAATCCTGAACTATAGGCAGCGCCTGCGGTCTGGTATCGACATTCTGAATATCACGCAGAAGCTGATAGCTTTCTGCCCCCAAAGAAAATTCCGGCTGATATACGCCTTCAAAATGCTTGCTCCATTTAAGTACACGGATACATTCTGCCGGAACCGTACTCAAAACCTGCGGACTATGTGTAGTTACTATAAACTGTACCTTCGGAAAAGCTTTCTGCAAATCATAAAGCACTGTCTGCTGCCAGGAAGGATGCAGATGCATATCAACTTCATCAATAAGGACGATACCGGGCGTATCAATAACCGCGCGGCAGCCTAAATCAGGATTAAGACGTACCATACGATAAGCAAGGTCAGCAGCCATACTGATAATGCTGCGTGCACCATCACTTAACGCCTCCAAGGTCAATTCACCCAAATCAGGATGACAGATGACAAATTCCTGCAAAGCAAAGGAATAGTCAATATTATTCCAGCCCATACTCTGCAAGCAGGTAGTTACAGCCTGCCGTACTGCCTTGAGCACCATTTCATAGGGATTCTCCTTTTTCTCACCGGTTTCCTGAATGTAGCGGGCAAATTCAGCCGCACTCAGTACCGCATATTTAAACCAGTGACCAAAGGTATTATAGGAAGAAGAAGGCTCCAGACATTCTTCGTAGCCAACATATCTTTCCAAATCAACAATCTTGCTTTTGCCAAACAGTCTGCTGTCATTCCACATTCTAGAGGTGCCATAATATGCCAGCACAGGCAATACAACCTTTTCGTCACCGCTGCTGTTGACCATATCCCACAGTTTACGCCCATAATCAGCCAGCTGTTTAGCATGGATAGAAGTAGTACGTCCGCGGCTGGATTTCAGCTCTCTTTGCCAGCTGATCTGCTCACCGTCAGCCGACTCTCCATCAACCTTTATTTCTACAGGATATTTACTTTTCATGCGCAATATGCGCAGCTTCTCCAGGCAGCCTGCATCTTTAATCTTACGCACATCTTTTTCTGTCATATTTCTGCCCCTAATGCTGAAAGCATTAAGATACGGAGCCATAGAAATAGCTAAAGCATCCAAAATAGCAGTTTTGCCTTTACCATTTTCACCTACAATGACAGTCATATTTTTATGGAAATCAATTTCTAAATCATCATAACACCGGAAATTCTGCAAATGTAATTTACTTATACGCATATAATTCCCTCCGTTTGTGTTTATATATTTACATTATACCTCTAAAAATAAAACCTTAGAAACTATTTAGCAGCAAAATTTTTACTTTATCCCCAAAAAGTGTATAATAATAAAACATTATGCACAATATTCGTAGTTTTATTTAAAGGAGTCCTGCTTTATGAATATCTTTATTTTGCTGATTATCAGCATGTCCATTATCCTGCTGCTGCTGCGCCGCCATATACCCATAGGTCCCTGCATGCTGGCAGGCGGCCTTTTTATCTGGCTGGTCAAAAGCACTCAAATTTCCTTTTTGGGACAGGCGCTGGCTGAAACAGTTACAATGAGCCGTACCTATGATATTATCTTTGCCCTCTATTTTGTTATGTGTCTGGAAATAGAATTGCGTACCAGCGGTGCTTTATCCGGTATGGTTAAGGCTTTACAGCGCATTTTCTCCAGTGCAAAATTTACCTTGGCTATTATGCCTGCTTTTCTCGGCCTGCTGCCTTCTTTAGGCGGTGCACGCTTTTCTGCTCCAATAGTTGACGAAGCCAGCCGTGATTTTTCTCTTACGCAGGAACACAAAGCTGCAATCAACTTCTGGTTTCGGCATATTTTTGAATACTCCAGTCCCATTATTCCCGGTATGATTATGGCCTGCAGTATTGCCGGTGTTGCTTTCAGTGATTTTCTTGTGCATCTCAGCTGGCTGACGCTGCTGTCCTTTGCCGCAGGCTGGCTTGTACTTATCCGTCCCATCAAAAACGCGGCAGCTAAGCTTCCCCAAGCAGAAGAAGCTGAATACCGCAAAAACCTTTTTGATATGTATCTTTCTCTGTCACCGGTTATTCTTACCTTTTTGCTGGTAGTGTTTTTAGACCTTAACGCATCTTTGGCCATGGGCCTGGTAACAGTTGGTATGTTCTTTGTACTGCAGCACACCAATCGCTTTGTCAACGGCAAAGAAGTCATCTTCGGTGCCTGCGACTGGAAAATGTTTCTGAACGTACTTTGCATTCTCTACTTTATCCAAATTCTTACTGTTACCAATGTATTGGACGAAATCGTTGTCGCTTTCCAATCTTCACCGCTTCCGGTACCAGTTATTATCGCATCTGTTTCTTTCATTATCGGTGTTCTGACAGGCATGTCCCAGGGTCATGTTGCTATCGTTATGCCCATCGTTGCCGCTATGGGTACAGGTGACCTTAATCTTGCCGGCGTAGCCATGGCATTCGGCGTTGCCGGACAAATGCTTACACCTACTCACATGTGTCTAGTCGTTACTCTTGATTATTTCAAAGCAAACTTTTTTAAAACCTTACAGTCAATTTTATTGATTGAAATTATCGTTCTTTCCGTTTTCAGCATTTATACCTATCTTACCTGGTAAATAAAGCAAAAAGACATGCATTGACTTTTGTCAATGCATGTCTTTTTTATTATATTATCGTAATACTACAGCCGTACCGGATACGCTGACCATCAGCATACCGTTTTCCTTGCCCAACACTTCATAGTCAACATCCACGCCAATAACAGCATTAGCTCCCATTCTGGAAGCACGGCTGCACATTTCTTCTATCGCCTTTTCTCTCGCTTCTTCAAGCTCATTTTCATAAGTTCCGCTGCGACCGCCTAAAATATCGGTAATCCCGGAAAACATATCCTTAAGGAAATTAACGCCTGATACAACTTCACCAAAGACGATACCTTTATATTCTACAATTTCTCTGCCTGCAACCACAGGTGTAGTAGTTACTAACATTACAGCACCTCCAAATCTTCTTTGCTGTAATATTTCGCCTTGCAAAAGAAACTTCCTGCCAGCAGAAATTATTATCAGGATAATAATTTCAAACCAATAACAGAAAATACAATCATACTCAGAAACAGTAATCTGCGCCAGTCAGCTCGTTCCCCATAACGCAATATTCCAAGCAGAATGCCGCCAACAGCACCAATCCCTGTCCAGGCCGCATAAGTAATACTCATAGGCAAAGTATACATCGCCAGATGCAGCAGCAGTAAGCTGGTCAAAAAAACAGTAATAAGCACTAGGATAATATATAAACGATGCGTTCTTTTCCATAAATTAAGATAATTGACGCCTATTACCTCAAGTGCTCCTGCACATAATACATACAGCCAATCCATCTATTCCTGCTCCTTATCCGTACATAATTTTAAGCCAATAATTCCTGTCATCAGCATCCCTATTAAAAGCAGCCTGATATTATCCAGCGCAGTCTGAAAATAACAAACTTCTACCAGTACAGTGCCCAATGCCCCCAGTCCGGTAAATACACAATAGGCAGTACCTACCGGCAACACCTCACTGGCAGTGATAAAGCAATAACTGCATAATGCCCAAGCTGCAATAGTAATCATCCATTCCACAGGGCCAGCAGCATATTTCAATCCGGTAATCCACATAATTTCCAGCACGGCTGCCAATAATATTTTTAACCATCCCTTATGCAAAATCATACCTCATTTCTTTAAGCAGAAAATAAAAAGACTCAAGATAAAAATCTTGAGTCATAATTTCGTTGGTGCGGTCGGTGGGATTTGAACCCACACGAGGTCTCCCTCACTACCCCCTCAAAGTAGCGTGTCTGCCGTTCCACCACGACCGCATTAAGAGATAAAAAAAAATGGTGCGGTAGAGAGGATTTGAACCTCCACGGGGTTGCCCCCACTAGCTCCTGAGGCTAGCGCGTCTGCCGTTCCGCCACTACCGCATTTTTCTTTTTTATTCAGTTGTCATCAGCAACAATGTTATAATACCATACAGATATAATAGTGTCAACACTTTTTGGAAAAAATTTTTATATTTTTTTATAAACGGTCTTTATACAGTAAATAATATCGGTCACGGTCATGCAAAACCTTTATCACATATTCCTTGGTATCTGGATACGGTATAGCATCAAGGTCATTAAAATTATAGTCCCAGCCGTTTTCTTCCATCCAGGCCTTTGTTTGTCCGCGTCCAGCATTATAAGCAATCATAATCAAAGCAAGATTCCTCTGAAATTCATGCTCAAGCTCTCCTACATACCAGCAGCCCATACGAATATTTTTCTTAGTCTGATAAAGATCATTATCCTGATAATTTTCAAGACCCATCTGTTCAGCAATCCAACGCCCTGTTTCCGGCATAATCTGCATCAGGCCAACTGCCCCCACAGCTGAAACAGCCTTTGGATCAAAACCACTTTCATTTTTAATGATTGCGGCAATCAAAAATGGATCTATATTATTTCTGTGGCTATATTCCAAAATATCCTGCTGATACGGCCACATATAAACAAAACGCATCTGCACCGCATCACTGTTCCACAGCCGCCAGCCCCCATAACCAAAAACCAGCAGCAGAAAACAAATTAAAACATGAATATATTTTCTTACTTTACTGTTACCTTTATTCCTGCTGCTTTTTCTTTTCCTACCTGCCAAAATCTTCTCCTAAAATTTTCTTTACCTCTTTGCGTACTGCAGACAATGTATTTTCTAACTCTCCGCTGTTATCAAAAACTACTCCTGCATAGGCTTTCTTTTCTTCTAACGACATTTGCGCCGCAATACGTCTTTTTACATCAGCTTCCGGCATACCGCTGCGCAGCATGGCACGTTTAATCTGTTCTTCAATACTTACAGCTACCAGCCATACTACATCAACTTTTTCATGCCAGCCACATTCTATAAGCAGCGGCACATCCAGTACTGCTGCCTGACAGCCATGACTGCGGCAGTCCTGTAAAAAACAGTCTACCTCAGACAACACAATTTTATGAATAATTACTTCCAGCTTTTTTAAAGCCTCTTTGTCCCGGAAAACCAGCGCAGCAACTTTTTCTCGGTTCAATTCACCTGTTGTTGTCAAATATTCGCTGCCGAAAGTCTGCTGTACCAGTTTCAATCCTTCACTGCCAGCAGCTACAGCCTGCCTGCTTGCCTCATCAGCATCAAATACAGGCAGTCCCAATCTGCGCAGCTCTGCCGCAACAGTACTTTTACCGGAGGCTATCCCGCCTGTCAAACCTATAACTATCATACAAAACTCCTATTTCTGACAAAATTCACAGTAAGTCGTGCCCCTGCCGCCTACTTTTGCTGTTGCCAGAGGTCTGCCGCAGCTTTTGCACGGCTTACCGCCGCGGCCATATACCAGCAGATATTTCTGATTTTCACCGCTTTTACCTTCTCCGTCCTTGTAATCACGGAAAGTAGTACCACGATTTTTAATCCCCTGAGCTATTACAGTATTTACAGCCTGACACAACTTATCAATTTCTTCGGCAGACAAAGAACCAGCCGTGCGCATTGGATTAATACCTGCCAAGGCTAAGCATTCATCCGCATAAATATTGCCCAAGCCAGCAATTACTGTCTGATCGAGAATAAAGCTTTTGATTGCTCTGCGGCTGCCTGCCGCTAAAGGCTGCAGATAAGCTGGTGTAAAACCGCTGCTTAGAGGCTCAGGTCCAAGCGTTTCATATCCTTCGATATAGTAATCTCCATTTGTTACCAAATACAGCGTTCCAAAAGTACGAATATCAGTAAACCACATAGTAGTATTATCTGTCAGCGTAAATTTTATCTTGGCATAAGCCGGTTCCTGCTGGTCGCTGCTTTGAGCCATCAAGGCACCGGTCATGCGCAGATGTACGATGATCATACTGCCAATATCAGTATGCAGTACAAGATATTTACCTTTTCTTCCTACTTCCGTAATCGTTCTGCCTGTAAGTTTAGCAGCAAACTCATCTGCTGACGGATATTTTATCAAACGCGGCAGTCTTACTTCAACTGCCGTAATTTTCTTACCTGTAATATGCGGAGCTAAAGTCTTACGTACTTGTTCCACTTCCGGCATTTCCGGCATTTTTCTCACTCCGTTTCTTATTTAGTCTGCGCCCAGTTTCTGCCAAATTTGACATCAGCTGCCAGCGGAATATCCAGCTGCACTGCACTTTCCATTGCCTGACGTACCAGCTGTGCTGCAATTTCTTTTTCAGCTTCCGGCACTTCCAGTACCAGTTCGTCATGTACCTGCAGCAAAATGCGGGTTTTTAATCCCTGTTTTTTCAGTTCTGCAGCTACCTTAATCATCGCCAATTTCATAATATCGGCAGCAGTACCCTGAATAGGCATATTGATAGCCGTACGTTCCGCAAAACTGCGCAGATTAAAATTACTGTTTCTTATATCAGGCAGATAACGACGGCGTCCCATTAAGGTAGAAACATAACCTTGAGTACGCGCAGTCTGTACGATATTATCCATATATGTTTTAACACCTGTATAACGGGCAAAATAACTGCTGATATATCCTGCTGCTTCTTTACGGGTTATTCCCAACTGTTTTGCCAAACCAAAATCACTGATACCGTATACTATGCCAAAGTTTACTGCTTTTGCTCTGGTACGCATCTGTCCGGTAACCTCTTCTAACGGCAAGCCAAATACCTCGGCAGCCGTACGGGCATGTACATCCTGTCCATGACGGAAAGATTCCAGCAGCAGATTATCCTGCGCGATACAAGCCAGTATTCTCAGCTCTACCTGTGAGTAATCGCAGCTCATAAGATAGTCGTAGCCTTCACCAGGCACAAAAATTTCTCTTATCTGTCTGCCTTCCTCAGTCCTGGTAGGAATGTTCTGCAAATTAGGGTCAGTACTGGACAATCTGCCTGTAACAGTTACAGTCTGCTGAAAATGAGTATGAATACGTCCCGTTGTCGGATTTACTAACGGTCTTAAGCCATCAAGATAAGTAGACTGCAGCTTGGCAAGTTTTCTATGTTCCAGAATAGTAGTTATAATAGGATGCTTGCCTTCCAGCTCTTCCAATACTTTAACATCAGTAGAATAGCCTGTCTTGGTTTTCTTAATTACCGGCAGCTGTAATTTTTCAAATAATACAACACCCAGCTGTTTGGGAGATTTTAAATTAAAATCCTCTCCAGCCTGCTCTTTAGCCTGTTTTTCCAGCTTAGCAATTCTAAAGGTCATGTCCTCGGACAACTGCTCCAGCATCTCCATGTCCGGCTTGATTCCATTGTATTCCATCTCTGCCAGAACAGGCGCCAAAGGCAGCTCCAGGGAAGTATAAAGTTCCAGCTGCTGATGTTCTTTCAGCTTATCTTCCAAAAGCTCAGACAACATAGAAACAGCTTCACTGGGATGCTCATATTTCTGACCTAAATATCTCACTGCCAGTTCATCTATTTCATAAGAATTATGTCCAGGCTCGTCAAGATAAGCAGCCAAAGCTACATCGCCAACAATACCCTGCGGCACTATACCCTGACAGCGGCAAATTTTATATACTTCCTTGCTGCCACAGGTCACTTTTTCCTGCTTCTCGTCCTGCAGCCAGTTATAAAACTGCTCCCAGCAGCCACTTTGTCCTTCTATGACATAAACCTTGCCGTCATAAAATATTTCCGCACTGGTAAAGTAAGCTTCCGGTAAACTTCCGCTGCCAGCAGCAAAAAAGCTTACTTTTTTCCCCTGCAGCTGCTGAAAAAAGCTCTCTGCATCCTGCTGCTGCAATACACAGCATTCAGCCTGCCCGCCTACAACTTCACCAAAAATGGTAAAATCACTTTCTTCACCATTTAAAACTGCTGCAAAGCGTTCATACATGTTTCTAAATTCCAGGTCCTGCATAATACCGCGAGCTTCTTTACGCATACCACCTAAAGCATATTCTGCCATCTCCAGGCTGACGGGTACATCAGTAAAGATGGTTGCCAGCTTTTTAGACAGTAAAGCCTGCTCCTTATTATCACTAAGCTTGGTTTTCAATGATTTGCCGCTGACATTTTCTATATTGGCCAATACTTCTTCAACACTGCCATATTCTTTTATCAGCTTCAAAGCAGTCTTAGGCCCAACTCCGGGAACACCGGGAATATTATCAGATGTATCTCCCATCAGGCCTTTTAATTCAATCAGCTGCAGCGGCTGCAGGCCTTCATAATCCTCGGCAAAAGCCTTTTCATCATAAATCTTGATATCGCTGATGCCTCGTTTGGTATAAAACACCTTGGTACGTTTATCCAAAAGCTGCAGCTCATCTTTATCGCCCGTAACAATAATAACCTCTACATCTTCAGGCGCATGTACGGCAAAAGTACCGATGATATCATCAGCTTCGTAGTTATCCATCTCCAAAACGCGGATATTCATTGCTTCCAATACTTTAGCAGCTAACGGAAACTGCTCAGACAACTCGCTGGGAGTAGGCTTACGCTGTCCTTTATAATCCGCAAACATTTCCGTGCGGAAAGTTTTACGTGATTTATCAAAAGCAACAGCCATATATTTAGGCTGTACATCTTCCAAAAGCCTTAAAAGCATATTGCACAGACCATAAACTGCGCCAGTGTGTACGCCCTGCTTATTCATTAAGGGAGGTAAAGCAAAAAAAGCTCTGTGAATCAGGCTGCTGCCATCTATAATCAAAAATTTATCTGCCATATTATCTCCTTATAGTCCTAAATCCGAAAATGATATTATTTTTTTATTATATCATATAAATACTGTTTCATTTGCAGACTATAACTAAAATTTACCAATAAAAAAGAATGTACGGACTATGCCGTACATTCTGAAAGGTCTTATTTCTGTTCTTCTGCAGCGCCTTCTTTAGGAGGTAAAGCCAGTGCGAATTTAGCCAGCAAAGGTTTTTCGTTTTCTACTTTAAACATGAAGACAAACTGTGCTTCCGGCACCAGTGCGAAGCTGCTTTGATATCTCAATACATCTACATCTTTGCCTTTTTCTACCAAGAAAAGCTGTTTCTCATTTAATTTACCAAAGTTCTTATCCAATTGTTCTCTGAAATTATTGAAGGTTTCTTCATTGAATTCTTTCTTCATGTCTTCTGTCATCATGGAAGTAATGGCAGAATATTTTGTTGCGGACAAAAATTTATTGATCATATTTTCTTCTGTATCCAATACCTTGCCGTTGCTGGCACTGCATACAGCACTGAAAGCAAGCATAAATACCATGGTAAGCATAAGCACAATTTTCTTCATAATAAATCCTCCCTAAGTTCAATTAAAGATTTTTCACCATTATAAGCTTTTTACTGCAATTAAGCAATATCAGCTCTTGTCTTCTTACATAAATATCACAATTGTAGCTAAAATGTAAGCATCTGTTCAAATAATAGCTGAATATGATATAATATTAAAAACTGCAAGAGCAGTTTTACGCCGCAGAAGCGGCTGCTATAAACAAAAACTTTTTTGAAAAATGCCAGGCTATGAAGGCCAGTTATCTCTGCATGAGATACCGGTTTTTCATGGCTTTTTTATGTTTGGAGGATAAATGAAAAAATATCTGCTGCGCCAAATCTTTGCCGTACTGCCTATTTTATTGGGCGTTACCCTGCTTACCTTTTGCCTGCTGCACTTTTCTGCTGAAGATGCCGCAGATATGCTCTACCGTCAGCACGGAGCTGTTTCTGAAGCAGTAAAAGCGCAGACCAGAGCTGAACTCGGCCTTGACCGCCCTCTTTATGAGCAATATTTTACCTGGCTCTTAAACTTACTAAGCGGCAATGCCGGCACCTCCTATATTTCCGGAGTTTCCGTAAGCAGTCTTTTTTTAAACCGTCTGCCTACTACTTTGCTGCTGGCAGCAGCTTCTCTCCTTACAGCGCTTTGCATATCTTTACCTGCCGGCTTTTACTGCGCTTTGAAGCATAATAAAAAAGCAGACTATCTACTGCAGCTTCTGTCCTTTGCTGGCAGTTCCGTTCCTGGATTTTTACTGGCATTGCTGCTTATCTACTTTTTTTCTGTACGCTTACAGACAGCAGCTGTCCTAAATTCTTCTGACAGCATTACGGCCTTTATTTTACCAACCATTACCTTAGCTATACCTGTAACAGCCAAATATACCCGTTACATACGCGGCGAAGTACTCAGAGAAATGCAGCAGCCCTATGTTTATGGAGCATTACTGCGCGGCATGCCTAAAAATATTATTTTAAAACGTTACATACTGCATGCTATCGGGTTGAATATGATAACAGTAATTGCCATGTCAGCAGGCTCACTGCTTGGCGGCACAGCCATTGTAGAAAGTATCTTTATGCTAGATGGCATCGGCAGACTGACCATTGAAGCTATAACTATGAAAGATTATCCTGTACTGCAGGCCTGCATCATCTGGAGTACATTGATTTTTATCCTGCTTAATCTTGCCGCAGAGCTGCTTTGCAGTCTGCTTGATCCGCGAAACATAATTTCTGCACAGGAGCGCTTATGATTTTTAAGAAAAAATCCTTCTACTTAGCCTTAATGCCAGTATTTTTCTTACTGCTTTTCAGTCTTATCGGCAGCTTTTTTACACCACATGACCCTTTTGAGCAGCAGCTGCAGCAAGCTTTACTGCCGCCAAGCAGCGAATATATCTGCGGTACCGACCGCTACGGCCGCTGCGTTTTCTCACGTATTCTGACTGGATCACCGCTTTCTGTATTTACAGCACTGTTCCTTACCGCTGCAGCTGCTTTAATAGGTACAGCTGCAGGTATGTGCAGCGGTTATTATCGCGGCAGCTGCATAGATAAATTACTGCAGCACCTTACCAATATCGTCTTAGCCTTTCCAGGAATTATACTGGCACTGGCAATCACCGGCATAGCAGGCGGCGGTATGCTCACTGCTGCTTTTGCCTTGCTGTGTTCTTCCTGGGCACCTTATGCAAGGCTAGTCAGACGGCAAATCATTACTGTCAGCCAAGCTCCCTATATTGAGTCAGCTAGATTATCCGGCTGTACAGATACAGAAATCCTGTACCGTTATCTGCTGCCTATCGCAGCTAAACCAGTGCTTATAATGGCCGCTGCCAATATCGGAACCATGCTGCTGATGCTTTCCGGACTGTCTTTTCTAGGTCTTGGTGCTCAGCCGCCGGCTGCTGAGTGGGGAGCAATGATCAGCAGCAGCCGCAGTCTGCTCCAGGTAGCGCCATGGACAGTATTTGCTCCAGGCGGAGCTCTGTTTATTGCTGTATGCTGCTTTAACTTTTCCGGCAATGCCCTGCATGACCTGCTTGAACCTGAACATAATAACTTTCTCAAGGAGTATAAAGATGAATAAACTGCTTCCCTTACTGCTTATCGCACTTATGTTAATCAGCGGCTGCAGCAGTAAACCAACAGAAGATAAAAATGTTTTCCGCTACGGTACCACCGCCTATGGCACTTCTATGGACAACGCCGGTATTGACCCGCACAAAAACTATCAGGGCTGGTCAACTATTCGCTACGGTATAGGGGAAACTCTCTTCCGCCTTGACGAGCACTCCCAGCCCCAGCCCTGGCTGGCATTAAAATATGAATATACAGATGATAAAACCTGTAAAATAACTCTGCGTGATGACGTTACTTTCAGCAGTGGCCGTAAAATGACTGCACAAGCTGTCAAAGAATGCCTTGAGCAGCTGATTGCTTCACACAACAGAGCCGCAGAAGATTTGAAAATAGCAAATATATCAGCCGACGGCCAGGAACTTACTATTAAGACAACAGAAGCACTGCCAGCACTTATTAATTATCTTTGTGACCCTTATGCCTGCATCATGGATATGCAGAGCAAAAGCAAGGATAATAACCTGCTTGCCGGCACTGGCCCTTTTATCGCTCAGCGTGTTACGGCTCAGGAAATATCTTTGCAGCGTAATCCTCATTATTGGGGCGGACCGGTACAAACCGAAGCTGTACTTATAAAAGGTATCTCTGACGGCGATACTCTTGCTATGGCCCTGCAAAGCGGTGAACTTGATGCAGCACAAGGCTTGCCCTATGCCAGCTTACGCCTGTTTCGCGACAACCCTGCTTTTAAAATCAGCAGTACGGAAATCTCCCGCGTTTTTCAGGCAGCTTTAAACTTTGCTTCTCCCGTATTTCAGGATGCACGTGTTCGTAAAGCCGTGGCTTTGGCTATAGATAAGCAGGCTTTTACCAAAACCTTACTGGAAGGCAACGGAACACCTGCTGATGGACCTTTTCCGTCCAGTCTTCCTTATGGCTCTTCCTGGCTAGCCTCCTCTTATGATACTGCTGCAGCACGCAAGCTGCTGGCTGAAGCAGGCTGGCAGGATACCGACGGTGACGGTTACGTTGATAAAGACGGCAAGCCGCTTACTCTGCGCTGGCTTGCTTATCCGGCACGTCAGGAACTGCCGCTTTTGGCAGAGGCCGCCCATGATTATCTAAAAAATATTGGCATTAAAACTGAAGTCAATATAACAGACAACTGCGCTGCCTTTCTGCAAAACGGACAATGGGATATTTACGCCAAAGCTTTCGTCTGCGCACCCACCGGCGACCCAGAATATTATTTTACTACCCATATCCCTTCTGCTTCCGCATATAATGCAGGTCATTATTATAATCCTAAAGCAGAAGAACTTTTACAGCGTCTGCGCAGCACTGTTAATCCTCAGCAGCGTGCAGAACTTGCACAGCAATTAACAAAAATTATCCAGGAAGACAATGCATATCTTTATTATGCTCATTTAAAAATGTCTTTAGTTATGAAAAATAATATACGCGGCTTTAACGCTCATCCTTCTGACTATTATGAAATTACAGCCGCTTTATCTAAGGAATGATTATGTCTGCTTTTAAATTAAATATCACAAATTTATCTGTCGCTTATAATAAGCGTCAGATATTGCATAATATCAGCTTTAATATCTCTTCCGGGCAGATAATCGGTATATTAGGCAATAGCGGCAGCGGCAAAACAACATTGCTTAATACTCTTACCTGTACACTGCCCTCCTCAGCAACAGTTAACGGCAGTCTTTACTGGAATGGATTTCAGCTTCTGCATGATCCTCAGCACGAGAAAATGCGCGACAAAAAAATTACCATGCTTCCTCAGCAAACTAATACCTCACTATTTCCCCTGCTTAAAATAAAAGAACAGCTTTATCTTACCTTGCAGGCAAAAAGTCATACCGCAAAAAAGCAGGCTGAACAAAAAGCACTTGAAATACTTACTCTCCTGCATTTTGATAATCCTCAGGCTGTTTTAGACAGTTATCCTTTCCAGCTTTCCGGCGGTATGCAGCAGCGTGTTTGCCTCGCTCTTTGTCTTTTACTGGAGCCTGCATTACTGCTGGCGGACGAACCAACCTCTGGTTTAGATGTTATTGCCCAAAACGAGTTACTGCAATTATTGCATAACTATTGCCAAAGCAGAAATACGGCTATGCTTATAACATCTCATAATCCAGGCTTTCTCTGCCGGATAGCCGACAGCATTATCGTAATGCAGAACGGCCATATTATTGAAACAGGCGAGCCTGAACAAATATTTCAGCATCCACGTACAGACTATACCAGACAGCTTTTAGCAGCTTCACCGCATAATTGCATTTAAGGAGATATCATGCTGCAAGTACATCAATTAACTAAATATTATCATAATGCTGATACCTCTTTTGCTGCTGTCAAAGAGGCCAGCTTTACTATCACAGCAGGCGAAATCGTGGGACTCTTAGGACGCAGCGGCAGCGGCAAAAGTACTCTGGCACGTTTAATAACAGGCCTTACGGAAAGTGAAAGCGGCTGCATATTACTGGATAATAAAAATATTAATTTTGCTGATAAACAATGTAGGAAAAATTATTACCGGCAGGTACAATATATATTTCAGAATCCTGCCGCCTCCTTTCATCCTTTCTATACTATTGGTCAGTCAATTATGGAACCCATGCTGCATAACGGCTATACTAATACCCAGGCTAAAAAGAAACTTTATGAACTTTTGGAGCAAACAGGCCTGCCTGTTGAATACGCTGACAGATATATTTATCAGCTGAGCGGCGGAGAAGCGCAGCGTGCTGCTATTGCCCGGGCAATCAGCATTCAACCGCGTCTTTTAATCTGCGACGAAATAACCAGTGCTCTCGATACCTTAACACAGCAAAAAATCATCCATCTGCTGCTTGCTCTTCAAAAAGAGTATAAAACTGCCTTACTTTTTATCACTCACGATATTGCATTGGCAGCTGATTTCTGCCAGCGGCTGCTGATTATGGATAAAGGCAGTATTGTTGAAGCGGGTGCTGTGCAGACTATTATAAAAACACCACAGCATCCAGCTACCCAACAGCTGCTTAGAGCAGCACATAATCTCAATATTTAACCGAAACGGAGCTATATTCATGACCCTTATTTCACCACAAACAGTTACTGCAAATACCCACTCCAAAGAATATATCGTTAACTACTGGCATAAACGTGCCGCAGATTTTTCCCAGCTGCGACAAAAAGAGCTGCACAGCGCTAAAGCAGAGCTTTGGCAGCAGGAAATCTGCCGTCACCTGCCAGAGGAAAAATCTTTACGTATTTTAGACATAGGCTGCGGTGCAGGCTTTTTTACTATTTTGCTCAGTAAATTGCAGCATAAAGTTACCGGTATAGATTTAACTCCGGAGATGATTGAAGCAGCTAAAATTTTATCTGCACAGGAAAATATTGCTGCTGAATTTCTCGTTATGGATGCAGAAAGTACAAGCTTTCCCTCCGCATCCTTTGATGTAATTATCGCCCGTAATCTTATGTGGAATCTGCCTCACCCTGCTAAAGCCTACCAGGAATGGCTGCGTCTGCTGAAAAAAGACGGCCTGCTGCTTAATTATGATGCTGAATACGCTAAAAATCATCACAGTACTGCAGCAGCCGGTGCTCATGCAGATATAGCTCCGGAACTTTTGGAAGAATGCCATAATATCTATCATATGCTGCCTATAAGCTGTTATGACCGCCCCTTATGGGATAAACAACTGCTGCAATCACTTGGCTGTAAAAATATCGAACTGGATTTTTCCGTTAATAGTACAATCTACAATAATAATGATGAATTTTCTACTGCTGTACCTATGTTCTGCGTAAAAGCAACTAAAAGCTGATTAACTTGACCAGCACCTTTGCTCTACTTATAATAAAAGTATCAGTGAGGTGAAATTTATGCTTATCCTAGTTTTAGACGGACAAGGCGGCGGTATCGGCAGAACTCTGGTAGAAGCTCTTGTCAAAGCCTATCCTCAGCACGAAATTGCAGCAGTCGGAACTAATTCAGCGGCCACAGCAAATATGCTCAAGGGCAGCCCAGCCTTTGCTGCTACTGGTGAAAACGCCGCAATTTTTAACAGCTCCCGCGCAGATATAATTATCGGCCCTACCGGTATCGTGATGGCTAACGCCATGCATGGCGAAATCAGTCCGCAGATAGCAGCTGCTGTTACCTCCAGCCGTGCGGAAATTATCCTGATTCCAATGAATCACTGTCGTGCTCACATCGCCGGTGTCGAAGATAAAAAGGTTTCTGAATATCTGAAAGAAGCTTTGCAGATGCTTGATGAACTGCTGCAGAAGAAATAAAAAATCCGTATTTTACCCAATATATTACAGGTAAAATACGGATTTATTTTTTGTATTTAACTTTTACAGACCATTAACGATTCTTTCCATGGCTTCAATAGTGTTTTCACGGCTGCCAAAAGCGGTCAGACGGAAATAGCCTTCACCCATCTTACCAAAGCCTGCGCCAGGAGTACCTACTACTGCAAGTTTTTCCAGCAGGAAATCAAAGAATTCCCAGGAACTCATGCCATTGGGACACTGCAGCCAAATGTACGGAGAATGAACGCCGCCATAGAATTTAATGCCTTTCTTAGTAAAGCCTTCCATCATAATACGGGCATTTTCCTGATAGTAAGCAATGTTTTCACGGCATTGTTTCTGGCCTTCTTCACTGAATACAGCTTCTGCACCACGCTGAATAATGTAAGGAACGCCATTAAACTTAGTAGTCTGACGACGCAGCCACATTTTGTTCAGTTCCATATCAGTGCCATCAGCAGTTTTACGTACCAATGCATGCGGAACTACGGTATAACCGCAGCGAGTACCGGTAAAGCCAGCAGTTTTAGACAAAGAGCACAGCTCAATAGCGCATTTTTTAGCACCTTCAACAACAAAAATACTGCGAGGAATTGCCGGGTCAGTTACAAATGCTTCATAAGCAGCATCATACAGGATTACAGCATCATTTTTCAGCGCATAAGCAACCCATTCTTCCAGCTGTTCTTTAGTATAAGCAGCACCTGTCGGATTATTAGGAGAGCATAGATAGATTACATCAGCTTTAACATTTTCATCCGGCATCGGCAGGAAATTATTTTCCGGTTTGCCTTCCATATAGATAATATTGCGGCCGCACATTACGTTAGTATCCAGATATACAGGATATACCGGATCAGGAATCAGAATGGTATTTGCATTGCTGAAAATATCAGTAATATTGCCGCAGTCACTTTTCGCACCGTCACTAATGAAGATTTCATCACTTGCCAGTTCTACGCCAAAAGAAGCATAGTATTTAACCAGAGCATTATGCAGGAAATCATAACCTTGTTCCGGGCCATAGCCGCGGAAAGTTTCCTTGCTGCCCATTTCACGAACTGCTTTTTCCATTGCCTCTACTACGCAGGGCGCCAGCGGCAAAGTTACATCACCAATACCAAGACGAATAATTTTCTTATCCGGATGTGCCTCTGCATAAGCACTAACCTTATGCGCAATATCCGCAAATAAATAACTTTCTTTCAAATTACAATAGTTTTTGTTTACAAAAGCCATGTATTAACCCCCATAAAATAAAATATAAAAAATTTATTTATTGATTACCTCATCGGGTACTTCAATAACACCTTCAAAAGCGGTAGCTGCCGGTCCCTGCAGGATTACATGATCATCCTTACCGTAAGTAACCTTTAAAGTGCCGCCTTTAGCAATTACAGTGATTTCTTCACCTTTTTTGCCTGCATTGCCTAACAGCACACAAGCTACACCTACAGCACTGGCACCAGTACCGCAAGCCCATGTTTCACCGCTACCGCGTTCCCAAACACGGAATTTGACCGTATTTTTATCAATAACCTGAACAAATTCAGTATTTACACCTTCCGGGAACAGTTTATGATGTTCAAACTGAGGTCCAAGTTTTTCCAAATCAAGGCTGTCTACATCTTCCACAAAGGTTACAAAATGCGGATTGCCCATAGAAATAGCTGTACCGTTATACACAACTTTTTCTTCACCATAGTTATCGCTGAGTACAAGACCCTGATCAACAAACATAAAATGGTCACTAATCATGGGAATATCAGTGCATTTAAAAATAGGCTTACCCATATCTACTTTAGCTTCAACAACTTTACCATTTTCTACAATCATATCAATGGTTTTAATACCAGCCAAAGTCTCTAAAGTGATAGTAGTTTTATCGGTAAGTCCTTTATCATAAACAAATTTAGCAACACAGCGAACGCCATTGCCGCACATCTTACCTTCAGAAGCATCTGCATTAAACATACGCATTTTAAAATCAGCAACATCAGAACGGCAAATCATAATTAAGCCGTCGCTGCCGATACCAAAGCGTCTATGGCTTACATATTCGGAAATTGCACCAGGGTTTGGTAACTCCTCTTTAGTGCAGTCAACATAAACATAATCATTACCGGCACCATGCATTTTAGTAAACTCTATTTTCATAGTCCCGCCTCCTTTATAGTCATAGATTTATTATAACAAAAATACTCCTGCTTGACATCAATAAATATACTTATCCTAAGTATATTATACTCTGCTGTCTTACATTTAAAATTATATTATTGCAACTCTTCACAGCCGCCGGCAGTATAAGCAATAGCATGCATATTCTTAATGCAGAATACAGCAAATACTTCATTGTCAGCAGATTTAAAAATATCTGCTAATACAGGGCATTCTTCCAGCATTTTTTCTTTAATTTTCATCTCAGCAACTTCTTCTGCAATGCCGGTAATACGCAGCCAATCCAATGTGCCGGCCTTAGTTGCAGCTAATTGAACATTTTTTCCTTCTTTAAATTGCTTATATACCTCTTTAAAATTAGCAGTTGCGATATACAGCTCATTGTTATATTCCATAACTGCGCCAAAAGGACGTACAGCAGGCATTCCATCTTTAACAGTAGCTACATAAAACACACCATATTCTTTTAAAAGCTCAAAAACCTTACTCATCTTGTACACCTCACATTAATTTAGCCATAAAAATCTTTACAAGCTTCTACTTAAATTCTATACCTTTTCCCGGTAAAATCAATAAATTGTCTTATCTTTTTTTACCGCAAATTTTTTAAAGGTAATCTGCGCTGCATTATGCTCACAGGAATGTAAAGCAAGTACTTTTTCATCACTGCAATTGCCTGTAATAAAATCGTATATAAAATCATCTCTAAAACCAATTGCAGCAGCATCTTCCGCTGTATTACCATAATATACAGTCTTAATATTTGCCCAAATAATCGCAGATAAGCACATTGGACAAGGGTAGCAGGAAGTATACAGCTCACAGCCGCTTAAATCAAAAGTATCCAATACTTTGCAGGCAGCTCTGATTGCCTGAATCTCCGCATGACAGGTAGGATCATTATTTTTTAATACTTCATTATGTCCCTTAGCAATAACTACACCGTCCTTGACAATTACTGCCCCAAAAGGACCGCCGTCATTCATTATAAGATTACTTGCAGCCTCCTGAATGGCAGCCTGCATAAATTCTTTTGCATTAGTATTACACATCATATCACCTTTTATTTTAGAATAATATTATTTTAACATATGTTTATATAAAACAAAAAGAGAAAGCACTTACTTTGTAAGTGCTTTCTCTCTTCTCTAACCGGCAGCTTTCTATCCTCCCAGGCCGCTTCCAGCCAAGTACTTTCG